>Ga0075021_10000168_pt1 | contig 35907 bp, 32 predicted proteins | sample ColStrG_CSR_2012_FD_72749 | JGI IMG/M metagenome (GOLD analysis project Ga0075021, IMG submission 72749) | Freshwater sediment microbial communities in response to fracking from Pennsylvania, USA - Cold Stream Run_MetaG_CSR_2012 | ecosystem: Environmental > Aquatic > Freshwater > Creek >...
TATATAACGCTATACACATGATAAATATATACTTAGTTTCTGGTTAAATAGGAATTGGAAAGATAGCTAGGACTTTGCCAGGAACGCTTCCTTCACCGGCTCCTGAAACAGGTACCAGACCATCATGGCCCTCACCATTATTCCCAGCCCACCCCATGCCAGCCTTCCAAAGCGAAAGTCGATCAAAGCACTGGAGACGCTGGGGAGCAGGAGCACCATGCCGGCCAGAGCAACGAGAATCGCAACCCACCGGGCCCACCGCTGCAACCGATGGAGCCCAAACGCAACTGCCAGCCCGACTCCAGCCGTTAACAGAAACATGTAAGGCCCGGCCAGTTCGAGCCCGCCCAGCAACTCCGCGCCCGCGGCCATGGAGACCAGTCCCGGCCGGGCCAGCATGGTCAGACCGACCACGCACAGGTAGGCGGCGGCCAGGAGAAACGCCAGCGCCACAACGGTAAGGCCGGCGGGGCGCTCAGGCGTCATTTTTTGGTTTCTTCCGGCTTCTTTTGAGCGGATGGCGGCAGAAGGCCATTCAGCCGTAGATACATGGCGGCCGCGCCGTAGTGGTCAGCCCAACTGCCGGCAAGGGCCAGCGCAGCCCAGGCGCGGGGGCGATCGTGGCCCGCGAAGTCCTTGATCGAATCGCCGAGCTTGGAGTCTTCGGCTTTCGCCAGAGCTGTTCCGCAGAAATCAAACGAGGCCTTTGCGCCGGCGACCAGCTTTTCTTTCCCGGAGGCCTCGGTCAGCTCCTCGAGTTTCGGTTGGGGAACGTCTCCGACTCTGGAGCAGAAAAAGTAATTCGCTTCGACGATGTGGGCCGCAAGATGGCCGAATGACATCTGGTCCGGCGTGGGTTTGTAGCCGAATTTATCGGCGGGCATCTCTTCAATCGCTCCGACTGTGTTTTTCTGGCGACCGGCAAGAGAGTCGCGCAGCACGTCGGTGACCGGATTCTTGGACTGCTGGGCGAATGCGGCGACGGACAGCAGAAGCACGGCAAGGGTCAATTTCATGTTGCCTCCAAAGCGTTACAAGGATAACCCAATTGCTACAAATTACACCGCAATCTCCGGCGTAGCTTCGAGCAAGCTGCGGGTGTACGGATGCTGGGGCTGCTCGGTAATCTGTCGCGTATCCCCGACCTCGACCACCTTCCCGCGATACATCACCGCGATGCGGGTAGCCAGGTACCGTACCACCGGCATGGAATGCGAAATGAACAGGTAAGTCAGGCCGAACTCGCGCTGCAACTGGGACAGCAGGTTCACGATCTGCGCTCCCACGCTGACGTCGAGAGCGGAAACCGGTTCATCCGCGACGATAAACTTTGGGCGCAGAGCCAGGGCGCGGGCAATCCCAATACGCTGCCGCTGCCCTCCGCTGAATTCATGAGGGAACCGCTTCAGGACGGAAAGATCCAGGCCCACCGCGCCCAGCAATTCAGAAAGGCGCGCGTGGCGAGCGGAGGCACCCATTTTTTCATGAATAACCAGCGGCTCGCTGATGATGGCTTCCACATTCATCCGGGGATCGAGCGAGCCGAAAGGATCCTGAAAGATGATCTGCATGTCGCGGCGAAGGCGGCGCATCTCGCTGTGACCTGCGGCCAGCAGATCGCGGCCTTCAAAGCGCACGTTTCCCGAACTCGGCTCGATCAGCCGCAACACCAGGCGTCCCAGCGTGCTCTTTCCCGATCCCGATTCGCCCACCAGCCCGAGAGTTTCACCGGCATGAATGTCGAGCGACACACCATCCACGGCGCGGACCTCACCCTTGGCCCTGGCCCCGAACATGGACTGGCCGAGCGGGAAGACTTTCGTCAGATTACGAACTTCAACGAGAGGCATAGATGAAATAACATCAGCGAGCTGCGAGACGGGAAGGGTACGAGTTCACTTCGTGCCCTTCGATCGCGCTCGATGCAAGAGTTCTTAAACCCGAACCGGGGTGCCCCGTCCTCGTCTCTCCGTCTTTTGGAGAGACAGGGCGGGAAAGTTCACGCGTGTACCGCTGTCGGTTTGCTGGCAATCAACTGCCGCAGCACGAACTGCAGAATGCCGCCGTTGGCGTAGTACTGGGCTTCCTGGGGCGTGTCGATGCGCACCAGGGCGTTGAACTCTTTTTGTCCAGCGCGGACTTTCACCTGTTTGCCAGGCGCAAACTGCCGCACCAGTTCATTGACGCCGGAGATTTCGATGACTTCGTCGCCCGTCAGGTTCAACGACTGCGCGGTTTCTCCGGAGAGGAATTGCAGCGGCAGAATTCCCATGCCGACCAGATTCGAGCGGTGGATGCGCTCATAGCTTTCCGCGATCACGGCGCGCACCCCCAGCAGGCGTGGCCCCTTCGCCGCCCAATCTCGTGAGGAGCCCGAACCATATTCTTTTCCGGCGAGAATTACCAGCGGCACGCCCTCCGCGATATATTTTTCGGACGCGTCGAAGATCGACATCTCCGCACCATCGGGAAGATGTCGCGTAAATCCACCCTCGAGAGCAGGCACCATCTTGTTGCGCAGGCGCACATTGGCAAACGTGCCTCGCACCATGACTTCATGATTGCCGCGGCGCGATCCGTAGGAGTTAAAGTCGGCAGGCTTTACGCCGTGCTCGATCAAATATTTTCCCGCCGGGCTGTCCTTCTTGATCGAACCTGCCGGAGAAATGTGGTCGGTGGTAACGCTGTCGCCGAGCACGGCCAGCACCCTCGCATTGCGGATGTCCTCGACCGGCGCGGGCTGCAGCGACATATCGTCGAAGTAGGGAGCGCGGCGAATGTAGGTGGAGCCGGGTTCCCAGGCATAGGTTTCGCCCTTGGGAACGGGCAGCCCACGCCAGCGGTCGTCGCCGTGATAGACCTCGCCATAGCTGCGGCTGAACATGTCGGATGAGATGGACTTGCGAATCGTCTCTTCTACTTCGCGCTGCGGCGGCCACAGATCCGCGAGATAAACTTCCTTGCCATCTTTTCCTTTGCCGATGGGATCCTTGCGCAGGTCGAGGTCGATGCGTCCGGCCAGTGCAAAGGCCACCACCAACGGTGGTGACATCAGGTAATTGGCGCGAACTTCGGAGTTGATGCGGCCTTCAAAATTCCGATTGCCGGAAAGCACTGAAGCCACTACCAGATCCTTCTGGTCGATTACCTCGGACACTTCTTTGGGCAGCGGCCCGGAGTTTCCGATACAAGTCGTGCAGCCGTATCCCACGATGTGAAACTTGATTTTCTCCAGATAAGGCAGCAGCCCGGCTTTCTCCAGATAATCGCGGACCACTTTTGATCCCGGGGCGAGTGAGGTCTTCACCCAGGGCGGAACCGTCAATCCTTTTTCGACGGCCCTCTTCGCTACCAACCCGGCGGCCACCATCACCGATGGATTCGACGTATTGGTACACGATGTAATCGCGGCGATCACCACGCTGCCGTGGCGCAGCGAGTTTTTCACACTGGCGGAGACATGCTCTTCGTGCAATGTGTCCTGAGCTCCAACCGTAGTAGGACTGCCGCCTTCCTGCTCCCAGCGATCCACCTGCTTGGGCACGCTGCCCGAAGGCGCGCTGCCGGAGGCGACAGCCGCGGGCGCCGCCACCTGCGCGGAAGACTTCGGCTTCATCAGCGACGGCAGCGCAGCATGGAACGAGTGCCCAGCTTGCGAGAGCGGAACTCGGTCCTGCGGACGCTTCGGTCCCGCCAGACTGGATTCGACCGTGGCCAGATCCAGCGACAACAGTTCGGAATATTCTGCCTCGGGTGTTTTCGCGTCGTGGAACATGCCCTGCTCGCGGCAGTAAGCCTCGACCAGCGCAATCTGCTCTTCGGAGCGCCCGGTTAAGCGCAGGTAGTTAAGACTTTCTTTATCCACCGGGAAGATGCCGCAGGTAGCGCCGTACTCGGGCGACATGTTGCCGATGGTGGCGCGGTCGGCTAGCGAAAGTTCCGGCAGCCCGGGACCGAAATATTCCACAAACTTACCCACCACGCCGTGTTTACGCAGCATCTCGGTGATGGTGAGTACCAGGTCGGTGGCGGTGGCACCTTGCTGAAGTTTCCCCGTCAGCTTTACGCCGACCACTTGCGGAATCAGCATGGAAACAGGCTGCCCGAGCATGGCGGCCTCGGCTTCGATTCCGCCTACGCCCCAGCCCAGCACGCCTAAACCATTGATCATGGTGGTGTGCGAATCGGTGCCGACCAGAGTGTCCGGGTAAGCCGTGCGATGGCCGTTCAGCTCCTGCACGAAGACAACGCGAGCCAGATATTCAAGATTCACCTGGTGAACGATGCCGGTATCGGGCGGCACAATCGCAAGATTTCGAAACGCAGTCTGGCCCCAGCGCAGGAAAGCGTAGCGCTCTTTGTTGCGGAGAAATTCGAGCTCGGCGTTGAGCTGAAATGACTGCGGCGTGCCGAATTCGTCGACCTGCACCGAGTGATCGATTACCAACTCGGCGGGCTGCAGCGGATTAATCAGAGTGGGATCGCCGGAAAGGCGCTTCATGGCGTCGCGCATGGCGGCGAGATCGACCACCGCTGGCACTCCGGTAAAATCCTGCAACAAAACCCGGCTGGGCGTAAACGCGATTTCCTTGTCGGGCTTCGACTTGCTGTTCCATGCGGTCAGCGCCCGGATGTCCTTCTCGGTCACGTTGCGGCCGTCTTCAGTGCGCAACAGGTTTTCCAGAAGAATGCGCAGCGAGTAAGGAAGATGCTTTGTGGAAACGCCGTTATCGTCCAACGCCTTAAGGCGGTAAATCTCGTATTCCCTGCTACCCACGCGCAGGACCGACCGGCTGCCAAAACTGTTCATAAATAATTGCCTTCCTGATCTTTAGTTTAATCCTTGCACCGGGGGATTAGCACAGACCACGTAGGGACAGGTGTCCCACCCGCCCAGCCGAGCGAAGCTCGGCATTGTTTGGTCGGGCGTCGGGCGTCGGACCTCAGACGTCGGACATTAGATAGGCCCGAGGTCTGACGCCTGATGACTCCCTAGCCACCGCCCCGCGCCGCCTCTACCGCTCGCAACACCGCCTGCGCCTTATTCATGGACTCCTCAAACTCGCGCGCCGGATCAGAATCCGCGACAATCCCCGCACCCGCCTGCAAATACGCTTTCTTGCCCTGCATCAGCATGGTGCGAATAGCGATGCAGGAGTCCAGGTTCCCATCGAAGTCCGCGTACAGCACAGCCCCGCCGTAAACCCCGCGCCGCGTAGGCTCCAGTTCTTCGATGATCTGCATCGCCCGAACTTTCGGTGCACCACTCAGCGTGCCCGCGGGAAAGCATGCGGCAAAGGCGTCCAGCGCGTCCAGATCGCCGCGCAGCTTGCCTTCGAGCGCCGAAACGATATGCATGACGTGGGAATAGCGCTCTACATACATCAGATCTTTCACTTTTACCGATCCGTATTCGCTGACCCGCCCCAGATCGTTGCGCCCCAGGTCCACCAGCATCACGTGCTCGGCGCGCTCCTTCTCGTCGTGCAGCATCTCCTCTGCCAGGCGCTGGTCTTCGGCTTCGTCACGGCCGCGCGGGTGCGTGCCCGCAATCGGGCGGTACTCCAGCTTGCGCCCGGTGACCCGCACCAGCATCTCCGGCGATGAGCCCAAAACATGCGTGTCCCCCATCCGCAAGAAGTACAAATAGGGCGAAGGATTCACCGCGCGCAGGGCGCGATACACGTCGAAGGGTGCGACCCCAGGGACGAAGTCCAGACGCTGCGAGAGCACGACCTGAAAAATATCTCCTGCGGCAATGTATTCTTTGGCACGTTCCACCGAATCGATGAATCGCTTTCGCGTCGTGCCGGCATGAATCTTTAACTTGCTCGCCGCTCTTTTTGGAGTCTTGTGCCAGTGCGCAGGTCGCAAGCCTGCAGCCAGCTTCTTTTCCAGGATGGCAATGTCGGCGGCGGCGCGATCATAGGCGCGTCGCGGACTCTCCCGGGATACATCGGCATTGGCGATGATGTGAATCTGGTGGTGCAGGTGATCGAAGGCCAGCAAGCGATCGAAGAACATCAGCACGCAATCGGGCAGCGAGAGATCATCTTTCGCCTGCTCGCCGATATTCTCCAGTTGCCGGACCGCGTCATAGGCGAAGTAGCCCACCGCGCCCGCAGTGAACGGAGGCAGCCCCGACACAATCGCAGGACGGTGCTGCCGCAGCAATTCCTTGACGACTTGTATCGCGCTGCCCTGGCGCTCTTCTTTGTGTTTACCGCGCTGCACCACGATGTGGGCGCCTTCAGCTCGCACCTGCATGTAAGGGCGAGCTCCCAGAAAGGTATAGCGTCCAATCTGCTCACCGCGCTCGACTGACTCCAGCAGAAAGGCATTCGGCTCGTCTGAAGCAATTGCGAGAAAGGCGGAGACCGGCGTCAACAAGTCGGCTGCTACCGACTTCACCACGGGCACCAGCGTGGCTTCGCCGGCCAGGCGTGAAAATTCTTTGTAGTCGGGACGAAGCATGAGTCCAGTCATTATAGAGAAGGAACCTCCGCAGAAGTTCGGCAGCGCCTTTCGTAGCGCCGCCGTCCCGGCGGCTGTCCCGAGGGCATCTTGCCGTCGGCAATGGAGGCGGGACGCACCCATGACTGCCGGCGGGACGCTGGCGCTACGAAACCCATCCGCCCAGAAGGCTTTTCGCCCCACTTCTGCCTTACGCGCGAGTCAATCCGAACGCGGCTCGGCGCACGGGTCAAAACTAAAACACCACGTGCTATAAGAGACCAATGCGCCGCGATTACGCACCCCGGCCCGCGCACATCAAATGGCTCCTCGATTCTGACCCTGCCATCCGTTGGCAGGTGATGGACCTCACCGGTGAAGCCCCCAACGCGATTGCAGCCGAGCGGTCGCGCGTCGCAACCGAAGGCTGGGGAGCTCACCTTCTCGCCCTCCAATCTCCTGCCGGCAACTGGGGCGGGAGCCCACGCGGATGGCGATCCGATTTGCCGAAGGAACACCGAGACTTGCTGATTACCCTCTACAGTCTCTCCGTCTTGATGGACCTCGGTGTCGACCCCGCCTGCAAGCAGGCTCGCAAAATGATCGACCGTGTCGACAACCGGCTCGTGTTTAGATGGCTCGACAATCGGCCGTACCTTCACGGCGAAACGGAGCCCTGCATCAACGGCAGAATCCTCGGCATCGGCGCGTATTTCAAAGAACCGAACGACGCACTGGCCAATCAACTCCTGGGCGAGCAGCTCGAAGACGGCGGCTGGAACTGCGAAGCGCCCAAGAGCCGGCGCTCCTCTTTCCATACCACCATCTGCGTGCTCGAAGGACTGCTCGAATACCAACGAGCAGGGCGCAAATCGGCGGCTGTCACCAAGGCGCGTAAAAGAGGCGAAGACTATCTCCTCGAACGCCGCTTGTTCCGCTCGCTTCGAACCGGCGATGTCATCGACAAACGCTGGCTCCGCTTCTCGTTCCCGACGTTTTGGCACTACGACGTCTTGCGCGGCCTCGACTATCTGCGAAATGCAGGAATCAAACCCGACAGCCGCGTTCGTGAGGCCATCGAAATCGTGATGGAGCGCCGCCACCAGAACGGGTGCTGGCCAATGAATTTACTGCATCCCGAATATGTACCGTTGAAGATGGAGACCGAAGTCGGCAGGGCAAGCCGCTGGAACTCCATGCGCGCTCTCCGAGTTCTGCGTTGGTACAAAAACTGAACCGGATACTCGGAAACAATTGCTCCTAGAACTTAGCGTTTATGGGGCATTGCGCCGGGCGACCCTCCCGACACCGGCAGAACCCTGTAAAATTGAATTCAGCACTCAGTCCCATGCCTGCCATTCGTCGTCCGCCCGGCCCTGCGCCCGGCTTTATCGTCGGACGTTTCCCTCTGCTCGGACCCGATCCGCTCGGAGTCTTCACCCGCTGGGCGCGCGATTTCGGCGACATCTTTTATTACCGCGCCGGCTGGATCCATGTGTACTTCCTGAACCATCCTGACCTGATCGAGTCGGTGCTGATCTCGCAGTCGCAGAATTTTGCCAAGGACAAAGTGATCCAGAACAGCCGCTGGTTTCTCGGCCAGGGCCTGCTGACCAGCGAAGGAGCCGAATGGCGGCAGCAAAGGCGGCTGTGCCAGCCTGCATTCCATCGCGAACGGCTGTCGTCTTACGGACGGACGATGGGCGCCTACACCGAAGAAATGCTGGCGGGCTGGCCGCAGGGCGAGGTCCGCGACATCCACCAGGAAATGATGCGGCTCACCATGCGCATCGTGGCCAAAGTGCTGTTCAGCGTGGAAGTGAGCGAAGACGCGCAGAAAGTTGCAACCGCGCTCAACCTCCTGATGCGCCACACTTCCGGATTTCGCATGATCATGCCTCCGCCGCTGCGTCATCTGCCACTGCCGGCGCTGGTTCGGGTAAAGCGCGCGGTACGCGAGCTGGATGAAATCGTCAACCGCATCATTCGCCAGCGCCGCTCCAGCGGAGAAGACACGGGCGACCTGCTCTCCATGCTCATGGCCGCCCGTGACGAAGACGGCAGTGTCATGACCGACCGCCAGCTTCGCGACGAAATCATGACCTTCCTGCTGGCCGGGCACGAGACCACGGCAGTCTCCCTATCCTGGACCTGGTACCTGCTCAGCGAGCATCCCGAGGTCGCGCAAAAGCTGAGGCAGGAGTTGAACGACGTACTGGCCGGTCGCACCCCTCAGTTCGAAGACCTGGCGCGTCTGCCCTACACCGACAAGGTGGTAAAGGAATCCATGCGTCTGTACCCCCCGGCCTGGAGCCTGGCCCGCACCGCCGCAAAGGAAATAGAGATTGCCGGCTACCGGCTTCCGGTGGGTGCGAACGTGGTCATGAGTCCCTGGATCATTCACCGCGATCCACGCTTTTTCAAAGATCCCGAACAGTTCAATCCCGACCGCTGGACGGCTCAGACCACCCAGCAACTTCCCCGCTTTGCCTACTTTCCCTTCGGCGGCGGCCCGCGCCTGTGCATCGGGGCTTCGTTCGCCATGATGGAAGCAAACCTGCTCGTGGCCACAATTGCCCAGCGCTTTCACTTACATCTGATTCCAGGGCATCCGGTAGATCCCCTGCCCGGCATCACCCTCCGCCCCCGCCACGGTATGCGGATGGAAATAACGAAAAACTAAGGCGTTGATTTTCTCGGCGCCCTCGTGCCGTCTCTGCGCCCTCTGCGGTTAAAAGCTCTTGATCTTAAGTCCGAGAGTAACCACCGAATGAATTGACGTAAGCGCCCCGCCGTTGGAAGATGACGCTACAGCTCAAATCTGGTCTACGGGGACGTATGCGTATTAAGTTCTGGGGCGTGCGCGGGTCGACGCCGACTCCCCAGCCTGAAAACTTGCGCTATGGAGGCAACACCTCGTGCGTCGAAGTACGCCTGGGCGATCATCTGTATATTTTCGACTGCGGCACCGGATTCCGCTCCCTGGGCCAGCAACTCCATCGTGAATTCGAAGGCAGTCCCATTCTCGCCCACATTTTCGTCTCCCACTTTCACTGGGACCACATCCAGGGGATCCCGTTCTTCAGCCCGCTCTATGACAACCCGGAAAACTGCTTCTCCTTTCATTCCTCCAGCCGCACCCGAACCCTGAAGCGGGTCATGGAAGAGCAGATGGCCGCCCCCTACTTCCCGGTGGATATGACTGAAATGAAGGCGCAGCGCGCCTTCCACAATCTCGAGCAAGGCCGAGCGCCGTTGGACGGCGTCATCGTCGAAGCCATGTGGCTGAACCATCCTCAGGGCTGCATGGGATATCGGCTGGAAACCAAAGACGGTGTGCTCGTCTACGCCACCGACAACGAACCCGGCGACCCCGTTTTCGACAAGAACGTGCGCAAGCTCGCCGCCGGCGCCGACGTACTGATCTACGACGCCCAGTATTTACCCGAAGAATATGAAGCCCGCAAACGCGGCTGGGGGCACAGCCACTGGCGCGAAGCCATCAACATAGTGATGGAAAGCGGCGCCAAAGAGCTGGTCCTGTTCCACCACGATCCCGACCACGACGATGACTGCATCGACAAGGTACTGAAGGAAGCGCGCAACCACTATCCGAAGGTGCGTGCCGCGGAGGAGGGGATGGAGATAACGATAGTGTCACCCTGAGCGGAGTAGCTGCCTCGTTTCGCGAAGCAGCCGCGGAGTCGAAGGGCCCCTAGAGCCAATCCACTATCAGCACGAATGGGGTTCAGCCGCGAGCGAAAATCCCACATGCGAGAGCACTCAGACGGTAGAGGCCCTTCGACTCCACAGGCGCGCTCGCAAGCGAGCGTGCCTGCTCCGCTCAGGGTGACACGGGCGGGGTTTTGCAAGACATTGAGGACTAGTAAGTTCCCCGTAACTTGCCTCCCCGCCCAGCCCTGCATATACTTTGAACGTTTGCCCGCCCACTCCGGGATGTATCCCCCGGCGCCGGCCAGCATCTTACTGTCTGACCGCAGCATCGGAGACCGCCATGGCCATGAAGACCATTTCCCTTGAACAGGAGATCAATCCGTGGGAGGCACAAGCTGCCCGTTTTGACTTCGCCGCCCAAAAGTTGAACCTGGACGAGGGTTTAATGAAAGTCCTGCGGTATCCCACCCGCGAGATCATTCTCCACATTCCGGTGATGATGGATAACGGGCATCTGGAAGTGTTTACCGGGTTCCGGGTACAGCACTCCATCGCCCGTGGTCCGGCCAAGGGCGGCCTGCGCTACTCCCCGGACGTGACCCTCGACGAGGTCCGCGCCCTGGCTAGCTGGATGACCTGGAAGTGCGCCGTGGTCAACATTCCTTTCGGTGGCGCGAAAGGCGGCGTGATCTGCGATCCCCACAAGATGTCCCAGGGCGAGCTCGAACGCATGACCCGCCGCTATACCGCGGAGCTGGTCGAGTTCATCGGCCCGGAAAAGGATGTTCCCGCCCCGGACATGAACACCAACGAACAGACCATGGCGTGGATGATGGACACCTACTCCATGCACATGCGTCAGACTGTGACCGCTGTGGTTACCGGCAAGCCCATCAATATTGGAGGCTCCCGCGGACGCCGCGAAGCCACCGGCCGGGGCATCATGATTGTGTGCGATGAGGCGGTAAAGAAGCTGGGGCTGAGTCCTGAGTCCACCCGCGTGATCGTGCAGGGTTTCGGCAACGTCGGCTCCAATGCGGCGAAGCTGATGGCGGAAGCCGGCTACAAGGTGATCGGTATTGTTGAGGTAGACGGCGGGCTGTTGAACAAGAAGGGCATCGACATGGACGCCCTCTGGGAATTCCGCCAGCGCAATGGCACCGTCCTTGGCTTTCCCGGCGCCGAGGCCGAGGATCCGGCCGAGTTGCTGGTGAGCGATTGCGAGATCCTCATTCCGGCGGCCACCGAAAACCAGATCACCAGCCGCAACGCGGATCGGGTGAAGTGCAGGATCCTGGCCGAGGGCGCCAATGGGCCCACCACGGCGTCCGCCGACGACATTCTGGCCGACAAGCGCGTATTCGTGATCCCCGACATCCTCTGCAACGCTGGCGGCGTTACCACGTCATATTTCGAATGGGTGCAAGACCGCCAGGGTTATTTCTGGAAGGAATCGGTAGTCAACGAGCAGCTCGAGCACATCATGAAAGGCGCCTTCGAAGATGTTGTCCGGTTCTCCGAGACCCACGGCGTGAACAACCGGATTGCGGCGTACATGCTGGCCATCGACCGGGTCGCCTACACCATCCGCCAGCGCGGGATTTACGCGTAGCACAGGGTTAGCCGTGGAAGGTAGCCGAATCTGAATCGCGCCCTTCTCCGCGTCCTTGTGCGGTTTCCTCTGTGTCCTTTGCGGTTAAGAGCTTTGACGGTCGACCGCAAAGGCGGCAAAGCTCAAACCTGAAACCGCACCACTCAAGTTGTTCCGCAGGAGTTGACCCTTGTCGGCCCAAGTGTCATCATGGTCGCCCCGTTGACGGACCGCGAAGGAACCCCAGGTTCCCTGGAGGGACACTTCAGCCAGTGTTTTACGGTCAGTCCGGGATGAGAGAGGAAATCATGAGTAGACTGCAAAACAAACTTGGCGCGTGGATCCTGGCGCTTTGCATGTTGTTCGTGCTGTCAGGAATTTCCGCCCTGGCTCAGACCGCGGCGACTTCCACTGACGATCAAACCGCCACTTCAACCACCAAGAAGAAAAAGAAAAAGGCAAAGGCAACGACGGACGCCACCGCTGCCGGCGATCAGGCCGCAACGACGGATACTTCTTCGACCCCCGCCAAGAAAACCAGAAAGAAGAAGACTGCTGCTGCCGATGCTGCTGCGCCAGCCGCTGCCGATACCTCGACCACCGCCGGCGACACCGGAACCAAGAAGAGTCGCAAGAAGAAGGCAGCGGCGGATTCAGCGGCCGCACCAGCAACAGCAGCAACTCCGGCAACTGCGGCTCCAGCGACTGCCGCAGCCAGCACTGACACTACCGGGGCTCCCGCCAAGAAGACCCGCAAGAGCAAGAAGTCGGAAATGGATTCTGGCACGACGGCTGCGGCACCCGCCTCCAGTCCCGCTCCAGCGCCTGCGGCCGCACCTGCCGCAGCGCCCGCCAGTTCGATGGCGGCTCCTTCCAGCTCAATGTCGAATTCGATGACGCCGGCCAAAACCAGCAAGGCCGCATCCGCCGGAGCCGCTTCCGATCCGCAAATTGCCTCCGCCAAGTCCAGCGGCATGGTTTGGGTGAACACCGACAGCGGCGTCTATCACAAAGGCGGGCGCTGGTACGGCAAAACCAAGCAGGGAAAATTCATGAGCGAGGCGGACGCCAAAGCCGCCGGTTACAAAGCATCGGAAAAAGACTAAGGAGAGATGAAAATTATGAAGCGCAATCACCTGATCGCCCGAATTCTGGTTTCACTTTTCGCCCTGGCGCTGTTCACCGGCGTCGCGGCGGCGCAGGGTACAGCCACCAAGACTGCAAAAAGCTCCAAGCCGGCCTCCGCCATGGCAGCCCCAGCCGCGGCGGCTGATTTGGTCGACATCAATACCGCGACCAAGGACCAACTGGACGCTCTTCCCGGCATTGGGGAAAAGTATTCGCAAAAGATCATCGACGGCCGTCCGTATGCGAAGAAGACGGATTTGACTCGCAAGAAGGTGATTCCGGCAGCCACCTATGCCAAGATCAAGGACATGATCATCGCCAAGCAGAAGTAGTTTTCGCTCACGTGAGTGCTGGGAACTCACACTCCCGGCGCGGATTTCCATGGGAGGGCACGGCTTCAGCCGTGCCGGGAGATCCGGTTAGAAATATTTGCGGCACGACTATAAAGTCGTGCCCTCCCGATCTTAGGAGGCATCATGAGTTTTCTGGAAGATATGGCAGGCAAGGAATTGAGCAGCATGCTGTCCAGCAGTTCGAACCCGATGGCATCCAGCGTTATGCAGATGATCAACAATCAGCCCGGCGGGCTTTCCGGGTTGCTCCAGCAGTTTCACGACAAGGGCCTGGGCACTCTGGTCACCTCGTGGGTGGGCACAGGCCAGAACCTTCCCATCTCCGCGGATCAGATTCAGCACGTTCTGGGCAGCGAACAGGTCAAAGAACTCGCGGCCAAGGCGGGTATTTCGCCCGACGCGGCCGGTGCCCATCTGGCGCAGTTCCTGCCCATGCTGATCGACAAGCTCACTCCCAATGGGCAGGTTGCGCAGGGCAGTTCGTCGCTCCTGCAGTCAGGATTGAGCATGTTGCAAGGTTTGGCCAAGACCGGTACGGACGCGTAGCAAGGGTGGAGCTGGCCTCCAGGCCTGCATGTGACTTGTGTTGGAGGACGGGCGTCGCCCGTCTTGGAGAGAGCACCGCCGACGGGCGGTGACGCCCGTCCTCCATCAATCCGCCGAGGTACTTCGGCGGCCAAAGCCGCACCCTGCCGCCTCTATTGCAGCTGTAAAGAGCTGCTCCGCCCAAGATTAACTTCCAGCCGGAATCAAAACCGACGCACCATCGGGTGGTTACTTTCATTGCTTTCCCCATTCGTGGTGGAGGATAATGAGTTGCCGCCGGGCCTTCCCTCTGATCAAACTGGCGGCCCGTGCCCGCGGTGAATCTGCCTAACTCCATTACGCTGACCCGCATCTTCAGCATCCCGCTGCTGATTTGGCTGCTTTCCACCAACCACTTTCATGCCTTTAACGGCGAGCAGGAACTGCTGGCTTCAGCGCTGTTCATCGCGGCCTCGATTACTGACGGCATCGACGGATATCTCGCCCGCCGCCGCGGCCAGATCACCACCATGGGCATGCTGCTCGATCCCCTGGCCGACAAGCTTCTCATCGCCGCCGCCTTCATTACGCTGGTGCAATTTAATCCCAGCCTGGTCCCGGCCTGGGTGGCGGTGGTGATTATCGCGCGCGAATTTCTGGTGAGCGGGCTGCGTTCGATCGCAGCCTCCGAGGGCTTCACCATCGAAGCCAGCGAACTGGGCAAGTTCAAAATGCTGGTGCAGATTGTTTCCGTAGTCGCCGTCATTCTGGATCACCGCTGGAAGGAATGGCCCGTCGGTCCCTATATTTTCCCGGTCCACTGGATCGCGATCGTTGCGATCTGGTTCATGGTTTTTCTGTCGCTGGCGTCGGCCATAGATTACTTTGCAGCGTTCTGGTCAAAGATCGACCGCCACGTGGTCAAGCGCCGCCGCCGCGCCTTCGTCCTCAGTCGGCGGAGGAAACGCGATGTGCCCGCCACCTGACGATTCGTTCCAGCCGGCACCGCGCCCCAGCCTTTCCCTGCTCAACGAATTTTCTTCGGAAGAACGCCTGGTGCTTTTGCACCTGGCTCATGAATCTATTATCGCAATGCTGGAAGGGCGCGAAATATCGCTGGTGCCGCCCACCTCGCACCTGGCCGAACCACGCGGCGCCTTCACCACTCTCTACATCCGTGGCAAACTGCGCGGCTGCGTGGGCTATGTGGCTCCGGTGACGCCGTTGTATCGCACCGTGGCAGAAAGCGCGCGAGGCGCGGCCTTCGACGACACGCGCTTTGCGCCGGTCTCGTCGAAAGAAGCGCTGGAGTTGGGGGTTTCCATCAATGTTCTCTCCCGGCTTGGGTCCATTCGACCGGAAGAAGTCGAAATCGGCCGCCACGGTCTGGTCATCAGCCTCGGCGCCAATCGAGGCCTGCTGCTGCCGCAGGTGCCAGTGGAGCACAACTGGGATCGCATGACCTTCCTGGAACAGACTTGCAAGAAAGCCGGCTTACCCCCAAACGCGTGGCAGACCGGCGCCCGGCTCGAAGCCTTCACCGCAGAGGCCTTCAGCGACCGCACGATCACGTAAGACAGGTCCGCGCCACACTAGTGCAAAAAAAGGGAGGCCGAAGCCTCCCTGTAGCTAGCGATGCGGAAAAAATTATTGTTCGTCGAGTTCCACGTGATCTCCCACGTGAACGTCCTCGAGCGCGAAGACCAGCATGCCCGTGGCGGTCGTCGCGGTCGTATTGATGACCACAATTTCTCCCACCGCCCGCCGCGGCATATCCGCCACGTTGATCAAAGGCCCCTTGGTCTTGGTGAACATGTGTCCTGCGATAGAGGGGGGATGCAGCTGTGTGTCGTCGTTGGTAGATGCCTTGAACGAAAGTGAATCCACCGGGTCGTGCAGATCGGTCTCGTAAGCGCGCACTGCCCGTAAGTAGTCGCCGACCTTCACTCCCTGGTTGCCGCCCACGTTCATGTAAACCTTCGCACCGGTTCCCAGCAGAAGGTCGAAATCCTTGGCCAGCACAATGCGTCCGCTAGCCTTGCCGTTGTTGGGCAGGAAGCGGTCGAACCGCACCGGCGGATGGAAGCTGACTGCGGCCTTTTCCGCAAAAGGTATGGCTACATCTCCGGGGACCATGGGCTCGCAACTGAATTCCACATGAGCCACCGCCATCTTGCCGCGGGTGTCCACAATTCGTACCCGGCCTAGTTCCGAGTAAGGCTGGCCCATCGCCTTCAGCATGGCGTGTTGACCGGCAAACAATTCGTACTTGTTGGGATCCTGCAACTCGCGCACGACCTCGTACTGCTGGCCGGTCTGGTAGCCCTGCCCAGCCAGAAAGATCAGATCGTTGGTCGCAAACTTGGTGGTGTTGGGACTTTCCAGCCCGCCCGCCACGAAACTGGCATTGGGCACCAGGTCCTTGCTCACGAAACCGCCACAGTACAGGTCGGCATTGGTTGGGGTCTGGATTCGCTCCGCCGGAAAACCCACCGTGGTCAACAGTGTGCCTTGAGGAGCCGCTTGTTCCGCCGCACTGGAATCGGCTTGCTGCGCAGCTGCCGCTGCGGTCAGGCACAGCAACAGCAACAGTCCTATTTTCTTCATGTTACCTCCGAAATCGAGACCGGGGCCCCGGACCGGCTTTCTCCCCCAAACTACAGCAAATAAAAGGGCTTCCAAACCGGACAGTAACAACAGGGTGGGCATCGGTCAAGGTTACGCTGGTGTTATCGCGGGTACGTAAAAAGTTTGGCTGAGCGAAATTCGATAATCCCCTGTTGCATCTGCAATTACGCGCCTGTAATATCCCGACTCGTTCCCCCATGACGAGCGCTGCCTCCAACAGTTACATCGCCAGGCTGCTGCCCCTGCGGCTTCCTCGCGTCTGTGTCGCCGTTACCGACGTCGATCCTGAGGCCCTGGTGGATAAAGCGGAAGCGCTGGTCCGGGATAACACCTTTCTGGAGTTCAGGTTAGACTACTTGCCCCGACCCGCCCTGGCCCTTGCCAGAATCAAGCGCTTCATGGAATACCACCCCCACGTGGTGGCCATCGGCACCTGCCGCCGGACGATCAGCGGAGGCAAGTTCAAGGGCACTCTGGCGGCCCAGCTGGAGATATTGGGAAAGGCCAGCGCTGCCGGCTGTCAGTTGCTCGATATCGAACTGCAAAGCGCTTCCAAGTGCAAGCCGGAACAGGTGCAGCGCTTGCGGACCCGCTCGGCATTGATACTTTCCTATCACGATTTCCGTGGTACCAGGAACCTGGAATCGACGCTGGAAAAAATGACCGCGACCCCCGCCGACTTCTACAAGATCGTCGGTACGGCCACCACCCTTTACGACAACGTCACCATGATGAAGTTTCTCGAGAAGCATGGTGACCAGCATTCTTTGGTCGGTCTGTGCATGGGCGAACAGGGAATCATCAGCCGTTTACTCGGCGTGCGGGCGGGAAGCGTTTTCACCTTCGCGTCGATCAGTCCCGATGAAAAAACTGCTCCGGGCCAGATCACGGCCCAGGAGTTACGCAGCACCTACCGCATCGAACAGATGGATGTGGCCACCCGGGTGTATGGCGTGGCCGGAGATCCGGTGGCACATTCTCTCTCGCCGGTCATCATGAATGCGGCGCTGCGACGTGAGAACGTCAATGGCGTCTACCTTGCACTGCACGCAAAGACTCTGAAAGATCTGCTGAGCTGCGTGCGCGACATACCCATCCATGGCCTCTCCATTACCATGCCGTACAAGGAATCCATTCTCAAGCACTTGGACAACACGGATTCCCACACCACGAAGATCGGTGCATGCAACACCGTGGTGCGGGCGCAGGATGGGAAGCTTTACGGATTCAACACCGACGCCGCCGGAGTAGTGCGGCCGCTGGAGCGGCGCATCACTCTGGAGAAGGCCAAGATACTGGTTTTGGGCGCGGGCGGCGCGGCCCGAGCCGCGGTGTTTGGACTCAAGGAGCGCGGCGCCGAAGTTTATATCCTGAATCGGACCGCCGCCCCGGCGCAAAAACTGGCTCACCAGGCCAGAGCGCGGACCCCCAAACGGGCCGACCTCAAGAAGCTCACCTTCGATGTCATCATCAATGCCACTCCCGTAGGCATGGGGAACACGCGCGAATCTCCACTGAACGAAAACGAGATCAACGCCCGCTACGTCTTCGACATGGTCTACGATCCGCCGGAGACGCGGCTCATGAAAATGGCCAGGGAACGCGGAGCCGAAGTGATTCCGGGAATTGAAATGTTCGTCCACCAGGCGGCACGCCAGTTCGAAATCTGGACCGGCAAACCAGCTCCTTGGGATGACATGCTGCGGGTCGTCACCCTCGCCCTGCAAGAGCGCACCGCAACTCGCCACGCCGCCAAAGAACAAAAAAAGTAAGTCGCCGCAAACCATGTAGGGGCGGGCGTCCCCGCCCGCCCGGCCGGGCGAAGCCCGGCAGTTCTTGTGGCGCCGGCATCCCTTCGACTTCGCTCAGGGCAGGCCTGCCGGCTGTCCCGAGGGCGTCCCGCCCTCGGCTGGCAAGCGCAAGAACGCATCGTTGCTTTCAAGCATGCCAAGCCATGCAGATCGGCAACAACGGCGGTTAATTACTTGGGAAGTTTTCGCGTTCGAGGGTGAGACGCCCTCGAGACAGCCGGCGGGACGCCGGCGCTACGAAAAAAAGCTTGCATGCGCCGGCCTTTCACGAGGCCGGCGCACGCGTTCTCCTAGTAGGGTTTGAAGTCCTGCCAGTAGGTCAGGTTGACTACGTCCTGCAACATGGGCGTGCCGGGAGGCAGCTTGTTCGGATCCAGGAACGCCGAGTCGAAGTAGTAGAACCGGTTCGGCGGACCATAGACCAGGTTGCAGCACTTGAATGTGCCGGTGGCGTACTGCGAGTAGTACAGGCTGACCAGCGACCCGCGATAGTACAGCCCCTGTCCTCCCCAGGCTTCGATGTAGCGCAGGAAGTTGTGCACGCCGCCATCGGTGCCGAAGTCGTTGCACGCTGCCGCGCAGTTCGTCGGCTGCGGGAAGTTGATGTTCTTTCCACCGGCAATTGCCATCCGGTAATACGTTGTCTGCGCAGCCCGCTGCCCGGTGGGCATGTTGCTGAGATTCAGCGCGTTTTTCATGCTGTTCAGGTCCGACCAGCCAGCGGTTGCAGGCAGCTGCGGCGCTGGAGACGGATTGGACAGCAGGGTCACGGAATCAGCAATGATCGCCGCCGCGGAATGGTTGATGTCCGCTGGCGTCGGTGGTGGCGGCGGAGCCGTCCAGAAAGGATCGGTGTTGTCGGAGTTGTAGTTTCCTAAAACATAAACCGGGTTCTCCGATGCGACCGTGAAGCCGCCGAGGCCCTGGCTAGGAGCGCCCGGGAAGGGCAAGTTGTTCAGCCCTCCATCGATCAGCCGCAACACGTGGCGAGCCCCGGTCACGATGTTCTGCCGCCCGCGATTCAGGCAGTCGACCGATTGATATGGATTATTGTTGGTCGCACCCGCGGCCAGTCCAAAACCGTTCCCCACATCGGCCGCGCCCCACCTGTCCAGAGTATTGTTCTGGTCGACGTCTTCGGGCGAGAACGCGTAGTACGAAGGAGGCTCCAAAGCCCCATCCGGCGTACCGGTGGCCGACCCGCGGTTGATCACATCCTCGAATCCGTATTCGCCAGTCGTGACATTAGGGACTGGAACCGCAAACGGGTCAGGAAGCATGCCGCGGCGGTCGGAGAAATACAGCAGGTAACCGTTCTGGCTGGTGTTTTCAACTAATGGTCCGTTGCCGCCACCGAAACCTTGTAGCCATTGTTGTAAGTTACCCACATCGAGTTCGACGGCATTCATGATGCCATTGGCATAACACTGCGTGCCCGCAAGACCGGTCGCGGCGAGAGAATCACGGGGAAAGCCCTCGCGTGGATCGTAAAAATTGATGGGGTACCAACTGTAACGGCTGGAGGTCGCAAGAGTCCCGCCATCCAGAATGTTGATCGGAGCATCGGCTCCGGTTACAAAGCCACTGGCGTCGCGGTCGGCTCGCTGCTGGAAAACCAGGATTGCCCTGGGATGCACGCCGTTGGTGAGAGGCGCGGTCGGAGGGATAGTGTCACGCGCAAAACCCCGGCTCAGCCACTCGGTCGTAACCCCAACCCAGACGCCGGCTGTATTCCGGTACTCTACTCGCAGCCAGCCATCCACCAGGCTCCAGGGGGCGGGGCACCCGCCAGTTGGAGCCACCCAGTTTCCGTCTATAGCAGGGTTCGCCATCGCAAAGGTAGAAGATCCGGCGGTTCCAGTCACGGCGACGGAGTAGCCCGCTGCCGGCGGGCACGCCGCTCCGCCCCGGTTCTGCAGGTCCACGTCCTGGCCGTCGGCAATCGGACCTCGTTCCGGATGAAGATCGGCCTGCGTATTGGCCAGCAGGACCCGGATGTTGGCCCTGTTGTACTCGCGCGACGATCCCGTCGCCGATGTTGCAAGTTCGCCTACCAGAGGCTTACGGATAATCGCAATCTGCTGCGCCGAGCCATTCGCGCCCTGGACGAAAGGAAGGGTGAGAGGCTGCACTGCCATCGAAGTGCCATTGGCGATAAATCCGGCGAATGTCGTGGCCGAGGCTGCCGCGGTCGAGGTGTTGGTCCAGGTCGCGACGTTGGTCTGTAGGCCTGCGGGCGGAATGCCGCCGCTCCAGCTGGCCAGCGGCACGGTAAATTTCTGGCAGTTGGGGCCGGTAATCGCAACCGGCACGCTTCCATCACAACCTCCCGCCTTGTTAAGTACGTATACGTCGCCGGTATAGTTGGCGTTGCCGGGAAAGTTATTGGCCAGGCGATCGCGGATAATTTCTTTTACCGCAGTCACCTTGTCGTCAAGAACGAGACTGTTGCCGTTTCCTTCAGCCAGGAACAGATTGCCGTTGGTGTGCACCCGGCCTTGAAAATCGAAATTAGGGCCGGCGAAATAACTGAGATCGCTGTCCGAGAAAACACCGAATTGGAATACCGGAATGAGCGCGACTTCGACGCCACGCGTCATGTTCACCGACGCTCCGCCCGGCCGGGTGGCGGTCACCTGCAGGGTCAGCGGAATGATCTGCGCCGAAAGGCCAGCGTTGGGGCCGGAGCTGATAGTGCTGGGCCTGCTCGCCGGATTGCCGTTGGCATCCGGCGTCCAGATGATTTTCTCCTGATAGCCCATGCCGCTGATCATGGTGCTGTCCGGCGGGTTGTTGGTCAGATTGGTAATCTGTGCCGGAGAGGGCGCCTGGGACTGCTGGTACAGCGCCGCCAGGTTTGCGGTAAGCAATTCCATGCCGGATTCTGCGCCGTAGTACGCCCGGTTCGTCTCCAGGTCATTGCCACCCACCTGACCCGCGCCGTAGACCATGAACAAGAGTCCGGCTGCGATGGCGGACAACAGCACCAGCACCAGCAGACTGGCAATCAGTGTGAATCCCCGTGATCGGCCCTTCGCCCTGCACATAGTGTTGATCTCCTGAATCTCGTCTTCTCTCCTCGGGGGCAGTTTCTATTTCTAGTTTCTATTGATAGCGATCCTTGAACGACAAACTGCGCGTGCTGACGGAAGTAGCCAGCACCGCGCTCCTGGACTTGTTTCCGTAAGAGGTCAGCGTCTGTCCCATAATCTGAATGTTCACCTTGTGAATCTGGTTCGGGTTGAATGGAGCTGCAAGCGGGTTAGTAATTCCCGAGCACCCCGGACCGTTGGTGCCGTCGCACACGTCATACGTCACTTTGACGTTAATCACGTTATCCGCCACTGGCACCGGCTTCTGGCCGTTGACCTGACGCATGAGCCGGGGCGGTTGTCCGGTCGCCGCGGCAGGCACCTCGATGAAATACGTGACCGCCCATATCCGGTTCGCGATGGTTGTCCCGCCGGCCAAGATGTACTTGATATTTCCCTTGGCTGCCGCCGTCTGGTTAATCTTCAGCGGGTCGCCGTTGGCAAATGTAATCTTGGTATTCGCACCTACCGGCGTAATCCCGGTAATTTCACCGACCGCATTGCCAATGTTGTTGCTCAGCAGGATCAGATCGCCCACCTGAAGTCCGGTGGGAGACTGGATGGCGGGAAATCCAGCCGGTGGAACCGCCGGCGGTGCAAGCTGGATGGCATCCCCGTTCGGGTTGGCTGCGGGAAACGATACGGTGTATTGATTCAGGGGGAATGCGTAGTCCTCGTAGACGACGGTAATTGCGTCCGATCCTGTTCCGGTGGCCGCGATATTGACCGGCCCACCGATTTCAATACCGTTGCCCGCTCCCGGGATAATGCCGTACATGAAGTTCGTCGGATAGCCGTTGTTCGGCAGCCACGCCTGGGTTGGATCGACGGCGAAGAATGAAGCCGTAGACCCGGCGCCGTTGGGCAAAGCCAGACCACCTGAGGGCAGGCCGGATCCGGCCATGCTCACATCCTTGCCGATCAGGTTCAGGGTGGCGCGAATGTTCTGATTCATCTCGGAAGACTGCGATACCAGCCGCGTCGCGTCCATACCGCTCTTGAACAACTGTGTGGTCGCAGCCAGCACTACCAGGCCCAGGGCAATAGCGACCAGCAACTCGACCAGGCTGAAGCCGCGCGCGTTTTGTTCGGTCGACTGCATGGATCTCCTCTCAGCCATATACGACTCTAGCGATACGACGAAATCAGCGCCTGCACCTGATAGCTCCGATACCAGCCTTGGGGCACCGGATAACGCACCGTGACCGTGATCTGCCGCACGTTGGGGTTGCCGGCCACGTTGGAAATCTGAACCTGCCGGCTGAAATTCCCCAGATCCACTAATACGTCGGAGGCAGTATTGGTGATTTGTCCACTCGGGCCCGGCAGGCGGATGGCTGCGGCCGGAGTATCGTCGCCAGTGTTATCCAAACCGTCGGGGCCGGGGTCTGTCATGGGTGTAAAGCCTCCGACGAAGATCCCTGTGCCCGCGCCCACGTTCTGGATCTGGTCAAACTTGATCTGGCTGGTTTGGCGCGCGGTATAGATGCTTTCTACCGCCTCCGCCGCTTTCTGGCGGGCGATGCTGTCGTACTGCACCGACTGCGTGTTGCCGATAGCCAGGGCAAATGTTGCCAGCACAGCCAGCAGTCCTATCATCAGCACGACGATGCCGATGAGGGTTTCCAACAGGCCGAATCCCCGTTGCCCGGATTTCGCTGCGCTCACGCGGGTGCGAGTCGGCATTGTTCGAGCAACTATTGTTCCAGCCATTGGATTCCTCCTGCGGTACTCCTCAGACGCCATCCCCGGATCCTGCCAGTCGCTCCGTACAAAGTGACGGCGCGCGAACTGAGAAGGTCTCCGTTGCGCCCAACATAGATGATTCCGCTGTTCCAGTTTCCGGCGGTGTCATGCGCCGAACCGTCGGGCAGGAACATCACCTGATTCTTGATCCCGCCTGCTACCCCTTGATCAAAGTCGATCGGCACAGTGGCGTTTCCAAATCCGTCCGGCACCGTCGCCGGCGTATTGGGCAGTCCGCCCAGGGTCTGAAATTGCAGGTCGATCGGTAATTGGTTGGCGCTGATCTGGGTCGCCGCTGAAAGTGCAGTGCCAACATCCCAACGGAACATTTGGACGCTTTGCGCGTTCGGCGCGCCCAATGGCGTGAGAGCGCCGGCCGGGGTGGCAATTCCGAAGCAGACGATGTATTGCTTGCGTTCCGCAATTGCGCGCTGGCGAGCGATTCGAAGCTGCATCAGCACGTCGTCAAACGCCTGATTCGCCCGTGCCTCTTTCAGTGCCGGCTGCAATGCCATGAAACTCATGGCAGAAACGATCATGAACAGCGAGACCACGATCATCAGTTCAGTCAGGCTGAAACCGCGGGCGCCGCGTTCCCTGTCGCGGGGTGAAAACTCTAACTTGTGATCGCTCAGCATCCCGACCCAGCCTCCGTTGGCCGCCGCGTTTTCGGGCGGTCTACCTGAACCACAGTTCTTGGGGGATTGAATGGCCGGAAGCGGGGACCTCCCGTGCAACTTTCATCGTAGGGTCAGTTCCGGGACGAGTCAAAGCACCAGAGTCACCGGAAAATGTGGCCGAATTCCTACCTAAGTAAGTAACTTTCGAGCGAATTACTTAAGTGTCTGCGGTCAGTTTGAAGAAGCATCAAAGGTCGAGCAGGCCTGCATATACCGCTAAACCACTGCTCCATCCGGATCACAATCTATGTTTGGGAAACGTTCTGGGTTTGGGAAACGTTCTGGAGCTGACCGGCCCTGAGTCTCGAATAGCGAGTGCCGATGCCGATAGTTCGACAATACGTGCCCTCGTCGGGGAGGTCGGCGCGAGCCTGAAGTGAAGGTTCGGGCACCATCAGAGGCATTTTTCCGGAATCGTCAATCGCAACTCCGGCAACTTCCAGCACTTCGCGAATATCCATGCAAAACACAACACAGAGACTGATGATCTTGGCGATGTGGCGAGGCAGCCGGCCCACGGCCTCATAGTCAGAGAGCAAGCCGAGCGCTACCGAGTAGTCCGGATTTTCGTGGAGGTTTGCGATGACGCGAGTGAGCCGGTGCGCTTCCCGGAAGGTCAATCCTGCACGGCAGCGTGAGACTCGGAGCAGATCGGAAAATTTCATTGCCGGTTTTCGGCAGGGGAGCCGGGGCTCGATCTTTACCGGCCGGGCTCTAGGCTGCATGGCAACCTCCTGCGCAGGACGAAACCCCATATCCACCACCCCGAGAATGCGCGCCTCAGCCGGCACCCGCAATGGCCAGCATCCCCAGGGAGGGCGGTTGGGGAGCAAGACGATCTGCTGGTCCTCGACCCAGCGCACACGACAACAGGTCAGTCCGTTCGACTGCTCCACCAGCCACAGCAGATGCCGCGCCGACGCTTCGCTCGCACCCCGAGTTGGTTGCCGATAACCTGGATCGATGCGAACCACGCTGCCGGGCTTGAGCCCGGGACTCACAAACGCATCGCGGTCACCGATCTTCGCGTATAGATAACGGCAGTTTTTATAACTGCTCAGGGCCGCTCCCGTGTTCATGGGCGGAGCACGAACTTCATCTGGCGGAGACGGCGAACGGGGTGCAGTTCCGAATTCGATTGGAGTGACTAAAACCGTGCGTTCGCTGTGCAGCCGCAACTGCAGGCGCGGAATCTGGTGCAGGTCAAATCCAAGAATGTTCATCCAGTCGATGAAGCGGTAACCGGTAATTTCGCTCAACGCTGCAATCTGGCAAATCTGCGGCGAAATCCCGCACTTGAGCTTGTAGAGAAATGTTGGCGGAATGAAATATGGAGATCTTCCGTAGAGCCTGGCGGTTGCACTCGAAAGTTGGGCAGCGGTATATCCGGTCTCCCAGAGAATGGTCCTGATACATTCAATGCGCGCATCCGGGACACACTGCGTCCCAGTGTTTACGCCGCTCTCATGGCGGCGAAAAACAGGTTCCGCGACGGGCATTCGGAACAGACCCCCCACCGTGGGGTACGCGCCCATTCACCGATACTAGCTCGACTTTTCGTCCAAAAGACGAGGAGGTAGATGGCTCTCTTGGTGCATCCTCGCGGCGCGGGAGCGACCAAATCCTTCGGAATGGTCAGCGCTGCGGAGGGTTTTTCTCCGCGATATCTGGAAAATAAACAGGAAAGATATCCCGATTTTCGGGCAGGCTGCGCTCGGGCATTCGCGCCTCGCTTTCAGCGCGATGTATGCAACATGACCACCAGAAGTGAAGCTCCGACATTCAGTATTCCCAGCAATATGCCCCACACGGCTTGGGGGCCCAGGGGATCCACCGGCTTGCCCAGCAGGCGCAACCATCTTGACGAATCCAAACCCGCCCACAGTGACACCATTGCCCACACCGCCCACCAGATCACGGGCAGGTCAGAGAATCTCAGGTGGCGAGAAACTGAGTCGGGATTGACGGTGAAAAAAAGCACGGCGCACGGAACCAGCACCAGCAGGATCAGCAAGACCAGACTCGCGATCGCCCCGGCCCGGGGTAGCACAGTGCCTTTGGGGAGCGCCATATTTTTCGATAATCCGATGTTGTCCATGAGCATAGGTTTTTGCCGCGCTCGGAATTGAGAATCACTCCCGTCGGTCGGTTGGCCGACCGACTCGAATCTGGGGTTCGGTTTGGGGCGTGCATTTCTATACCGCACGCGCTCGAACCCATCGCTGCAATCTTCAGTCTCCGTCCGCGCACCCGGAGCGGAATGCACCAGACTTCTTCTTGCAACCGTGTTTCCAATCTCCGATTGGAAATTCTTAACCAGAATCACGGAACCGGGAATTGCTTCGCGCTCCTCCGCGCGCCCACCGGTGGATTCTCCTTCTGTCGGTCGACCGACGACTGCCGGATAACGCATCGCGCGTTTTTCGAACACTTCAAAACCTGCGTAGGAAAAAAAGTATGGTGACTGCGGTCGTCTTAAATCCCACGAGGGAGTTTCTCATGAAGAAAATGGTTCACTTGGTTCTGTTCACACTGGTGTTGTTAGGCGCTGTATCTACCTCGTCGTTTGCCGAGGGCGGAGCTCCGACACCCATGTGCTCACCGTCGAAATGCCCGGGAAAATGATGGTCCGAAGCCGGCGCAGTTAAGAGCTAAACCGCTTGTGGGTCGACTGGTTTGCGCGTAGCCTTCCAGTGCGGCCCATGAAACTTTCTCACCTGGCGACAACCGTACTGTGGCTCGCGCCGCTGGCGCTTCAGCCGCTGGTTGGCTTCGCCCTGTTCCGCCGCAAGCTGGTGGCGGCATTCCCCTTTTTTTTTAGTTTCATCGTTCTCGTCCCGGCGCGGGACACCGCTCTTTTTTTTCTTCCCTATCCGGGACGTCTCTATGCCCTGGTGTTTTGGTGGGGCGAGGCCGCCGCCATCGCACTTGCATTGGGAGTTGTTTTTGAAACCACCTGGCATTTCATCCGGCCCTATCCATTCCTGCGGCTTTTCTTAAGGGTGCTTGGCGTCGCGGGGGGAATCGCGGCTGCCGCGGCCGTCGCCATGCTGATCTGGACCAAGGGTCCCGGAGGAACCGACGTAGCTCTGGAGCAGATTATCTTGCTGGAGCGTTCCGCCAGATTCCTGCAAGTCAGCCTCCTTATTGTGGCGATTGCACTCATGTCCCGTCTGGGCCTGAGCTGGCACCACTATTCTCTCGGAATCGCCGCCGGATTCGGGGTGTATTCGGCGCTCGATCTGGTTTTGCTGGAGCTTCGTGCCCACCTCCATGCCTTAGCCGACACCGACTTTGTATTACTGAGGTCGGCGGCTTATAATCTCGGCGTCCTGATCTGGGTCTGGTATTTTCTTCGCCCCCAGCCCCGGAGGCCGGTCGAGCGTCTCCCCGGCACTGACTTGACGAAATGGAACGATGCTCTGACTGAGCAAGTTGATCAATGGTATCGACGATAGCAATTCTGTGTGCCAGTCTTTTGTCGCTGCTTCTGGTCTGGGCGATCCTGCGTCCCCGGCTGCCCCAAATACGCACGCTGGACGACTGGGAAGCGAAGAAGTACGAAGTCGATCTGGAAGCCTTCCGGATTCTTCTCGATCGCGCAGAAGAACAGTATCTCCGCCGGAAGCTGCCCCCCGGTGAGTTCAGGCACTTCCAGAGGGAGCGCCTCGCCTTGGCCTTACGATCGCTCGAATTGGTGGGAAAGAACGCCGCAATGTTGCTCAAGCTGGGACAACTGGCAAAGGAAGGTGCGAATCCCGCGCTGGCCAGAGAAGCCGAGGATTTGATCTACGGAGCGCTGCGGCTTCGTGTAAACTTGTGGTACGTTCAGCCATATTTGTGGCTGAAATGGATCTTTCCTGGGTGGACGTTGTCGGTTCCGGCGTTTGTAATGCCATATGAGGAATTGCTCAGTTACCTCAACCGGGTCCGGCAGCAACGACAGTGGGAACTTAAGCAAGCTGTGATAGCAAGTTAAGCTTGACCCTGGCGCGATTCGCGCCCGCCTGTCGTTCGTTGAATTCTTTGTGTCACACGAAAACCTTAAGAAGGGATATTTCTGCCGGCTTTTTCAGGCCTTTCTGGAATGTCGCCCGCTTGCATGATCCGCGAACCGCAGATCAAGGCGGGAAGTTACGGGCCACAACATGGACTCGGGTAAATGGATTCGGGAGTTGCGCGAAGATCGCTTCGTAAAGTCGAGCGACATCGAACGCGTCAGCCGGTCGATTGCCGATATTAAGGGCAACGCCGATTTTTACGTTTCTCATTCCACTCTGGCCGATATCGAAACCGGATCAGTCCCCAGCATTCATAAGCTTTTCAGCCTGGCGGCCTGCCTCAAGATTTCTCTGGACGACCTTTTGTTGGGCTTTGGAATTGACCCCAGCGAAGTGACGCAATTCGCCGGTCCTCTCGAACCCGGTCCCCATCGCCCGGAGACCAGTGACGCCCGCGAACCCAGCTTCCGCTTTCAACTCAACTTCGATACCCGCTTCGACAGCCGCGAGACCAGTTTGCTCCGGTTGGACGCTCAGGAGCTGGCTGCCTTGCCCCCCGCCCTGCGCAAGCGCCTCGACCCCAGGCGATACCGCTACGCCGTGGTCGGTCTGAAAGACGACACCATGGGCGATCTGATTCCTCCCGGCTCCCTGGTGGAAGTCGACGTGATGCAAAACGCAGTGCAGGTTTTCTCCTGGGCTACCATGCGCGAACGGCCGGTCTACCTGGTCTGGCACACGGACGGGCACAGCTGCTGCTGGTGTCAACTGGAAGGCAAAGAGCTGACCTTGCTGCCGTATCCCCTCTCCAGCCAGCCCGTTCGACGCTTCAAAGTCCCGCGCGAGGCTTCTGTAATCGGCCGCGTCATCAATGCCTGGCTCCCCTTCGGGCAGCTGCCGAACGGCGGCGCTACCCTCCAGTCTACGGGGTAGAGGCTCAGTTGAAATTTTCGTCTGATAAGTGAGACGCCACCCTGAGTGGGTTCAGGACTGCTGTAACTCCGGCATCTGCTCGCCCAGAATTTCCAGCGCGACGCTGATATTCAGAAAGAACAGCTCTGCGGATATGGGCGGAGTTCCCACGGGAACCGTCGCCCGGTAGGCCTGCAAAGATCTCCAGGTATTCAAGACCGTGATGGTTTCGCCCCGCGTGTAGCGGATGTATTCCTGCAACTGGCCTACGTAATCGGGCAATCGTGTGGTCAGCAGGCGACGGAAGACCTGCTCATGGCACGCCCGCAGCGCCCGGTCCGCTGCGCGTAGACCGCTCTGATAGGAGAGTTCAGGATGCAGATACAGACCGCTATTGCAATCCCGCAGCGAGGCCAGGTAAATCATTCGGGTCAAATCGTTAGGCAGGGTCAGGAGCACCGTGTCACTGATGTAACCGCTAAGACTGTCGGGCGATTTGGCTTTCAGACCTGGATCGGGCAGGGCTGAGGGAGGCAGCAACTCAGGGGGCAGAAGCTCCGCAGACCCCGTTTCGTCTGTTTGCCGTTTCCTCTCGGGAAAGCCATCCATGGGTTCGTCTGGTGCGGCATTTGGCACGAATCTCTCCGTACCCGTTCCCTACTGCCCGGCCATTGTACTCTGGCGGCTCAAGGTTGCAAGCATTACAGATGCACGTGCGGGCTCTGACCGGGATTCTTACGGTGCAGGGGAGGGCCTTTCACTACCTGAATCTCGAACTGTACCGGCAGCTTCTTGGGGGGATAGCAGGCGGCATTGTCGCAGGCCTGGTATTTCAGTTCACCCCGGATCATGTATTTCGCGGTGACGACGCTGGCCAGCGGGCGGACTTCGACTGCCACCGGGATCTCTCCCGTGTACACGCTTAGTTTTTCGTCCGGAGCGAACGCGAAGCTCATTTCCCTGGCCGGAGGATAGCTCACTCTCCCGATCACAATGTCGGTGGGGGGGCTCAGCTTAAGCGCTGTCGGGATGAGGAATTCAGATTTCGGCTGGTTGGAATTTACGTGGAATCCCGAGCCCACATGAAAGCGCAGGTTTACCTTGTTCGACTTGCCTCGGGTGATCGTGGCAACGGGCGCAGGTGACATCGTGACCGAGGGACTCTTTCTCCCCGGAATGCCCTGGTTTTCCGGCATGGAAACTTCCTGGGCAAAGGCCAGCGCGGCCAGCAAGACCGAGCCATACGCGACTTTGCGGAGCAGGAACATACAACAGAAGGTTAGAAGGATTTGCCCGTGCCGCCTACGTTACTTTTGCGCCTGTACCGGCTGCCCCTCGGCCAGGGCCTTTTTCACACTGTCCTCGATTTCGCCGCGGCCCTTGAGCCCGAAGACTTTGTCGATCACCTTGCCATCACGCCCGATATAAAACGTTGCCGGCAGGAACTGCACCCCGCCGTAGGCCTCTCCCACTGATTCCTTACCCACAAGAATGGGGTAGTTCACGCCCAGGTCGTGAGCGAACTTGCCAATCTCCTCCGGGCTGGCGTCGTCCATGGCGACGCCCACGATCTGCAATCCCTGCGGTCCGTACTGCTTTTGCAGCTCGGCGAACCAGGGCATCTCGATCTTGCAGGGCTGGCACCAGGTGGCCCAGAAGTTCAGCAGCACACCCTTGCCACGGAAGTCCGATAAACGCACGGTCTTGCCATCGAGCGATTGCAGCTCGAAATCCGGCGCGCTCTGTCCCTTCATGCTGGGGCCGGTGCTGGCGACCCGGCCGGTGTTGCGCCGTGCCATCTGAAATCCGAAGACCAGCATGACGGTCACCACCATGGCCACGACGATAATGACGACGGGATCGCGTTTCACGACAGACTCCTGTTAGTAATGCTGATCATGATCATGAAAATCACAGCGCGAATCGATTCAGAAATGACAGATAGTTAGAGATGATGGTAAAGCGCCCAAACACCAGCAGAGCGCCCAGCACGATCAGCAATCCCCCGCTGGCCACTTCCAGCACATGCATGTGCATCCGGAAGCGGCTGTAAAACTTGAGAAAGCGCTCGATGCCCAGCGAGGTCAGCAGGAAAGGCACGGCCAAGCCCGACGAGTACACCGCCAGCAGAAGAATCCCCTTGCTGACGGAATCCTGTGCCGCGGCAAAGCCGAGGATGACGGCCAGGATGGGGCCCACGCAGGGTGTCCAGCCGAAAGCGAAGGCGAAACCGATCAGGAATGCTCCCCACGGCGTGCTCCCGCCTTTCACGCTGTGCAGCCGCGCGTCGGTGTACAAAGCCTTGATCTTGAACAGCCCGGTCAGGTGCAACCCGAACAGGATGATGACCACGCCGGCCACCTGCGCCAGCACCGACTTGTAACGTGCCAGCAACTGACCGACTTCGGTAGAAATTGCGCCCAGGGTAACGAATACAACGCTGAAGCCCAGAATGAAGCCGACGGAATTCAGCATCACCCGGCTGAGCAGCCGAGACTCCGGCGCTTTCAGTTCCTCCACACCGGCCCCTGAGATCAGCGATACATAGCCCGGAACCAGCGGCAGCACGCAAGGCGACAGGAAGGAAACCAGCCCCGCCAGAAACGCCGCAATGGGAAGAGGAAGAGTAGACATCCGGACTCATTGTACCAACCACCCCTAATTTCTCGGGGCTTAAAGACAGCTTCTAGCTTCTAGCTTGAAACTCTCTGGGAACTGAGAACCAGTAACTGATCACTGGTTTTTAACCTCCAGATCGTTTCGATCCACAGTCAACGCGTTACTGAAAACTGCCCATGTGGAGCCGGGTCTTAGCCTGCCCTGAGCGAAGTCGAAGGGATCCGGCCAGGCCAAACGTCGGCGGTGTTGCCTACCTCAAGAGATGCGCCCGGAGCCGCAATGTTTCAGTTATTTGCTTTGTGATTTGGTGGTGGGAGGACCCGAAGGACGTGTCTCCGGCACCATTTCCGAAGGCGGCGCCGCCACCGCCTTGCGGATGAAGCCCGGCGGAATGGCCGCCGTTAACACCGCACGGTTGTCATGTTGCTGTACTTTCAATCCGTCGAAGAACGCCTTTACGTCAGGATCGTTTCCCGGAGTGGAGACCGTACCCTCCGCGGCATGAAAAAGCTGGAGAAAAGTATCCAGTTGCTCGGTCAGACGCTGAGCCTCGTCGTTGCTGTCGGTGAAGGCCTCAGCCCGGAAGTGTACCCGGCCCAGATACCGGGCTGAGGCGACGACCGTGGCCGGCTTGCTGAAGAGAAATGAGAGCGTACTCCGGTTCGGCGATCCCTCCGCCGGATCAACCCTGAAAATCGCCCATCCCAGGCTCGCGATGGGAACGTATTTGTAATAGCGGCGTAACAGCGCCGGCCCTCCGAACGGAGAAGCCAGTTTGCGCGACCGGTCGATAATGCCCCGGATCACCATGGGATCGTCGTGGTTCGACGCCGCCACGGTGTCAAAACCCAGAATGGCTACCCGCAGCGTCCGACCCTCGAGCGGGATGTTGTAAATATCCGCGGAACGGTAATTCTCCACCGAGCCGGAAATCTTCCCGAGATAAGCCCGGAGCCGCTCCCCTTCAATCCTGCCCACAAAAATCTCGGAGAAGCGCGGCGGCTCTGCGGCCGGCTTGGCCCCGGGCGTGATTCCGGATTTGCCCGCCGGGTAGTGGATGGCAAAGGCCGCCTGGTCCAGATCGCGCTCGAACTGAAAGCCGGTGGCCTGGATAAACTGCTGGTATTCCGCTTCGTGGGGGACCTCCGGCAGCTGCCCGGCGATGTCAGCGCGGCGCACCCACTTCAGATTGACGTAAAAATAGCCGTCTGCTCCAGGCAGAAGGCGGGCGGGTTCAGGCGGAGCGTGCTTGCGCAACACGACTACCAGGGCGACGGCGGCGGCGACCAGCACCACGCCGAACAGGATGGGGAGTCTACGTCGTATGCGCATGAATATGGCCGTCCGCCAGGGCAGCCCGGTGACGGTCAGGGAGTAATAATCATAGCAGGTTCGCCCTCGCGAGATTTCGATGGAGCGACGGGCGTCCTCGCCCGTCCACGGGCGGGCAGGTGGGTGGTCGCGGGCGACTCGCCCGCGAGGCTTTGTGCTGGAGCCTGACTGATTAGGGTACTTCAAAGACGCGGGCGAGTCGCCCGCGACCAGCCGAGCTCATTGCAGCTTGGCGTACTCTGCCTTGGCTTGCTTCAGGATAGGGACATCCGGGTCGGCATCTTTCCATGCAGCGAAGAAATCCTGATAAGCTGCCTTGGCTCTGGCCGCGTCCCCTTGCAGCGCATAGGCACGCCCCAGACCCAGTCGCGCCAGGGGATAGAGCGGACTGGTCGGGTCGATGCCGCGGTGATCGAGAACCTTCTGATACTCAGTGGCGGCCTTGACCCCATTGCGCAAACGCAAATAGGCCTCTCCGCGAACGTACATCGGCCAGTAGCTGGCGCCATCGGGGGGAGCGCCCATTTCGTAAGGTGCGGCAGCTTCCAGCGTGTCGACGGCTTTTCCGGGCTGGTCGGCTCTGATCTGGTTCGTCGCCCGCGCCAGCGGCACCCAGATGGCATTCAATAGCGTGTTGGTGGGGAAATCTTTGGCCAGCTCATCCATCAATTTTTGCGATCGTCCGGCATCACCGGTGCGAGCCAATACATTGACCGCGAATTGACGCGTATCCCGATCAAATGATGTAGGAAGCGATTGCAAGGCGATCTGATGGGCGAGCGCCTGGTTGCCCACCTCCGCCTGGCAAACTGCGTCGAGCAGCCGGATCCCCCCGGCGAGCTCCTTAAAGCCGCTCCTTTCTGCCAGGCTAACGCCCTGCGCATAAACTTGCCTCGAACTCTGGATCTTCCCTAAAGCGCATTGGGAATTACCCTGGATCAGGAGCATGATCGACTCAAAGGAACTCCCCTTTCCCGACTCCAAAGCGCGCTGCATTCCAGCTTCATCGCCGCGGATGAAGGCCAGTTCGTACCTCACGCCGGAATCCGAAGGCGAAGTCACTTCCCGCGCCGAGGCCTGGTCAACAACAGTCTTGGCTTCGTCATAGCGACCCAGGCGCTCATAAGCCTCGGACAGGTTCGAGTAGGCAAACCGGTCTTTGTCATTGAGGCGCATCGCTTCACTGGCATTGACTACCGATTTTTCAGGCTCCCCGGTCGACTCGTAGCGAAGTGCCAGGTTGTCCCAGGGAACGCTGTCGCGGGGATACGTCTGCTTCCACTGCTCATAGATCGCTATCGACTTGTCAACCTCTCCAGTGACCTCGCTGTAATAGTGGGCAGAAATGTAGAACCTCTCCCGCTCGCTCGCCCGATCCCTCAGGTTGAACGCCTTGCTCAAGTTGTACTCTTGCTGTTTGTTTTGGGTCAGATTGCCATAGACCACACCCAGGGTCGCATAGGCCATGGCAAAGTTCGGGTCCAGCTCAACGGCGCGCTTTAGATGAGGGATCGCCTTCTCGTCCTCAAGCCTTGAGTGCTCTGCTTGTCCCAGGGTGAAGGCCTGCAGCGCTTCCAGCGACGACGTCGTGGCCTGCTCCAGAGGAGTGGTGAACTTCTGCACCGAGCCGATCGACTCGCCCAGTTTCTGCCGCATGTTCGACGCCGCCTGGTCCAGCGATTTCAAAACCTGCTCTTTGCTCTCAGCCTCCACCTGTGCCCGGCCCAGCGAATCGCCGGTCTGGGCGTTCACCGCATTGAGGTCGATGACGAAGTGAGTGCCGAGGGCAGAGATCGAGCCGGTCAGCATCGCCCGGATGCCTTCCCGCAGGCAGATTTCCCGCGCCACGTCGCTGGTCAGCCGCTCATCCGGAGAACGCCCCATGAAGCGCAGCGCCTGCTGTATCCGCGACTGCGGCAGAATGTTCAAATATGGGGATTGCTCCAGCTGTACCGCCAGCGCCTGTTTCAAAGTTCCATCAAAAACGCTGTCGCCGGTGGTGTTGATGAAATCAGCCAGCAGAATGGAATCTTTCTCGGTCAGCTTGGCTGAGCGCCGTGAGTAGAAGAAAAATCCCGCGGCAGCAATCGCGATGAGCAACACCGCGACTGGAATTGCAATCTTCCAAATGCTCGTTTTCTTCGGCTGCTCAGGCATCACCGCAGCGACCTTGGCCGAAGAGGATGAAGGAATCGAAGCCAGCGCAGCGGCGGAGCCAGACACCGATGGCTGGGCTGCGGGCTGGGCCACCGGAGACGAACCTGACTCGCTCGCCACAGCCACGCTTCCGGAACTGGCAGCCACCGCGCGACCCGTGTCCGTGTCACGTTTCAACCGCTGCAAGTCGGCGCGCATGTCGGCGGCGTGCTGGTAACGGAGATTACGATCCTTCTCCAGCGACTTGCTGACGATGCGTTCCATCTCTGCGGGCAGATCGGGATTGAGCCGGATCGCGGGCGTCGGCGGACGTTCCAGAATCGCATTGAAGATCAGCGCCGAGGTGTCCCCGCGAAACGGTAAAGTTCCGGTAGCCATCTCATACAGCACGGCGCCGAAGGAGAAAAGATCGCTTCGCGCATCGAGCTCTTTCCCCTTGGCCTGTTCCGGCGACATGTAAGCCACGGTCCCCAGCGTCGAGCCCGGACTGGTCAGATGCTCTTCGCTCATCGCGGTGACCTGCGAAAGAACGCCCGCCGCATCCACGGTCCCGCTGGCGCCAGTCACTTTCGCCAGGCCAAAATCCAGCACCTTGGCATGGCCGCGATCGGTGACAAAAATATTCCCGGGCTTGATGTCGCGATGAATGATGCCCTTGGCGTGTGCCGCGTCCAGCGCGTCCGCAATCTCGATGGAGAGTGCCAGCAGCGTGTCCAGTTCCACCGGACGGCCAGCGATCAGGTACTTCAAAGTCACGCCCTCGAGATATTCCATGGCGATGAATGCCTGGCCGTTTTCTTCGCCAATGTCGTAAATGGTGCAGATGTTGGGATGGTTCAGCGCCGAAGCCGCCTGCGCCTCGCGCTGGAAACGGCTGAGTGCCTGGGCGTTTTTGGCTACGTCATCGGGCAGGAATTTGAGTGCGACGAAACGGTGCAGCCGCGTGTCTTCCGCTTTGTAGACCACACCCATCCCGCCGCCGCCCAGCTTCGAGACAATTTTGTAGTGCGAGATGGTTTGCCCGATCATGAGGTGGAGCAAGCCATGTTAGGTGTGGTGCGCGATCAAGTCAACGTGGACAGGGGGATAGCTATAGAGGGTGGGAAAATCCAGCCACCCCGGCCCGAATGTCTAGCAGCTAGCTAGGGATTGAGATCGACGCGCGTCTATGTATGAGGTGGCGGTGCGGGGAGACCATGTGGGG
>Ga0075021_10000169_pt1 | contig 35861 bp, 31 predicted proteins | sample ColStrG_CSR_2012_FD_72749 | JGI IMG/M metagenome (GOLD analysis project Ga0075021, IMG submission 72749) | Freshwater sediment microbial communities in response to fracking from Pennsylvania, USA - Cold Stream Run_MetaG_CSR_2012 | ecosystem: Environmental > Aquatic > Freshwater > Creek >...
TCCATGACCACGACCGATACGGGTCTGTTCCCAATCTTGGCCTCTCCCGAGATGATCGCGTCTTTCAGCCCCGTTTTCTTGCGGCTACTCTTGAGTTTGTCTTTGTAGTCCTTGAAACCGAGAAAATCTCTGGGCGACAGGCCGTCTTCCACCTCGAGGAAACTTCCCTCGTCCACGAGATAGGGCAGCCGCTCCGAAGCCGAAATCCGGAAGTGGTAGTCGCACTTGGGGCAGACCTTGAAATTCTTGTCCACCTCTTTACGGTAGATGATCTCCTTGCAATTGTCGCATTTTACCCAGAGCCCTTCGGGAATTTTAACCTTTTTGGCCGGGGCTTCCGGCGCGGCTCCCTCAGGCCGTTGTTTCTTAAACCAAGCCATAACGCTCCTCGTGAAACAATGTCAAATCTCAAAGCTCAAAGTTCAAGTCCATTCATTTGAAATTTGGATTTTGAACTTTGGCATTGCCTTTAGAACTGGTACGTTTTCCCTTCCTTCAGTATCTTCACGTTCTTCCTGCCCAGGGCGCGTAATTCACTGAGCACTTTTTTCTTATGCACCGGCTTGATATGATAGATATAGATCGGAACGTCCGAGCCGACGCGCGCCTTCGTGAGATCGTGGTGGAGCTGAGCCGGGGTAAAGTGGCCGCTCAGGTCCGCGATGCCTTCCAGGCTGTTCGGGAACGACGTGTCCACGATGATCGCCTTAAGGTTCTTCGCTTTGGCCGCCTCTTTCCACAGCAATTCACTCGGCCCCGTGTCCGCACTGTAGAGAATAGAAGAATTTTTGTCGCTGACCAAAAACCCTACGGCCGGGACCGGATGATTCATCGGAATAGCCTTGACGCGCAACCCGGCGATGGTCGTCGGTTTCCCCGCCATGAGCGGTTTATAGGCCAGCACCGGGTTCTGAGCAGTCGGGATCTTGGTAAAATCAGGCCAGATAATATCATTCATCAGGTGTTTGCTGATCGCATCAAGCACCTTCGGGATAGCCCGAATATTGACCGGTTTTTTGATGCGGCCGATGATATTGTCCGCAAGAAACAGAAGCGATTTAATATGATCGAGATGGGTGTGGCTGATCAGGATATCGGTAATCTTGCTCTGCGCCTCGATGCTGAGCGCGGCGGTGATCGTGCCCGCATCCAACATCATCACGTCGTTCACCAGGAAACCCGGGGGGTTGTGCCCTATGGTCTCTGATCCTGAGCAACCCAGAATTTTTACCTTCATGCACCCTCCTCTGCCTCTTAAATTCAAAATCCCAAGCTTCAAACCTCTTACTTCTTCAGACCCACCAGATCATAAATCACCACGGGTAATTGCTTGCCTTTTACGGTCACCGACCCCAATTCTTTCGCCTCAACGAGGTCCTCTACCTTTGCATGGGTATATTCGGAAATGATGATATGATTATTATACTGTCTTGTCAAGCTCTCTAAGCGCGCACCGAGGTTCACATTATCGCCGATCACCGTGTAGTCCATCTTCTTGCCCGGCGCTCCCATGTTCCCGACCACCATTTCTCCGGTGTTGATCCCGATACCGATATCTATGACGTACTTGCCCTCGGCGGCCCACTTACTCTGTAATTCCTTGAGCTTTTCGATCATGGAGATCGCGCACCGGCAGGCGCGCTCGGCATGATCCGGCTGCCCCACGGGCGCGCCCCAGAGAGCCATAATTGCGTCGCCTACGAATTTGTCCAGCGTGCCTTCATATTCAAAAACAATGTCCGTCATGGCGCCGAGGTATTCGTTCAGTTGCGAAACCACCTCTTCAGGCTGGTGCTTCTCGGAAAAGGAGGTAAACCCCCGGATATCGGAGAAGAGCACGGTGATTTCCTTGCGATCGCCGCCGAGCTTTGCCTTGCTCGGGTCCCTGATGAGTTCATCCACGATCCGCTTTGATACGTAGCTTGAAAACATTTTGCGTATGTCCCTGGCGCGGCGCTCTTCCATGAAGAACCGATAGGCGGTCTGGCTGGTGTATCCGAAAAACAACGCGGAAGCGGGATACACGAGGTTGAACCAGATGCCCTGGGCCATAAACAGGTAATACACAAAAACCAGGTACCCGCCGAAAAGGGCGAGGAACAGCGCGGCGCCCGCCTTAGCGCCGAGCTGCGGCAGCGTTATGCCGAGCACGATCGCAAACACGAAAACAAGGATGACGACCGCGGTATCGCTCCGCCGGATAAAGTCCCCTCGCAGGATATTGTCCACCACGCTTGCGTGCTTTTCGATACCCGCCATATTCGTGGAAAACGGCGTCACCCGGAGGTCGAAGATGCCGATGGCCGTGGCGCCGATAAGGACGATTTTGTCTTTGAACGTCCCTGCCGGCAAGGTCCGGTCAAGAATGTCAGAGATGCTGTACACGGGGAAGGTGTTGTTCGGCCCCCGGTAGTTGATCAGCATCCGTCCGTGCTCGTCCGTGGGAATTACCGTGTTGCCGAGAGATACCGACCCTTGATAGTCGAGTGCAACCTCTTCATTCTTCAGTCCGCGATACAGCCGCGCAGCCTGAAGCCCTATAGGCGGATAAAAATCGCCCTGATACTCAATCGCCAGTATTTCCCATCGAAGCGTACCGTCTTCGTCGGAGATCATGTTAATCTGAGCCATTGCCTCAGCGGAAGAAGAAAGCCGGTACAGCGTGGGCAGCACCATCTTCGCATGCAAGGGATAAAACTGCTCATCGCCATGCTTGATGACCGCGTAGGCTGAGGGCGTCATGACGTCGAGTTTTTTATCAGTAAACCCCGATTCCTTGAATTTCCCTTCGAAATCGAACACCATCGGCAGAACCACGCGGCCGCTTCGCCGGATAGCGTCCCGAAACAGGTCGTCGGATTCCACGTTCTCCGTTTCCGTGAAAAACACGTCAAACGCGATGACCTTTGCCCCTTCCTCGGTGAGACGGTCCACCACGCGGCCCCAGACCGAGCGGGGCCAGGGAAAGCGGCCCAGCTTATTGATGCTCTTCTCGTCGATGGCCGCAATCACCGTCTCCGGACCCGGAGCAATCTTGCCTCGCAGCGTGAACCGCAAATCCAGCGTTTTCTCTTCCAGCACTTCAAAAAACCTGGCGTTAGCGAAATGCAGGATAGAAAGCATCGAAGCTACAATCAGAGCGATGATGATGCCCGCCCTTTTGCCGGTTTTCAGTGTCATAGCAACTCCTCAAGAGAAAAACTACAAATCCCAAGCGCCAAATCTCAAATAAGCTCCAAGTACCAATAACAAAATTCCAACTGTTTCAAACATTGAGGTTTGAAATTTGGATCTTATTTGAACTTTGTTATTTGTAATTTGGATTTTCCAATCATGCCATTTCCCCGAAGATCTCTCTCATCTCAAGGTAGCGCAACAGCTTGTCGACCTGGTCTTGAGTCATGATATGGACCTTGTCGCCGGTAAGCTCCACGATTCGTACACTTGCCAGTTTTTCCAAAATCAATTTTGCCTGGGAGAGCTCGATGCCGGCGACGCCGGCGAGGTCATCGATGCTCATGAGGAATTCGCCGCCTTTTTTCTGCTCCCGCACCTGTTTGGCGAGGATGCTTACCAGCCGGCTGGTATTGTCCTTGATCATCAATGATTCCATCTGATCGTTCGTTTCCCGCAGACGGTCGGCCAGCCGCTTGATGAACCGAACTGCAATCTCCGCGTTACCCCGTATCAGCGCATCAAACGTCTTCCGGTCGATCACGAGCATCTCGCAGTCTTCGATCGTTTCCGCGGCAGCGGAGCGGGGCTTGTCATTCAAGATGGCCATCTCACCGAAAAACTCTCCCTTTTCCAGCGTGGCGAGGGTCTTCTCCACGCCGCGAATCCGCCTGCTGATCTTGACCTTCCCCGACTGGATGATATACATCTCTTCGCCGTGGTCTCCTTCATGGAAAAGCACCGTATTGGTGGGAATTTTCTTCCCGTATCTCGTAAACAATTGCGCCTGAATGTCAGCCATGAGTATTTTCCTCCACGATCAATATTCCAACGTTCGCTTCAACAACGGACCCGGTGTTATTGGTCGCTGTGTCCCGCAAGCACACCATGTTTCAGCGCCCGCGCAAACGCGACCGCGCGGGGCACGAGTTCCGGATTGCCGAGAGCTTCCTCGATCACCTTCACCAGCGCGCTTCCGACAATGACCCCGTCCGCGCCGGAACGCGCGGTTTGCGCCGCCTGATCAGGCGTGGAAATACCGAAGCCGACGGCCACGGGTTTGTCGGTCATTGCCTTGATTTTTGCAAGTGAGTCTTTGATAGAATGCTGCGCAACGAGTTTCGCGCCGGTAACGCCCGTGAGCGAAACATAGTAGATGAACCCCTGGGACAGTTTGCATATGAGCTTGATCCGCTCCTGCGTGCTGGTGGGCGCGAGGAGAAATATCGTGTCCAGACCGGCATTCTTTGCCAGAGGTATCAACGTCCCTGCTTCTTCAGGCGGAAGGTCCGGCAGGATCATTCCGTCGAGCCCGGCAGCGACGGCATCGTTCACGAAACGCTCTTCCCCGTACTTGAATATCAGGTTGTAATAGGTCATGATGATGATCGGTATGTTGCTCTGTTTTCGCACATCGGCCACGAGTCCGAGCACGTCCGCGATGCTCGTATGATTCATAAGCGACCGGATGGCCGCCTTCTGGATCGTCGGCCCATCCGCAAGGGGGTCGGAAAAAGGCGCGCCGATTTCAATTATATCACAGCCTGCCTTTTCCATCTCGAGGATGAGCGTCTTGGTCGTGCCCAGATCGGGGTCTCCCGCCATGATATAGGGTATCAGCGCTGTCTCATTTTTCTTTTTGAGCCGGTTAAAGGTATTTTTTATTCTGGACATAGTTTCCTACTTTGCATTTTTCCTACAGTTCCACCCCTTTGAGCTTCGCCACCTGCATCACATCCTTGTCGCCGCGGCCGGAGAGATTGCAAATAATCACTTTATCCTTGCCGAGCGTGGGCGCGAGTTTGAGACAATAGGCAACTGCGTGCGCGCTCTCGAGCGCGGGGATGATCCCTTCGAGCCGGGACAAGAGGTCGAAGGCCTCCATGGCCTCTTCATCAACGGCGTACGTGTATTCTACGCGGCCCGTATCATGGTAGAGTGCATGCTCCGGCCCCACTGCCGCGTAATCGAGGCCCGCGGACACGGAATGGGTCATCTCAATCTGGCCTTGCTCATCCTGAAGCACGAAGGTCTTGCAACCCTGCAGAACGCCGAGCGACCCGCCCGCGAACCGCGCCGCGTGTTTGCCGCGCTCGATGCCGAGGCCGCCCGCTTCGATGCCGTACATCTTGACGGAGGTGTCCTCGATGAATTCATAGAACAGCCCCATGGCATTCGAACCGCCGCCCACGCACGCCACGAGGCAATCGGGAAGTCTTCCTTCAAGTTTCTGGATCTGTTTTTTCGCTTCACGCCCGATCACGGACTGAAAGTCACGCACCATCATGGGAAAAGGATGGGGGCCGTAGACCGTCCCGAGCACGTAATGGGTATTCGACACGTTCGTGATCCAGTCGCGCATTGCTTCGTTGATGGCGTCCTTGAGCGTCTTGCTGCCGCTGTCTACCGGCCGGACCGTTGTGCCTAACAGCTTCATGCGAAAAACATTCAATGATTGGCGCGCCGTGTCGTCGGTGCCCATATACACTTCGCAGTCGAGGCCGAACATGGCGGCTGCCGTTGCCGTGGCAACGCCGTGCTGGCCCGCGCCGGTCTCGGCCACCACGCGGGTCTTGCCCATGCGCTTTGCAAGCAGGACCTGGGCCAGGGAGTTGTTGATCTTGTGGGCGCCGGTGTGGCACAGGTCCTCCCGCTTGAGGTAGATCTTTGCGCCCCCGAGGTGCTCGGTCAATCTCTTCGCGAAATAAAGCGGCGTGGGCCTGCCGATGAACTCCTTGAAATAATACTCGAGCTCCGCCTGAAATTCCTTGTCTTTGCGCGCAGCGAGGTAGGCTGCCTCAAGCTCGGCGAGCGCGGGCATAAGCGTCTCCGGAGCGAACTTCCCGCCGTAGATGCCGTAGTGTCCCTTTTTATCCGGCATGTTCATGGCCGCGACGCCCTCCGGACTTCGGTGATGAATTTCTTGAGCTTTGCATGGTCCTTGATTCCCTTTTCCTTCTCAACGCCTCCGGCCACATCCACGCCGTACGGCTGTACCAGTTTCACGGCCTCAGCAACGTTCTCGGGCGTAAGCCCGCCGGCCAGGATGATCCGGCCGAAGGTCTTGGCTACAACAGCAAGATGCCAATCAAACGTGACGCCGGTCCCGCCCCGCAGACTATCATGGTAACTATCCAGCAGGAATGCGCCGACGCGATAATGCGCCATGTGTTTGAGATTTTCCTTGTCTTTGACCTGGAACGCTTTGATCACACGGTTTCCGAAGCGCTGACAGAATTCCGGGCTCTCATCGCCATGCAACTGGATCGCCTGCATACAGGTCAAGGTCTGAATCTCGCGTATCCTGTCTTCCCGCTCGTTTATAAAAACGCCGACGGGCATAATGAGCGGCGGGAGCTGAGCAATGATCTCCGCCGCTTTCTCGGGATCGATATAGCGCGGGCTCTTTTTGTAAAAGTTGAACCCCAGCGCGTCCGCGCCTGCCTCTGCCGCAGCCAGCGCGTCGTCCAGATTGGTGATGCCGCAGATTTTGATTTTGATCATAGGAAAAAGCCTTTCTCTCGCAAAGATCGCAAAGTTTGAATCTTGAATTTTAAATCTTGAATTGCCTTTCCTCTGCGTGCTCTGTGGTGAAAATCATTCCTTTCCCAGAAGTTCTTTCACTTTTTTCCCGATGTCCTTTTCCCGCATCAGGGTCTCGCCCACCAAAATCGCATCCACACCCGCCTGCTGAAGTTGAACAACGTCGGCCCGAGTTCTGATCCCGCTCTCGCTCACGACCGTGCGATCGTCGGGAATATCGTTCACCAGATCAAGCGTCGTTTGCAGGTCAACCTTAAAGGTCATCAGATCGCGGTTATTGATTCCCACGAGCTGCGCGCCTGCGAGCAGCGCCTTATCCAGTTCTTTATAAGTATGCGACTCCACCAGCACATCGAGATCGAGCTGTTTCGCAATCCCGAGGTAATCCTCAATCCACGGTCTTTCCAAACAGGCTACGATCAGGAGGATGGCATCCGCTCCAGCGGCCCGCGCCTCGAAAATCTGATACTCATCGATGATGAAGTCTTTGCGCAGCAGCGGAAGTTTGACGGCCTTCCTGATTTCGCCCAGAGACTCAAGACTGCCCTGAAAATACTTTTTCTCCGTCAGGACCGAAAGGCACGATGCTCCGAACTCTTCATAAATCCTCGCGATCTTTACGGGATCGAAGTCTTCACGGATCACGCCCTTCGACGGTGACGCTTTTTTCACTTCCGCAATAAGCCGGATTTCCCCGTTGCCGCAGAGCGCTTTGCCGAACCCGCGAACAGGCTGTGCATCCAATGCCTTTGCCTTGACACCAGGAAACGGCAGCCGTCGCTTTGTCTCCGCCAGTTCCGTTTTTTTGTATGCGATGATCTCGTCTAAAATCATAATTGAAACTTATTTTGCTACGAATTGACGCGAATTTTCACGAATAAACCTAACCGCTAAAAAAGGTCTCTTATGTTAATTCCTTAAATCTTTGATTCTTAAAATCCTGCCCTAATTCGTGTTCTTTCGTGTAAATTCGTGGCCAATACTAAGGTGTCGCTTTACGCTTTATTCGTAAACGCCTTCAGCTCTTCCAGTTTTTTGAGCGCCGAGCCTGAATCGATCGACTCCGCCGCAAGCTTGATGCCTTCTTTGAAATCCGATGCACGGCCCGATGCAACGAGTCCTGCTGCCGCGTTTAACAGCACAATGTCGCGCCGCGGTCCCTGTCCGCCTTTCAAAATACCAATCGTGGTGCCTGCATTGTCCTTTGCATCGCCGCCCTTGAGATCGCCGGGCTTTCCCGTTTGCATGCCGAAATCAGAAGGATGCAGGAAGTAGTCCTTCACCTTACCCGCCTTGAACTCAGAGACCTTGGTCTTGTCCGTGATCGTGATCTCGTCCAGCCCGTCCATGCCGTGCACCACAAAGGCATGCTTCGCGCCGAGGTTTCCGAGCGCCTGAGCGAGCGGGCTGGTCAGGTCAGCGGAATACACACCCATGATTTGAGACTTCACCTTCGCGGGGTTTGTGAGAGGGCCCAGAAGATTGAAGATCGTACGGATTCCGATCTCCCGACGGGGGCCGATCGCGTACTTCATGGCAAGGTGCATCATCGGCGCAAAGAGAAACGCGATGCCCACCTCCTGCATGCACGTTTCCACCCGATGAGAAGGCAGTTCGATATTCACCCCGAGCGCTTGGAGCACATCAGCGCTGCCGCTCTTGCTCGAGACCGACCTGTTGCCGTGCTTTGCCACGGTGACGCCCGCGCCCGCGACCACGAAAGCTACGGTCGTGGATATATTGAAGGTATGCGCCATGTCGCCGCCGGTGCCGCAGGTGTCTACCTGATATTTTGCGTCGAGCTTGATCTGCACGGCCTTTTCACGCATGATCCGGGCCGACCCGGTGATCTCCTCCACGGTCTCGCCCTTCATTCGGAGCCCTGTGAGGTACGAGGCGATCTGCGCGTCCGTGACCTCACCCTGCATGATCTCGCGCATCACGGCCTCGGCTTCGGCCTCGGTGAGGTTGACTTTCGTAACGACTTTTGAGATTGCTTCTTTGATCATAAACCTACTCCCTGCCACGAAGACACTAAGACTCAAAGGGAACCTAACCCGGACAAGCCGAAATCAAGAATCTTAGACAGGATCACAGGATGATAAATCTGATTAACATCTTTTCAATCCTATCAATCCGGTTATCCCGTCAAATAATTTTAAATCTTTTCTTCCCATTTGGAGATGAATCTGATCCTTAACTTACTAAAAGCTTTTCTTCGTGACTTTGAGTCTTCGTGGCAAATCCTTGGTTTTCGTTACTATAATTTTAAAAAATTTCTGAGCAAATCCTTCCCCACATTCGTCAGGATCGACTCGGGGTGGAACTGCACGCCCTCGACCTTGAACTCTTTGTGCCGAACGCCCATGACCACCCCGTCTTCGGTCCATGCCGAGACTTCCAGCACCGAAGGCATGGTCTCGCGCTTGATGATGAGCGAGTGATAGCGCGTGGCTTCGAAGGGATTCGGCAGCCCGGCGAAGATGGTCTTCCCGTCGTGAAGGATCATCGAGGTCTTGCCGTGCATGAGGTACGGCGCGCGGATCACGTCCCCGCCAAAGGCCTCGCCGATGGACTGGTGCCCAAGGCAGACGCCGAGGATGGGGATCTTTCCCGTGAAGCGCTTGATCACGTCGATGGAGATGCCCGCCTCCTTGGGAGTGCACGGCCCGGGCGATATCACGATCCGGTCGGGCTTCATCCGCTCGACCTCCTCGATTGTAATTTTGTTGTTCCGGTATACTTTCAACTCCTGTCCGAGTTCCCCGAGATACTGGACCAGGTTGTAGGTAAAGGAATCGTAATTGTCGATCATTAATAACATAAGAGAACCTCAAGCTCCAATAATCAAATCACAAATTTCAAATAAATACCAATGACCAATTATTAAGCTCCAAATGTCTGGTTATTGTATTTTGGTGCTTGGTTATTATTTGTTACTTGAGATTTGGTGTTTGGTTATTGCCTCAATCAAGCCCCTTCTCCGCCATTTCCACGGCCCGCATCATGGCCTTAGCCTTGTTCACCGTCTCCTGATACTCGGCTGCGGGGTCGCTGTCCGCCACCACGCCGCCGCCCGCCTGGATATACGCAACGCCCTTCTTGATGACCAGCGTCCGGATCGTAATACAGGTGTCCATGTTGCCTGAGAACCCAAAATACCCGACGCTGCCCGCATACGGCCCGCGGCGCGTGGGTTCCAATTCATCGATGATCTGCATGGCCCTGATCTTAGGCGCGCCCGAGACCGTGCCAGCCGGAAAGCATGCGCGGATCACGTCATAGGCGTCCCTGTTGTTGGTAAGGCTGCCCCTCACGTTCGATACGATGTGCATCACATGGGAATACCGCTCGATCACCATCAGTTCGGAGACGTGAACGCTGCCGGGCGTGCTCACCCTGCCCACGTCGTTTCTGCCGAGGTCCACGAGCATAATGTGCTCTGCCCGCTCTTTGGGGTCGGCAAGCAGTTCGGAGGCCAATGCCTTGTCCTCTTCCTCGGTGGCCCCGCGCCTGCGCGTGCCCGCGATCGGCCGAAGGTCTATCGTGTCGCCTTCGAGCCTCACCATGACCTCGGGCGAAGCGCCCACCACGGTCGTATCTCCGCACCGCAGGAAATACATGTACGGAGACGGGTTGACCAATCGAAGGGCTCGGTAGATCTCATACGGCTCAACGTTTATTTTCGTCTGAAAACGTTGGGACGGCACAACCTGGAAGATGTCGCCGGCCTTGATATATTCCTTGGCCTTAAGCACCGCCTGCTCATACTGCGGCTGGGTAAAGTTTGACTCCAAAGTGATGCCTTTTGAGGATTGCCTTTTTCTTCCCCGGACCCTGGCCCCTGGACCCTTGCCCCTGAGCTTCTTGATTATCGCATTGATCTTCTTCGTCGCCTCGAGATAGGCCGTTTCCACGGATTTCCCCTTCACATGGGCGTTCGACACCACCTTGATCCTATGGGTGATATTGTCAAAGATCACGAGCGTGTCCGTGATCATAAAAAATACATCAGGGATATCGAGCCCCTCTTTTTCGCGCGAAGGAAGTTCCTCGAAAAAACGAACAACATCAAACCCCATGAACCCGACCGCGCCGCCGAAGAACCGGGGCAAAAGCGGGTCCGGCACCGGCTTGTATGCGGACAGGATCTCCTTGATCACTTCAAGAGGATCACGGTCAAAGGTGCTTTTTTTAGTCTTGCCGTCTGTGGTGATCTCCACCGTTTTGCCGAAGCTTTTCACAATAACCGACGGCCGGCTCCCGAGAAACGAATACCTCGCCCATTTCTCCCCTCCCTCCATGCTCTCAAGAAGAAAAGAATGGCGTCCATCGTCGATCTTCAGAAATGCCGAAACCGGCGTATCCATATCAGCGAGAATTTCTTGATACACGGGAATGAGATTGCCCTGTTTCGCCTTTTGTTTGAACTCGTCGAGGGAAGGCCGGAACATAAAACTCCTTGCAAAATAAGAAGATTCCGTACTATACCAGATAGATTAAAGGGGTGTCAATCAGAAAGAAAGTCCATTGAGTCTCACGAGTCCCTTGAGTCCATTGGGTCTGATGAGTTTGAAAAGAGGAGCCACCGCGCGATCAAATATCCAGTTCCGCGAACTCGGCCCGGTCCTTGATGAAGGTGAATCGGGCTTTTGGGTCTTTACCCATAAGCCGCTCAAACACGTCGCCCGTGGCTTTGTGGTCCAGCACCTGCACCTTCATCAGCGTGCGGGTCTTGGGATTCATGGTGGTCTCTTTGAGGGTCTCCGGGTTCATTTCGCCCAGACCCTTGAACCTGCCCACTTCATACTTCCTGTTGCCCAGCTTCGCAAGGAGCTTTTCCTTCTCCATCTCGTCCATGGCGTAGAAGACCTCTTTGCCGGCCTCTATCTTGAAAAGCGGCGGCATCGCAAGGTACACGTGTCCGTGGTTGATCAGCTCGGGCATATAACGGTAGATAAAGGTGAGCAGCAGCACGCTGATGTGTGCGCCGTCCACGTCCGCGTCGGTCATCAGGATCACGCGATGGTACCGGAGCTTATTGAGATCGAAGTGCTGGCCCACGCCGCAGCCGAGCGTGGCGAGGAGATTTTTGATCTCGTTATTCGACTGGATCCTCTCAAGGGACGCCACCTGCTCCACGTTCAGGATCTTGCCGCGGAGCGACAGCACTGCCTGGGTCTTCCGGTCGCGCGCCATCTTGGCGGAGCCGCCTGCGGAGTCGCCTTCCACGATGAAGACCTCGGTCTCCTCGATTTTATTGGAGGAACAATCCGCGAGCTTGCCCGGCAGATTGAGCTTCAGGGAAGAAAGTTTTCGCGCCACATTTTCCTTGGCAGCGCGCGACGCGAGCCGCGCCTCGGCCGCCAGGAGCACCCGCTTCACCACGGCGTCCGCCATGGTGGGGTTCGCGAGGAGATACGCTTCGCAGGCGTTCTTGACCGCGCTGTCAATGGGCGATAGTATTTCGGGGTTGTTCAGCTTTTCCTTGGTCTGGCCCTGAAACTGCGGATTCTTGACCAGCACGCTCACGATGCCGTAAAGCCCCTCGTACACGTCCTCGGCCGTGATCGCTTTAATGTTCTTCGGGATGAGGTTTTTGCGATCGGCATAAGCGCGCACCGCCTTGGTGAGTCCCTGCCTCACCGCCAGCTCGTGCGTTCCGCCGTCCGAGGTGTTGATCGAGTTCGCGTAGGAGTGGATCTCGGTCTCGGTCGACGTGGTCCAGTGGATCGCGCACTCGACCTTGAAGTCGTCGTCTTCCTTCTCCAGATAGAACGGCTCCGGGTTTACAAGCTGCGTGCCCTCCACGATCCGCTTGATGTAGTCCTGAATGCCGTTATCGTACTTGAAGGTGACCGGCTTCTCCTGGTCCCGCAGGTTGTCGATGGTGATCTTGAGCCCCCGGTTCAGGAACGCCTTGCTCTCGGAGACTTCGAGGATCGTCTTGTAGTTGAACCCGGTCTTAGAAAAAATTTCGGGATCGGGCCGGAAATAGATCTGCGTACCGTGGGCCTTGGTCGCTTTTCCCTTTTTGAGATTGCCCTTTGGTTTACCGCGCGAAAATTCCTGCGTCCACTCGTAACCGTCGCGCCAGACCGTTGCGATAAAGACCTCGGACAGCGCATTCACCACGGACGCACCGACGCCGTGCAAACCGCCGGAGGATTTATACGCAGTGTGGTCGAACTTTCCGCCCGCGTGCAGGGTGCAGAGGATCGTCTCGATCGCGGGCCGCTTGGTCTTCGGATGAATGTCCACGGGGATGCCGCGGCCGTTGTCCGCCACGGTCACGCCGCCGTCCTTCTCGATGCTGAGCGTGATGGTTGAGCAGAACCCGTTCAGCGCCTCGTCAACGGAATTGTCAAGCGTCTCCCATACCAGGTGATGAAGTCCGCGCACGTCCGTGGACCCGATGTACATGGCCGGCCGCTTACGGACGGGTTCCAGCCCTTCGAGAACGGTAATATCTTTTGCGGTATACGTCGCTGCCAAATTGAACCTCCTAACACCCATAAATCAGAATCAGAATTTACCACGGAGACGCGGAGACACAGAGAAAACGGAACAGGATGAATTCTCCTTCTTGACCCTTGACTCTTTCATTTTCGGGCAGATTATAAATCAGGAAGGAGGATAAAGCAATATTAAGTTTTAAGGCTGTCTGTTTTTGCTTGCAATTTATCCGTTTTTTGTTAAAATTTTCACAATACTAACCTCCAGGAGCGTGACACGGCAATACCAAGACGGTTTGCGCGCTTCATGCACACTGGTGAGATGTGAAAAGTAAGAATGCCTGCTTTCAAAACAGGAGCACAAAACGGAGGAGGTTCGCCATGCCTAAAAAGGCAAAAGGTAAGAGCAAAGCAAGGAAATCCGTTTCCCGGAAACCCGCCAAGAAAGCAGCAAAAAAGAAGGCTGTAAAAAGGAAACCACCCAAGAAAAAGATCGCGAAGAAAAAAGCAGTCGCCAAAAGGAAATCGGTGAAGAAAAAAACAACGAAGAAGAAAAAAATTGCGCGGAAGAAGACTGCCGGAAAAGCAAGGCCCGTTCGCAGGCAGCCTGTCAAGCCCAAGCAGGTCACGATCCAGCCAGGCCCGGCAGGCGTTGCGCTGCAACCCATTGAAGAACCAATGCAGCGAGAAGAGGCTGTCGGCATCGTCACTCACTATTATAGTCATCTCAGCGTTGCCATCATCCAGCTCAACAAGGGCACGCTCAAGACCGGGGACACCATCCACATCAAGGGCCTCACCACCAACTTCTCACAGCAGGCGGAGTCCATGGAGTTTGAACATCAGCATATCGACCAGGCTACGGCGGGCCAGAGCTTCGGGCTCAAGGTCAAAGACCACGCGCGGCAGCATGATATCGTGTATCTGAAAAAATGAATTTTCCCCCTCCCTTGACGGGAGGGGATTAAGGGGAGGGTGAAGTATCCGGCGTTCGTGCTCATCACCCCCACCTAACCTCCCCCATCAAGGGGGAGGGATCTGAGAGGATAACCTGTAGCAAGCTACAGGGAATTTCAAGTTAAAAGAATGCTTATCCACAGCGCAGGTATCAATGCCTGCGCTGTTTCTTTTGAAATTTCAGTATCTCCTGGTCTGTGGTACAATGGAACCAGAGTAACGAACAAAGGAGCCCCTATCTCAACCATCCACGGCAACATAACCGGCCTCAAACCAGCGGAAGTCAGGATACTCGAACGTCTCTACCGCAGGAAGATGCCTCCCAACATGCTCATCACGCCCGAGGCCGCGCGCGCCCTTTCCGAAGCCTCAGCCGAAATAGGCAGGCAGGTCGGTCTCATCATAGACCGTTCCGGCAGCGTACGGAACGTGCTGATCGGCACGAACAAAGACATTCTTATCCCCGATTTGTCCGAGCATCGGCTCGGCGCCAAACGCCTTCGCGGCGTCAGGTTCATCCATACCCATTTAAAAGACCAGCCCTTGAACCAGGAAGACCTGACCGACCTGGCCCTGCTCCGGCTCGATATGATCGCCGCGCTCGTCGCGCTGCCGGACGGCCTTCCGGGGAATATTTCTATTGCTTATCTCATTCCGCCCAATCCCGAGGAGAAACTTTACGAGATACTGCCCCCGCAGTCCGCTCACACCATCTCGTTGGACGCAGCCGAATTCATCGCTGACATCGAACGTCAGATGGAACGGGCCCAGGCCGCGACCGAGGTTGCGAAAAAGGACCGCGCCATCCTCGTGAGTGTTTCAAAAAGGAGTAAACAGGAACAGGAAGAATCAATCGAGGAACTCAAGGAACTTGCGCGTACAGACAAGATTACCGTACTCGACACCGTGATCCAGCGGCCGCACGATATCAATCCGAAATATCTTCTCGGCCAAGGCAAACTAAAGGAGATGATCATTCGCTCCCAGCAGCTCGGCGCTGACCTGATCGTGTTTAACCAGGACCTGACCCCTGCCCAGGTCAAGGCCATCGGAGACATCACCGAGATGCGCGTGATCGACCGCACTCAGCTCATCCTCGACATCTTCGCGCGGCGCGCGCACAGCGGCGACGGCAAGGTTCAGGTAGAGCTGGCACAGCTCAAGTACCGCTTGCCGAGATTGTCGGAACGTTCCACCGCCCTCTCACGCCTCACCGGCGGCATCGGCGGACGCGGCCCCGGAGAAACGCGGCTCGAGATCGACATGCGCCGCGCGCGCGACAAGATACGGAGGCTGGAGAAACAGCTCGACGCACTTGGGCATGCGAGGGACCAGCGCAGAGAACGCCGCATCCAGAGCGAGATCCCCATCGTCTCGATCGCGGGTTACACCAACGCGGGTAAGTCCACGCTCTTTAATGCTTTGACAAAATCCGAGGTCAAGGCCGAGGACCTGCTGTTTGCAACACTGGATACGGCCACGCGCAGGCTCCGCTTTCCAAAGGACCGCGAGGTGGTCATCACCGATACCGTGGGGTTTATTCAAGACCTGCCGAAAGACCTCTTAGGCGCTTTCCGCGCCACGCTCGACGAGATGCAGGATGCGGACCTGATCCTGCACGTGGTAGACATCAGCAATTCCCGATTTGAGCAGCAGATGGAGTCAGTACAAAAACTATTGAACGAAATCGGACTGGACCATATCCCGCAGCTTATCGTATTCAATAAAGTCGACCTGGTGAACCCGCTCTGGGCAAGAGCCATCGCGAGCAGGTTTACTGGAGTGACCTGCTCGGCCATCAAGTCAGAAACGTTCGGGAATTTATTGAAAGAAATTGAGGCGAGGGTGTGGCCGGAGGCAAAAAATTCGAGAAGGGGAACAACGCCGATAAGTTGAAGACTACACTTACAACTATGCAGTTCTAAAAAACGGGGCTGCTAGCATATTGTGGTAGAAATATGCAATGTCGCCATGAGGGACACGTTTTTAGCGATCGACACGCGTGGTTTAAAGAAGAGGAAGAACCTGCGATATTTTATATTTAGATGACATCTGGACCTTTAAATTCCCTTTAAGATTTGGTCAATTTCTTTCTGGATACCGATGCCATCTTTCATCTCCCATTCTTTTTTTTCTCCATTCGGAAACTTATATGACCACTGTCCATCGGGAACTCCGTCCTTGTACTCTCCATTTATGATAGTTCCCTCCTTGAGAGTCAAACTGCAAGACCCTGCAAGCTGGCCACTTCTGTATTGAGCGACTAAAGTTGTCCCATTCAATAGACTTATTGTTCCTTGGCCATCCACTTTGCCATTTCTGAATTCTCCTTCATAAACTCCCCGGTGAGGAATAATCAATTTCTCTTTTCCATCATATAAATCATTTTTAAACTGCCCCAAATACTTCCGACCATCGCGGGATTCTAGAGTTCCGCTACCTTCACGCTTACCATTCTTCATCTCCCCAATATATATATCCCCATTAGCGGAAATAAACTGCCCCGATCCTTCTGGAAGACCGTTTCTAAAGTTATCTTCATATTTATCTTGGGTTGAATAGATCATAGTCCCTTGTCCCTCAAATTTTCCTGTTTTAAAAGAACCTTCGTAGCGGGATCCATCAGCGAACGTACGTTTTCCATACCCTTCGAAGATTCCGTCTTTAAACTCGCCTTCATATTTTTCCCCGTTTGGATGCTTGAATATCCCTGTTCCATTCAGGTTGCCAAATTTGTATTCGCCGGCGAAAGTAATGCCATTGGATAGTGTAAATGCGCCTTTACCATCATAGAGACTGTTCTTAAATTCTCCCTCATACCGATTACCATTGGCAAAAGTAAAAGTTCCTCTTCCATTGAAATTGTTTTCTCGAAATTCTCCCTCGTACTTATTCCCATTGGAGAAGGTCATTACCGCACGCCGTCTCTTCTTCCGCTCTTAAATCCTCCCACATATCTCGTTCCATTGGATAGGGTTTCCGATCCTTGGCCATCGTAATGATTGTTCTTCCAGGTTCCATTGTATTCCCTGCCATCGAGATTGCTATAAACTCCATGACCGTCTTTTTTGCCATCCCTGAACTCTCCAACGTATTTTGAACCGTTACCATAGGTCAAGGTTCCCGTTCCGTTAAATTTACCATTCTTAAACTCGCCTTCATAAATCTTTCCATTTTCATATTTTCTTACACCACGTCCTTCAAATTTGCCATTCTTAAAGTTCCCTTCATAGCTACCACCGTCAGCATACGTCAGGATTCCTTTTCCCTCTATACAGTTGCCTTCAGTACAGGTCTCTGCAAAAGAGAATGTTGGCGACCCCATCAATACAATAAGTAATAGCAAAAGATTGACACGTTTCATTGAGTCCTCCAAAATTTAGTTTATTTGAAATCCAGATGATCGGACGGTCTAATTTTCCACATAATAAATTTATAAACGATGGATTAAATTAACACAGCGTAAAAAAAGTAACAAGAAAAAGATCACATAATATTGTTTTTTTAAGGTGTGCAGAAGGTATCAATATATTGCAGTATGGAAAGTAAGTATCTGGCCAAAACATATTATATTTCTGTAAAAGGCAAACGACTATGCTCAGAATAGCGACCGAGCATACTCACAAATTCTAATTGAAACATGGAATGATTTAAATACTTGCAACTGCAACACATTCAGGAAGAACATCACACTGCAAGCTACAACCGTTATTTTCAACTTACCACCTTGACAGTAGACAGTTCTTTCAACGCCTGCATCGCTTCATGATGAAACGGGTGTTCTTTGCCTGCGTGTTCCGCAAGAGCGCGGTAATGCCGCCTTGCGCTTACCGCGTTGCTCAGCCTACCAGCTTATTCCTGCAACATTTTTTAAAGCTAAAAAATAATACCTATCCCGGCAGATATGTTTATTGCATTATGTCGGTATTGTACGTTGGCTGGCATATCCCTAATCAAGTAGAGCACATCAACGCCCAGAGTAAACCTCTTGTTTATACGCCAATCAAATCCGGGACCAAGCGCGCCACCATATACGGCTTCATAACGATGTCCATTCACAGAACTGTTCCATCCAATTGTTGAAACCCTGCCATAATATCCCGTTAAGCGTGGATTAAAAATTTCGTCGTTTTTCAATGGATAAAACATAGCGCCTACAGCCCAGCCCGGGTTTATATGGCTTTTGTAACCAAGCCCTGCAGCAACGGAGGCGTACTTATTGATGCGGTATTCGGTATTTATACCAAGACCGCCATAGGCGACACCACGACCAGCGCCAATCCTAAATTGATTCACATCAACAGGACCTGTACCTTCTTCAGCAAATGCAGGAATAGACAAGCAGGCAAGTAAACTAATCACAATAACGATTAAAGCACTCTTCATACTTTCTTAGTCTCCATTTTCTAAATTCAAAGATAGTATCCGTTCAGGGTCTCCTATTGAGTTGGGAAAATGCTTTTCACATCGTTCAAACATCTCGCGCACACCTTCACGCCGTCTCCGGCGCCGCTGCTTTGTCTTCAACTTTGGTGGGTGGTGCAATCGGCGGCTTGGATATTCCTGAAATTTTATTCGTCAAGAACGCGGACAGAAGACCACCGAGGTTGCCGTCGCCCTGTATCAGGAAATCGGGCGTGACTTTTACATTACCCGCTGCGATCTGCTTCGCGATCTCGATAGCAGTAACACCCTGCTGCCCCACGGCCTTGTTCTGCAGTTCATAAGCCTTAGCTGTAGCTTCTCCCATGGCAAGGATCTTCGAGCCCTCTGCATCGCCCATTGCCTTGATTCCCTTTGCCTGTCCTTCCGCGCGCAGCCGGATGCCTTCCGCATCGCCCTCGGCGAGCCTGATGGCCTTCATCTTGCTCTGCTCGGAAATCTTCACCCCGATCTCCGCTTCAACGAGGTTTTTCTGCTGTTCGGCTTCGGAGCGCGTTTTTTCCATGGAAATCCTGGCCTGTTCCGCCTTTTGCTGGTCCTGGTACATTGCCTGCTGCTGCTGCGCAATGATCTTCTTGGTCTGCGTGTCCATCAGCTCCTGCGGAAGATTGATCTGGCAGATCAACACGGACACGCATTCCACATGGTATTTTTCAAGCTCAGCCCGCGCCCGGTCTTCCGCCTTACGCTGTTCGTCCTGCCGGTCCTGCATGAAATTCATGGCTGAGGTGGACGACGCCTGGTTCCGGAAGCTTGAATCGATCATGGGATGGATCACATGCAGGACGAGATTTTCTATGGAGCCGATCTTCGCGACCATGTACGGCGCTTGGTCCGGCCTTACCCGGATCACGACCTTGACGGACACGCTGATCTCAAAGCCGTCGCGGGAAATCACTTTCAGCGGATCGAAGCGGGTGTCCTTGGAATCGTCCCAGTCTATGGTGATGTTGGTCGTGTCCACAACATAGACCATATAGGCGCGCCGGTTCAGGTAATAGATGCCGGGGCCGGCCACCTCCTGCTGAATGCCGCGAAAGCCCTTGGGTACAACGTAGCGTTCAATCCCCACGTTGAAACGATTTTCTATTTCTTTATACGACTCGCTGCCGGATGACGCATTTTCTTTTTTCGCTGTTTGCTCGATCTGACTGCGGACCTGGATCGGCTCTTCGCCCACGTTTGAGACGACCACCGCTACCTGGCCGCGTTCTACCACCGCCACATCATCCAACTCGACCTTGAAAGTCAGCGGATTGATATAGTAGGTACCCGGCTTCAATACATCGTACTGGGGACCACGCTGACCGTCCGCAGTCAGAAATTGCGAGGCGTCCTGGAAATCCTTATGCCCGGTCACTGATTTGGCCACATACTCATCTTCCGGCAATGGTTGGCCGTCGAGCGCGGTGACAAGACCGATCTTGTTGGCGGGGATGACGGTCGCATCCTGGATTTCAACAAGGAAGAGATCAGTGTTGATGCGGTAGGTCCCCGGCAAAAGGATTTCGATCTGCGGCCCTTTCTGGCCGTTGTTGTTCAAAAATGCCTGACCGTTTTCAAAGTTTGCGTGACCATCCACCTTTTTGGCCAGAAGCCGCCCTGACGAAATGGGTTCGCCGTCCATCGAAGTTACGAGCCCGATCTTTCCGCGGCTGATCATGATCGCGGGTACCTTGCGAATTCTAAAAAGGACGGGATTGATACGATAATTCCCCGGAGGGAGAATCTCGATCTGCGGCCCCTTCTGGCCGCTGTTTTTCATGAACGTTTCACCGTCCTGGAAAGCGTTGTGGCCAATGACCACCTTGGCAAAAATTTTTCCTGGTGCAATCGGGTCGCCGTCGATGGACTCGATAATACCGACTTCATTCTCCGCAATCATGGTAAAAGGATATTTTCTCGCTTTGTAAATGAAGGGAATAAGCAGGTGAAGGCCGGGACCGAGCGTTCGGGCCTGGATGCCGACTTCATTCGAGAGCGCGACGACCCGGCCCGGCTCCATCTTCTTGCCGAAAAGCCGCCGTTCTACGACCGCAAGCTCCGTGCCGCCGACAATGACTATGGACTGCCAGACAAGGACCGCGCCTGCTGCAAGCACTATATACGGTAGAAATGAAAATAACATCGAGTAAAAATAAACCATTTTGCCCCCCTATCTTGTAAGTTAATATGTGCGTTGTGAAAGAACAACGTCTGCGGATGCCGCACTGCCTGTTTCCGAATAAACTGCTCGACGACATTTTATCACGAGCGATGAATTATGGCATAGAACAAAAGGGATTTCAAGTTGTAGTTTCTCCACGCCGCAAGGAGATGTTTTATGTAAAAAAGGGTATACTTGTAGACAGGTATTTTAAATAAGGACGCCAAAGGGGGGTCTCTCTATGGGTATCGAAAAGAAACAGTTCTCAGCGGGAGTAACAATAACAGAGGTCATCACGCCGGAGTTCGAGACTATCCTCACGCCGGAGGCAGTTGCCTTCGTAGCGAAGTTGGACAGGGCATTCGCTAAAACACGACACACGCTGCTGCAAAATCGCAAAAAGAGGCAAGCGGAGATCACTGCGGGCAAAATGCCGGACTTCCTGCCCGAGACCGCTCATATCCGCAACGGCTCATGGAGCGTTTCTCCGGTCCCTCTTGACCTGAAGGACCGGCGCGTCGAGATCACCGGCCCGTCGAGCGACCGGAAGATGGTGGTCAACGCGCTGAACTCCGGGGCCACAACCTTCATGGCGGACTTCGAGGATGCCAACGCTCCCACATGGGTGAACATGATCCAGGGACAACTCGTTCTGCGTGACGCGATAAAACGGAAGATCGACTTTGTCACTCCCGAGGGGAAACAATATGCCTTGAAGGACAAACCCGCAGTGCTTATCGTGAGGCCGCGCGGATGGCATCTTCCCGAGAACCACATGCTCGTGGACAACGCGCCCGTATCGGGAAGTCTCTTCGATTTCGGCCTCTACTTTTTCCATAATGCAAAGCAACTCCTTGCAAATCACACAGGACCGTATTTTTATCTTCCAAAAATGGAAAGCCATCTCGAAGCGCGGCTCTGGAACGACGTGTTCGTCATGGCGCAAAAGGAACTGGGCCTTCCTGTCGGGACCATCAAGGCAACAGCGCTCATCGAAACGATCCTCGCGGCCTTCGAGACCGAGGAAATCCTCTACGAACTTCGCGACCACTCCGCGGGCCTGAATTGCGGCCGCTGGGACTATATCTTCAGCTACATCAAAAAATTCTGCAAGCGTCCCGAGGTGATCATGCCCGACCGGGCGCTCGTCACCATGACCTCTCCGTTCATGCGCGCCTATTCGCTCTACACCATCAAGACCTGCCACAAGCGGGGCGCCCACGCAATCGGGGGCATGGCGGCCCAGATCCCGATCAAGAACGATCCCGCTGCAAATGAGGAGGCGCTCAAGAAGGTGCGCGCAGACAAGGAGCGGGAAGCAGGCGACGGCCATGACGGCACCTGGGTGGCCCATCCGGGCCTGGTGCAGACCGCGCTCGAAGAATTTAACCGCTTGATGCCCGCGCCGAACCAGCTCAACAAGAAGCGCGACGACGTACAGGTCACGGCGGCCCAACTCCTCGAAACGCCCACGGGAGCGATTACCGAAAAAGGCCTGAGGACCAATGTCGATGTGGGGATTCAATATCTTGAGGCGTGGCTGCGGGGGTCCGGCGCGGTACCGATCTATAATTTGATGGAAGACGCGGCAACGGCCGAGATTTCGAGGGCGCAGGTCTGGCAGTGGATCAGACATCCGAAAGGAGTACTCAGTGATGGAAGGAAGGTCACACTTGCGCTGTTCAATGAGGTGCTGAGAGAAGAGCTATCGAAAATAAAAGGATCAATCGGCGCGCAGCGCTATGAAGCAGGCAAATACGAGCTTGCGGCCAAGCTCTTTCGGGAGTTGATCGAGGCGGAGGAGTTCCCCGAGTTCCTGACGATTGCGGCGTATCCGTATTTAGATACTAAGGAATAAAATGCTACACAAAAAGACAAGAATATTTCTCGCAGAGGCGCAGAGCTCGCAGAGAGATTCTTGAATTACTAGTTTTAAAAACAGATAAGATTTTGCCTTTCTCTGCGAGCTCTGCGTGCTCTGCGAGAGACGCCTTTAGGTTCCGGCTTGTCCGGGTTAGCGTAGTATCATACACTCTTACTTCTTACTCCTTAGTTCTAACTTCTTACTTCTGTCTCCTGCCGCTCCCCTCACTTCCCTCCGATCGACAGTTCCTTCACCCGGAGCGAAGGACAGCCGATCCTTCCGGAGAACCTGATGTCGCTGCCTACGGCATCGACCTGCCTCATGAGGTCGAGGATGTTTCCCGCGATGGTGATCTCGCGCACGGGAAAGGCCTTCTTTCCCTTCTCGATCCAGAACCCGGTCGCGCCTACGGAGAAGTCGCCTGATATTGAATTCGCGGTGTGCATGCCCATGACCTCGGTCACGAACAGCCCCTTGTCGAGGGACTTCAATAATTCTTCGAGCGATTCCTTGCCCGGTTCAATGTAGAGGTTCGTGACACCGACGCCGGGGATGCCTTTGAACCCGCCGCGCATGCCGTTCCCCGTGGACACGGTCTTGTCTTTGTTCGCGGTATACGTGTTATAGAGAAACAAGGCCAGCCTGCCGTTGCTGATGATGGTCTTTTTTGTTACCGGCACAAGCTCATCGTCCGAAGGCGCGGAGCCGAGTCCGCCTTCGAGCAGCCCGTCGTCCAACACCGTGATGACCGGAGACGCGACCTCTTTGCCCAGTTTGTTGATGAAGAGCGACCGTTTCTTCTGCACGCTCTCGGCCGAGAAGCCGCTCGCCATGAGCCCCAAAAACTCCTGCGCTACCGGGGCTTCGAGCATAACCACGGCCTTCACGGAATCGATATGCTTCGCGCCGAGCAGGTCGAGCGCCCTTTGCGCAGCCCTTCGGCCGACCTCTTCGATCTCGAGCTTGCGGTAGAAACGGTTCACGTCGAATTCCGAACCGGCCTGGGATTCTCCTTTGTCCTCAGCAACGACTTCGATGCTCGAGGAGCAGGCCGTGCCCTGGTACGAGATCTCTGCGCCGTTCGTGTTCATGATCAGGGTTTCTGAATCGGAAAAACTCGCCGATGCCTTGCGAATGCGTTTGATCCGGGGATCGACGGCAAAGGCTTCGCGTTCCATGGCCATGACCCGGTCGATCTTCTCTTTTTCGCTCAGGCTGACGATCTCGGGATCGTAAATAGTCGTTTGGCTATACGCGGTGCTCGGTTTTTCGGGAAGGGAAAGAAAGGGATCAGGCTCGGTATTTTGGGCGTTCGTGATTGCCGCCTGGGCAAGGGTTTTAAGCGCGGCATCCGAAAGGTCGGTGGTGAACGCAAAACCCATGCGGCCTTTGCTGAGCACGCGCAGCCCTGCGCCGATGTCCTTGGCGCGGTCGAAGGCGTCTACCTGCTGGTCTTTTACTTCGATGGTGGTGGACGAGTAGGACCGGAGAAAGACCTCGGCAGCATCGGCCTTGAGGGAAGTTGCAAAAGAGAGTATTTTTTCCGCAAAGCCCTTGTCCATGTTGCCTCCTCTGCGATCTCTGCGGTAAAAAATGGAAGTGTTATTCGAAGTAGCTCGCCGAGGCCGTGTCCGATTCCCAGACTGTCACGCTGGCGACTTCGATGTTGTCGTCGTTGATCTTCTTCGCCATGTTGTCGTAGATCCACTTGGCCACGTTTTCCGACGACGGGTTGATCTGCGTAAAGGGAAAGATCTCGTTCAAAAAAGAGTGTTCGAGCTGGTCGAGCACTTCGCGAAGGGATTTCTTCAGGATGTGAAAGTCTATGGCCAGACCCTGCTCATCCAGCCGCTCCGCGGTCACGGCAATGGTCACCCGCCAGTTATGCCCGTGGAGCTTCTCGCATTTGCCTTGATAGCCGCGGAGCTGGTGTGCCGCGGCGAATTTTGATTCCACCATGAGTTCATACATAATGAAAAATAATAGGGGATACGCATCCAAAAGTCAACAGTTAAACACAATAAAATAAAACTCTTGCAAAAGTTTTTGATTTCAGCTATGATTTTTCTCAATGGAAGTTCTGAAGGAAGAGTCCAAGCAAGCCATCGAACCGCAATTCCTGTCTCAGGCACAAGCAAGCGGTATCAAGCTCCGTATCGGCCAGATGAACAAAACCGAACTTGAAGGGGTTATTCGGGACGTCGGCCGCTATGAAATCAACCTCGACGAGAACGGAAAGCTCGTCACCCTTCTGAAGCAGGAGATTTCCTACCTCACTGCTCCGCATTCCCTCCTCACGGTTCCCGCGCCGCAATTGTCACCTGTCGTTGGCGAGCAAGGGCGGACCGATGCAGCATCCGCGGCCAGACCGAATATCCAACAGGAGTTTCTCGATAAGGCCATCAGGGAGAACCAGTCCCTCACCCTCTATTTGATCAACGGACAGCGGATCAGGGCAATCATCGAGGCCTATGACAACTTTACCCTCCTGCTGAATGAGGGCGGCAAACAACATCTATACTATAAACACTCGATTACCACGATCAATCGTTAGAGGTGGGCGCCATGGAGACAAATCTACTCGACAGAATGCTGGAAACCTACCTGGCCGGGCAGACACCCGTGACCATGACCCTTCAGAATAAGATCCGCGTTTCGGGAAAGATCAAGGCCTTCGACAGCTACGTCATCGTCATGGAAGGACAGAAGCGCGAGATCGTGTATCGTCATGCCGTATCCTGCGTTTCGCCCGTTTCGCTGAAAAGTGTTCCGGAGCAAAAGCGCCCTCCCCGCGCGTCTCAGACCGTTGCCTTACCGAAGAGGACGCCTTCCCGGCCGGCAAAAGCAGCTCCGCACAAACCCAGACCCGCGCAACCCCAGGCGCTCTCCGCTGTGGGAGAAGATCAGGGCATCAACAACTCCATGAAGGACGGCCTGCTCAGGTGGATGCAGGAACAGAAAGCGGCGAAGTAGCATGGGCCTTCGGAATTTTGCGTTCGTCGTCGTCTCGGGCATTCTGCTCGCTCTCGCATTTCCTACATTCAATCTCCATTTCTTCGCCTGGATCGCCTTGGTCCCCTTGTTCCTTGTTCTCAAAGGGAGGACCGTAAAGCAAGGGTTCCTGCTCGGCGGGGTCGCGGGTGTCGTATTCTTCGTCGGCACGATCTATTGGGTAACGAACTCAGTGCACTTTTACGGAGGGGTCCCGCTCATCCCGGCCTCGCTCGTTACGCTGCTGCTCTGCTCATATCTGGCGTTGTACGTCGCGGCCTTCGGCGCCGCCGCGGTCCATCTCAGAAATCATCACCCGTCGCTCTTCATCGTTGCCGCGCCCGCACTCTGGACCGCGCTCGAACTGGCGCGGACCTACGTATTCAGCGGCTTCCCGTGGTCTTTGCTCGGCTATTCACAATATAGCGTCCTTCCGGTAATCCAGATAGCGGACCTCACCGGCGTATACGGCATTGCATTCTTGATCGTGCTGGTGAACGCGGCAATTGCCGGCTGCGTCATGGACAGGAAACGATATGACGGGTTTCTTGTTGCCCTGGTCGTTCTGGCCTTAGTGCTGGGATATGGATGGGTGAAGCTTCGCACGACGGAAGAAGGCCGCGGCATCACAGTCTCCGTGGTCCAGGGAAACATCGAGCAGGACAAAAAGTGGGACCCCGCGTATCAGGCGGAGACCACCGGCATTTATAAAAAGCTTACGCGCGAGGCGCTGAAGGAACATCCCGATCTCGTCATTTGGCCGGAGACCGCTACGCCGTTCTACTTTACCGGCGCCAGGGAGAGCGACCGGATCATGACCGCTGACCTGACCGCATTCGTGAAACAGAACAATGTTTCGCTCCTCTTCGGAAGCCCGACCTTCGAAGTAAAATCCGACAGAAGGATCATCGCCAGGAATTCTGCGTTCCTGCTCTCAACACAAGGGACCATCGAGGGGACGTACCACAAGATACACCTGGTTCCGTTCGGGGAATATGTGCCGCTCAAGAGCATGCTGTTCTTCGTCGAAAAGATGGTGGAGGCGATCGGGGATTTCCAGGCTGGAGATGAATATACCGTCATGAAAATTTCTTCGGGAGAACCCGGCCGGAAAACGGAAACGAAGCTCAGCACCGTCATCTGCTATGAGATCATCTTCCCGGACCTCGTCAGACGGTTTGTGAATGAGGGCGCAAACGTCATCACCACGGTCACGAACGATGCATGGTTCGGCAAAACCGCTGCCCCGTACCAGCATTTTTCCATGGCGGTTTTGCGTGCCGTGGAAAACCGCGTGCCCGTTGCGCGCGCCGCCAATACCGGTGTCTCGGGCTTTATCGATGCCAAGGGGCATATCCTGGACACATCGAAAATTTTCACCGAAGCTTATCTCACGCACCGGATCGTTCCGGGAACACAGAAGACCTTCTATACCCGCTTTGGTGATATTTTTTCCTATCTCTGCGTTCTGTTCACAATCATTCTCTTAGCAAAACGCGAAGCTGTTAAAAAATACAAATAGAAAATCTCAAACTACAAATAATATCCAATCACCAGATCACAATAACCAGACGTTTTTTGTCATTCGTTATTCGGTTATTGGTGCTTATTTGATGTTTGGTGCTTGGGATTTGGGGCGCATTTTCGAGATTACCCGCAGACAGTCCTGAAAAATTCCATTGACTTGAGCCTCTTGCCGAGGATGTGAAGGGTATGCGCGGAGAACGCCTGGCCGAGTTCCTGCATAATAGAAGGCGAGGGTTTGAGCCTGCAGATCTTATCCATCTCCATCCTGAGCGCTTGGTAATAAAACCCCACAGCGCCCTGCGAAAGTCTGAGTTGAGAATCTCCCGAAGAGACCATGCAGGCCGGGCAGAGCACCCCGCCCTTCATGCTCAGGAATATCGCCTCCCCTTTCGGCTGCGTGCCGCACGAAAGGCAGTGGTCGAGCTTGGGTTGATAGCCGAGGAGCGACAGGAACTTGATCTCGAATATCCTGAGCAGGAAAAGAGGGTCTTCGCCCTCGTCCAGGAGATGCAGCACGTGGGAAAGAAGCAGGAACGCCGCGGCGTTGCGCTCGCCGAGCGGAGACATTTCCCGGACCAGTTCGAGCATCACGGCGCCAGCCGCGGCCCGTCCCAGATCGCAGCCGATGGTCGCGTGCTGTTCGATAATGTCGCAGGATTCGATCCGCGCAAGCTCCTGGTGCTCGCGCTCATAGAGATGGACACGGGAGAGCGTAAAAGACTCCAGCCCCGCGCCGAAGCGCTTGAAGGACTTTCGCGCGTTCTTGGCAACGCCTTTCAGCATGCCCCGGTCAAGAGAAAAGAAGGTGACGAGTTTGTCCGCCTCCCCGAGGTTCATGCTGCTGATAATGATGGCTTCGGTTTTGGATTTCATAAGTTGCTACATCGTCATTGCGATGTCGACCGTCTAACGAATGTCGAGTTTTTGCTCGACATATGCACGCAGTACGGTGATCATTTCGAAAGCGGTTTTTCGGTCGAGGCCGACTTCGGCGGGGATATCTTCATATCGAAATAACGTACCATACGGAGTCAGCAAATCAAGGTCGCGAAGGGAGGAAGGAAGCGAGTGTCCGACATCCGCCAAGAGGTCCATCAACAAGCGAAGATTGTGAGAGCGTGGAAAGCTGACGCTGAATTCAGAAAGCAATGCTTTGAGAAGTTTTTCCGCGGCCTGTTGCGCATGAAACCCGAATATTTCATTGCTGATTCTTTCGGACGAAAGGACTTCCGAGAGAAGCGCCGTATCCTCCTGCGCTTTTTTCAGCAGCAGGAGCGCTTGTTCATGCTGCCTCATACAGGACCTTTCCTTCGAGGTTCGCCGCAAAATACACGTTCCCCGGAGTGCTCGCCCAGTACTCGAACATGTCCTGACTTACAACCAGCAAGTCCACCGATATGCGGAGCGGACTAAGAACGCGGTTCAGGCGCGCCATCTCTGCAATGCGGTCCCGTACGTCGGTCTCCACCACCAGCAAATCGACATCGCTTTCCTTACGCGCCTCTCCCCTGCCGTAGGACCCAAAGAGAATTATTTTTTTCGGTCGCGCGGCTTCTCGAAGCAATGAGATGGCTTTATCTATGATTATTTGGTCAACCATGGTAGTTCTATATGATAGAATAGTACAGACCCATGCAAAAATCAATAAAGAAATGCCTTGATAAGCTTATCCGCTACTCCATCTTCCTGATACGCACCTCGATCCCTTTTTGCTCCTTCAAAAGCGCCGTGAGCAGAGCAGTGTCGGTGGACCCAAAGTGATAGGGATAGAGTATCTTCGGTTGGACCATCTTTGCGGCAGCAGCGGTCATTTCCGGGGTCATGGTGTACGGAAGGTTCATGGGCAGGAACGCAATGTCTATGTTCTTTAATCCCGCCATCTCGGGGATGTTTTCCGTGTCTCCGGCAATATAAACTCGCTTGTCGCCGAAGGTCATAATGTACCCGTTCCCCGCACCCTTGGGATGAAAAGGCTCCCCTGTATCGCGTTTGTGGACCATATTGTACGCCGGTACGGCCTCGATCTTCACACCGTCGACTATCTGCACGTCCCCGTTCTTCATGACAATCCCGCCAGGGAGTTGCTTTGCGCCGATCTCTGTCAGCACGATCTTTGTCTTTTCCGTTCGAATCTTATCGATCGCGACAGGATCAAGGTGATCCCGATGCTCGTGAGTGATGACAATGACATCGGCTTTCGGCAGCAACGCATAATCCGCGAGCTTGCTGAAAGGATCCACATAAAATGTTTTGTTGTTAAACGTGAAGATCAGCGATGCATGGCCGATAAACGTGATCTTCAGGTCGCCGGAGGATGTTTTGATTACGTCGGACGGGAACCGTTCTTCTGCGTTCACTGATAGCGCGGACAGCATGAAAAGAAGCATTATTGACAAATATATCTTGTACATGCCGAACCTCCTCAAAGCAAAATTGTACGGTATTAATTCGTTTTGCTGTTGACGGCCTTCTTTCTTTTATGGTTCCGGATATAGAGGACAATAATCACCGCGCTTACGATGACCACGCCGATCAGCGCCTGGTGCGAGTACTTCATGATAAGCTCCTGGTTCGCGCCGATGAAATACCCTATGAACGTGAGCACGGTGACCCAGATGCCCGCGCCCGCCAGGGTATAGAGCGAGAACTTTACGTGGTTCATGCCCGCAAGACCGGCCGGCAGCGATATCAGATGGCGGACCACAGGCAGGAGCCTGCCGATGAAGGTAGATATCTCGCCGTGGTCTTTAAAATACTGTTCCACCTTGGCGAACTTCGCTTCCGTGATCCAGACATACTTGCCGTACTTCAGCACGAGCGGACGGCCCAGATAGTGGGCAGCGAAGTAGTTTGCGTAAGCGCCCACCAAGCTGCCGAGGGTGCCGCACAGGATGGCGACTGCCATGTTCATCTGACCTTGCTGGGCAAGATACCCCGCAGGAGGCATGATAAGTTCACTCGGGACCGGGATGACCGAGCTCTCCATGGCCATAAGCAGAAAAATACCAGGATAGCCGAGCGCCCCGGTGGTTGTGACGAGCCAGGTTATGAGTTCCTGCATTTCTACACTCCGTGTGCTTGCATTATTTTTCTTCTATAATTCCGAAGTTCCTGAGCGAATGTTCGTCTTCACGCCAGCCTTTTTTCACCTTGACCAGGAGTTGGAGAAACACCTTCACGCCAAGCAATTTTTCCGCGTCATGCCGGGCGAGCGTGCCGATCTTTTTGAGCATGGCACCGCCCTTGCCGATCAGGATACCCTTCTGCGAGTCGCGCTCCACGTAGATGACGGCGGTGACGTGCGTGATGTCCGGCTTTTCTTTCATGTCTTCGATGACCACCGCGGTGGAGTATGGAATCTCTTCCTTCGTAAGGTCGAAGATCTTTTCCCGGATGATCTCGGACACGACAAACCGCTCGGGCTGGTCCGTAAGCTGGTCATCCGGAAAATACTTCGGTCCCTGCGGCATCCGTTTGAGGATGGCCTCAATGAGACCCCCGAGATCGTTCTTGAGCGCGGACACGGGGATGATCTCGGCAAAATTATAGAGTTTGCTGAATTCCTGTATTAACGGCAGAAGCGCTTCTTTTTTGACGAGGTCCGTCTTGTTGATCAGGAGGAAAACCGGCGTCTTCACGTCAACAAGCTTCTCGATGATGAATTTATCTCCCCCGCCCGGCTGCTCCGTGGCCTCGACAAGCATGAGGATTATGTCCACTTCACTGCAGGCCTGGAGCGCCGTCTTCACCATGACCTCGTTCATCTTGTGCATGGGTTTGTGGATCCCCGGCGTGTCCATGAACACCAGCTGCGCATCCGGACGGCTCACGATGCCGAGAATGCGGTTCCGCGTGGTCTGGGGCTTGTCCGAAATGATTGCGATCTTCTCGCCGAGCAGCGAATTCAGGAGCGTGGATTTGCCTACGTTCGGCCTGCCGATGATGGAGATAAACCCGGATTTGAATTTCTTTTCGTCAGTCATGGGGATTACAATACCTGAAATCGCCTGCTCAAGCAATAGAAAAGCCGCTGCGCGTGAAAAACCATGTTATGAACTCACTCCACCTGAAAATTTACTTCACTCACCACGTTACTTCCCGCTTCCGCCCTGAGCCTGAACTCGCCTGCCTGCACATGCCAGTAGAGAAAATGGGCCCCAATCGTACGGCCGATCTCGATGCCGTTCAAGCGCCAGATCACCTCCGCATGAGCGGGCGCGCCGATAGCCTCGAACCGCAACGTCTGGTATTCCGGCGCCAAATCGAGCGGACGTTTGTAGAGCGCATTATGCGAAGGACGGATGATCTCGAAGACCGCGTTCTTTGCATATTGGGAAAGCTCCCTCGGCACCACAGGCCGCGCAGCCTGTCTCTGCCATGATTCATAAATAGGCGGGAGGTCCTCGAAGATCCCATACTCTTTGTTTCTATTTTCACGTAGAACAGCGTCCTTCAATTCTCCGCGCGCCTGGATTGGGAGCTTTCGATGCACAGTACAAGGCGCAAGCTCTTTTCCTGCAAGGCTGCCTCGCAGGAACAACTCACGCACGCCATGAGGACAATCCGGTCCCCGCTTCATGCCTGACAACGCGCATACCTCTACTTCAACCAGTCCTTTGGGCCGTTCGAAATCCTGCGGCGTTTTTTTATCGTACACCAGCAGCATCACTCGCCTCAGAAGCGGCCCGGCCCCGGTCACGCCCGCCACCTGCTGCATGGGAACGCCGTTAAAGTTACCCACCCATACCCCCACGGTATAGTCACGCGTATATCCCACTGCCCAGTTATCGCGGTAATTGCGAGACGTGCCGGTCTTGACCGCGCAGGGGAACGGCATCCGGAGCACCGAATCAGAACCGAACTCCGTGGCCCGCGCGTACGGGTCTTTCAGGATATCAGTGATAAGATATATCGCTTCAGGATTCGAAACGTTGACGTTAACTCCTTTTTTTTCTCCTTCTCCGTGTCTCCGCGTCTCCGTGGTTAATAGTTCTTTTATCGGTATCACAGACCCATTTCTCGCAAGGATCATATACGCTCGGGTCAGTTCATAAAGGGAAACCTCGCCGTCGCCCAAGGCCAGGCCCACGCCGTAGTGCTCCGCGTCAGCAGTCAAGGATGCGAACCCGAACTCTCGAAGCCTCGCCAGCACGGCCTCGGGCCCGAGCCCGGCAGTCACGCGCACGGCAGGCACGTTTAGGGAATTGGCAAGCGCCTCGCGAAGCCGCACCGGGCCGTGGAATTGCTTGCTGTAATTCTGCGGAGAAAAATCGCCGATCGGCGTGGAAAAATGGACCTCGATGTCCTCCAGGAGCGTAGCAGGCGTCATGCCTTGCTCAAGCGCGAGACCGTAGATAAACGGCTTGAGCGCGGAGCCGGGCTGCCTGAGCGCCTGCACGCCGTCATTCTGTCCTTCGTTATCGGCATTATCGAAATCCGCGGAACCCACGTACGCCAGCGTTTCTCCGGAATGGTTGTTCAGGACCAGCACCGCGGCGTTCGTCACGACCCGGCCTTTAAGCTCGTGCAATACTTCTTTTGCCTGCTGCTCAACCGACTTCTGGAACCCGGCATCGAGGGTGGTTCTGACGATGGTCGCATGCGAAGGAACGGCAGGCATAAGGCGCTGAATAAAATGCGGCGCAATGCGCGGCCGTAGAGGTTCTTGAATGTCCAGATCCTCTTGAAGGGCGATTGCCTGGTCCTCGGGAGCAATCAAGCCTAAGGCGTTCATTCTCTCCAGAATAAAGGTCTGTCTCACTTTCACGAGATCGAAATGAGTATACGGATTCAGCTCAGAGGGCGCATTGGGGATGGCGGCAAGGAACGCGGCCTGCGCAAGCGAGAGATCGGAGGCAGGCTTCCGGAAATAGGTCTGCGACGCGCTCTCGACTCCGTAGAGCTGGTTTCCGAAAGGCAGCCTGCTGAGGTACTGCTCCAGGATCTCGCTCTTCTTCATCCCGGCTTCGAGCCTATACGCCAGCCGCACCTCATCGATTTTTTTCCTGAACGTGCGCGGCCCCGGTTCGAGCATCTTGGCCAGTTGGAGCGTGATGGTCGAAGCGCCGGAACGGCGGTGGCGCCTAAACAGATTGGAGGCTGTTGCGCGCGCGATTGCTTGCCAATCAACGCCGCTATGCTCGTAGAATCTCCTGTCCTCCACGGCGATGATTGCCCGGACAAAATGAGGAGAGATACTATTGAGCTTGACCTGCGCGCTCCTGCCGTCTCGGCAGCGAACTTCCTGCAGCAAGATCCCGTTCCGATCAGTGATCTTGAGCGAATGAAAGGGCTGGATGTCTGTGCTGCTGACGGGAGTTTTGCGCGCCTGAGACCGCACGGCAATCAAGATCGTGACCGCGCTCAGCAGAATAAGCGCGAGCAGGACGATGAAGGAGATGAATAGAATTTTCCGCCGCTTGAGAATCATTTATTTCATCGCACAAAACGTAAGAGCCATAAAAAGCAAGAATGTGTCACCCCGAACAATAGTGAGGGGTCTTTAAACCGTCTGGAAAGCCAAGTTTTCTCGCTTCGCTCGAAATGACAAAAAAACGTTTTTCGACTTATTGCAAATTTATTTATTTTCTTTCTTCTCGGACTTCATCTCCGGCAAGTTTTCATAAACAGAATCCACCACCTTCTTCATCTCTTCATCCGACACGGGAAGATACTTTATTTCCTCGCCTGAGTCCTGCATCTTTTTCAGGTCAACGACTGCTCCCACAGGCAGATCATCGCCGCTTCCTGTTTTCCCCTTGACCGCATACAAGACCCAGCGTGGCCCTTCAAGAGAAAGCACCATATACGCGCAGTCCGACACGGCAAGGATGGATTGGGCACCGAGTTGAGTGAGGGTGTCATAACTCAGCACCATGCCGCCTCCGAGTTCATAGCCCGTGGGAACGGCCACGGCTTTGGACAGTTCATACACTCCGTAGGCAGTCCCCCCGGTTGCGGATACCGCGGTCCCCGTAACAAGAGTCGTGCCTGCGATGATATTGCCAAATACCTTGGTGGCCACTGCGCCTATTTCACCGGCTACTCGCAAGGCCCCGCCTGACACGACTTCGACGCCGCCCACCGCCGTGCCGAAAGTCCCGCCGCCCACGGCAATCCCTGCGCTGGCAAGAGGGACCCCGATATACTGCACGCCCTTGCCTGCTGCGTAGCCGCCGCCTTTGACCACGACGCCCGCGGTCTTGCTCAAGCCCGCTCCGCCGTATCCCGCGACATTTCCCGCCGTAATCTGCGCTCCTGCAACGACATGAGACGCGGAATAATCCAGCAGCCCATACACGCCCGCAACAGCCGCCACACCCGTGGGCGCGACAAGATCATATCCCATCTTTCCCGTATCCCAGGTCACTTCAACCGCAAGTTTCGTCGTTGCAACACCTTCCCACACCACGACCATTGAGGGAAACGCGACAAGATTAACGCCGATATACCCCACAGATGCCGCGGTCATCTTGGTTGCCGGCACGATGGTCGCGTCCCACAGGATCCCCTGGAGCACCCAGCGCATTGACTTCAGCACCGCGAGGCTCAGTCCGGTCGTGCGGTACGAACCGTCGAGCTCCTGGCGGGCCTTGCTGAAAGAGGACGACACATTGGACCCATAGTTCGTGGCCGTATCGCTCATCAGGTCCACGGTCTTTTGCGACAATTGCTTGCGCGTTTCGTTCGACTCCTTCACAATGCCGGCGAGCTTTGCCTCGGAAAGGCTTTCGCCCATCTCATTCACATGCTTTTTCATTTTCGAGGGCACGGCAACGTATCCCTTGACGAACGCAATCTCCGCGAACGTGAGCGCCGCGCCGCTTCTCGTCGTGCTTGACAAGGACGTCTCCTTGGCCGCTTGCGTCGATAGTGAGGCCGCCCGCATCCCTACCTGCGTCCCCACGTCGCTGATTTTGTCTCCGGCTGTCTGAGAACTCTGAATGATCGCGTCGCCTGTGTTTCCACCTTCCCTGAACATCGTCTTTGACAGGTCCCAAGATTTGCCGATGATGCTTTTCCACTGCTCGGAACCACGGGAAATAAGGAGCGTGCTGTTCTCACGGGCGGACGCTTTAATCTTGTCAGCCGCGCTTCCGCTGCCCGCCCTGATGTCCTTTGACAGATGGTAGGTCAGCTTCGTGCCTTCTGAAACAATGTACACCGAGTCCGCGGCGCGTTTGACGGACTTGACGAACGACTGCCGGGCCCGTATTCCGGTAAGTTCACCCACCAGTTCCAAGGTGTCCGGCCCGGCCGGAATGAGGCTGATCGACGTATTCGGCACCTGGAACGCGCCGTTCTTGTACAGCGAAACGTGGCCCTCGACAGCCAGCTTCTTTGTGTTCCGCAGCGGATCGTCATTCATATTCTTCGGCGCGCAGCCGAAGACCATCGTCCCCAGCAGCGCGAACAGCAGAATCGATAGAACGCTTTTATTGTGCTTGATGGTTTTCATTCGGTTCCCTCACATCGCTTGGAATTTTTTCGAGCACGTCTTTGATTACGGCGCTGTCAGTAGAAAGGACCTCGACCTTGACTCCCTCCTGCTGCTCGAGCTTTTTCAAATCAACGACCGTTCCGACGGGCAGATCGCCCACGGAATGGCTTTCACCTGTCTTTGAATCCTTGGCCTTTATCCTTCCTTTGGCCGTTGCGATCACCAGCCTCGGCCCGTCCCAGGCAAGAAATACAGCAGTATCTTCCACGCCGAGCACCACATGCGTCGGGATTGCGGTCAACGCATTATACCCAAGCACGA
>Ga0075021_10000171_pt1 | contig 35855 bp, 31 predicted proteins | sample ColStrG_CSR_2012_FD_72749 | JGI IMG/M metagenome (GOLD analysis project Ga0075021, IMG submission 72749) | Freshwater sediment microbial communities in response to fracking from Pennsylvania, USA - Cold Stream Run_MetaG_CSR_2012 | ecosystem: Environmental > Aquatic > Freshwater > Creek >...
CCCTTCCGCCGTTTGACCCTGCTTTTCTCCGGTCTGTAATATCGGTCCCACTTTCAGCGCCGCGCGATCCCACGGTTCACTGTTCGGGCCCGATAGCGGCTGCTTGACGAACGCTATTTTTTACCAAAGAAGTGGAATCAATATTTCTACAAATTTGTTGAAATCACTCAATCACGAAAATTTTCAAAAAAGTCTACGTGAGCCCAGCCTTTGCGAGGGGTACTCTGGGAAGCATCCCACCCCCTTGAACGCACCCCTCTCGCCGTTCGGAATTGGCTGGTAATTGCCCGGCGTTAGACACAAGGGGGGCAGGCCCTGGCTTCCTGCCCGCATCGATCTGCCCATCTCACTGTGCCCAATTTTGTGCCCACCACCAAACCCTACCGAGTGCTACGGAGTGTCGCGATATCGCTGGAAAGCCTTGCTGGACAAGGCATCCGTAGCACTCGGTCACAACTGGTAGCACTCCGTCTAACTCTCTGGTTCTTCGTGCGGCAAGTCCTCCGGAGCAATAGGTCGGGAGTTCGAATCTCTCCGGGCGCACCAGATTTCTCCTTGGCGCGGGATTTCCACCCTGCCGACCTACGAGCTGACTTTCAACGAAGCTGACGAATCCTGCCAATCCCGTTTTTCAGTTGCTCGTGTTTTTTCCACAAAAGTGTTCAATTTTGAACAGTGTGCCCTGGATCCAAATGCTAGTGTCTTGGCCTACAGCTTTCCCCCCAACGCAAAAAGGGATAGCATCCTCCATGCCGTCCCTTTTTCTTCGTGCTTGCATGAGACTCCCAGGACTCTGTGACCCGCGTGCCTAGCCGGTCGTGGCGCGGCTTTACGTACTGGGTTACGCCTCCCGCCATTGAAACGCGACGTCTGTATTCCAGTTTTTGATAAGCTCTCTTCGCACAACACCGTGACTTGATAAGGTCGACGCGAAAGGCAGACTGGAAGACTATGACCAATATTCTCGATCGCCGAAGCTTCCTCATCGCAAGCGGGCTTACTGCGCTCGCCTCAAAGAGGGTGCTTGGTGCAAACGATACCGTCCGCATCGGAGTCATTGGAGCCGGTGGCCGAATGCGGAACCTGCTCGATGCCGCCGATAAGGTCGCTTCTTATCAGATCGTGGCTGTGAGCGACGTATACGCACCGCACCGCGATGCGGTCAAGGAAAGGTCCAACAATGTCGCGACCACCCACCTGGATTATCGTGAGGTGCTCCAACAAGACATCGATGCCGTGTTCATCGCCGCGCCGGATCATTGGCACGTTCGCATGGCGGTCGATGCCCTGGCGGCCGGCAAAGACGTCTATCTGGAAAAACCTGTCACCCACACCCTCGATGAAGGCGCGGTACTCACCCGCGCGGTTCGTTCCGGCAAGCAGATTCTGCAGTGTGGCATGCAGCAGCGAAGTTGGACTCACTTTCGTGATGCCGTCGATCTGATTCAGGCAGGCAGTCTCGGGCGCATCCCGCAGGTGCGCACCTATTGGTGGCAGAACTACGAGCGGAACTGGGCGTCTGCGCCCAAACCCGTTGACGTACAGGCACTCGACTGGAAACTTTGGCTCGGCTCGGCCCCTGAGCAGCCGTTCAGCGAGGAGAAGTTCAATCACTGGCGCTGGTTCTGGAATTTCGGCGGGGGCGCCATGACAGACTTGTTCTCCCACTGGATCGATGTGGTGCACTGGGCCATGAAATCCGACCAGGCGCATGAGGCACACATGCTGGCGGACAAATATGTTTTCGATCAGTGGGAGTGTCCCGACACCATCCAGGCGGCGTTCCGCTATCCCGGCTTTGATGTGGTATATGAGGGCATGATGAATTCCTCCATCGATGATGGTGGCCTCGAGTTCCGCGGGACGGAGGCGACTTTAAAGATCAATCGCGGTGGCTTCTCCGTTTATCGTGAGGGCGTGCAAAAGGAGGAAAATCCGGTTCTCACGGAACGTAGCTACCGCGACGGCACCATTTCCCACATGGAGAATTTCCTGGCGTGCGTCAAAAGTCGCAAAGAGCCGAACGCGCCGGTGGAAGCAGGGGTGGCCGCGGCGCGTGCAGGACACATCGGCAACTTCGCCTACCATCACGGAGGTCAGACTGTATGGCCGCCCAAGACTTCAGGCTGATTCATCGGATTGCGTAACCACCATCGACACGAATCGTAGTGCCGGTAACGAAGTCCGAAGCTCGCGAGGCCAGGTACACAGCTGTCCCGGCAATTTCCTCGGGTTGACCCCATCGACCGGCGGGGGTCCGCGCAAGAATTTCGTCGTTCAACGGCATTTTATGTACCGGGGCCGCCAAGTCCGTTTCGATCCACCCAGGCGCGATCGCATTGACTTGAATGTTGTGCGGCGCGAGCTCAATGGCCATGGATTTTGTCAGTTGGATTAGCGCTCCTTTGGCTGCACTGTAGGAGGGGATGAGCCCAGACCCAAAAAACGAGTACATACTGCCAATGTTAATAATCTTCCCGCCTTTGCGACTAACCATCGATCTGGCAGCACCCTTCGAAAGCAGGAACGCTGCATTGAGGTGGGTCTCGATGACGTTGTCCCAATCTTCAGATTTTTCGTTCAACACACCGCCACTCAATGACACGTTGCCGGCATTATTTACCAGGATATCGATGCCACCGAGCTCTTTCTCGACCCGGTTAAGGGCGGGCTCCAATCCGGCGCGATCGGTCACATCAACCTTCATCGCAAGCGAAGGAACACCGACTGCTTTCAATTCGGAAAGCACTCGCTGGTTCTTTTCTTCATTTCGTCCAAAAATTGCGACGGCGGCCCCGGCCTCGGCGAATCCGATCGCAATGGCGCGGCCGATTCCGCCATTACCGCCAGTCACGACCGCCACCCGGCCGGTCAAGTCGAATAACGCAGGAGTTTTCATTGACCAATCCTCATCTCGACATTTGATAGCTGACGGGTTCAGTTCTACTGTCCCTCGGCCAGCTCACGAATCCAGATATTCCTGAAGTGCACAGGATTACCGTGGTCCTGCAGACTCAGCGGCAGCTTGTCCGGACCCGGCTTGTAGGGAGGCCGCACGTGGTGGCCGGTCGGACCCGATAACTCCACATTGTCCTGCACCAGCACTCCATTGTGCAGCACAGTCACCCGTGCCGCGCGCAGCACCTTCCCATCTTTATCAAAGCGCGGACCATGAAAGATGATGTCATAAGTTTGCCACTGTCCTGGTGGCCGTGAGGCATTCACCTGCGGGGGAAATTGCGCGTACACAGCCGAGGCCTGGCCGTCAGCGTAGGTTTTGCTTTTGTACGAATCCAGCACCTGGATTTCGTAGAGTCCCATCAGGAACACTCCGCTGTTGCCTCGTCCCTGGTCTTCGCCAACCGGAGGCGAGGGCTCCGCGAACTCAACATGCAATTGGCAGTCACCGAACGGCTGGCGCGTATGAATGAAGCCGCTATGGGGCACCACTTCCAGGTAGCCATCCGTTACTTTCCACTTCGCAGCCTGGCCATCTTCGCCCGCCCACTGGGAAAGATCCTTGCCATCGAACAGCACCACGGCGTCGGATGGCGGATGCCCCGGTGCATCTTGCATGCTGGAGGTTCCTGGGTCGATCACCGGCGGTAATGGGCGGTCCGGATCGTTTGGCTTCCAGCGCGGATCTACCTGCGCTATACAAAGCCGCGCAAGGCAAAGGGCTAACACTGGCATAACAAAAATTGTTCTCATTCGCAGTTCCTCGTTCTTAAGTTCCTCGTTCTCTAGTTTCCTCGTGGGCTAAAGATACACGACATCACAACACCATGACCAAGTCGTACCGGACGTCGGCCCCGAGAGCAGTGTTGTACACTACCGCAACCTTAAACCGGGCTTGGGGAAAAAAGGAGCGGCCCTTGACGGAGCGAGTGGTCCAGGAATCTTCACTCAGTGCAGGCCAGAGTGCAAGCTATGGTTTGCGGCGCGAGGTGCTTTCGCCAATGGAGACGCTGGCGCAGTCCGTTTCCACCATGGCCCCCACTACGACGCCCGCGGCGACGATTCCGCTGGTCTGTGCCTTGGCCGGAAACGCAACCTGGCTCGCCTACGTGCTGGCGACACTTGCCGTACTGCTGGTGGCGCTATGCATCGCCCGTTTTGCGCGCCATTCGGCTTCGCCGGGCTCGCTGTATAACTACGCTTCCATGATCCTGCCGCCGTGGATGAGCGCCACCGTTGCCTGGAGTCTGCTGCTGGCTTATGTAGCCACGGGGTCGAGCGTCATTGGCGGTTTTTATCACTGGGCCAACTTGCTGCTGCGCGACGTCACCGGCCATGGTTTCTCCGCCGTCGCGCTGGCCGCCATTGTTACCGGCGTTTCCATATGGATCGCCTGGCGCGACGTGACAATTTCGGCCCGTCTGATGCTGTGGATCGAAGCCGTGTCGGTTTCCGTGATCGTGATCGTCGTAGCGCTGTTGCTGTTCCGCCACGGCTGGCATTGGGACTGGGATGAACTCCATCTGCGCGGCATGACCGGCAGCGGCCTGCGCCTCGGCTTGGTGCTCGCGCTTTTCAGTTTTGTTGGTTTCGAAAGTGCGACTACGCTCGGTTCCGAGGCGCACAATCCGTTGAAGACAATTCCGCGCGCGGTAATCCTGAGCTCACTTCTCGCGGGAGCTTTCTTCACCGCATGCGCCTACTCGGAAGTACTCGGCTTTCATATGGCCGGACAAGATCTGGGGAGCAGTCCGGCTCCCATGCGCGTCCTGGCTGGCGTGGCCGGCATCCCCGTGCTCGGACTGCTGATTGACATCGGCGCACTGGTAAGCTTGTTTGCCGGAACCCTGGCTTGCATCACCGCAGCCGCGCGAGTGCTTCTGTTGATGTCGCACAACGGACTCGCCCACGGTTCGCTGCGTGCGACGCACATCCGCAACCAAACGCCCGGCCGTGCGATCGCGGTCACTGGCCTGGCTGCGCTGCTTCCGGTGGCCGTGCTTGCGGTACGCGGAGCCAGCGGACTGGACGTGTACGGTTGGATGGGTTCGCTGGCGACCTACGGATTCATCGTCGCCTATGCGTTGGTCTGCATCGCCCTGCCGCGGTACTTACGCGATCACGGAGCATTCCGCCAGGGAGCGCAGATCGTTCCCTGGATGGCGGGTGCGGCGATGGTACTGGCGCTGGTGGGCAATCTCTACCCGGTGCCGGAGGGTCCCTACGGCAAACTACCTTACATCTATCTTGCCTACCTGGCGGCGGGATTGCTTTGGTTCAAACTGCGAGGCGGCGCAGCGGTCGCAGATAGCTAAGGCTGCCCATCCGAATCCGGCTGTGCAACCAGCAGCAACACAATGCCGACGACGGTGAACATGCGGAAGGCTGCATCCTGACCGTTCCATGTCTTCGATTGCCACATCAGGAACCACTCGCCGCCGACGGTTAGAAATGCTACCAGCCACATCAGCAGGCTGAGTGTCAGGGCAGCGACGGCAACACCTTTGGCCTGATGGAATGCCGCTGCGGGTCCATGCAAAGCCCGCGCCAGGCGTATCCCGCCCCACCAGGCGAGGACCATGGTTGTGGCCTCCCAGATGATGATCGAGAAGTAGAACACTGTGTGCCAGGCTGAGGAGTTCAGGGCGCGCCACATTGCCCGGTTGCCGGGGAAGGTCGAATCCATCATCAGCACATGCCGGATGAATTGGAAATTGGAATCGTAATCAGTCGCGTTGTTCAATACGACTAACGAATAGAACAATGCCACCGCGAACACCAGCAGCAGTTTGGCTGTGCGCAGTATCATGGATTTTCGTTCTTACCGTCTTAGATCTTGTCTGTGTGGGACCGGGTCGGAGCCTGCCCTGAGCGAAGTCGAAGGGACCCGGTCAGCACCGCAGCACGTGTCGGAGACTGCGGCCCTTTGGGCCGCCCGACCAGGTCAGAGACCTGGTCCCACACAGGTGTTCTGAACCGCGACATCACTTCAACTCCATTTCTGATGCTTTCCCCTGTGCCGACGAACCTGCCGAAAAAGTTTGAAAATAGGCGAGCAGGGCCCGCATGGTGGTGTCGTCGTATCCGGGATTGCCGGGCATCTGCGCCTGCGGATTATTGGCTTGCGGGTTGTGCACGTAGGCCATGAAGTCCTCGGGCGTAGCGGTAGCGAAGGCGGAGAGGACTGGCCAGGAATAGCCGGATTTCCCTCCGCCTTCGTTTCCCATGTTATGACAGCGGAAACAGTTCTGCTGCGCGATGCGATAGCCGGCCTGCACCACGGGGTCGGCCGCGTGCGAGCCGTGCGGCGCAATCGCACCGAAGACACCTTTCTCGTCGCGGATCTCGAGTCGCACCACGCCCCACGGAATTTGCGGCTCATCTTCATGTGACAGAATCTTGAAACTCGGCGTGAACCTGGGATGCGTAATCATGTAGGGGCCCATGTCGCTGCCGTGACCCTCCGCGTCTTTCGGCCAGTTTGCCGGCGGCTTTCCATTGATCGTGAGCACCAGCAAGGGGTGATGCGCCGCGATGTATGCGCCAGAATAGTTGGCATGGTATTGGTCTTTGCAGATTGCCACGATCAAATCTGATTCAGGTGCCGCACCCAGACGGCGGATCAGGTCTGCGAGGAGCACGCCGCTGACCTGAGTTGGACCGCTGAAGTTGGCGTCATCGCTCACGGTGTAGGTTGCCTGCGGCAAAGCAAGAAGATCTGCGCGCGTAAGATAGCGCGTCGTACCGGAGGGTAGGCCTGCAATCTCGCCGCTCAACTGCAGGTCGGATGGCGAAGAACGGTTTACGTGCAACCGAGCCGGAAGAATCGCGGAATCGACAGTAGCGGACTGGCCGACGGAATTTAGCACGATGCAGGGGGCAAGGACAACGAAGAGAGTGGCTGCCAGCAAGGCAGGGCGAGACGTTCGCATGGCACATGTTATCGTGCAGGGGGGTGAACGCAAGCAGGAATCTAACGATTGAGCCTGTGTGCTAGATTCATTTCGCAGTCGCAGCGTCGGTTCATCGCAGGAGAAACCAAATCTCGGGTCATGTCTGCCGGAGTCATAGCTACGAGGCTAATAACATTGGGGATCGTTCTTCCCTCGGTGCCCACGGCGGGTGGCAACTATGTCCCGGCGAAGACCGTGGGGCAGACGGTTTATCTTGCGGGCGTCATCTCCTCAGATTTCAGGGGCGTGATCACTGGTACGGCTGGACTCGACCGCACGGTTGACGAAGGTTACGCGGCTGCCCGGGCTTGCGCCCTGACCCAGTTGGCTGTGTTGCAGCAGCATCTCGCATCCCTCGATAAGGTAAAAAGCATTGTGAGCGTCAACGGGTACGTAAATGCCGTGTCCGGGTTTCCCGATTCACCCCGGGTCATCAACGGCGCGTCGGACCTGCTGGTAGAGGTTTTCGGCGAAACCGGCCGGCATGTGCGCGCCGCCGTTGGCGTCTCCGCTTTGCCGCGCCATGCCCTGGTAGAACTTCAGATGACGGTCGAGGTGTAGGTTCGAATGGCCGAGCACATTCTTTCCGCCGAACCCACCCACTCCCGATGGAACCGTGCTCTGCCACCGCGACTCCGGATCGCGCCCGGCGACACCGTGCATCTCGAATGTGTCGATTCAAGCGGCAGCCAGGTACGTCCCGGCATGACCGTGGCGGAATACGGCGGGATTGACCGCGGCCGTATTCATGCGCTGACCGGGCCCATTTACATGGAAGGGGCACAGCTCGGCGACGTGCTCCAGATCGACGTTCTCGAAGTCGCGCACAAGGGCTGGGGCTGGTCGAGCGTGGTCGAAGGGTTGGGTTTTCTTAAGCAGAGATTCTCCGAGCCGTACCTGTTTCACTGGCAACTCGAGGGCGCAGTCAGCCGATCGCTCGCGCCTGCGGTCGTTCCTCTCCGCCCGTTTTGTGGCGTGATGGGCGTGGCTCCAGGGGAAGACGGCGAGTATCGAACCAGACCGCCCGGAATTTTTGGCGGCAACATGGACGTCCGCGAGCTCTGCGCGGGAGCGACCCTGTATCTGCCGGTGCTGAATCCCGGGGCTCTATTCTCCGCCGGAGACGCGCACGCCGCCCAGGGAGATGGCGAAGTCTGCATCAACGGCATCGAGTGCCCCGCTGCTGTGACTTTGCGCTTCCACCTGCACAAGCGGCAGCCGCTGGCCGGGCCGCTGGCCGAATCCGCTGCGTCTCCCAGACTCGAGTCCACCAGACCCGACGCAGGATCGGATGCCTGGATGGTAGTCGAGTCCGCCACTGACGCAATCACCGCCGCCCGCGCCGCCACCTCCCGCATGATCGACTTGCTGGCCAGTCGATGGGGATTCAGCGAGGTCGACGCCTACCTGTTGTGCAGCGTGGCGATGCGCCTGCAGTTGAGCCAGGTGGTAAACGAGCCGATGTTTACAGTCAGCGCGGTGCTTCCCAAATCAGTGTTGCCGATGCGAAAAATCTTCTAGGCCGGCCAACCGGCTCCCTCTTCGACCACCGAAGCGTCGTTATAAGTCGGTCTGATCCAAAGAGTTACTCATGCCTGGCTGCAATAAAAATAATTAATCCCTGGCAAAAAAATTTTCATTGACCCAGTTGCTTTCGTTCCCGCCAAAACTAGCGTACATTCGGTCAACCATTTTGCAGGCCGATCAGCAGACGGGCGTTCATCGCTCGCGGCTGTGAAACAAGCAAGTTAGCTCTGCGAGAAGTGGCACATCATGGCTGCCCAGACGCAGCATCGAGCAGTTCCTGCCAGGAAGCAGAGCGTCGGATCCGGCGCAAATGCAAAACGAAAGAGCTGCGACTTAACACCGGAAGAGTATTCGGGACAAGTGTAACTTCAAACACTTTGAGGAACAGCGATGACAAAGAGTCAGAGTCCAATGAAGAAAAAAAACAGACTCCCCCTACTACTCCTCACGTTGTGTCTTGGATTGCCATTGTGCGTCGCGCCGTGGGCGCAGGCGCAACAGACCCTGGGCGGCATAACCGGCACAATCATGGAAAGCACGGGCAGCGTGCTGCCGGGAACCGTGGTAAACATCGTGGGCGACGAGACCAAGCTGACCCGTACGCAGACCAGCAGTGCGAACGGCAGCTACGATTTCGTAAACCTCCCGATTGGCGCCTATACGCTCACTTTCACTCATGAAGGGTTTCAGACGCAGCGGGTACCGTCGATTGTGGTACAGGCCAATCGCACCGCCACGGTAAACGCAACCCTGCAGGTGGGTCAGGTTGCCACAACCATCACGGTGGAGGAAACTCCGCTGGTCAACTCTTCGGACACCACAAACGGTTACATTCTGGACAAGGAGCAAATCGAATCAATTCCGTTGCCCACCGGCAGTTTCACGGGACTTGCCGTTTTATCTGCCGGGGTGAATGCGGAGCTGCCGGCCGGCACCGGAGCCAACGCCGGTCTGGGCAATCAGCCGATCTGGGCCAACGGACAGCGCGACACCAGCAACAGCTTCCTGCTGAACGGAGTCGACGCCAGCAATTTGTTTAACGGCAAGAGCACCAGCCAGGTGGCCTCGGCGCGCATTGTGAACAACACCGGAGTCGCCGGCGCCGGCAGTACTACCGCCCAGATCATTCAGAGCACTGCGTCCCCCTACCTGGCGATCGGCCAGGCAATCCCGACACCCGCCCCGGAGACAGTTCAGGAATTTCGTGTGAACACCTCGATGTACGACGCGCAACAGGGTTCCACCAGCGGAGCCCACATTGACATGAGCACGTCGTCTGGTACCAATGCCATTCACGGCGGGGCTTACGTTCACCGCGGGACGGACTGGCTGAACGCGGCGCCCTACTTCTACAAGCAGGACGCCAATATCCCGAGCAACGAAAAGGTGCCTGAACTCCACCGCTACACTGCCGGCGGGACGCTGGGCGGAGCCCTTATCAAGGACAAACTTTTCGGTTTTGTCGGCTACCAGCATGTTCATGTTTCTGATCTTGAAATCGGGACCTCGCGCACCGCGGTGCCCTTCGGGCTTACCGACGACCGCAACCCGCAGGCGCTCGTCGATGTCGCCAACGCCAACTTTGGAACTTCCCTGACAACGGCTGACATCAGTCCCATATCCTTCGCCCTGCTGAATGCCAAGGTGAACGGCCAGTACCTGTTCCCATCCGCGAACCCTAACTTCACTCCAACTCTTAACTTCCCGGAAAATGTGTTCTTGACTCAGCCAGCCTATTTTATTTCGGATCAGGCGGTCTCGAACCTGGACTACCTCGCAACCTCCAAAGACACACTGTCGTTGAAGTATTACTACCAGCACGATCCCACAACGGCGCCTTTCGGGTTCTCCTCGGTGAAAGGGTTCCCCCAGCATTTGGACGCCGGCAGCCAGGTCGCCAGCATTACCAATACGCAATCCCTTTCGTCGACCTTCAGCGTCGCCGAAGTCTTCGGCTTCATCCGCGAAAAGATATACAGCACCATCGCCCAGCCCTTCACTCCTCAATCCTTGGGCATCAACACATTTGGTTCGACGGTTTTTCCGGGCATCACGATTGTCGATGACCTGGGAAACGAGTCCCCGGCCAATACGAACTTTGTATTCAATGCAGGAACCAATATCGGGTCGACGGCAGCTTCGCAGGGCGCTTTCACCGGAATTTTTCAGAACCGCTGGATGCCTTCGGTCGACGCCAACTGGATTCACGGCAAACACACATTTACTTTCGGCGGAAGTTTCTCCTATACCCAACTGAACGCGCGCGACGAACGGACGAATTCCGGAATGGTCGGGTTTACCAGTTTTGCCAACTTCCTTACGGGCAACCCCACGACCTATACCGCCGACGGATTCATCACCACAAACTTCCTGCAAGGCGATGCCAACCGTTACTACCGTTCGAAAGAATGGGGTGCATATCTTCAGGACAAATACCAGATCCGTCCCAACCTCATGGTGACCCTGGGTCTGCGCCTCGACTACCACGGCGGACTGACGGAAAAGAATGGCCGCATTTTCAACTTTGACCCGTCCCGCTACAGCTACGATGCAACCAACGACGTCATCACGTCGAACGGTCTCATTCTCGCGGGTAACAATCCCCAGTTTCCCACCAAGGGCGTCAGTGATTCGACGCTCACGGGACGGCAATGGGGTCTCGCGCCTCGCATCGGCCTCGCCTGGAGCCCGAAGATGTTCAATGACAAGGTCGTGGTTCGTTCCGGCTGGGGACTGTATTACGATCGCGGCGAACTTTTTGCCTACCTTTCTCCGGGCTTTGCGTCGGGCGTAATCACGGGAGGTCCCTTTGGCGTAAACCAGACTCCTCCCTGGGTGAGCTCGCAGACTTGTGACCCTAACGGCTATGGGTACGTTACTTGTCCGGACTTCGCCAACCCCTGGGGCACCACCCTCGGGCCGCCTCCTTCCGGTAACCCCAAGGATCTCATTCTGCCCAACGCGACCATCAGCTCAACCGGAATCCCGCTTTTCTCGTTCGCCGACTACAATCGGGCGAACAAGCTTCCCTATACGATGAATCAGACGCTCGATATTCAGTGGCAGCCGCGAAGGGATCTCGTGATCCAGGTTGGGTACGTCGGCAATCTCGGCCGCCATGAAGTCGTTCCCATACCGTTCAACCAGGCGCAAATTGCGTCGCCCACTCATCCCATCCGTCCGGGCACGCCTTTTGAGCAGGACTACACCTACGGCTATTCGATCCTCAGCGACCCCAGCACCTTCACGCCGGCGCTTCTGCCCAACGGGCAGCCATACCTGCAAACCTTTGAAGGTGGAAATGTGAATCTCCGTGTTCCCTTTATCGGTTATTCCTCTGAGTCGGAGTCCTATACCGCTGCCGGCATCTCCGCTTACCACGCGCTCCAGGCTCACGTTGAGAAACGACTGAGTCATGGCGTCCAGGTTGGCTTCTCCTACACTTACTCGCACGCGACGGATGAGCAAAGCGCGATGGGTCTGTTCTACAACGGCAACAATCCCCTGAACCTGCGTTCCGGTTACGGGCTATCCGACTACGATCGCAAGCACGTGATCAATTTCACCTACCGCTACGAGCTGCCGAAATTCTTTTCGGGATCGTCATTCAAAAGCAAGATTGCCAACGGATGGGCCATCTCTGGTCTAACGGTGATCCAGAGCGGTCAACCGTACAGCGTAGTTGACTACTCCGGCGCAGTCGGCAGCATCTTCTACGGCGTGAACGACGGCATCACGAATCCCATTGTTCCGCTCAACGGCAGCTGCTCACCCCAGAAGGCCGTCACTGGGGCATCGGGTGCGGGCTCGACTCCTTCGCTCGATGCCAGTTGTTTCACCCTGCCGTTGCTGAGTCCGGGAGCCTTGGACGGCGCGATTCCCTCCAATGACCCCTACGAGACAAACTTCATCGACCATGGCCAGCGCAATATCTTCCGGCAACCCTGGCAGCGGCGTGCGGACATCTCGCTGGTGAAGATGACGCAGATCACAGAGCATACTTCCCTGAAATACAGCTTCGATATTTATAACCTGACGAACACTGCGAGCTTCGACATCCCGATCAACGATATAACTCAGAACCCGGGCTTCCAAGGCTTCCCGCAACAGGGCACGCCCGCGACGTTGAGTCCTTGCAACTCCTCGTTCGACCAGACTCCCACAGGAGCTCTGTACGTCTGCCCGACGCTCAGCGGCCTGGGTATCACCAACAAAACGATTGGAAGTGCGCGGCAGATTCAGATGTCTTTGAGTTTGACTTTCTAGTGCGCACAAAACGAGCGGCGGCTGCCAGGCCGCCGCTTTCGTTTTTCTGCTTCCGGCAGTTTGCCATTTCAATTTCGTAGCGGGCGTGGGAACGTATTCAGTTCGCACTCACCGTAACCGACAACGTCTCCACCGGCACCGCGCTGAAGCGTTGCTGCAACTCCGCCGAGGATGCAAATGTCCTGCCTTCCACGGACCGTGCCGGAAATTGGAAGGTGAGTGAAGGTTCGGCAAACGGATAGGGGTCAAGTACAAAATGCCGCGAACCCACAGAGCGTACCTGTACCGTGGCGCGTCCACCACTGCGCAACGGCAGCGGGTGCAGCAGATGTGCGGGCTGGCGAAAGTCCACACAGGTGAGCAGAGAGAGATTGTCAGTAGCTTGCAATAGCCGGAAATGATCGCGGATCGCGCCTGCGCTGGCCTCCTCTGGCGTGAAGCGGGAGTCCGCGGCAATCTGGCTGAGTAATGATTGCTGGAGGGCCTTCTGATCCAGCAGAAAATGATCGAGCAACGGCAACTGTACTGGCGCGATGGTCGAGCGGTCAGCGTGTTCGGTCAGCAGATTGTAGGTATGCATGGAGATGAGGATTGCGGCATAGGCGTCCTCGGCCGCGATCAAACGAACAGCGCGGTCGCGGACCGCCAGGTAGTCGGCAAGGTCGATTTCTTCGAAGGCAGAATACCTGCCAACCAGTTCGACTGAGAAGGCGCTGGGCTTGCCCTGGCGCGTGATCTGCGGCGCGGAGTCGCGCAGCGCCCAGCCATCGTCGTGGCAGGCGATACCGCGGAGCACGTGCCTTCTCGGCTCCGGCGGCAGGAATCGTTCGTTGCCCCAACGCTCGGCGAAAGCTCCAGCCAGGCGAGCGTGATCGGGATGAGTCACCAGCCACCATCCGCTTTCGGTTTCTAATCGCAACATCTTCTGCTCTCCTCAAGAAGGCTCATCGTCTCACGTCACGTCTCATTCCACGTCTCACTCCACTTCGGGCTTGCGGGCGGACTCGTGCCAGCGGTGAAGGAAGTGCCACTCCAGAAACATGACCAGAAAGAAAAAGCCGAAGCCCAACACCGTGGCCGCCAGCACGAGTGCAAACAGGTAGTCGGTCTGCAGTTGCGACGAAGCATAGAGAATGGAATAGCCCAGTCCGCCCTGGCCTACACGGCTCGAGCCGGCATAAAGCTCGCCCGTGATTGCGCCGATCACGGCAATGCCGCTGGCAATGCGGATGCCCACGAACAGCGACGGCACCGCGTGAGGCAGGCGCAGCTTGAACAGGATCTGGTCGGGCGAAGCATTGTGCATCAGGAAAAGATGGACCAGGTTTTCTTCCACGCTGATCAGGCCCTGCGTGGTATTGGCGATGACGGGCGCCAGCGAAATGATGAACGCGATCAGCGTTACTGCAGGCATTCCAGCGCCTACCCACATTAGAATCAGCGGCGCGATGGCCACGATGGGCACCGTCTGTAACAGGATGGTGTAGGGATAGAGCATCCGCCGCACCCAGCGCGATTGGGCGAACATCAGGGCGATAATTACGCCAACCAGGATGCTTGCGATCAAGCCTCCGCCAGCTTCCGCCGCGGTCGTCGCCAGAGCTGCTACCAGCGATGGAAAACGCGATTCGACAGCCCCCGCGACTGCCCAGGGCGACGGCAGCATATACGGCGGTACATGAAAGATCCACAGCACAATCTGCCACATCACGAGTAGCGCGGCGAAAACGGCCACGGCATTGGCCAGCGTGATCAGGCGGGATTTCACGATGTGAGCGCCTCCCGCAGCGCGTGCGAAACCCGGGCGATGAGCGACTCGAACTCGGGTGAAGTGCGTAGCTCCGCGGTGCGCGGCCAGGGAAGATCTACAGGAAGCATGGTGTGGACCCGTCCGGGGTTGGGCTTCAGCACGAGGATGCGCGTCGAAAGAAAGACAGCCTCGGCGACCGAGTGGGTTACGAACACGGCGGTCCATTTCTGTTCCTCGCGAAGGCGCAGCAGCTCTTCATTGAGGCGATCGCGGGCCATCTCGTCTAATGCCGCAAAGGGTTCGTCCATCAACAGCAGCCGTGGGTTGGTGGCGAGGGCGCGCGCGATGGAGACTCGCATCCTCATGCCCCCGGAGAGTTCCCGCGGATAGGCCTTAGCCACGTGGCTCAGCCCCACGAGATCGAGCAACGCCGCCGTCTTCTCCTCGCGCTGGCCGGTAACCACACCTTCCAGTTCCAGGCCCAGGCCAACGTTTTGCCGCACGGTGCGCCAGGGCAGCAGGGTGGCGTCCTGAAAAATGTAAGACATGGTCTGCCGCGCATTTCGCGGAGTCATGCCATCGACGCGGATCGTTCCCTCGCTTGCTGCGGTGAGTCCAGAGATCAATTTCAGCACGGTAGATTTGCCGCAACCCGACGGGCCGATAAGAGTGACGAACTCTCCTTTGGCGATTCGCAGGTCCACGGCGTCCAGCACCGCGCGACTGGCGTAGCTCTTGCTGACGCCAGCGAATTCCACCTCCGGTACCGCGACGTCGGCGGTCATTCCGCAGTCTCGCTCAGCGGCAAATACAGGGCCGAGGGATATTTACTGCTGTGATAAACGATCTGAGTCGAACGCCGCCAGTCCCAGGAAGTGGCGCGGCAGGAGGGCACATCGGTGCCAGGATTGCGATCATAAAGCGGGAACGCGCTGCTGGCCACTTCCAGCCGGATACGATCGCCGGCTGCAAAGCGGCACGAGGTAGGCTCAAGATCGAACTCCCAGCGATGCAGAGCGTCCGCGGTATAGCTGCTTTCCGCGAAGAGCCAGCTTGATCTTGCGATCCCGATGCAGATGAACTCAGCGACCCGGTCAGGGCGCACTCGCACCAGTTTGGCGGTGAAGTCAGTGTGGCCTGATGAGGTTGCGCAATAAAGCGAGATGCGTGGGGTGCCAAGGATCCAAAGCGATTTCGAAAGCGGCTGGCTGGTGTAGACCAGTAAATTGTTGCCCAGTTCCAGCATGGACTGATCGAACTGCCCACTCGCTGCGGCCGGACCTCCGGGAGCCAGCACCGGTACTTCTGGGTCGTAGACAAAGATGTCGCACGGTTCGTCATTGGCTGGCGTTGACGGCGAAAGTTCGCCATCACCCTTGCGTGAATTTGCTTTGCCCTGGCTGTGCAGGTAGAAAGCGTGATTTGTTTTCCCAGGAAACGTTTCCGCCTGCCGCCAGCGATTCTCACCCAGCACAAAGTGGCGAATGTGCGGTTCGTTATTGAATTCGCCCGAATTCTTGAGCCAGTGATTGAACCAGCGCAGCAGGATTGCATCGGTGTTGAGCAACGCTTCCGTTGCAAAATCCGAAGCTCCGATCCGGTCTCCCCACGGGATGTGTTGCCACGGCCCGGCAATCAGATATTGGTGCTCGCGCGCAAATTCCGTTCCCGCACTCTTGCTTAGTGAAACGAATCCGTCGATGCTGCCTTTGAGGTAAGTGTCGTACCAGCCGGATATATGCAGCGCGGGCACGGTGATGCGCTCGAGCGATTGGCCCACGTCGAATGCTGTCCAATAGTCGCCAGGCTCGTGGTGGTCAAACCAATCCAGCACATATTGCGGCACACCTTCCGCATGCAGGGCTCGATGTTCGCGGAAGGGCAACACGGCAGTCTGCGCCGCTAAATCAGACCAGGCCTGCTCCAGCCGATCACTGGCGTCCCGCAGTTGCTTGCGTCGAGCGTCGGCCTTCATCATCTGCAGCCCCCAACCCAGGCTGGAAGCCAGGCGCAGCGCGCCGTGGTGATAGAACCAGCCGTGGTAGAGATCGCACGCCGTCATGCCCGGCGCAATGCAAATCAATCCCTCGGGTTGTGCGGCCGCGGCCAGCAGTTGGGTCATGCCCTGGTAAGAAAACCCATACATGCCGATGCGGCCATTTCCCTCAGCACGCGCGCGCAGCCAGGCGATGGTCTCCTCGCCGTCGCGCTGTTCGTACCGGAAGGGATAGAATTCACCGCCGGAGTCGCCGCGTCCGCGCACATCCTGGATCACGACGTTGTAGCCATGTCGCGCGAACCAGACGGGATGAGCAAAGACCACAGTGGACGCAATGTCGCGTCCGTAGGGCTGGCGCATTAGTAAGGTAGGGTTGCGACCGACGCTGGGAGGGTAGTAGTGATCGGAGACCAGTTCCACACCGTCGGACATGCCACAGCGAACCCCGCGTTCGAGGCGCACGCCGTTGCCGCAATCGATCCAACGGGCTTCACCGTTGCTCATGGCTTGTCGGGATTTTGGTAACGCGCCATCGCTTCCAGGGCCGCTGCCAGCCTGGTGGCAGCTTGCTCGAGCCAGCGCGCTCCGTTTTCTGCCGTGGCCGGTCGTGGGTCGCCCAACACCCCGCTGGACGCAATGTCGCGCGTGAGCCAGGCGAAAGTTGCCGGAGCGTTTTCCGGAAGCAACAGCTCCGGCTTGGTGACATCCGCAATGTAGTTCTTAGTGTAGGCCCCACGATCCACCAGTTCGGGCACGGATGTCAGCAGCAGCGCGGTCTCCACTTCACCAGCGTGGAATCCATAAGCTCGCTCCTGGGCGCTGAGTCCCTCGAACTGAATACCACCGGTGCCGTGAAGCGCAAAGGTCCGAAGACCGAATTCTGCGCGCAGATCGCGCGCCATCACGTCAATCAGCGCGGTGTTGCCGCCGTGGGTGTTGTAGAGCACAAGTTTCCGGAAGCGGGCGTTGGCCAGGCTCGCGCCCAGGTCGCGCAACACCGCCATGAAAGTGTTGGCGCTCACCGAAAGCGTTCCCGGGAAGCCGAGATGCTCGTTGCTTTTCCCGTAGTGCACCGGCGGCAGAGCATAAACGGGCAAGTCAGACGGCAATTTTCCCAGAGCGTGACCGAGCAGAAGGTTGTTGATCAGGGTGTCCGTGGCCAAGGGCAAATGATGGCCGTGCTGCTCGATCGCCGCGGTCGGCAAAACCAGTAACGTAGCCTCGCGCGGCAGCGCGTCGACCTGCTTCCAGTTCAGGTAGGAAAAATTGCGCGCGTCGGGAATCCAGGTCTTCATCGCGTGGTGGCCGTTTCTACTACCACCGCGTCGGGCTGGAAGGTGGCCATCTTGCCCGGATTCAGCAGTCCTTTGGGATCGTAACGATGCTTGGCCAACAGCTGAACATTGTCGGCGCGATACCTTCCTCCGCCCTCGACATTGTTCACATGAGGATTGGCGACGAACACTCCGATCTGGCGGCAATAGTCGATCATGTCGTTCAAGCGTTCCTCGGTGGTGTAGTAGACAACCGGGATAGCACCCGGAAAGACGCGTCCCTGGCCGTTCTTCATGAACTCAATGTGAAACAGGATTTCCTGCCCGAAGCGTTCTCTCAATCGGCGCATTTGATCGCGCGCCGTGTCCGGATCGAATCCGCACTGCAGATACGTATAGGCGGGATCGTACTTGAGCGCCCACAGCGTGGTGTGGTTCCAGGTATAGTCGGACAATAGCGGAATGGTTCGCACCCCCAGATACTTACCGGAGTAGGTTATTTCTCCGCCCGCCTCCCGGGCTGCGGACTCCAGCGCGCCGAGTTGTTCCGAGGCAATCAGGAAGAAAATCAGCGCCTTCCCTTCCGGGGCATATTGCCTGACGGGAGTGAAGAACGAGGGGATCGGCCATTCGAAGGTAGTGACCAGCCGCTTGATCCAGGTTGGGCCGGTTGCAATGGTTTCGCTGAAATCGAATGCAGCATCGAAGCCGGAAAATGCAACAACGCACTGTGACCACTCCACCGCCGGGGCCAGCGCCAGCCAGATGCGAGTGATGATGCCGTTGGTGCCCCAGGCGTGCAGAATGTCGTGGACGGCTTCGCCCTCGTGCCGCAACACCCGCGGTTCCGCTTCCATGGTGACGACCTCGAGTGCGCGCACCGTGTTGAAGTCGCGCAGGCCACCATGCGCCACGGAACCAACACCGCCCGAACCGCCGCCGAGAAATCCGCCAACCGACGCCTTCACGATGGTAGAGGGATAACACCGCAGTTCCCACCCTGATTTGCGGGCCTCCGTTTCCAGCGTGCCCAGTCGAACTCCGGGCTGGCAGACGGCAACGCCGTCAGGCTGAATTTCTTCGGTCCGGTCCATGCCCGCAAGGTCGAGCACCACTCCGCCCTGCAGAGGAACCGCCTGGCCATAGTTGCCCGTGCCGGCGCCTCGCACGGTCACCGCAAGATTGTGGGCCTGGCAGTAGCGCAAGACGCTCTGGACCTCAATCTCGTTCAGCGGTTGCACCACCAGGTCTCCTACTTTGCCGTCGAGTTGCTTGCGCAGCACCGGAGAATACCAATAAAAGTCGCGCGAGAGGCGTTCCACCACCTGGGGATGGGTAAGGACGCGCGAGGCGTCTCCTAGTAGCGAGGCCAGCGCGGCGGTGTGAGCGGGGTCCATCATTTTCGATCCGTGAGTCGGCTATGCCTTGTTCATCTCAGCTTGTTCATCCTCAGCTTGCTCGAACTCCAGGTACGGAAAGCTTTTTGCATGTTGGGATGGGTAAAGAGCGTGCAGCAGAGCTCGCGCAGCACCGGCCCCTCAACCACGCACTCCATGTCCGCACTGCGCGCGATCTGCTTGGCGGCAACGTGAATCTGAAGACAGTAGCGGTTGGCATCGGCGATGGTCGCGCCAAACACCACGCGATCCAGCCTGGCCCAGAGCGCGTTGGCCATGCACATCGGACACGGCTCGCAGGTGGTGTACATGGTATATCCGGCCAGCGAGGGGCGCTTCAGCTTCTTGCAGGCCAGGCGGACAGTGCGAACCTCAGCATGGGCGCTGGGATCGTTTTCACGCGCCACCGCATTCGTAGCCCGCATCAGGCGCTGGCCGCTGCGGGTGTGCACGATCAGCGCGCCAAAAGGTACCGGGTGAGCCGTCTCCAGGGTGCGGGCAGTAAAAAAGTAAAGCTCGCGCATGCGTTCTTCGTCCAGCGAGGTCACGCCGGCGCGACCGGCTGCCGCTACCACCATAGCGTAATCTAGCATGCCGGTTGCAGGGGATCACAATCGGAAAATCTGCGATGGCCTATCGATTCCTTTGGACGGCACGGCTGCGATTACGTGCTAGGCTTTTGCCTGGGTTTTCGATCAGGCAAGCTTCTCCGTTCCCAACCAGCATGCGCAAACTCGCTCTCGCCGGGACCTGCTGTCTTCTTCTTTTCTTCGCTGGCGTGCTGGCCGGATGCAACCGGTCTTCAGGTTCAAGCGGGGCAACCGGCTCGAGTAGCGGTACGGTCTTGACCAAAGTCACGCTGCAGGCCGACTGGTACCCGCAACCGGAGCATGGGGGCTTCTACACGGCACTGGCGAAGGGCTACTACAGGGATGAGGGCCTCGACGTTGCCATCCAGCCCGGCGGTCCTTATATGGTCGTCGAGCAGCAGGTGTCTGTGGGCGCGGCGCAGTTCGGCCTGGGATCTTCGGATCGAACCCTTGAATCGGTCGCCGGCGGCCAGCCCCTGATCGCCGTGGCCGCCACCATGCAACGCGACCCCCAGGGAATCATGTTGCACAAGGACTCGCCCGTCCACTCTTTCGATGACCTGAACGGTCATACCATTTCCATCAAGCCGGGATACACCTGGTTTGCCTTTCTGGTGAAGCGCTATCACCTGAACGATATCCACGAAATCCCCGCCACCATGAGCGTGGCCAACTTCGTGGCCGATCCGCAATACATCCAGCAGGCATTTGCTACCTCGGAACCATTTTTCGCGCGCCAGGCCGGCATCGAGACCCGCGTGCTGCTGATCAGCGACGCTGGATACAACCCTTATCGCGTCATGTTTACGACTCGTGATTTCCTGCGGCAGCACCCGGAAACTGTGGCCGCGTTCGTGCGCGCCTCGCTCAAGGGATGGCGGGATTACCTGAACGACTCCACCGCCGCGCACAGCATGATCGCCAAACTGAATCCCGCGCTCAATCCCGAGTGGATGCGTTTTACGTGGCAGGCCTTGCGCGATGGCCGATTCGTTACCGGGGAAGATCCCAGCGGAGCCCAGCTTGGGCAGATGACATCCGAGCGCTGGACCACGATGTACAAACAGCTTTACGATCTGAAGGTAATCGACAAGGCCTTCGACCCCGCCACGGCGTACACCCTGCAGTTTAATGAGAAGCAGTCGAATTAGGGGCAGTTGAATGAAAACGACGCCCTGAACGAGGGCGGATGGGGAGAATCCGACGCTGGCAGGAAGGTCTCAAACAATCTGCAGGTCAGCGAGAAGTACGTGATCGATTTCCGGTTCGAGGTGCGCAACAAGGGCGGTCATAGTTCCCTGCCTGTGGCGGACAACGCCATCTATCATCTCGCCGGCGCCCTGGAGCGGCTTTCCAACTTCGGTTTTCCGCTCAAGACGAACGAAGTTACGACGGCATATTTCCAGAGAATGGCGAAGATCGAAACCGGTCCGCTGGCGGAAGATCTCGCGAAGGTTGCCCAGGGCTCGCAGGATGCAATGCGCCGGGTTGCGGCCGCCTCTCCCGCCTGGAATGCCACGCTCCGCACCACTTGCGTGGCCACCCAACTGGAGGGCGGACACGCCATGAACGCTCTGCCCCAATTCGCTGCCGCGACCGTGAACTGCCGGGTGCTTCCCGAAGACTCTCTCGATTACGTGCAAAGTACGCTACAAAAAGTGGTGGCCGACGATCAGGTGGGTATCAAGGTCATCGGCGACGCAACCAAGGGACCACCTTCCGCAATGCGGCCGGATGTCCTCGATGCGGTGAATCGTGTGACCAACAGTCTTTGGCAGGGGGTGCCGGTGGTTCCAACCATGGTGATGGGCGCAACCGACGGAAAATCTCTGCGGGCCGCGGGCATTCCGACTTATGGGGTCCAGGGATTTTTCATCGATCGCAACGATATTCGCTTCCATGGGCGGGACGAACGGATGGCCGTGCAATCGTTTTACGAAGGCCAGACTTTCCTGTATCAGTTGGTGAAGACTTTGTCGGGAACAGGAGACTAGAGTGGCCTCCCGGCGAAGACCTATCCAAAGCGGCTGCTTCCGGGCCGCCGGAATGCGCCCATGAAATCATCCAGCTCCTGCAACGAGAACGGCTTGTGTAACACTGGAGATCCGGCGACAAAGGCGTAGTGCTGTTCGGGGTTCTTCTGCCGCATGTCGTCGATAAATTTCGCTCCGCCACCCGCTGAACCGCGCACGAATCTCATACCGATCAGGACAACATCGTAAGGTCCCCGGTCGCAATAGGCGCGGAACCCCTCCATGCAATCTGAGGTCAGTTCGACCTTGTAGCCCAGCCGCGTCAGCATGACGCCCAGGATTTTCTGGGTCGTTTCTTCCGCCTCAACCACCAAGATTTTCATCGATTCCTCTCGTCAACGCCTTGGAAGTCTGCTGATATTTTACCCAGAGTCCTGCCCAAACCCCCGCTTGGGTTACCCCACCCGATGACTATAGTCATCTTGTTCCCGCGGACATCCTGCTTCAATCTAGTGAAGGCATAACCAAAGTTTCCGGGGAATTTTTCCACCTTATGAGCGACCCCAAATATTCCGGCGCCGGTGCGGATTGGACGCAACTGCTGACCGATCCCGCCCTGGTAAGCCATCTCGGAGAGCTGCTCCAGGTGTACCGCGAAGCTGCGCCCGAAAAGCGCGACCAGGCCCTGCTTGAGGCCATGCGTAATATCAAGGGCGGTGCGGCAAAAACACCCGCTTCCTCAGCGGCCGCTCCGGCCGCAGAGCAGCCCGCCCCGGTCTGGCAGCAGGCACCCGTCCCGCCAGTGGCTACCAGCCCGGCGGCTACGCCGCCCTTCGAACCGGATCTGTATACCCCATCCTGGACCCAGGACCGCCGCCGCCATGCCCGCATGAAGTGTTTTGTTGCGGTTGAGCTGCGTCTGGGTAATTCGACCGTACCCATCTGGGGCAATTTGTCCAACACCGGGTTGGGCGGATGTTTCGTTGAGACCGCCACACCCGTGCCTTCAGGAGTCAGCGTAGAAATAGGTCTCTGGCTGGCTAACGGAAAAATCTGGATCAAAGGCATTATTCTGACGGGAATTGTTACCAAGAGCAGCCCATCCTTTGGCGTACGTATCAAGTTTTCCGAGCTCGAGCCCGCGGAGCGCGAAAGCCTGCGGCACTTTCTCAAGTTCGTCGAAAGCACTACCCAGGGCTACTACAGCGAGAATGGCTATCTCGCCCAAATGAAGCGCTAGGGCTGGCTTCGATCTATCCAACCTGTATTCAGCCCAGCATTCACCAGCAACCCTGATGAGTCACCGGCGTCCCCGCGACTCCGGCAGGCGCAGCCCTTTACCTCTTTGCAGGCGAGTATCCCGTCAGCGGAAACTCCGGCAATATATTGCAAGCCATAGGGCAGTTCCGGCAGCAGAGCTCGGGGGAAATTGATAAACTGCTACAGGCAGGGCAGGGATTTCCCGTTCCTTAAGCCGTTATTAGGCAGTAGTGCACTTCCGCCCGCATCAGTGGATGACGTACCCTCATACAGGGAGGGGTCTCTCATGGCAGTGAGCGAACAAACTTTGGCGACCGGCAAACAGCTGGATATGCTGTGCATCAACACCATCCGCACCCTGGCCATGGATGCGGTGCAGCAGGCCAACTCGGGACATCCGGGCGCGCCCATGGGGCTGGCGCCGGTGACCTACTGTTTGTGGCAACAATTCCTGCGCTACGATCCTTCGGATCCGGTCTGGCCCAACCGTGATCGCTTCATCCTGTCAAACGGCCACGCCTCCATGTTGCTTTACGCCATGCTCTACCTGGCGCAAGTGCGCGGCGAAAATCCTGAGTATGAACGCCTGGGTGATTTTGCCGTCACTCTGGATGACATCAAGAGATTTCGCCAGCTCGATAGCAAGACTCCGGGACATCCCGAATATCGCTGGACCGCGGGCGTGGAAACCACCACCGGCCCGCTCGGTCAGGGTGTCGGAAACAGTGTGGGTATGGCGATCGCCGGCAAGTGGCTGGGGGCGCACTTCAATCAGCCCGGCTTTGAGATCTTCGACTACAACGTCTATGCCCTCTGCGGCGATGGCGACATGATGGAAGGCGTTGGCAGCGAGGCCGCATCCTTGGCCGGCCATCTCAAGTTATCCAACCTGTGCTGGATTTACGACGAGAACCACGTCACCCTTGACGGCCTGGCCAATGTGTCGTTCACCGAAGAGGTGGGCGAACGTTTTGCCGGCTACGGCTGGAACGTGCTGCATGTCACCGACGCGAACGATCTGGACATGTTGTCCAAGGCCTACAACAGCTTTCTGCAGACCGACGACCGGCCGACTCTGATCCGGGTCAACAGTCACATCGGCTATGGTTCGCCACACAAACAGGACACCAGCGCCGCTCACGGTGAACCTCTCGGCGATGAAGAGGTCAAGCTGGCGAAGAAATTCTATGGCTGGCCAGAAGACGCCAAATTCCTGGTCCCGGATGGAGTGCTGGAGAGTTTCCGCAACGGTATTGGCAAGCGGGGCAGCGACGTTCACAAGAAGTGGGAGACCCTGTTCTCCGAGTACGGAAAGAAGTTCCCTCAACTCGCGGACCAGATCAAGCGCATGCAGCATCGTGAACTGCCCAACGGATGGGACAAGAATCTGCCCACATTTCCTGCTGACGCAAAAGGTATCGCCACTCGAGAAAGCTCCGGCAAAGTCCTGAACGTGGTGGCGGAGAACGTGCCCTGGATGGTGGGCGGCTCGGCCGATCTGGCAGGCTCCGACCGAACGAGGCTAAAGTTCGATGGCGCCGGAGATTTCCAGCCGGGCAGCTACGGCGGACGCAATCTGCACTTCGGCGTACGCGAACACGGCATGGCCGCGGCTTTGAACGGGATGGCGGTGTGCAAAATTCGGGCCTTCGGCGGAACATTTTTTAATTTCAGCGATTACATGCGGCCTTCCGTCCGCCTGGCCTCACTCATGGAACTGCCCACCATTTATGTTTTCACCCACGATTCAATCGGCCTAGGAGAAGACGGCCCCACGCATCAGCCGATCGAGCAACTGGCGTCATTGCGCGCCATGCCCGGCCTGATGCTGATCCGCCCGGCGGACGCGAACGAAGTGGTGGAGGCGTGGAAGGTAATCATGCAACTGGAGCATGAACCGGCCGCCCTGGTGTTAAGCCGGCAAGCCGTCCCCACGTTTGATCGCTCGAAATACGGCGCTGCGTCGGGTGTCGCCAAGGGCGGGTACATATTGGCCGATGCCGCCGACGGCAAGCCCGAAGTTATCTTGATGGGAACCGGCAGCGAAGTTTCGCTGTGCGTGAGCGCCTACGAGCAGCTGAAGGCGGACGGCATCAAAGCCCGCGTTGTCAGCTTACCTGCGTGGGGACTATTTGATCGTCAAACTGACGAGTACAAAGCCAAAGTTCTCCCGCCAGATGTGAAGGCGCGGGTAGCGGTGGAGCAGGCCGCCACTTTCGGCTGGTCGCAATATGTCGGGCCGACGGGCACAATCATAGGCATGCATCGCTTCGGAGCATCGGCCCCGATCAAAGATTTGCAAAAAAAGTTCGGGTTCACAACCGAGAACGTTGTCGCGGCAGCCCGAAAAGCAATTGGGAAATAAAAGTCGTCGGTCTTCAGTCGTCAGGAAAACCCGCTGAGAACTGACAACTAAAGGCTGACAACTGATTCTTACAAAGAGAGGTTTTATGCAGCCAGTAGGAGTTCTCGAAACCGCCAAAAAAGCTAACCCCCTCAAAGACCTGTTGAACTTCGGCCAGTCAGTATGGCTGGACTACATCCGCCGCGACCTGATGACCAGCGGCGAACTGAAGCGCCTGATCGACGAAGACGGCCTTCGTGGCATGACCTCAAACCCCGCCATCTTTGAGAAGGCGATTACAGGCAGCACGCTGTACACCGATCTGCTGAACTCGCTGCGCTCACGATCCGACCTCGACGCCAAGGGTCGCTATGAAATTCTCGCCATCCGCGATATCCAGGACGCCGCCGATTTTCTCAAGCCGGTGTATCAAAGCTCGAAGCGCCGCGATGGATACGTCAGCCTGGAAGTATCTCCCTACCTCGCCCGCGATACCAAGGGCTCGATCGAAGAGGCGCGAAGGCTGTGGAAGGCGGTCGGGCGCGAGAATGTAATGATCAAGATTCCCGGCACTGAGGAAGGCCTCCCCGCGATCCAGCAGGCCATCAGCGAAGGGATCAACATCAACATCACCCTGCTGTTCGCGCAAGACGTTTACGTGAAAGTGGCGGAAGCATATATCGCCGGTCTCGAGCAGTTCGGGAAAAACGGCGGCGACGTCAGCCGGATGGCCAGCGTGGCCAGCTTCTTCGTCAGCCGCATCGACTCTTTGGTAGATTCCATGATCGATGCACGGCTCAAGGCTTCCAAAGATCCCGGCGAGCAGCAGCAACTGAAAAGCCTGCAGGGAAAAGTCGCCATCGCAAACGCCAAGCAGACGTATGAGAAATATCAAAAGATCTTTGCTTCGGATCGCTGGAGAGCTCTGGCGGCCAAAGGCGGCCAGACCCAACGCGTACTCTGGGCCAGCACCAGCACCAAAAATCCAGCCTACCGCGACGTGCTCTACGTAGAGGAACTCATCGGACCCGATACGGTCGACACCATCCCTCCGGCCACCCTCGACGCCTTCCGCGATCACGGCAAGCCGCGCGCCAGCCTGACCGAAAATCTCGAAGTGGCCCATCGCACCATGGAATCCACTGCCAAACTTGGAATCTCCATGAAGGAAGTGACTGACAAACTCACAGACGATGGAGTCCGCCTCTTCGCCGAGGCCTTCGACAAACTGCTGGAGGCGGTGGCAAAGAGCACGAAATAAGCTGCAAGTAATCGCTGCAGAGCTTAGTAAAATTGGTCGGCGTCATCCTGGGTGGCCTTCAGTCCCTCGGGATGACGTCCCGCTCGGTTTTCCCGGTGAGCTGCTAGCTCAGCATTCCCTCAAATCCCGTTACAACCTTCCAGCGGGTATACTGCATGATCAAACCAGCACCACCCAGGCTCGAACCACGGTAATATCCTGCACGATTTAAAGAAACGATTTAATATGGACGGAAAGCGGATTATGCAGACAGGAATGGATCAGGCTGAGGCAATGCCTGCGACAGAACCACGCATCGGAAAGGTGGCCGATCCCTGCGCCATGGTGATCTTCGGCGCCAGCGGCGATCTCACCCGCCGCAAGCTGATTCCGGCTCTCTACAATCTGGCGAAAAACGATTTGCTGTCACGCGAGTTCGCGGTGATCGGCGTGGCACGCTCGCCCATGTCGAATGAGGATTACCGCAAGCGGGTCTCCGAGGACATACAGGAGTTTGCCACCGACAAGGTGGATCCCGACATCTGGGAATGGTTTGTCCGCCGCGTGTATTACCACAGCGGCGATATGGGCGACCAGAATCTTTATGTGCAGCTGAAAGAGCTGCTCGACCAGGTGGACAAAGACCACTCGACCCACGGCAATCACATGTATTACATGGCCACCGCGGCAGATTTTTTCGGCCCTGCCGTGGAACAACTGGCTGCCGCCGGACTCATGCAACAGGACAGCCAGCATTGGCGGCGGGTGGTCATCGAAAAGCCCTTCGGGCACGATCTCGAATCCGCCCGGCTGCTGAACCAGCAACTCCTGCGCGTGGCCGACGAAAAGCAGATCTATCGCATCGATCACTACCTGGGCAAGGAAACCGTTCAGAACATTCTGGCGTTGCGCTTCGCCAACGGAATCTTCGAACCGATCTGGAACCGGCGCTATATCGATCACATCCAGATTTCGGTTGCGGAGACGGTGGGCGTGGAAAAACGCGGCGGATATTACGACAAGGCCGGCGCACTGCGCGACATGGTGCCTAACCACATCATGCAGCTCATCAGCCTGACCGCGATGGAACCGCCGGTGTCATTCCGCGCCGACGCGGTCCGCGATGAGCAAGGCAAAATTCTGCACGCCATCCAGCCCCTGAGCTCGGAGGACGTGCTGACCAGAACCGTCCGCGGACAATATGGCGAGGGCGTCAGCGGCGGTGAGCGTGTGCCCGCCTACCGCAGCGAGCCGGGTGTTCCCAGCGATTCCAAGACCGAAACTTTTGTCGCCATGAAGCTGCAGATCGATAACTGGCGTTGGGCAGACGTTCCTTTTTATCTCCGGACCGGCAAGCGCCTGCCCGGGCGCAGCACCAATATCGTCATTCAGTTCCGCCGCGCCCCCTTTGTTCTGTTCCGCGACACGCCGGTAGAGAATCTGATGCCCAACCAACTGGTGCTTAATATTCAGCCGGAAGAGGGTATTTCTCTGCGCTTTGCCGCCAAGGTACCGGGACCGGCCATGCGGCTGGGCGCGGTGGACATGAATTTTGAGTATTCCGACTATTTCGGATCGCAGCCCAGCACCGGCTACGAGCGGCTGTTGCACGACTGCATGATCGGCGACGCGACTCTGTTCCAGCGCGCCGACATGGTGGAGGCGGGTTGGTGCGTGGTCAGCCCCGTACTGGACGTCTGGAAAGCGTTGCCTCCACGCAATTTTCCCAACTACGCCGCGGGGACCTGGGGCCCCAAAGAGGCCGAAGATCTGCTGGAGCGGGACGGCCGCCACTGGAGGGATTTCGAGAAATGATCCTGGCAGGTGACATCGGCGGTACTCATGCACGGCTGGCATTCTTCGACGCTGTCGATGGCCGTTTCAGCCTGGTCTCCGCTTCCATCTTTCCCAGCCGCGACTACTCCGGACTGGACGAGATCGTAGCCAAATTCGTTGACACTTCAAGGCTGCATCCCGACACCGCCTGCTTCGGTATTGCGGGACCGGTGCGCAACGGCCGGGTGGAAGCTTCCAATCTGCCCTGGGTCATCGAGTCCAAACGGCTGGCAGATGAACTCAAGATTAAGAAGGCGTTCCTGATCAATGATCTCGAGGCCAATGCCTGGGGCATTCCCGCGCTCGATGCCAAAGATGTGGTCGCTCTCAACCAGGTGAAGGGACAGCCGGTAGGCAACCAGGCGGTAATCGCGGCCGGCACCGGACTGGGCGAAGCCGGCATGTATTGGGACGGGTCGCAGCACCATGTTTTTGCCAGCGAGGGCGGACATGGAGATTTTGCTCCCCGCAATCCGCTGGAAGTGGAGCTGTTCAACTATCTCCGCACCCGTTTCGGCCACGTTAGTTATGAGCGCATCGTTTCCGGGCCGGGCCTGGTCAACGTTTTCAATTTTCTCCGCGATACCGGCCGCGGTACGCCCCCGCAGTGGCTAAGCGACGAAATGGCCCACTCCGATCCCGCGGCCGCAATTTCCCGCGCCGGCATGGATTCGAAGTGCTCCCTCTGCGAACAGGCCCTCGATTTGTTTGTCTCCATCTATGGAGCGGAAGCCGGCAATCTGGCGCTCAAGATCATGGCGACCGGCGGAGTGTATCTTGGCGGCGGCATCGCTCCCAAGATGCTGGCAAAACTCTCCGGGCCATTGTTCATGCAGGCCTTCACCGGCAAGGGCAGGATGCAGGCTCTGCTCGAATCCATGCCTGTCATGGTGATCACCAACGACCGGATTGCGCTGCTGGGCGCAGCGCGGTGCGCCCAGGTCAAAGCCGCGTTATAGTCGGCGGTCGGGTCCGACCCGATCATTCAAGAGGCACTGCCCAGACTCCGCATTGGCAGGGTGTTAAACGACGAATCTTACCGGCAGAAAAATGCACCGCCGTGCCTGCTTACCTTCCGGAAGACTTCCGTAACTTTCATGCCAGTTTTCACGCTCTAGAATCTCTCTAGTGGCGAGAGAGCGGCCGACCGCATGAAATCTGCAAAAACTCCAACTGTCCACCGGAACGCGCCCTCCGGGGTTCCGATCCAGAGGTGGCAGATCGAAGGCCGTGAGTGGTGGCTATGGGGGTTGGCCGTTCTCGTCACTCTGGTTCTGACTTTCGGGATTGTCTCCTTAACCTTCTTCCAGTTGCATCCCCAAACCGAGGGTAGCTATTGGACCGATCTCAAGGAATGGGTCCGCGGCCTGGCTTGCGTCGTTCTGCTATTCGACATTTACACGCTCTATCAGCACCTGCAGCTGCAACGCATCCGGCGCCAGCTGGCGGAACGGGACCAGCTTTTTCAGCTCATCACCGAAAATGCAGCTGACATGATTGCCGTAGTGGACGGCACTGGCCAGAGAATCTACAACAGTCCCGCCTATCAGCATGTGCTCGGATACTCGGCGGAAGAGTTGAAAACCACTTCATCCATTGAACAAGTTCATCCCGATGATCGCGCCCGAGTGCTCGAAGCCGCGCACAAGGCGCGTTCCACCGGGCAGGGGCAGAGGCTGGAATACCGGATCCGGCATAAGGACGGGTCCTGGCGCATCCTCGAATCGACCGCCAGCGCAGTACGCAACCAGAAAGGGGAGACCGAAAAGCTGGTGATCGTGAATCGCGACATCAGTGAACGCAAGCGGGCGGAGGAGATGCTGGCGCACAGCGCCTTTCACGACGGGCTTACCAATCTTCCCAACCGCGCGCTCTTCCTCGACCGTTTGCAGCGTGCCTTCGCCCTCTCCAAGCGGCATACGGACTACAAATTCGCTGTCCTGTTCATCGATATCGACGAGTTCAAGGTCTTTAACGACAGCCTGGGACATACCGTCGGAGACGAAGTCCTGGTTCAAATCGGCAAAAGATTAACTGTCTCGCTCCGGGAAGTGGATACGATCGCCCGTCCGCAACTCGGCACATCCGCAAAAGATGACACCCTGGCCAGGGTAGGCGGCGACGAATACACCGTGCTGCTGGAAGACATCCGCAATCCCAGCGATGCCGTCCGCGTAGCCGAGCGGCTGCAAAGCCGATTGGCTGCTCCCTTCTCAGCGCACGGATATGACATTGTGGTCACGGCAAGCGTTGGCATCGCCTTGAGCACGGCCGTTTGCGCGCACGCCGAAGACCTGCTGCGGGACGCCAACATTGCCATGTACCGGGCCAAGCGAACCGGCAAAGCTCGTTGTGAAGTCTTTGATACCGCGATGCATGCGGGTGCAGTCCGGCGCCTGGAACTGGAGACCGAGCTTCGCAAAAGTCTGGAGCTGGGAGGATTCAGAACCCACTACCAGCCGATTATTTCGCTGAAGACCGGAAGGATCACCGGTTTCGAAGCCCTCACGCGCTGGCAACACGGAGACCGTCTGCTCGCCCCCGCCGAGTTTATCGCTGTTGCCGACGAAACCGGACTCATCATCCCGATGAACCGGTTGTTGCTGCGTGAAGCCTGCGAACAGTTGCGATCGTGGCAAAGTCAATTTCCGGCCGAGCCGCCGTTAACCATGAGCGTGAACATCACTTCCAAGGAGTTCGCCTCTCCCCAGTTGGCCAAGGGAATCGGAGAGACCCTTAAGCAGACCGGGCTCGATCCCAACCACTTGCAACTGGAGATCACGGAAACCATCGCCATGGGTGATCCGGAGAAAGCAGCTTCCGTGCTTGCGGAACTCAAGGCGCTGGGGGTTCGCCTGAGCGTAGACGATTTCGGCACCGGATACTCGTCGCTCAGCCGCTTGCAGCAGTTTCCAGTGGACTCGCTGAAAATCGATCGCGCCTTCATCTCCTGCATGGACAGCGACGCCGAAAGCCATAAAATCGTAAGCATCATCATCATGCTGGCCCAGAATCTGGGACTGGTCACGGTGGCGGAAGGTACCGAAACCGAAGAGCAGGTAAACCAGCTCAAAGCGCTCGATTGCGGGTTCGCACAAGGCTATTACTTCTCGAAACCCGCAGATCACCAGGCCATTTCCGATCTGTTGCTGAAAGTTAACAAATCCAGCCAGGTTGCCAAGCCGGCTCTGACTCTCAAAGCTTCCGCCGGCGCCTGAGGAACTGATTTGTTGCGACGTAACATACGTGGGGACAGCCGCCCCCGGCTGTCCAGTCGAGCAACGCTCGACAGCCTTGGCCGGGAATCAGACTAGAGCGGAGCTTCGCTCCGCAGGACAGCCGGGGGCGGCTGTCCCCACGCAGTTGTGTTCGTCGCAGGGCAGCCTCAGAACACTGGCATCAGATTGTGCTTCTTGGAATACAGCTTGCGGTCTACGGCGCGCAGGACATCTTCGGCATCGGAACCGGTAACGTAAGCCGCCACGGCAAAGCTGAAGGAGAGCTCGTAGCCTTTTTTACTTCCCAGATTCCATTGATCCACTTCGCGGAGAAGTCGATGGACGGGGACGTCGGCCTGCTCTTCGGCCGTGTCCGGCATCATGACCAGAAATTCGTCTCCGCCCTGGCGGAATGCCAGGTCGGCGCCGCGGAAGACAGTCCTCAGTATTTTGGCGAAGTCCACCAGGACCCGGTCGCCTTCGAGTGCGCCAAATTTTGCCGTGATGCCGCTGAACCCGTTCAGGTCAATCGCTATGAAAGTCAGGCTGCTTCCCATCCGGTTGGAGCGCGCCACTTCGCGGGGGACCAGTTCATTCATGGCCCGCCGGTTCAAAAGCTGAGTGAGCGGATCGATCAGTGAGAGACTTTCCAGGCGCTCGTTCAAAACCAGCTCGCGAATCAGGGCCAGGCGCGTGGTATTCAGGTTTCTTTTTTGTGCCAGCAGGTAAATGTTGAACAACAGGATCAGGGAGATGAGTCCGAAAAAGAGTTGCGGCAGATACGCGTGGTCGATGTGCACCACCCGCTGCGCCCACATCAGGTTCGGCAAAATCAGGGCCAACAACCCCGAGGTGAGCACCAGGATTACCAGAATTACGATGGACCAGAGCTGGAGATCGCGTCCCGAAAGCTGCTGAATCTGCTTCTGGATCTCTTCCGCGCGGACCAACATGGAGGGCTGGGTGATGCGGTCTTCCGGGGACTGCGACATTCCTCCTGCGCCGGCATCCATAGGGTTTCTTTGTCCTGGAACACTCGTCCTTAGACTTTATATTGCAATGCAGGCAGGGATCGACCTGGGAAATGGCGTTCTGCGGTTACGTTCGTAATCGGCAAGGCAAGCCGGGAACCCTATCGATAGTCGACGTTCACCAGCACGTTGTGTCCACTTTCCTTGCGGAAAGTGACTTCTACCTTCTGCCCCACGGGCAGAGCGTTGCGCATGTCCCCTTCCAGCACCAGCATCTGCGCCGCACCGGCGCCATCGAAGAAGCTCACAATCGACTTGTTGGGATGGCCGACGCCGGATTCGTAAAACTGAACACTTTCCACTTTCCCGCGCTGGATAATTCTTCCGGAAGGAGTCGCTTTCGCGGTCGCAGAACTCTGGGTTCCCCCGCCAGCGGCGTGCTTGCGAAATTCCAGAAGAACATTCAGGCCTACAATGCCCGACATGGCCGCCAGGATCAGCGACATGAACAGCCCGTCCACCGTGGTGATCGAGCCGTACATCACGATCCAGGCAATGCCCAGTAATGGAACCAGCGCCAACAGCACCGACAAGACCAGCATCATGGTTTTTTCCGGAATCGTCCGTCGAAGACCGCTGTCACGGCCACCAGATTAGCAAAAAACCGGCTCGGTGTTCACCTGCAAGGAAGGTACGCCGCTTGAGGACGCCAAAATCCAGAAGGCACCTGGCGACAGTCGCCCTTACCAAGAACCACGCGGGGACAGCCGCCCTCGGCTAGCCAGGCTCGCCTGGTCCTTACTACGGCCGGTGTGACGCAGGCCAGGTGGCAAAGGAAGTTTGTCAATTTCTCTACCCAGGATACAAAAAGATGGAACCGCCACTCAGGCGCAGGTGTCGCGCCAGTCGGCAATTTCCTTCAATCCGTCCGCCCGGGTTTGCTCGAAAAGCCTCACTCGATGCCGCGAGTGCTCAAACTCGTGGATGTCTGCCCAGACCTCAGCCTGCCAGGCCTCATCATGGATCGCAGTTTCTCCACAGGTGGCACAGCGAGTATGCAGCTTGCGAATCATGCGAGCCGGAACCGGAACCGGACCCAGGGGCAACTCGACGAAGATGCAGCGCACCTCCTGGATGTCTTCATTGTCGCCGATGATATGTTCATAGCGCAGGAGGAAGGCAAAACCCAACTTTCGGGCTTCGTGTTCGGCCTCGGCGCGGGTGTGAAATGGGCCGTATTCGGCCCGCATCTGTTCGGTTGAGTCACAAGCCATCCAAAACGTTTCCTTGTACGCCATCAATTGCCTCGAGGGGTCGAACTTGGCTGGCTTAGGGGAAAGCGCCGGAATGGTCCTGGGACCACGCCCCACTGCTTGGAATAGCAATTGAGTTGCCGGGGATAAGCAATCAAGTTATTCATTTACAATGGTTTACAGGAAGTCTTCCGGGGCTGTGGAGAGCCGTGGTGCAAGGTTTTGCACCGTTTTGCCGTCTTCAGGGTCAAACCACGGCCTGACCGCGGCCACACTTCACCCGGCACGTTCACTTCGGATGTCGGATATCGGCTGTCAAATTCGAACAGGCCGGGGATGGAGTGACGCCGTCGCTCCACTGATTGGCAGGAATCGGATTGGCAGAAATCGGATTGGCAGGAATCTGGCTGAGGGGGGAGGGTTTGCAGACTTCATTTCGCGCCGGCAAATGCGGCAGCGGCCAGGGCTCCGTCGCCGCCAAGGCAGCGCTGTACGGCGGCAGAAAGGTACAGGTGCGGAACCGGCTTGGTTAGACAGACCTGGGCTCCCAGCGAAACAGCGCGCCGCATCTGGCCGGAATCATCAATCCCCGAGAACATGATGACCTTCAAGCCGGGCTGCAGCTTCAGCAAAGACCGCAACGTCTTCAGGCTACCCATGCCCGGAGCGCGAACGTCCAGCACTACCACCGCTGGAGTGCAGCCACGCTGCATGCACTGCAAGGCCTCCGCGCCATCCCTTGCGGTCTCAACCTGGTACGAATCGCTTTGCAGCACCAGGCGGAGCTGGCGCAACATGGTCGGGGAATCGTCTACCACCAGAATCGTGGTCTTCGACCGGGGTTGACTGATGGACGGTAGTGACAGAGACATGGAAATTTCGCGATTCGGCACCGTCGGGAACGCTTTTGCCGAACGCAAAAGACAGCTACCGCAGGCCAGATGTCTCGCATTCTCCAGCGAGACTAAATCAACAAAGGGAGCATAACTTTGTATCGCCCGGGATTCCCTTCAGTCAAATATTCCCGGCTCTTCGCTAACCTCTTATTTTCAACTTCATACCCGCTATCCACAACGCCATGCCCTACAACTGGTGCAGCCCGACCTTAGCTTACTCCGCCCCAGAGTCCAATTGCCCGGGTTGATACCCCTTCTGTCCCACAGGCATCGATCCTGAGGCTTGGCCTAGACCCGGCTTCCTGCTGTGCAAAAACAGGACGAAATCCCAACTGGCAAGGATTCAGGAATCGCGTCGTGCGGGCCGCATTCCCGATCTTTGCCCGCTGCTGGTCTGCTCTCGCCATCTCTTTCTCCCTTTTCCCGGTTAGGCGGCATTGGGAACCGGGACTTGCCCGACCACTCACGCTGGCGGGGCCAACGGGAGCACTTCCCGGGATTGCACGCCGGATTCTTCCTGCCACCGGTCGCCGCCATGACCAGCAACATAGATGGCCAGCTCCAGACGGCTCCAAACCCCCAATTTGTCGAAAGTGTTGCGCAGGTAGTTCTTCACCACCTGCTCGGTCGTGCCGATGGCACGCGCAATCTCGCGGTTGGTCAGACCTTCCCAAACCAGGCCCGCGACTTGCATTTCCTTCGTAGTTAACCGCTCACGGGGTTGCATGATTTCATCTGCTCCTTTGCGAACATTGCGGTGGCCAACTTCACGCGTTTGCGTCCGTCCCGTATCCCCGCTCGCAGAAACAGGGTTCGTAGATGCTGCTTTACGGTGCGCGGACTGATATTCAGCTGCTTCGCGATGTCTTTGTTGCTGCAGCCTTGCATCAGGAGCTGCAGAACCTGCTGGTCGCGAATTGTGATCTTGATGTGGTTCAGGTTTAGCATTGCGTTTCCTGTCCGATCGCTGCCGTTTCGCTCATCTTCGCCATCCCTCGCGATCCAGAATCCTAAGAGCAACTGCTTCGCCAAAGATTCGCTCCGGCGCACGAAAGGACAAATCCTTGTGAATGCTACATTTTGGTTCCGGGCCAGCGACCCGCTACCGTCCCAGCAAGCCCGAAGCGGGACTGTGCTTCCCGTAACGGGG
>Ga0075021_10000172_pt1 | contig 35843 bp, 33 predicted proteins | sample ColStrG_CSR_2012_FD_72749 | JGI IMG/M metagenome (GOLD analysis project Ga0075021, IMG submission 72749) | Freshwater sediment microbial communities in response to fracking from Pennsylvania, USA - Cold Stream Run_MetaG_CSR_2012 | ecosystem: Environmental > Aquatic > Freshwater > Creek >...
ATCCATGCTACAGGCCCGCGGTGGAGCCCGGCAATAGAGGGCAGCTTCCCCGAGAATGCTCGCGCCTGTACCGGTTCGCTTCCTGCACCACAGGACATGAACGACAGAGGTGTGACCCAAGGTAATCAACGCTGCCCTGGGAGTTAGGCTTGTGATACTCTCGCAAATACCTCATATTCTTTGGGTTTGACTAGTTTCCGGTGCCATTTGTGTCTTCGAGCAGCAAGCCAGGAATCCATGTAGCGTGGAAGACGGTCACGTATCGTAGCGTGGCCCTGGCCGTGCTGTTCGCGGTAATCGTGCTGTTCGCGGGGATGAATTTCGCCTTCCCGCAGTTCACGCAAAAGGGTGTGAAATCGGCCAGCAATCTGGGCAATCGGTTGCTTGAGATGGTCGCCGGGGCTGGGGGAACCGCCAAAGCCGGGGCCTCGAACTCGCAGCAGGCGCATATCACCGCGCTGGACGGAACCGTACGGGTGAAGAAGGCGAGCAGCAATAGCTGGATCACCGCCGACTACAACGTTCCCCTGGAAAAAGGCGACGTGGTGCAGACCGGATCGGAAGGCATGGCCAAGATCGTCTTCAACGACGGCACCAACTACACGGTGAAGCAGGACTCGCTCATCGTGATTGAGGAAAATTCGGCCAATGACCAGCAGCAGACCAATGTGTCAGTTGCGGTGAGCACGGGCACGGTGGATCTCACGACCGCAACCTACGTCCAGGGATCGAAGTCGTCCGTGATCGTGGCCGGGGCCACGGCCTCCCTGGCTCCGGACAGCGCGGCCATGGTGCGCAACGACCCCAAGGCGGATCAGCACGAGATCCTGGTGAAAAAAGGTTCAGGCGAAATCACCCGTAACGGCGAAGTCGTACACCTCGCGGAGTGGGAGAAAGTCGGCTTCCAGTCGCAGTCGCCACGCATGGCCAAGTTGAAGGAAATCGGTCCGCCCACGCCGATATCCCCGGCCAATATGATGCCGATTTTCACTGCGGGCGCGCCCAAGCCGGTGGAGTTTTCATGGACGGCGATGGCCAACGCGGTGGGATACCGGCTGCGTATTTCGCAGAACCCGTATTTTTCTTCAACCATCGTGGATCGCAAGGTGAATACCGCCGATGTGATCGTATCCGGATTGGGTGAAGGAGCGTATTACTGGCTGGTGCAATCCTACGACGCCAATGACAAGGAATCTCTGGAGAGCCAGAAGAACCGCTTCACCATCATTCCCAAGGGTAAAGCCACGAACGCCATCAACCTGGAACTGGATCCGTTTATGCAACATGGACACGTCATAGAACTGACCGGGAAAACGGAAGCGGGGGCGCGAGTGATGGTGAACGGCCGGGAAGTGCCAGTAGTCGGCGTCGATGGCAGTTTCCACTACTTCATGCCTCCCCTTCCGCCAGGGGAGAGCCTGATCACCATTACGGCCCAGAATGCCAAGGGCGGGGTAAATACGTTACAGAAGAAGATTGTGATTCAGTAGGAAACGCCCCTCGGACCCGAACCCCCGAGGTGCTGGAACTTTGGTTTGAGTGCGAAACGGGGATTCTCCCATAGAATTAGGGAACGGCCCCCCATCCGCAGAGAAAAAACCGGGCATGCCCGGTAATGACAGCGGTTCGAGAGAGCTAAATCGCGTATGTCATCCAACGGATTTCATTCTTCGACGCGCCTGCACAACCTGAGGTCGCTGTTCAGCATTTTTTCCAGCGATCTCGCCATCGACCTGGGGACCGCCAACACGCTGGTATACGCGCGCGGCAAGGGCATTGTGGTCAACGAGCCTTCTATCGTGGCCATCAACAAGAACACGGGTGAAGTCGAAGCCGTCGGCAAAGAGGCCAAGGAGATGCTGGGCCGCACCCCGGGCAACATCGTGGCCATCAAGCCCATGAAAGATGGCGTGATCGCCGACTTCAAAGTCACCGAGAAGATGCTCAACTACTTCATCCAGAAGGCGCACAATCGCAAGATGCTGGTGCATCCTCGGATCGTGATCGGAGTGCCTTCGGAAATTACCCAGGTGGAAAAGCGCGCGGTTATGGATTCCGCCTATCGCGCCAAGGCCAGCGAAGTGTACCTGGTGGAACAGGCTATGGTTGCAGCCATCGGCGCTGGGCTGCCCATTACCGAGCCCAGCGGCAACATGGTCGTGGACATCGGCGGCGGCACTACCGACATCGCCGTGATTTCATTGAGTGGCATCGTCTATTCCCGTTCCGTTCGTATGGCCGGCAACCAGATGGACGAAGCGGTGATGAACTACCTGAAGCGCAAATATAATTTGCTGGTGGGAGAGCGCACCGCCGAGCAGATCAAGATGGAAATCGGCTCCGCGTATCCGCTGGAAAAACCTTTAACCATGGAAATCAAGGGCCGCAACCTGATCGAAGGCGTGCCCAAAACCATCACTGTAGACGACAGCGAAATCCGCGAGGCCCTCAGCGAATGCGTTTCGACGATCATGAATGCCATTCGAGTGGCCCTCGAACGTACGCCGCCCGAACTTTCCGCCGACATCAGCGACCGCGGCATTGTGCTGACCGGCGGCGGGGCGCTGCTGAAAAATCTCGACAAACGTATTCGCGAGGAAACCGGGTTGCCGGTCTCCATCGCTGACGATCCGCTGTGCAGCGTGGTGCTGGGCACGGGCAAGATGCTAAGCGATTTCAAGCTGCTCAGGAAAATTTCAATCGAATAGTTTCAAGTTTCTGGTTTCCAGTTTCCAGTGTGTTCAATGGAGGACGGGCGTCCACGCCCGTCCCGCGCCAGTCGCCGCAACCCTCCGTGGTGCCGCCGGTGTCGTGAAACCGGAAACTAGGAACCGGAAACCGGAATTTGGGTTCTGGTGTCATGGAAAATCTGATGAGCCGCTACCGCAACGTCACCATCCTGGTAGCAATCCTGTTTGTCCAGGTGCTGGGTCTGGCGGTGCAAGTCAAACGGGCCGGCTCCGATGAACCCACTCGCCTGATCCGCCTGTGGACGGTCAGCGCCGTTACTCCCCTGGAAAAGGTCATCGTCTGGTGCGAGGGCGGGTTCGGCAATCTCTGGAACAACTACATCTATCTCCGCGGCGTGCGTCAGGAAAATCGCGATCTGAAATTCGAGATTGAGCAGCTGCGGCTGCAGCAGGTGCGCCTGGCCGACGACGCACAGCAGGCTCGCCGCCTGCAGGCTTTACTTGGTTTCAAGGAGCAGTACATCGCCAAGACCGTGGCGGCGCAGGTGATCGGATCCAGTGGAAGCGAAAAATCACGTTCCATTTTTATCGACAAGGGTTCGAACGACGGGGTTGAGAAAGATATGGCGGTGATTACCGCCGATGGCGTGGTGGGCAAGGTGTTGCTGGCTTTCGGTTCTACCGCCCAGGTCCTCATGATCAATGATCGCAGCAGTGGCGTGGGCGTCATCCTGGATCAATCGCGCCTGCAAGGAGTCGTCAAAGGTACGGCCGCCGGAGAGCTGATCCTGGAAAATGTGATGACCGACGAATCGGTGGCCGCCGGGGAGCAGGTAGTGACCAGTGGTGGCGACCAGATCTTTCCCAAGGGCCTTACCGTAGGGACGGTGATGAAGGTTTCTCCGGGAGCGGATCTTTTTCTTAATATCCGGGTAAAGCCGAGCGCCAACCTGAACCGGCTGGAAGAGGTTCTGGTGATTACGAAAAAAGAGGATCGCGCGCCGTCAGTAGCCTCGACTGGCTCAGTGCGCGCGGTGGATATTTTGACCCAACGACTACCCTCGGTTCCGGACAAGCCCGCGGCCGCCCCCAACGCAAACTCCGGGACTGGCACGGCAACTGCGGCAAAACCGCTGGCCACAGCCCCAAAGCCGGCGGTGAATGGTGGAGCGCCGGCGGCCGGATCGTCACCGGTGGGATCGTCGCCCGTTGGATCATCGCCGACGACAAGTCCGAAGCCGCACAGCGAAGTGAGCGCGGCTCGTCCCGCGGGAAACATTTCAGCGGCTGACCCCACGGATCGACCCGGAATGCCGGCAAAGGCGCCGAAGCTGACTCCCGCGACCAACAAGCTTTCCGATCAAGCGGCCAAGCCGGGAACGAGCACGACGGGTAGCAAGTCATCTGGCGCTGCCGCCGCGCCTCATTCTCCAGAACCTGGAGCGTCCGCTGCCGGGACCTCGTCGGAGGACAAACCCCACTAGCGTGCCCATCACTTACACATCCCAGGAGCAGGTGGAGGTTTACCGGTTCAGTCTCCCGGCAGCCATCGCTATTCCGATAGTTGCGCTTTTCCTGCAGGCGTTCGTGCCCCTGCGCTTCCCATTCTTCTCGCTGTTTGACCTGCCCTTGCTGGTGGTGATTTTCTTCGCAGTGGCCAGGCGGAGCCAGGTTGCGGGGCTGCTCACCGGATCGCTGATCGGCCTGCTACAGGATTCGCTCACGCACCAGCCGATCGGCATGTACGGCATCGCCAAGACGGTGGTAGGGTTCGGAGCGTCGTCGCTGGGCGCGAGGCTGGATGTAGATAACGTTGGAGCCCGCTTTTTGGTCACCCTGTTTTTCTACGGGGTACACGAGGTGGTCTACTTCACCGTGGCCCGCGGACTGGTCGGCCTGACCCTGGACTTGAACTGGGGACGTGAGATCGGCGCCGCCTTGCTGAACGCCGCAACCGCGGCAATCGTGTTCACCCTTCTGGATCGGTTCAAGCAGAGAGCGTAGGGCGGGCGTTGGACCTCGGGCGTCAGACCTCAGACTTCAGACCTCAGACTTCAGGCTTCAGGCTTCAGACCTCAGGCTTCGAAGCTCCGGCATCGAACGGGCTGGCGGTGATGCGGTAGAAAATAAACGTCTGCAGCTGAGATTCGAAGTCCGAGGTCAGAAGTCTGAAGCCCGAAGCCCGAAGCCCGAAGTCCGAAGTCTGAGGTCCGAAGTCCGAAGTCCGACGCCTGACGCCCGAAGTCTGTGCCCTTCCGTCACCGAAAGCACAATACTTGCAGCCGACCTGCCGCGTTACAATCAAGTCAACTTTTCCTGAAAGGATTTACCGGCGTTGCGGTTCGGCTCTGACGTCCGAAGTCTGACGTCCAAGGTCTGAGGTCCGACGCCCGCTCTCCATGCTTGGCCGCGACGAAAAAGTCTCGCCTTCACGCCTGACCGCTGTGCAATACATCGTGCTCGCCGTTTTTCTGGTGCTGGCCTACGGGCTGTGGCGGCTGCAGGTGGTGCAGAGCGAGTTCTACGCGGATCTGGCGGAGAAGAACAAGACTCGCGAAGTTCCAATACTGGCGCCGCGCGGCAAGATCCTCGACCGCGACGGCCGGGTCATCGTGGACAACTATCCTTCGTTCACCGCGTTGCTGCTGCGCGACTCCACCCGCGATCTTTCCGCCGACGCGGACCTGATCGCCCACGGGTTGCATCTTGATCCCAAAGAAGTTCACGACCGCCTGCGCAAATTTGCCGGCGCCCCCCAGTACCAGCCCATCTATCTCAAGGAAGACATCACTCCGGATGAACTGGCGTTTGTCGAGTCTCACCGCAACGAGCTGCCGGAGCTGGACACCATCATGGCTCACCGCCGGCTGTATCCGCGCAACGGCTTTATGGCCCATCTGGTGGGTTACGTGGGCGAGGTCAGCGAGCAGATGCTGAATCAGGCGCGCTGGGAGCTCTATAATCCCGGCGACGTCGTCGGCAGATCAGGTGTGGAGCTGGAATATAACCAGGTTTTGATGGGCAAGAACGGTTCCCGCCAGGTGCTGGTGAACAGCCGCGGCAAGGAAGTGAAGGAACTGGAAGAGAAGCCGGCGGTGCCGGGCAAACAGCTCAAGCTGACCGTCGATATTGACTTGCAGATCGCTGCTGAACAGGCTCTGGAAGGCAGGAATGGGGCGATTGTGGCGATGGATCCGAGGAACGGAGAGATTCTGGCTCTGGTCAGCCGTCCGACCTACGATCCCAATCATTTCGCGGTGCGAATCTCCAACGACGAGTGGATGAAACTGGTCAACGACGCCGATCACCCCTTGTTGAACAAGGCCATCCAGGCGCAACTGGCTCCCGGGTCGGTGTTCAAGATCATCATGGCGACCGCCGGCCTGCAGGAAGGCATCGCGCAGGCCATGAAGGTGAATTGCACCGGGGGAGCATCGTTTTACGGACGATATTTCAAGTGCTGGGTGGTGGCCGAGCACCGTACGCACGGTATCGTCGACATCAGCAAGGCCATCTACCAGTCCTGTGATGTTTTCTTCTACACCCTGGCGGAGAAGCTGGGCATTGATCGCATCGCAAAATACGCCATGGCTTTTGGCCTGGGGCAGAAGACGGGAATCGATTTGCCGCAGGAAGTCAGCGGAGTGATGCCTTCTGAAGAATGGAAGGTCCGCAATTTCAAGCAGAAGTGGTATGCGGGCGAGACCATTTCCGTGGGTATCGGACAGGGAGCAATCGCGACGACGCCGATTCAGCTGGCGCGGGCGATTGGCGCCATTGCCAGCGGAGGCCTGCTGGTGCGGCCGCATGTCACCAATCCGCGGGATCTGCCGCCGGGCATCGTGCAGGCGTCGAATGTGCCGGATGAGGTGAGGATTCCGATTGATCCCAATAACTGGGAGACGATCACCGATGCCATGGCGGGAGTAGTGAACCCGGGCGGGACGGCGGCGCTGTCGCATCTTCAGGGCATCGACTTTGCCGGGAAAACTGGCAGCGCGCAGACCATCAGCAACGCGTTGAAAGCCAAGATGGGAGCCGCCGGAAAAGCCAACTTCAAGGATAACGGATGGTTTGCCGGAGTCGAGCCGCGGCGCAATCCGGAAATTGTGGTTTGCACCCTGCTGGAGGAAGGCGAGCATGGCTACCTGGCGGCCCGCACCGCAGCCCAGGTGATCAAGGCATATGTGGAGAAGCAGCGTCGCTTGCCCAGCAAGATGGCCGGCGGAACCGGACAAGTGGATGTGGGAGCGGTATGGCACGGATCCGATGAAGACTCCATTCACGGAGGGCATTTCGTGATGGATCTGCAGAAGACGGGTATCCCGCTGGCGACGGCCGCACCAGGGTTGCAGTAGGCGCCGGAGTTGTAGTAGCGCCGGGATTTTACGTAGCGCAGGCATCTTGCCGGCTGTCCCGAGGGCATCTTGCCCTCGGATGGTGAGGGCGAGACGCCTTCACGACAGCCGCCGGGACGGGGCGGCGCTACAAAAAGCGGCCAGGAGAGTGGAACCAATTTAGTAAACAAGGCTGACGACTGACGACCGAAGACTGAAGACTGCAAACCATGTCCCGTTACATATCATTCCGTGATTTCGACTGGCTGCTCCTCACCTTTATCCTGGCGATTTGCGGGCTGGGGGTGATGGAGATTCACAGCGCCACCCTGCACACCAAGTTCGCCGGAGCGCACATCCGGCAGATTTACTGGATCATTGGCGGGGTCGTCGGGATGTTTCTAGTGAGCCTGGTGAACTACCAGAAACTGCTGGACCGGGTGCACTGGTTCTACATAGCGGCCGTGGCGTCACTGATGTCGGTGATGATTTTCGGGCAGAAGTATCTGGGCGCGCGACGCTGGATCAAGATGCCGGGCGGTGGCCACTTCCAGCCCTCCGAGTGGGTGAAACTGATCCTGATTCTGGCGGTGGCCAAGTACTTTGCCGATCTGCACCAGCGGGAGCTTTCCTGGCCGGACTTCATGAAAGCGGGCGCGATCGTGATCGTTCCCATGCTCATGGTGCTGCGCCAGCCCGACCTGGGAACCAGCCTGACGTACCTGCCCATCGCGATAATTGGTCTGTTTCTGGGCGGCGTGCGTTTCAAGCAGGCGGCAATTGTGACCCTGGGTGCTGCCTTGCTCCTTCCGCTGGCGTGGCATACGTTGAAGCCCTACCAGCGAGATCGTTTAACCAGCTTTATGCACCCGGAGGCCGACAGTCAGGGTTCTGGATATCAGGTCAACCAGTCGCTGATTGCGGTGGGCTCGGGAGGAGTGTGGGGGAATTCGGAGGGTTCGCAGACTCATCTGGCCTTTCTTCCCGTCCCACAAACGGACTTTATTTTCGCCGCCTTTGCTGAGGAGCATGGATTTGTGGGTGCTTTGGCTGTATTGCTGCTATACTTTATAGTGCTGATGAGATTGACGCAGAACGCGCAAACGGCGCCCGACCGCGCTGGCACGTTCGTGGTGATGGGTGTGGTGGCGGTGCTTAGCTTCCATATTCTTGTCAATGTCGGCATGGTGGTCGGTTTTATGCCGGTCACCGGAATACCCTTGCCGCTAATGAGTTATGGCGGGTCTTCTGTCCTGTTTATATTTCTGGCGTTGGGCATTGTAATGAATGTCCGTATGCGCCGTTTCGTGAACTGAAGCGGGAAGAAGATGGCAGGGGAGTAGCCGCGATTTGCCATCCGCGGCAGAAAACAAGATTAATTACGATCGCCCTCGCGTAAAGAGGGCACACACCGGCTAGAAACGCAGTAAAGGCCGGGCAGGATTAAGCAAAGGCGCAGGCCAGGCCGGTAACGGCCCCCTCAAGTTGAGAGAGCGGTCACAAACCTGGCAAAGCGCAATGCGATAAGTGCAAAAGATTCCTAATCTTACGCAACGAATTCGGCCACGGAGAAAGCTCCGGGGCTTGGGCTGTCCCTTGTCCAGGGCGGCCATCGCATCGCTTGATCGTCCCGGTATTTTCCTGCCTTCCATCCGGTGATCCCGCGGCCGTTTGACGGCCCGGACCGGAGTTCGCATGACGAAAGAATTATTTGTGTCTTCCACGCCTCACGAAACCAAAGTGGGGATGGTCGAAGACGATCTGCTCGCCGAAATCTACCTCGAGCGCGAAAATGAATACACCCTGGCAGGCTCCATCTACAAAGGACGCGTAACCCGCGTGCTCCCCGGAATGCAATCGGCGTTTGTCGACATTGGCCTGGAACGCGACGCGTTCCTCTACGTCTCCGACTTTATGGAGTTGGAAGACTCTGAGGATCTCGACGAAGTTCCCACCAACCGTCCTGTGCCCGAGCGCTATCAGGCCCAGTCTCATGGGGAAGAGCACGCTGAAGAGGCTGCCACCCTCCCGGCGGCCGAGCCGCAAACCCAGGAACATGAATCTACGGAGGCCGGACAAACCGAGCATCACGAGTCCTCCGCCCCCGGCGAGCGCGAGACTCGCGACGGAATGCGGGGTCGCCGGCGACGCCGCGGACGCCGCGGCGAGCGCTTTCCGGAGTCGAAGTTTGCCCGTCCGGGAACGGAAGCGCCTCGTGAAGCCCCGCGTGCCGATCGAACCGAGACCGACCGAACGGAGAGAACTTCGACTGATAGGGACCGACCGGAACGCAGCGACCGGCCCGAACGCAGTGAGCGCACGGCACGCCCCGAGCGGTCAGATCGATCCGCACGGCCCGAGCGCTCCGAACGCTCGGAGTACGGCCCGCCCCCGGGGTATCAGCCCATCATGCTGCCCGGAGAGTCCATTTCCAAGTATCAACGCATGGCGCAGGCCAGGCCGGCGCCGCGCAGCGAAGTGCTTCCTGTTCCGGCTGTCGAAGAGGCTGCCCCGCCCATCTCGGAGATTTTCTCCGCTGACGAGCCGCTATTCGCCGAGTCGGCTGGACATCAGCCCGAGATCTATGAGAAACCCCTGGCACAGTCGTTTGAACAGCCTGCCGATACCGCAACTTCTGAATGGGACCGCGAACAGAAACGTTTGCACCAGATGAATGTGGCGGCAGTATTCGGCGGGGAAGCGGCGGAGGAACCTCGCTGGCAGGAAGAGCGCCAGATACCCGCCCCGATCACTGAGCGTGGCTCTGCCGCAGCTCCTGCCGTGACTTTGGAGCCCGGAACCCTCGAAGAGGAAGAGATCGAAGAGGAAGAAGCGGATCTGGCCCACTACGTCGAGGAACTCGAAGAGGACGCAGCCTTCGAAGAACTCGAAGAAGAGACCCACGCAGCAGGCGAGGAGCATGGAGCTCACGACCACCACGCCGGTGAAACCCATGCCAGTGAAGACCATGCGGGCGAGGCGCATGCCGCTGACGAAAATGACACGCAGGAAATCGCCGCTTCGGCAGAACCTGCAACCATGGACGCTGTGCCGTTCTCAGCCGACGCGATTTCTTCGGAAGAAGTCGACGTAGCCGCAGCGGAAGATGTCGACGAAGAAGCCGAAGATGAAGCGGAACTCGACGAAGCCCAGGCGGAAGCGGAAGCAGCTTTGGCCGCCGAAGCGGGCGGAGTCGGAATGACCGAAGCCCGCGCCGAAGTTCGCGGGCCGGCAGGGACCGCAGGCTATACCCAGCGCGCCCCGCGTCCGGCCTTCGACCGCCGCCCGCAGCGTGGTGGCCGTCGTGGCGGTGGTGGACGCCGGTTCCGCCGCAACGAACAGCAGAACATGCCACAGATCACCGACCTGCTCAAGGAAGGGCAGGAAATTCTGGTCCAGATCGCCAAGGAGCCCATCGGCAAGAAGGGCGCACGCATCACCAGCCACATCGCGCTGCCTGGCCGCTTCCTGGTCTATATGCCGACTGTGAATCACACCGGGGTCTCGCGGAAGATTTCCTCCGAAGAGGAGCGCCAGCGCCTGAAGCGCATCATTCAAAGCGAGCGCGAGAATGGGCACGGAGGATTCATCGTGCGCACCGCCGCCATGAACGCAGCGGAAGAGGATCTGCGCGCGGACATCCGTTTCCTGAAGGGTCTGTGGGCAGAGATCAAGAGCCGCGCTGACGCCGGCAAGGGGCCGACGCTGATTTATCACGATCTCAACGTGGTCGAGCGGGTGCTGCGCGACCAGGTCACCTCTGATTTCTCCGCCATCTGGGTGGATAGCGACGAAGAATACGAACGGATCCTGCGCTTCGCTAACCGTTTCCAGCCCGCGCTGGTCAAGCGAGTTAAGCTCTACACCAAGGAAGTGCCGCTGTACGAGCAGTTCGGTCTGAGCGAGGAGATCAACAAGGCGCTCAAGTCAAAGGTCTGGCTGAAGAGTGGCGGCTACATCGTCATCAACCAGACTGAGGCGCTGGTAGCGATCGACGTCAATACCGGAAAATATGTGGGCAAGACAACGCGCCTCGAAGACACCATCGTCAAAACCAACGTGGACGCGATCAAAGAAATCGTGCGCCAGATCCGGCTGCGCGACCTGGGCGGCATCATCGTGATCGACTTCATCGACATGGATGAACGCCGCAACCGCCAGAGAGTCATGCAGGCCCTGGAAGAGGCGTTGCGCAGCGACCGCGCCCCGTCGAAGGTTCTACAATTTAACGACTTCGGATTGGTGGCCATCACCCGCAAGCGGGTGAAGCAGTCGCTGGAACGCACCATCGGTTCACCATGCCCGTATTGCCAATCCACTGGCTTTGTGAAGTCGGTGACCACGGTGTGCAATGAAATCTATCTGGAGATGCGCAAGATCGCGAAGCATCTGGAGCATGCCGACGTGATGCTGCGGGTGAATCCTGATGTAGCCAAAGCGCTGAAAGCCAGCAACGGCAAGGCGCTGCTCGAAATGGAAGAGATGACCAAGAAAACCGTGATCGTAAAGAGTGATCCGGCGCTGCACCAGGAGCAGTTCGATATCAACTAGGCTGCTGGCTTCTAGCTGCTAGCTCCTGGCTCCTGGCTGCCAACGAAGTTTCGATGGAGAGACGGGCGTCCTCGCCCGTCTTTTTTTGCGTCCGATTGCCTGGCGCCGCCTTGGCGTTGCACAATGACAATCCGCCCAGAGGAGACATTGTGAAGAAACAAATTCGCGTTTTTCCTTTTATCGCAATACTCGTACTCGGCTCGATGCTGGCGATTGCGCCCGCATCGGCGCAACTTCCCGCGCATCCCCTGAAAACCCGCAACGTGGTCCTGATCGTAAGCGACGGATTGCGCTGGCAGGAGATTTTTACCGGCGCCGACCCCACCTTGATGGACGGTGAGCATGGCGGAATTTGGGCTGATCCCAAGGAACTCAAGCGCGAGTTCTGGCGCGACGATGTTTCCGATCGGCGCAAGGCGTTGTTTCCTTTTCTATGGGGCGTGGTCGCGAAACAAGGACAGATTCTCGGCAATCAGACCAAGGGAAGCATGGCGCGGGTCACCAACGGCATGGCATTTTCGTATCCCGGCTACAACGAGATGCTGACCGGGCATCCCGACCCGAAAATAGACAGCAACGAGTTTGGCACGAATCCCAACCTGACTGTTTTCGAGTGGCTGAACAAAATGCCGGAGTTCCATGGCAAAGTCGCGGTCTATGGCACCTGGAACGTATTCAAAGATATTTTCAACGAAAAGCGCAGCAGCCTGGTAATGCAGGCCGGATGGGATCTGCCGGAGAAGGGAAAGCTCACGCCGCGTCAGCAATTGCTGAACAAGTTGTACCAGACCACCACCCGCTTCGATGCCGACGACGTTTTCGATTCGTTTCTGCAAGTACCGTTGCTGGAGTATGTGAAGGCCGATCATCCGCGAGTGCTTTTCGTGGGTTACGGCGAGACCGATAATTGGGCACACCAGGGCCGCTACGACCTGGTGTTGGAAAGCGCGCACGGATTCGATCGTTTCGTGCAGCAGCTTTGGGAAGAAATGCAGTCCATGCCGGAATATCGCGACCAGACAACTTTCATCGTCACCACGGATCACGGACGAGGCAGCGGACTTGTGGATTGGAAAGAACATGGGGTGGATCAGAAGGGATCGGAAAATATCTGGATCGCCATCATGGGCCCTGATACTCCCGCCCGCGGCGAACGCGAGAATAGCGGAACCGTCACACAGGCACAGATCGCTGCGACAGTGGCGGCATTCCTGGGCCAGGACTTCCCGCACGAGGTTCCGGCCGCTGCTGCGCCATTGGCGGATATTTGGTGACTGCTCTATCCAGTGTCATCCTGAGCGGAGACGACGCATTCGCTCGCGAATGCGTTGTTGCAGTCGAAGGACCCCTGCAGCGTCTCTGAATTTCACTTTTGGTGTTGGCTGGAGCACGTTACCGCGTTACGAAGAGTATAGGGGTCCTTCGACTCCTCAGCGGCTTCGCAAGGCGAAGCCGCTTCTCCGCTCAGGAAGACACGGCGAGACCGATCCCCGCTTTTGAGAGCGCACCCTTCAGCTTGCCTTCAGGAATCTCCACAAGGAGCAATGTCTTTTGAGTTTCATTCCGGATAGCGCTCCAGATTGGAAAGAGTAACCAAGTTCCACGACATCGCCGGGCAACTTCGACGCCCGACACTCAATCAAACAGACAGGTCCGAAATCCGGACAGGAGGGCTGCTTGAAACTACAAAGCCTTAAGAGACTTGCGGTATCGGCGGTTATGACAATGGCTCTGAGTACGGTGACGCTCGTTGCCGTGCCCCAGGCGTACGCGGATGACCACGCCAAGTGCCAGCGCGAGATCGAGCGCGCGGAATCCAAACTGGACCAGGCGATTCGCAAGCACGGCGAACGCAGCCACCAGGCGGACCAGCGGCGGCGTGATTTGAACGCCCAGCGGGAGCGCTGCTGGAACACCTACCATGGATGGTGGAACGGACACGACCATCAATGGCACACCGACCGTGACTGGGACCACGACCACGACGATCATCGCTGAGAACCAGCTTGTCGACCCGGTGTAGTCGAGGCCCCCGACTCAGGCCGGGGGCTTTGGACTCAACCAGACTGATTTCAGTTTGGTCGCGAGTTTTGCTGCGGCCGCCGGTACTCGGCGTCGAAAGTGATCTCCCACGTCTTGCCCGCGTCCCGTGAAATCTCAATCACCTGGTGTACCCGACCGCCCGGGAGAGGCGTGAGCGTAGTGCGATCAAGATGGGATCCGCCATCCAGGTGTGGGATTTCGCCCTGGAAGCGGACGCCACCATCTTTGTATTCCTCGATCAGCTGCTTTTCTTTCATGGGCCCGGCGTCGGTCACCCATACCTGTTTCCATTGCTTCTTGGCCTTTTGATAATAAAAAAGACTCTTGCCTTCGCCGCTGCCATCCGCCTCTTGCCAGTTCTCGATGATGGCGCATCCCCCTACAATCTTTTCCACGATGTCAGTGCCATTCAGCGTGCCATCGTGATTGTCGTAGACATCCCATCTGCCGACCCAGAAGTCGAGCTTGTGATATGCAGGTTCGTCCTGGCAGGGATGGGGTGGAGTTGGCCTAGCCGAGCCTGTTTGAGCGGGGAGGGAAGTGATTCCAGCGAGGAAAATTATGAATGCCGCAGCTTTTCTCCGGAGTCGCATGCCGCCTCCTGTGCCAGAAACACAGACGAGCGAGACGGCAATTTGTCATCGCTGCGGCTAACTCTTGCCGCGCCCGGCGATCATGAGTCCAGCTCCGACCACCAGTATCACGGCGCTGATAGCGGGCGAGACCTTTTCGCTGTCATGGGTTTGAACCCCAATACTGACATCGCCCGCCTTGATGCCGTGATTTTCGGAATGCGGAATCGCAACGAAAAATGACAGAATCCCCAGAATTGCGACTGCAAGCCCCACTGCAAAAAGAGCCTTCATAGAGGACCTCCTATTTTGAACTATACTCCGCGGACACAGGTGTTCATTGCGCCGCTTGAGATGCAGGCATGTGGGGATGGGGATGCTTAGGGCCTTCTAGTTCAGGCCCTTCGAAACTCTTCTAGCCAAGGTCTTAGCCAGCGAAATCTCTAGCAAACTCGACCAGGCTGCGTAATGCAATCCCCGATGGACCCTTTGCGATCCAGGGTTTTTGCTCTTCCGTCCAGGCGGTGCCGGCGATATCGAGATGCAGCCAGGGAGTGTCCTCGGCGAACTCCTTGAGAAACATCGCGGCGGTGATGGCGCCGCCCCAGCGTCCGCCGGAGTTGACGATGTCGGCGATGTTGGAGCGAATGATTTCCTTGTATTCGTCATCGAGAGGCATGCGCCACATTTTTTCGCCTGCCTTGTCCAGTGCCTTGCTGAAGCGGGCGTACATGGGATCATCGTTGGCGAAGATGCCGGCATTGATGGAACCAAGCGCCACCACAACCGCGCCCGTGAGCGTGGCAGCGTCAATCAGGTGAGTGCAGCCGAGCTGGCGCGCGTAGAACAGACCGTCAGCCAGCACCAGGCGGCCTTCGGCGTCGGTGTTGATAATTTCAATCGACTTGCCGGACATGGCAATCTGAACGTCGCCCGGCTTCTGCGCCTTGCCCGAGGGCATGTTTTCGGTCGCCAGGACGATAGCTGTGATCTTCAGCTTCGGCTTGAGCAGGGCGATAGCCCGCATCGCGCCGATCATGGTGGCTCCGCCGGCCATGTCGTATTTCATTTTTTCCATGCCGTCGGCGGGCTTGATGGAAATGCCTCCGGTGTCAAAAGTGATGCCCTTGCCGACCAGTCCCAACACCGGTTTTTCCGGAGCGCCCGCGGGTTCGTAGCGCAGGACGATGAGCGCGGGTGGTTCGTCCGAGCCCTGGGCTACGCTCCAGAACGCTCCCATCTTGAGTTCCTTAATTTTGTCAGCGCCGTAGACTTCGCACTTCAGTCCTACCTCCGCCGCCATCTTTTTCGCGCGGTCGGCGAGGATGGTCGGGGTCATGCGGTTCGAAGGCTCGTTGACCAGGTCGCGAGTGAAATTCTGCGATTCGCCGACGATGGCGGCTTCATCCACCGTTTGCTTGAGTTTCCCCTGATCGCCTTGAGCGACCACGGTGAGCGTGTCGATCTTCTGATCTTTGCGATCGCTCTTGTAGGAGTCAGGATCGAAGTTGCCGACAAAAGCGCCTTCCACGATGGCCTTGACCGAGTCTTCGATCTTCAGTCCGGCCTCCGGCGCGAGGATGGCGAAGCTCCGCAGACCCTTCGATTTGAGCGTGCGCACGGCAGCGCCCGCGAGACGCCTCAGATCGAAACTTGAAAAGCCTTTCGCTTTGCCCCCACCCAGAAGCAATAGCCGCTTGGCTTTCAGTTTCGCAGGATGGTGGAGCAGCGTAGTCTCAAAGGCCTTGCCGGTCACTTCACCGCCGGCAATGACGTCCGCGGCCGCGTCTTTGACAGCGGCGTCGGAGGTTTCGATCGAGACTTGCGGCTTGTCTTTTTCGCCGCGATTCTTTTCTGCTTTATCAAGTACGACGGCGACGAGGCATTCGGTTTCAACTTCTGCGGGTGTGGAGAAGGAAAGATTGGTTTTCATGTTTGTGTCCTTCCAGTATCGTCGGCGGGAAGGGCATTAGGCAAGCGGGGATGGCCAAGGCAGGTCTTTGACGTCGTTTGCCAGCCTTAAAGTCAAGAGCTTTTAACCGCAAAGGACGCAGAGAAAACCGCAAAGACCGCAAAGAGCGCGAAGGGAGCCCGCAAAGAGTGCCCAGGAGATGCTTGCGATGATCTATTTCCGGCGGCGTCCGGGGAGAATGGTGAAGCGTTTGCGTCCGGCAATGCGGTAGGTTTCAAAATCGTCGTGATCGATGGTCAAGATCAAGCTCAACGACTCGCGGGCGGCCAGGTAAACCAGAGTGGCGTCGGCGAAATCCATGGGACGGTCCCGATACTGAACCATCAAAGCATGAATCTGCGGCAGTTCATCATGCTCGATGGTTGCCAGCCGCACAGATCCGGAACGTATCAGGGTCCAAAGGCTTCGCATATCGCCAAGGTCCCTGATGGTCAGATGGAACGCTTCGGTCAATACTGCCTCGGTGGTCACCAACGGGAGAGGGGTCGCGTCGAATGCCTGATGGCACGACCTGTGCCACTCATCGTCACGGTCGAGTAAGGCGAGAATTGCGCCCGTGTCAATGAGAGCGCTAGCGTTCATGTTTGCTTTTTATAATTTCGCGGACGCGTTGAGATGCGCGGGAGGCGCGATGCGGATCGCCACCTGCGAGGGAGCCGATTGCCGCCTCGGCCCGCTTGCGAATGCGCGCTTGTTCGGGTTCGTCGCCATTACGTGACATACGTTGTTCCTGAAGCCAGTCCGCCGTGATCTGCTCGAGCAATTGCGCCAGAGACGTGCCTTCCCGCCGGGCTTCGTTCTCCAGTTCCGCCTTTTTCTGGGCAGAAATGCGCCAGCTGTAGACCTGGTCTTTCATGCACTACAGTGTAGTTCAAAATGAAAGTCCGGTCAAACCGGATTGTCGGTGTAGACTCTTTAGGTCAACAATCCTGCCCGGTGAACACATACCGCTGTAGGAATCAGCAATTGGAAGAGGAGTAGCCGAGACTAGAATTGGAAGAGCCCGTCACAACTAACCGTGGTTCTCCCGCAGGCGGACGGGATGACAGGTTGTCCTTCGCTTTTTCGGCCACGCTCCGCATCTTCGGCGACATTCCAGACCTGGAAGACATCTCTGCTCACCTTGGTCTTCAGGCAACGTACACTCATCGCAAACATGATAAGCCCCGACCCGCGAGTAAGGAGTTCGGCCATGACATGTGGGCATACAGTCCCGTGCTTAATGAATCTGAGCCCCTTGAGAAGCACATTGACGAACTCTGGGAGAAGCTGAAGCCGCACAAGGAGTACCTGCTTGGGCTGAGCAAGTCCGTTACCATGGATGTGTTTCTTGGCTACCGCTCAAACTGTGACCATTGTGGAGTCGAGGTACCGCACACGTCCTTGGAAATGTTCCAAGAGCTGAAGATTCCGTTTGGGCTATCAATCATTGTCGTGTAGAACCACTCCGCCAACGTAGATCCAGTTGTCGGTATAAACGCCTGATTTGGGTGCTCGATATGCCGCTGAAGCCGCCTCGGGAAGCGCTTTGTGCGCAGCGCGCTGAAGCGCTGCTCCACCCCGCCCTGGATCGACTCTCTTCGCTGTGTGTTCCCTCTGCCACAGCGTGTTTCTGGCCCCACGCTGCGCAGACTCGGAGCGCTCCGTAACCCGCGCCTAATCAGTGCCTTCGGGTATGGCTGCCCTCGTGCGATCTCTCTGGCGGGCAGCGACCCAGGAGGAGAATATGACGCAACTTAACTTGTCCGGAAGGCAGTCAAACAATACACAGCAGCAGAAACCGTCCGCGGAATACGATGACGGATCGATCAAGGACCAGACCGTGGGCGCGCTGGGAGCGCTTGCCATGTTTGTCGTAGTGATTGTTATCGCCAGTTGTTCCCGTAGCAGCAAGCCGGTAGCGGTGCAACAGCCCATCCAACCCGCGACTCAGGTCTCGGCCCCTGCGGTGACGGTCCCGGCCACGGTGCCCGCGCCTGTAGCGGCGCAGGTAAAGGCGAAAGCAAAGAAACACCGGGCGGCAACACTCTCTTACGTTAATTCCAAGTATGGGATCTCGCTCAGCTTTCCTCGAAACTACCAGTTGAAGAGTGGGAAAGAAATGCAGATTGCGTCGGAGACCGCGGAGACCGCTCAGATGGATTTTGTTCATCCCGGTGGAGTGACGCTCGCGGACGTAAAGCTGCCTGACAACTCGTATCCTGGAACCGACTTCCAGTCCGCGTTCCTGAACGTCAGCGTGAATCCGGGCATGACTTCCGAAGATTGCACCGAGTTCGCGTTTCCGGACGCGCCTGCCGGGACTGACGCATCGTCACAGGTCGCATCAACCCAAGGGAAGACAGCTCCAGCAAAAACCTCGAAAGTGAAAATTGGCGGCATTGAGTTCAACCAGGTTGAAAGCTCCGAGGCCGCCGCGATGAAACAAACAGACGCCAAGTACTATCACGTGTTCAGCAACGGGACCTGCTACGAGTTTGCTCTGGGCATCGGAACCGAAAGCGACGGGAACGTGGAAGGGACCACGCCGGTCGATCGCGAGCAGGTGTTTGGCAAGCTGGAAAAGATACTGGCCACGGTGAGGCTGCGGCCCACGGTGATGCCAGAAACCGCGCCGCCGACTGCGTCAGCAGGAAGCTCTGCCCCGGCAGACGCATCCCGGCCTGACAGCACCAGCAATCCGGAAAGCAGCGTGAATGACCGGAACTTCTAACTCTGTGGTCGATAGGAAGCGGGGTCTCCCGGACTGCTGGCAGTAGACGGCAGTCCGGTTGCTTGTTTTTCAGCGGGCTGGTAGGTCTTGAATCCGGCGCGCTGCATGCCCCGCGCCGCTTCCGGGTTTTTCATGAAGGTCTCCCAGACGAAGCCGGTGCGGGCGTTTTCCGCCATCAGCAGCGTGATTCCGGTATCGATGGCAACCACGTCACTGTCGTACCAGCCGCGCAGCGGGTTGAAGGCATTCACGAAGCCGTATGTGCTCCACGCCATCGGGTAGTGATTCCTGATGTGGCGGAGAACGCGCATCACGGGTTGGGTTAGAAACGGAAGCGAACCCCCAGCGGCACTGGGCACCACGCTTCCGTCGATAGGGCCGATCGCCGGCGGACCGCCCCAGACCACGTAACCCTTTTCCGAATCCGATGCCGTGATGCCCCACAGGTCGTCGCTATAGTCGGGGAACTGTTTCGCCAGTTCCAGGCAGAAACGGCGATGCACGTCGGTGGCGATGGCGGAGTTCTGAAAGTAGTCGGCGTAGCGGTCCCTTTTGCCCCGGAAATCAAACCAGGCCTGCGAATACTGGTGCACAAATAAAGGCGCGAATGACCCGATGTAGCGCAGCCCGTCATATTCAAAGACGTTTCGCTTCCAGGCATCCCAGGTTTGCGGTTTGAGCGGATGCGAAGAAGATCCCATCCCCAGCAGATACATCATCATCAGTTCGCTGTAGTAGTCCCAGCGGTAGGGCAGGAAACCGGCTTCGGGCAGCCATCCGTGAGGCAGCAGAGTCGTGTCTTCTGAAAGCCAGGTCCAGTCCACGCGATCGAAGATGGCGAGGGCCAGATCGCGGATTTCGGAATTTTCGAAATGCTGCCGGCAGCTGAGGATTCCGCACAGCAGAATGGCCGTGTCGACCGAAGAAATTTCCGAGTCCCATAATCGCTCGCCGGTATGGACGTTGGCGAAGTGGTAGAAAAATCCGCGATGGTTGGGCAGCGTTTTCCAAAGAAAGCGCAACGAGTTCTGAACCCGGGCGCGTGCCTCGTTTAGTGAAATGTAGCCCCGCTTTTCTCCAATGCAAATCGCCGAGAGCCCGAAGCCCGTGGCCGCGATGCTGGCCACCACGGCATTGTCGGTGGACGCCTTGCGGGCGTTGCACCGGTCCTTCACCAGACCGGTCTGCGGGTTGGCCTGCTCCCAGAAGTAGCAGAAAATGGTTTGCTCCAGGTCTTCCAGGAACTTGTCGTCATCCGGTGAAAGAAAAGTCTTAACCGGCGGAGTTGCGGGACGGGGATGCTGCTCGGGGGCCGGCGAAAACGGGGCGGGAGGTGCGAGCGAAGCCAATCCCAATTTCGACAAAGGCAGACACATCCCCATGCCGGCAACCTGTCGTAACCATTCCCGGCGGGTACGTCGGTAGGGGCTAAACTTCCTGGCGTCCACCTGACCATCCACCTGACAAATTTAAATGATCCTGAGCCGGGGAACGATCAGGGACCACAATCGAAGGTAACAGGGATGGTTACAGTGGCTGAGTCTAAAGACCTTGACGAAACCGGGGACCAGACTAAAAATCCGGGGGTGGAGCCTGGCGTCGTAAAATACCCCGTGGAGGTGGCGAGGTGAGGGTGGCTGAATGACTGGCGAGATGGGCGGCGACCGCATCGGCGAGACGATCGGGAAGACAAACGGCCAGAAGACGAATGGCAAGGTGCCGATGAGCGGCAGACGGAAGCTGGTGACCGTGGTGGCCGGCATGGTCTCGCTGCTGGCGGGTCTCGCCATTATTCTCTGGAGCCGTCCGCACACCCGGCCCATGTCGCTGCGGGGTGCGGTCGTCCGGGAAGACGTTGATCCGAAGAAAGAGCTGCCGGTTGCCGACGTCGAGGTCACTGCGCTCGCTGGCAGTTCGGTTCTTGGCGATGGCAAGTCGGATTCGTCCGGGTTTTTCACGGTCACGTTGCGCACCCGGCTCTGGATCGGACGGGCAGTCACGCTGCAGTTCAAGCACTCGGATTACCAGCCGCTGGAGATGCATGAGTTCGTCGGAGACAAGCTCTACGTGGCCCACCTGGTGCCTATTCCTCATGAAGCGCATGCCCCCAACCGTCCGGCGATCACCGTGTCCAATGTCACGGCCCGGTATACGGTCAAGTCCACAACCGCGGCCAATGTGGGCAGCGCGGTAACCACCTTCGAAGTCGTGAATACCGGCAACGTGCCCTGCAAGAAACAGCCGCCATGCTCGCCCGACGGAAAATGGAAGGCCTCGATGGGCTCGGCCACGATGGATGCCGGAGAAGGAAACGAATTCCGCAATGCCCGTACCTCGTGTATTGCCGGGCCCTGTCCATTCACCAAGGTCGAAGACGAAGACTTTTCGCAAAACGGCCGCACCATCAACGTGTCTGCCCGTAACTGGTCGGACACCGCGACCTTCCTGCTGGAGGCCGAGGTCTTTCATCCCATGGTCAGCGACATGGTGCGCACGTCTTATCCCGTGAAATTCGGCCAGGCGTTGAATTTTACGGTGCCAGGATCGGCGGAGGGAGTAACCATCCAGGCCGAACTCAACGGAGAAGCCATCACGTTTCCGCTCGGACCGAATCTCTACCTGAGCTGGGCTGATTGCAACGCTCGCGTCAACAAGGACCAAACCAAGGTCTTCCGCTGCGAACTGAAACCCGGGTACCGGTTTCCCTAATACCTCTCAAAGTGTGCTCATTTCTGCATGTGCTCATCTTCGCATGTGCTCATTGAGGAACGCGAAGACGTCGGGCTCCCAACTGCTCACTCCGAGATAGAGGAAGCCGTGCCCCTCGTCGACCGTGCGCCCGACTGGCGGGTAGATCTTCAGGCGGTGCGGCTTGCCTAGCTGCTCAAACCGCGCGTCCAGCGTTTTTCCCGCTGTGAGCGAGTAGTCGTTGGCGGCGTGAATGAAAAAAACTGGCGCCGTGATATGGGCGACCGCAGCGAGCAGCCGCGCTCGCAGCTGCGCCGAGCGGTCCCAGCTATAACCGGCGCCAGAGAAGATCACAACCGCTCGCAGGTTCGGCTCGCGCTCAGCCAGCAACAATGTGAGCGAACCCCCGAACGAGTGTCCAATCACGGCGACATTGTGCGAATCGACCTTGGGGAGCGACCGTAGAAGTTCGAGTCCGGAAACGGCATCGCTCATCTCCCCGTTTTCCAGCAAGCGCAACTGCAGCTCGTTGCTCGCCTCCTGCCCATGTGCGGCGAATTCGCGATTCATCAGCTCGACTGCGTTGGAGCCCTGGTCCGCGGAGAGCCCGACGCCACGCCGGAAGAGATATAGGAACACATAGCCGTGGCGAGCGAACACCGGTCCGAGCGTGCCAGCCTGCCCCTCGTAAGGTCCGAGGCGTTCGAGTTCTTCCGGGGTGCGGCCGCTGCCGTGATTGAGCAGTACCGCGGGGAACGGTCCGCGGCCTGGCGGACGCCAGAGCAACGCGTGCAGTGTAACCGGGCCGTTGTGCACTTCCACGGTTTCAGGCTGATCCGACCGCTGTCCTTCGGCGGTCATCGCAAGCGTGGAGGTGACTGCAAGCAGCGCGATAATTGACAGGTACGGTTTTGCCATTTTGTCTCCCGGTATTAGTCGACAGCAGTCGCTGAGTTGCTATCTGGGGGTTGTCCGACATCTGCCGATGTCGCGGGACTACTACGAACCGGAAAATTGGCTATATCATAAGTCCGATGTCCAAGCCTCGCCGCAATACATTTTCTTTGCCGCTGGACGACACCCCATTCGCTCTCAAAAAGCGTAAGGCCGTTCCGCATGAGTTCGTGCTCGACGCCATTGCGCAGCTATCGCCACGAACCCACCCTATGTTCGGCTGCCTTGCGGTCTATGTCGAAGACAAGATTGTCCTGGTGTTGCGCGACAAGGTGCTGCGCGACAAGGGCGAAAAGACGGCAGACAACGGGGTGTGGCTCGCCACTACCCAAGAGCATCATCAGAGCCTGCGCCTTGAGTTTCCGAATATGCGCTCGATTCAGGTGCTCGGGAAGAAGGTGACGGGCTGGCAGGTGCTTCCGGCCGACGCGCCGGATTTCGAGGCGGCGGCGCTGCGCGCCTGTGAACTTATCGTTGCCAGGGACCCTCGAATCGGCAAGGTGCCGGGGTCACGTGTTCCGGCATCGAGAGCCAAGAAGACGAGGAAATCCTCGAAGCGGGCGAAGACGAAGCGAGCGAAGACGAAGCGAGCGAAGACGACAAAGCGATGAGGCACGGGGTCCGCGCCGAGGAAGGTCTGTGGCTTCTGGCCGGATCCCACCTTTCGAAAACCGCGAAAGCTGGGGCACCCCAGGCTAGCGGGATCAAATCTTACGATAAGGTGGGCCACCCACCCGCTGGCGGAAAGGCCAAAGTTATTTGCAGTCGCGACGGTGAATTATCCGGTAGTTGCTTTTCGAGTGGTGAGATCACGGACAATCTGTAGCAGCATTGAATGGGTTGCCTCTAGATTTGACTCTGACGAGTTATCTTGACCAAGCGTATCCATAGCCGCAAGGAAGGAAAATCGTTCCGCCGACTTCCACCGATAAAGCCGAACGTGCCCTGCGAAAAGTTGATCGGTAGAGTCTTTTTCCGACATCCGGAATTGCTCGACATAACCGCGTCTTGAGTCTGCATCAACCCACACGCCATGCCCGAGATATGCCGCAACGTGGACACCGACCCGTGCTGCACGCGGCCAATCTGGCCCTTCAAACGCGGCCACGTCGCCGGGGCTCAGGATCGATTCGTTGATCCGGTGCCGATTGTTGACTTCCTCGATGAGATTGAGATCTTCGAACGTGTTCAGATAGAAATCGCTCGACCGGTGGAACTTCTCACTGTGGGCGTTCGAGATAAAGCCCGAGCAATTAAGTCCGTCACCCGGTTCTGTGTCCCAGTGCTCCAACATTTCAAGCCGTGCCAGGTAGTTCACCGGGAAGGGGCTATAGGCGCGAACAAAGAAGAAACACCGTCCCAGGCTCGGAATCAGCACGATCATCGTGACCGCTATCACTGCGAGGAGTGCGCCGATTTTGAGTTTCCGTGCTTGTTCGAGTGTCATGTTTTTCTCACGCTGCAACAGAGGTAAAAGCAGGTAGGCGGCCAAAGGCGTTGAAGTTACCAGAGGGCCACTGCAGCGCTTCGTTTCGCGCCTATCCCGGCTCGGAAGTTCCGCCATGCAGGAGACTTAGCTCAGCCGTCAGCTGCCGCAAGACAACCTGTCGATGTCGCACTTTCGTTTCAGCGCAAGCGTGCAGAGGTTACGATAGTAATTTCAGCTCAAATGACCCTGGGAAAAGAAGTTCCGTGCGAGTGGAAGCAAATTGCACTTAGAGAGCAGCACGTCTGTGGCGAGCGAAAATCAGAAACCCCGCCCAAGCGGAGCTTGGGCGGGGCGCCCCTCGATTCAAATTTCGCGGGAGGCTGCGCCACCCGCCACTTGTGGCCGTGAACGAAAGCAGCGCTCAGGAGTTGACTCCCGGTGGATCGAGCGAGTACAGCTCATGAGTGTAGGACGGGCGCTCAACCAGCGTGGCTCCGCAGTCCGAGCTCTGAGTGAAGTCAATGGAGACTTCGTTTGCTTTCCTGTCTACACGTTGCTGAAGCACGAACCTAACCGAGGTCGAAGGGGGGCGAAGGAAGCACGGGACGCTCACGGTGCTCTTCAACTTTAGTGACTACTGGTCGACGGAGGGGCCCCGGTCGCCACTTTTTGCGCCAAAAAAGCCCCATTGGACTTCCAGATCTGCTGGAGCTGGCTTTGCAATTTTGAAGTGTCATGAACCCTGAGCGCTATCATCACGGCTATGTAGGCATTCGCTCCGGCCCATCCCCCGTAGGAACGCACGTCGCAGAAGTTCGGCGTGACCTTCCATATGAGCCATGCAATTGTTGGGAGAACGAACAACAGAAGGCCAAGAAGTGCAAACCGCCATTCGTACCGGTTGTACCCTCTACGTCGCTGATCTGCGAGATACGGTTCCCAGCCCCAGAATGATTTGTCAGTTACGAGATCCCGAATTTTGAGTCGTAAGCCTCCTTCAAGGTATACAGCAGTGTTGAGAATCTCCCACGTTGCATAAACCCAGGCCCACAAAAGGAGTTGGAGAAGAAGCAGTCCGCCCCACACTCTTGTGGAGTTGCTTATGGCCGGGCTGCCCCAGGCTTGAACAATCACCGTGAGCAGAACTGCAAGAACGGAATAGGACAAGTACTGGAGATATATCCAGTATGTGATTCGATTGGTCAGTGCCCCATACTCTGCAAGATAAATGTCAAGCGAGGCCTTTTGATCTTCTCTTCCTGCGCCGGGCATGTCGGATTGAACCAAAGTAATCTCCTTCGTCGGGTACGTATGGGACGAGGTACGGAACAGCCCTGGTTCCCGCAGAGAGTATAACTCCGGAGAAGATCACTCAGTCTCCCAATTTTAGAGCGCTTCGACTTTTGAGGTTTTCGACAAATGGGACCCGGCTGGAAGCGACGGAACTTCACATCTGGCGCCACAACCTGCAACTAGCACTAGGCACGATGGGCGGGGACGGCAAAACAAGCCTCACGGTCCAGCCCGGTTGGTGACTACTGATCAATGCCAGATCTGGGCCGCCCGCGACCTCATCCTTATATTCATACACTATTGCAGTGTAGAATTGAGACAGCTATGTCCCTCTAAGAGTGCACGATGAGAGCAAGCAAGAGGATCGAAATCAAAGGATTCGGGAGAAGGGCCAAGAAAACAGCAGGCGGTAACCTCTATCATGGGAGGTTTACCTGTCACGACGTACAATGGACGGGAGAAGGTGAAGAGCTCTTGGCTACCTTCACGATAACTGCGGAGGAACTCACCGACGCAGCAGATAGCCATCTTCTATGGACCGATCAGGACGTACAGCGTGGAATCCGGCCCGATGTCTCTCCGTTTACGCCACGCGAGCTACCTGTCGGTGCCGGATACCCCGATTCGAAACTGTATATCTTTGACGCCGCCAACGCGGACGACATCGCCGAGAAGCTTCTGCGTGGCGAGAGGGTATTTCTAGGCCCGCTGATTTGGAATCTTCGCCCGGGTACATTTCAAGCATACTGGGATAACGCAGCTGATTCGATTTACTTATATAACGGAAACATATATCTCCCCGATTCCCACCATCGTCAACAGGGGATTATAAAGGCTGTCCGCGCATACCGAGATTCCCCTTCTTCCTATCCCAGATTTTCTCTCACGAAACAATTCAAGATTGAACTCTACTTTCTCTCCAAACAAGATGAGGGCAACTATTTCTTTGACAAGAATCAGCGGCCCCGCCCAACAGCGAAATCTAAAGCCTACGACCTCACTACGCTTGATGATCTGTCTTTGCTGGCAAAGAAGGTTATCGACAAGAGTGGTGCCCTTGCCAACAATGTGAATCGCGTGACCGACCGACTAACGGCAAAGAACCCACAAGTGATTACTCTTTCGACTCTGCGCGAGATGATGAAGTCGTTCGCCACGGCGGACTCATTGGATGAACCAGAGATCGAAGGCCTTGCAACTGTGGCAGCGACGTTTTATGACCTTCTTGCAGAAGTTCGACCTGAACTGGACAAGATGAGCGAGGTTGATCGCAAGATAGTTCGGGAAAGGCTGGTTGTCGACGCCGCGGTGATGATGCATGGGTATGCGGCGCTGATGAGCGAGTTCAACGACGATATCGCGGGAATTGGAGTTCGTGGAGCGGAAAATGCATGGCGCACGAAATTGAAGCGACTCGGTCGGGGCAAGCAGTATTCATTCGAAAAGTGGACTGGGGACCTATTCGAGAAACGAAATCCACTATGGCAGCGGGTTGGTGTCGTCAAGCCCGGGAAGGACGGGAAGAGGCTCACGGTACTCAATACGGGCGCCGCACGATCGGAATGTGGTCGTGTCTTGCGCCAGCTCGTCTCCATAGACCATGATCTCTCAAGTCTCACATTTCTAGCGAACAGGTGAACCCGAAATGCCGACCGGGAGATCATCGCTTTTGGCTGGCCGAAACAAGGCTCCTCTTACGCCAGATGAAATCCGGCGCGCAGTAAATACATTCCTGGGACTGGACAAGAATGTGAGCGCTAGGTACGACGATAGCTCACGAACTGCTTTCCATGAGTTTGTGGAACCAGCGGGAACCTATGGTGAAGTCGTATTTGGGCCCGATATCTATCCAGGATCAAGCGTCATTGATCCGAATTCAGCCTTAAGTTTGGACGCAGCAGCTGCGCACGAACTCACACACTATCACAGGTGGAAGGATAAGACGGCGTTAGCCAGCGACGACCTCGAGCATCTCGACGAGGCGCTGACAAGTCTGCAGGCGATATTTCGATATGATCGGCATCTTAGCGAGACTGATGTACGCCTGTTAGTAGCGGATGCTGTTCAGCGCCTCCAATTGTTTGTACATCAAAAACAAACTGTAGTTGCCGTCGAAGAGGGTGCCGAAAATTTGGGTCGTTCAGAATGAGTTGGTCCCCGGGCAACCCCGTCCCCTTCTACGATAACAAAATGTTCCGCATCATCATCGGGGTCGCCATCTCCAGCGGAGTGGATTCCTCCGCTGTCCGGCCATGTTATGGGCGGAGGGACACACTTTCGCCCTCGCCACACGGCTCTGGAGGGGTGCTTTTCATACCTCGTCCGCATTAGTATGGGAAGGAGGCACCAATCCCCTATGTTCACCTCGCAGCCGATTGGATTTGTGAATAGTCCGTACAAGAACACCAGCGAGATTCCCAAGGGGCTTGGAGCGAAACACGATGTCGATGGAGTGCTCAAGATCCTGCCCGAGTTTGAGCCCGGGCTCACCGACATCGAGGGCTTCTCGAATCTCTTCGTGATCTGGGAGTTCGATCGTTCCCCTCGGGTTGAATTGCGTGGGGACGATTTGCTGGCTTCGCCGCCCTCTGACAACCGGCAGCATGGGGTGTTTGCGACCCGGTCTCCGCGGCGTCCGAACCCGATTGGCCTGACTGTCGTCGAGTTGCTTCGCCGTGAAGGCGTTGACCTACATGTTCGAGGTGTGGATATGCTCGATGGGACGCCGATTCTCGATATCAAGCCCTACCTGTCCAGCATTCCGTCCGAAAAGTTGCGCCGTGGGTGGCTGGCCGAAGCTGAGGCGCGACAGAGGTGATCCTGCAGCAAGTTGCCACGCCACCACCTTTACCTTCCCTTGCGGGAACGGGCGACGGCTTCCCGTGCTTCGCTGTCCGCCGTGCGGCGGCGTTCGGTTTCGCGCTTGTCCCACAGTTGTTTGCCTTTCGCCAGCGCAAGTTCCACTTTCACCCTGCCATTTTTGAAATACATGCGAGTGGGAATCAGGGTGAGCCCTTTCTGCTGGGTTTTGCCGATGAGCTTGCGAATTTCCTCTTTGTGGACCAGCAGTTTGCGGGTGCGCAGGGGCGCGTGGTTGAAAATGTTGCCATGCTCGTAGGGTCCGATGTGGCAGTTCAGCAGCCAGAGTTCGCCATCTTTCAGTATCCCGTAGGCGTCTTTAAGGTTGGCGCGGCCGTCCCGGACAGACTTGACCTCGGTCCCGGTCAAGGCAATTCCGGTCTCGAACTTTTCCAGCAGAAAGTAGTTATGCGACGCGGCCCGGTTGACCGCGGCGTCACGCTCTCCGGCTGCGGTGGGGTCGCGGCGAGGATTTTTCTCCGGATTGGGCTTGGTCTGATGTGCGGGCTGGCGGGCCATGGCTGTATCTAGGTTATCCCACTGCGGGGGTTATCACACTGCGATACGCCCCCGCAGTGAGGGAAATTGGGATGATGCCGACGCGGGACGCGCGCATTTATGCATCCGAATACAGTGAGCGCCCTCCCAAAATGGGACCGATGCTTTCCCGAAAGTGGCCTATCAGGTAACGCTACAGGGACTAAGCCTTATGAGTTTAACTGCTACCACAGCAGTCACTTCCACCGCCGAGGAGCGATGCTATAATCAGCCAGCTAACGTCTCCAACAAGCGCATATTCAGCGGCCTAGCCCGGGGTTTTTGGCCGATCCCCGAGGGAAGACTGCCTGCGAGGGACCAGTGAAGACACGCCTGATTCGCCCGGCAGCGATCGTATTGCTGGTCGTGGCCGTAACATTACCCGGCGCCGCCGACAGTGCCAAGTCCTTATACAACAAAGGAAAGGACGCGGAGGCCCGCCAGAATTATGAAGCGGCCTACGATTTCTACAAGCAAGCTTATGAGCAGAAGCCCCGGGATCTGGCATACCGAACGTCGTACGAACGCACTCGTTTTCTGGCTGCGGCCTCGCATGTACATCGCGGGCAACTGCTGCGCGAGGCAGGCAAGCTGCAGGAAGCACTGACTGAATTCCAGAAGGCCGCGGAGATCGATTCCTCCAGCTTCATCGCGCAGCAGGAAATGCGGCGCACGCAGAAAATGATCGATGCCGGCAATGCGGCGCCGCCGATTGCTGCAACCCCACCACCGCCGACCGGTTTGCAAAAGCGTGTGCAGGAAGCCCAGGGACCGGTCGACCTGGCGGCAATCTCCAACGTCCCCATTACCCTGAAGCTCACTGAAGACACCAAGGTCATTTACGAGACGGTGGGCAAGCTGGCAGGAATCAATGTGTTGTTCGATCCGGACTACACTTCGCGGCGCATCAAAATCGAGCTCAACGGGGTCACTCTGCAAGAGGCGCTGGAAATCATCGCGCTGGAATCGAAAACCTTCTGGCGGCCCGTGACCACCAATACCATCTTCGTCGCCTCGGACAATCCGGCCAAGCGCAAGGAAGTGGAACAGAGCGTAATCAAGACGTTCTACCTGGCAAACCTGTCTCAGCCGACGGAACTGCAGGATGTGGTGAACGCATTGCGGCAAATCCTGGAGATTTCCCGCATCCAGCCGCTGCCTTCGCAGGGCGCCCTGGTGGTGCGTGGAACCCCGGACCAGATTGCGCTGGCGGAAAAATTAGTGGGCGATCTCGACAAGGCGCGTCCGGAAGTGATCGTGGAAGTGGCCATCATGCAGGTAAGCCGCGACAAGACGCGGAACCTGGGAATCAGCCCGCCGACCAGCGCCACTGTTGCCTTGCAGAACAACATCAACAACACTACCAGTAGCTCGACGAGCACGACGACCAGTTCTTCGAGCACCTCGGGAACCGCGAATCAGATCAACCTCAACCGGCTGGGAAATCTGAAGGCCACCGATTTCACCGTCACAATACCACCGGCCACGGCCACAGCGCTGTTTAGTGACAGCAACACCAAGCTGATCCAGAACCCGCAGATCCGCGCGGTGGATGGCCAAAAGGCATCGCTGAAGATCGGTGACCGCGTTCCGGTGGCTACCGGATCGTTCCAGCCGGGCATCGGCGGCGTCGGCATCAACCCGCTGGTCAACACCCAATTTCAATACCTTGACGTTGGGGTAAACATCGATATCACGCCCAAGGTTCACGCCGGCCGCGAAGTCACGCTCAAAGTCTCCATGGACATTTCGTCGGTGACCGGGCAATCCAACATTGGCGGCATCAGCCAGCCGGTCATCGGCCAACGCAAGATTGAACATGAAATTCGCCTCAAGGAAGGCGAAGTGAACATACTGGGTGGAATCCTGGAAGATCAGGACATCAAGTCGCTGAGCGGCATTCCCGGGCTGGCACAGATTCCAATCCTGAAATACCTCTTTGCCCAGAGCAATGTCGAGCACAAGGAAAACGAAATCGTCTTCGCCCTGATCCCGCACATCATCCGGGCACGAGATGTAACCGATCTCAATGAGAAGGCCCTCGAGGTGGGGACCGCATCCGCCATCGAGCTACGGCGCGCCAGTCAGGCGCCGCCGCCCCCGACGCCCGAGCCAGCTCCGGCAGCCGCTCCGGCTCCGACCTCCCAGCAGGCACCGATGGCCGCTCCCCAGCAGGCAGCGCCCGGCGCAGCCAGTTTCGTGTTTGACCCGGCCACTGTCACTCAGCCGGTCGGATCTACTTTCGCCGTCAACATAATGCTGAAGGGGGCGCAGAATGTGTATTCCGTGCCCTTGCAGGTCAGTTACGATCCCAAGATTTTACAGGTAGTGAATGTGTCGAACGGAGGGCTGCTCTCGCAGGATGGCCAGACGGTGGCACTGGTGCATCGCGATGACGACACCACCGGCGCGTTACAGGTCACTGCGACCCGGCCGCCAGGAGCGACCGGCGTTTCCGGACAAGGCGCGGTCATCACTTTGACCTTCCTCAGTAAAGGAAGCGGGCAGTCCACTCTGACGATCTCCAAAGGCGGAGCGCGCGATCCGTCGATGCAGGCTTTGCCAGTGGCCGGTGCCGTGGCCACCGTCACGGTACAATAGAGACGGTGCCATCGCAGTCTGGCGCCATCGATGCCGCGGGGCTAGGCCCGGCGAACTCGCCGGTTGGGCCTGTCTGGACCCAGACGTTACCGTTCCCCGAGTACTTAAAGTCCAGGCGGTTTTCGACGATAGTGTCCTATGAAGTGTGTCGGCCTTAGACCTAGCTCCGCATTCCGCCTGCGTGGGTTCACGCTCATTGAATTGATCGTGGCCACTGCCATCCTGGTGATTCTGACCGGGCTGGCGGTTCCCATGGCGCGAGTGGCCATCAAGCGGGAAAAAGAGCGTGAGTTGCGCTACGACCTGTGGCAGCTGCGGGATGCGATCGACCGCTACAAGGACGCGGCAGACCGACAGGCATTTCAGATCAAGGTGGGCAGCGAGGGGTACCCGCCGGATTTGGACACCCTGGTTACGGGCGTGGATGTGGGCGGCAAGAAGGTGCGTTTCCTGCGCAAGATTCCCACTGACCCCTTGACCAACTCCACCGACTGGGGGATGCATTCCATGCAGGATGACCCGACGTCGGACTCGTGGGGCGGGCAGAATGTTTTCGACGTATTCACCAAAGCGCGCGGCACCGCTCTGGACGGTACGGAATATAAGGACTGGTAAATGGCAAGATTCGGGAAAAGGAGGGATCGCGGCTTCACTCTGATCGAGCTGATGATCGTCATCAGTCTGATTCTGATCCTGGTGTCGATCTCGATCCCGGCGTACAACCAGTCCATCCTGCGGGCCAAGGAATCGGTACTCAAACAGGATTTGTTCCAGCTGCGCTCGCTGATTTCGCAATATACCCTGGACAAGCAGAAGGCGCCCCAATCCCTCGACGACCTGGTGCAAGCGGGCTACATCAAGCAGATTCCAAATGATCCCATGACCGGCAGCAACAGTACCTGGACGGTGGAGCAGGAAGATTCGCTGATGTCGGTGGACCAGCAGGATCCGGGAATCAGCGACGTGCACAGCGGGGCAGAACAGATCTCCAGCGACGGCACCGCCTACACCACCTGGTAGTCGGTTGGTGTGGTCGCGGGCGACCCGCCCGCGGCTTTTGAAGTTGGCCTCCCGCGCCTGAACCCGAATCTCGTTCCTCGCGGGCGAGTCGCCCGCGGCCACACCAACCGGATTTGAACAGTTCTCCCCTACCCACTAACATCTAATCATGCCCGTTGAAACCGCCATCACCCCATCCACCTACACACCGATCCATGCCCCCCGCGGAACTGAGATCACTTGCAAGGGCTGGCAGCAGGAAGCCGCCATGCGCATGCTGATGAACAACCTGGACGAGGAAGTCGCGGAGCGGCCGCGGGATCTTGTGGTCTATGGCGGTACCGGCCGCGCGGCCCGGAGTTGGGAGGCTTATCACGCGATCGTTGCCTCGCTCCGAAATCTCGAGAATGACGAAACCCTGCTGGTCCAGTCCGGCAAGCCGGTTGGCGTGTTCAAGACTCACGAGTACGCTCCCCGGGTGCTGATCGCAAATTCCAACCTGGTCGGGCACTGGTCCAACTGGGAGAAGTTCAATGAACTGGAGCGGGCGGGCCTGATGATGTACGGGCAGATGACCGCGGGCTCGTGGATCTATATCGGTTCGCAAGGGATCGTGCAGGGGACGTTCGAGACATTTTCGGCGGCGGGCGAAAAGCATTTCGGCGGAGACCTGGCAGGGAAGCTGATCGTCAGCGGCGGCATGGGCGGCATGGGCGGAGCGCAACCACTGGCCGCGACCATGACCGGCGCGGCGTTTCTGGGCATTGACGTTGACGCGGAGCGCATCAAGAAGCGTTTGAAAACCGGCTACTGCGACTTCATGGTCACGACGCTGGATGAGGCGCTGCGCATTCTGAAGAACGCGGTGCGCAAAAAAGAGAATGTTTCCGTCGGGCTGGTGGGGAATTGCGCCGACGTGATTCCGGAACTGGCTGAACGCGGCGTCCTGCCCGATATCCTGACCGACCAGACCTCGGCGCACGATCCGCTGAACGGTTACGTTCCGAATGGAATGACTTTGCCGGAAGCGCTGGAACTGCGCCAGCGCGATCCGCAGGCCTACCAGGAGCGGTCTTTAGATTCGATAGCCCTCCATGTCGAAGGTATGCTGCGCCTGCAAAAAATGGGCGCCGTGACTTTTGACTATGGAAACAATATCCGGACGTTTGCCTTCCAGCGCGGAGTAAAAAACGCGTATGACTTCCCCGGATTTGTGCCCGAGTATATTCGCCCGCTTTTCTGCGAAGGGCGCGGCCCCTTCCGTTGGGTGGCGCTTTCGGGTGATCCCTCAGATATTGCGGTGACCGACGATCTGGTGCTGGAGCTCTTTCCTGACAACCGCATCCTGCGCCGCTGGATCGATCTGGCACGCAAGCGGATCAAGTTTCAAGGGCTGCCGGCACGCATCTGCTGGCTGGGCTACGGCGAGCGGGCGCAGTTCGGCCTGGCCATGAACGATCTGGTGAAGAAAGGCAAGATCAAGGCGCCAATCGTGATCGGCCGCGACCACCTCGATTGCGGATCGGTGGCGTCTCCCTTCCGCGAAACTGAGAGCATGAAAGATGGCAGTGATGCGGTAGCCGATTGGCCGCTACTGAATGCTTTGCTGAACACGGCGGCGGGCGCATCCTGGGTCTCGATCCACAATGGCGGCGGTGTGGGAATCGGCTATTCGCTGCACGCCGGGCAAGTGACAGTAGCTGATGGCACGGAGATGATGGCCAAGCGAATCGAGCGCGTCCTGACCACAGATCCCGGTATGGGAGTGATTCGCCACGTCGACGCCGGCTATGAAGAGGCAAAGCAGTTCGCAAAAGAAAAGCACGTGAAGACGCCAATGCCCATGTAGGGACGGGTGATCGTGTGGGGACGGGTCAGAGACCCGTCCCCACACAATTACCGTCCCTACACAATCCCGTCCCTGCGGGAGCACTGCTAAACTAACCGCTGCGTGAATCCTTCCACTAGACACGAACCAACCTCCGATCGCGCCCTGCTGCTCGTCAACATCAGCCAGCTTCTTACGCTACGCAGTCCGTCGGGCAAACCTGGTCCGCGCCGCGGCCCTGAGTTGAGCGAACTCGGCGTCATCAAGGACGGCGCCGTGCTGTGCACGGGAGGCAAAATTGTCTCCGCGTGCAAGAGCAAAGACGCGCTGCGCGATCCCTGGATCAGAAAAAACCGCAAGCAGCTTATCGAGATCGATTGTGCAGGCCAGGTTGTCCTACCCGGGTTCGTGGACTCGCATACTCACCCGGTATTCGTGGCGCCGCGTCTGGTGGATTTTGAGAAGCGCATCGCCGGCGCGACCTACGAACAGATTGCCGAAGCGGGCGGCGGAATTCGCTCCAGCGTCGAGGGTGTGCGCAAGGCCGGCAAGAAACTGCTGGTGGATCACGTTCTGGAGGCCCTGCACCAGATGGCCGAGCAGGGCACAACTACGGTCGAGGCCAAGTCGGGATACGGATTGACAGTGGATTCTGAGATCAAATCCCTCGAAGCCGTCCGCAGCGCCGCCGGCAAATGGCCGGGAACCGTGGTGGCCACGTTGCTGGGCGCGCACGTTGTTCCGAAAGAGTATGAGGGCAGGCCGCAGGAATATGTCGAAGTTGTCTGCCGGGAGATGATTCCGTTGGTTGCCAGGCGGAAACTGGCGATTTTTGTGGACGTGTTCACCGACCGCGGCGCTTTCAGCGTGGAAAACGCAGAAAGAATCTTTGAGGCCGCCAAGAACCACGGTTTGGGGGTGCGGGCACATGTCTGCCAGTTGAGCGAGACGGCCCTGCGGCCGCTGCTACGTTTTAACGTCGCATCCTTCGACCATATGGATCACGTGAGCGACCGCGACATCACACAACTAGCCAAGCTGGAGACTGTAGCCACGCTGGTTCCCGGAGCGAACTATTTTCTGGGGTTGGAAAAATTCCCGCCGGCCCGCAAGCTGATCGACAACGGAGTGGCGGTGGCGTTGGCCACGGACTACAACCCGGGCTCGTCGCCGACTGCCAGCATGCCGTTCGTCTTGTCCCTGGCGTGCACACACTTAAAGATGTCGCCGGCCGAGGCGATCACAGCCGCGACCGTCAACGGCGCCTGGGCTCTGCGCCTGCAGGAGAGAAAGGGATCAATCGCGCCGGGGAAAGACTCCGACCTCGCAGTCTTCGATATGGAAGACTATCGAGAAATCGCATATTGGGTTGCATCGAGCCGATGCGCCTTCTCGGTTCTCAATGGCGAAGTGCTTGCATCCCGGACGCAATAACAGCAGAAGAAGAAACGGCAGCCCAGCTGCACGCGCCGACTCGCACGAGCGAAGCAACCAGTTGCAATCACCCAGTTTCGGACACTCAATGAGCAGCCGCCATTGAGTGAACTGAACTCCGTTGCTATAATCTTCCCTGTTCCACACGCTTCCAGAATCTGACTGCCCGAATTGACTGACAACTCCATTCAGGCGCAGGCCCGCCAGACGAGGGCGCACCGCGCCAGCAGACAAGCTGTGAGCCAGAACGTGGCCAGGTAGCTCAGGTGGTAGAGCGCAGCCCTGAAAAGGCTGGCGTCGGCGGTTCAACTCCGTCCCTGGCCACCACATTTCAAAGCAGTTA
>Ga0075021_10000173_pt1 | contig 35498 bp, 34 predicted proteins | sample ColStrG_CSR_2012_FD_72749 | JGI IMG/M metagenome (GOLD analysis project Ga0075021, IMG submission 72749) | Freshwater sediment microbial communities in response to fracking from Pennsylvania, USA - Cold Stream Run_MetaG_CSR_2012 | ecosystem: Environmental > Aquatic > Freshwater > Creek >...
ACGTGTTCTAACCTGGAAAGTGTTTGTGTGACTGTGTGGCCGCGGGCGACGCGCCCGCGGTTTTTTTTGGCCGGAGGATCGCCAGTCCGGATCAGAATTTGGTGGAGCTAGTCGGGATCGAACCGACGACCTCATCGTTGCGAACGATGCGCTCTCCCAGCTGAGCTATAGCCCCATTTCGGTGGATTCGGCAACCTGATTTTAGCAGCGTTTCCCGCCTAGGACCAAGGTGCTGCCGCACTTCCGGAACATTTCGTACAATCATGTTTACCGGACGAGCGGTTTCAACGTCTAATGGATGAGTTGCAGTTCGCCCAGATGTTCACTCAGGTCCAATCCGGCGATCGCCAGTATGGCCCGGCCGCGTTCTGCATCTCCGCGGGAGTGCACTGTCTGTTCGTGCTGTGGCTTCTGCATGTCCCCAGTCCCAGCATTGTTGCGCCGGCCTTCGTCGCGAACGGCGATCATGGAACCTACATCGCCCATCTCTATTGGCCGAACCAGCGCGGCCTGGTGGCAACTGATGTTTCTCCAGGTACGTCTGGAGAATCAGCTCAATCGCAATTGAATTCTCACCTTACCTGGAAACGCCACCTCAAAACGGCGAAGTCAGCCAAGCGTGATCTGCCACGGCCCAGGCTTGGAACGGATACCGAAACCAGCACGCCCGGGCAGGCCGCTCAGGTGCACGCGGCAGGCTCGCCGCTGGGCACGGTGCTGGATGGGCCGGTGACCGGGGAAGAGGTTCGTCCGGCTCTGCCTGTGGTTTCTCCTGACCCGGCTGTCGCCACCGTCGAACTGAATGGTCTGCAGGGCGACGTGGTGATCGAGGTCACGATCGACGAACAAGGCAATATTGTTCAGAAGGTTGTGATCCAGAGTCTGGCTCCGGCAATCGACGGCAAAGTGCTCGAGGCCCTGGAGAATTGGCGCTTTCGACCGGCCACCCGCAATGGCGTTGCCATCCCATCCAAGCAGGACGTGTACTACCACTTTCCCCGCCTCGGCAAAGGTTAGCCCCGGCCCGGCCCGCTATAATGGCTGAGTGCCCTTAAATATTCGACAACTCGCCTCCGCCGACTTCCCTACCCGTTGGGGCAACTTTCGAATTCACGGTTTTCGGGGAGAATTCGGCATTGGCAAGCAGGTGCGAGAGGAGGAAGCCGTCGCCCTGGTCATGGGCGATGTTCATTCGTCGCCTCCCCTGGTCCGCATCCACTCGCAATGCCTTACCGGCGACGTCTTCGGCTCGCTGCGTTGCGACTGCCGCCAGCAACTGGAGATGGCGCTTGCGATGATCGCCGAACAAGGCGCCGGCATACTGATTTACGAGCAGCAGGAAGGCCGCGGCATCGGCCTGATGGCCAAGTTGCAGGCGTATGAGCTACAAGACCAGGGACTGGACACGGTGGAGGCCAACGAGCGTCTCGGATTCAAGGCCGACCAGCGCGAGTTCGCGCTTCCGGCAGAAATCCTGAAAGCGCTCGGCGTGTCACGCGTGCGGCTGCTTTCCAACAATCCCGACAAAGTGGCTGCGCTGGAAAACGGAGGCGTGGCCGTCATCGAACGCGTCCCCTGCGAAGTTACCCCCTCAACCCATTCCAAGGATTACCTCAAGACAAAAAAAGAAAAGCTGGGACACCTGTTCACCTCGCGCTAGGTTTTAGTAGCGCCGCCGTCCCGGCGGCTGTCCCGAGGGCGGCGCGGCGGGCGAGGATGCCCGCCGGACAACCGGCGCGGCTCTACTAGTTCTCGGCCGCTGCCAGCACCGCTCTCTTCGCGAACACCCGAATCATCTCCCGGCGATATTCCGGGGTCAGCGCCGAGGTGGTAAGCGGCCGGGCGCTCTTTGCAGCCAGGTCGCCCGCAGCCGCGGCCAGCGATTCATCCAGCAATTTTCCCGCCAGCAATTCGCTGACGCCTTGGACCAGCAGAGGTGCGGGGTTGACCGCCGTGATCGCCAAGCGGGCGTCGGCAATGTGTCCGTTCGAGCGCTTCATCATTACGGCCACGCCGGCGAGTGGATAATCAATCGATCCCCGAACCCGCAACTTCCGGTAAACCCCGCGATAGTCGGCCGACGAGTCCGGCAGAAACACGCGGGTCAGCAACTCATCAGGGCGTAGCGTGCGGTAGGCGTCGCCCTCGCCTGTGTAGAACTCAGAAAGTGGCAGCCGCCGGCTGCCCGACGCGCTCGCGATCTCAACCTCCGCAGCAAGACAAAGCAAAGCCGGCGGAGTGTCTCCGGAGAAAGTCGCCCAGCACTTGGTTCCGCCGGGCGCCACGTGACAGAGATCGCCGTCTTTCTTGATGCAGAAGCCGCATCCCTTGCGCCATGTGAGCGACTGGTTGTACCAGAGACAGCGCGTGTCCAGGCAGATGTTGCCCCCGATCGTGCCCATGTTGCGCAGCAGGGGCGAAGCCACGGTTGCAGCCGCCTCCGTCAGCACCGGGTAACGCCGGCGAAGAAGGACAGATTGCTCAATCGTGGTCAGTGTGGTGAGGGCGCCGATCTCAACACCGTTTTCAGTTTCCCGTATGCCCTTCAGCTCCGCAATATTTCGCACATCCAATACATACTCCGGCTCAAACAGCTTCTGCTGCATGGACGGAATCAGATCCGTTCCACCCGCAACAACCCGTGTGCCGCGGGCGCCCCCGCCCGCGTGCTTTGCCAGCCGAGACACCGCCTCGTCCAGGGTTCGCGGGCGCATCAACTTGAATTGCGGAAGGCTCAATCGTCCCCTCCTGCTGCGGGCTGCGCTTCCCGCCGCGCCGGATCCAGCGCATGCCGCTCAGGCCCCTTGCCTTTGAACCAAAGTGATCCGCCATGCTCGCGAAATCCCGCGGGGCAGGTGGGATCAATGCCCTCGGTCAAATTGATCGGCTTGGCATTCTTCTTCGCTCGTAACGCCGCCAGCACGCGCTCCGGCGTGAACGGAGCTTCGTGTAGACGGACGCCCACCGCGTCATAAATCGCGTTGGCGATGGCTGGAATCGTTGCCGCCAAGGAGCCCTCGCTGCATTCCTTCGCCCCAAAGGGCCCTTCCGGATCGATACTCTCGACGATGATCGGCTCCACTTCCGGCGACTCCACCGACGACGGGCTGCGATATTCAAGCAGACCTGGATTCATCAGCATGCCGTCTTTCCAGACCATTTCTTCGGTGAGCGCCTGCCCCATGCCCATCCACACCGAACCGATGATCTGCCCTTCCACCGAAACCGGATTGAGCGCCCGGCCGCAGTCATGGGCGGCCCAAACCTTGTGCACGGTAACCTCGCCGGTCTCTTCGTCAACGCTAACCTCGGCCACCTGCGCGGAATATGAATAAGCCGGCGACGGCCCTACCCCGCCGCCCTTATGTTTGCCGCCACGCGCTTCAGGCGGCGGAGCATAGGAGCCAGTGCCGGTCAGCGTGCCGTGGAAATCAATGGCTGCCACTACAGCTTCTTCAAAGGTCATCGAATCCCTGGGACCTTCATCCTTGCGCTTCTGTTGCAACGATCCGCGAAGAATCTGCCCGTCGACTCTCCCACTTACCGAAGCCTCCGCCTGTGTGGCGCGGGCGCCCCCGCCCGCGGCTTTTGTCTTAGAGACCATGTCATCCCGAAAAACCAGCTCTTCCACCGCACAATCCATCTTCCGCGCCGCCGCCGACGCAATCTGCTTCTTCACTTCCGCTGCTGCGCGCAACGTGGCATTGCCCGCCATAAACGTAACCCGGCTGGAATATGACCCGATGTCAATGGGCGTAAGGTCAGTGTCGGCGGCCACGATCCGTATCCGGCCCAACGAGCATCCCAAAGTTTCCGCCGCAACCTGTGCCGTCATGGTGTCAGAGCCCTGCCCGATTTCAGACGCGCCCGTATAGACCACGACTCCGCCGTCACGATCAATCTTGATGTTGACGGTCGAGTGTGGCATGTCTGACCGAATGATGGAGTTGGCCGCGCCGCTCACGTAATGGCTGCATGCAATGCCCAGGCCGCGGCCTCTCGCCAGCTTTCCCTTGCGCCGCTTCCATTGCGAGCGCTCGACCGTTTTCTCGATGCACTCCGGCAGGCCATAGCTCTGAACTCGCAGCCCGTTGACGGTGACGCATGGCGGCTGCAGCAGATTGCGCTGTCGAATTTCTGCAGGGTCGAGATTGATCTTTGCCGCCAGCTCATCCAGCTGTGATTCGAACGCAAAACGGACGTTGACCGTGCCATGGCCGCGCATCGCACCACATGCAGGCTTGTTGGTGAGAACCCGATAACCGTCGTATTGAATGTGAGGGATGTCGTACAACGCGCCGAGCAACGCGCCGGAATAAAGAATCGTGACCACGCCGTAAGAGCAATACGCGCCGCCGTCCTGGACCACACGCGCCTTGACCGCAGCAATGCGTCCATCGTTCTTCACGCCGGTCTTGAGATCGATGATGGTACGCGGCCTGCCCCGGTGCGCCCAGAAAACCTCTTCCCGCGTATAAGTGATCTTCACCGGTGCGCGAGCCTTGCGGGCCGTTACCGCCGCGATGATCTCCAGCGGGATTACTTCGCTCTTGCCTCCAAATCCTCCGCCCACCAGGGGCTTGATCACTCGGATCTGCGCCATGGGCATTTCAAGCACCAGCGAGAGCTTGTGCTGCAGGTAGTACGGAACCTGTGTGGAAGACCACACGATCAGCCGCCCGGGCTTTCCGCTTTGTGAATCAATTTCGAAGCTGGCCAGCGTCGAATGCGGCTCCATGGCCGCGTGGGTCACTTCGTTGGCGATAAATCGGGCTTCGGCGACGTGGTCCGCTTCCGCAAAGCCTTTTTCGGGATCCCCGAAAACGTGGTGATAATCCTTCTCCAGATTTTGGGGCTTGTTGTCGTGGATCAGGTCGGTCTCCGCCTTCATTGATACTTCTGGATCGAAATAGGCCGGCAGTACTTCGTAGTCGACTTCGATCAACTCCAGCGCCTTGTCGGCCGTGGCTTCATCCACCGCAGCAACGCAAGCTACGTTGTCGCCCACGTAGCGCACTTTGTCCACGGCCAGCGCATGCTCATCGTGGCCGACGGGAAGAATGCCGTAGGTGTTTGGAGCGTCTTTGCCGGTCGCAACTGCGATCATGCCGTCAAGTTTCAGAGCGCGGCTGGTGTCAATGCGTTTGATTCGGGCATGAGGATAGGGCGAATGCAGAATTTTCCCCACCAGCATTCCGGGTAGGCTGAGGTCGTCGGTGTACTTCCCTGCGCCCGTAGTCTTGCCAGCCGCGTCAACCATCGCGATGGGCTTGCCGATAATGGAAAAGTCAGACATTGGTCGTTCGTCGGTCGCTCTGCCCCGTAGCGCCAGCGTCCCGCCGGCTGTCCGGGTGGCGTCTCGCCACCCGCCCCTGGGGATGCTTACCCGATCCCCGGTGGGTTGATGCCAGCGACGCTGTCCCCTCCTGCTCCGCCACAATCGCCGCACGGATCGCCTCATACATCTGGTTGTAGCCGGTGCAACGGCACAGATTCCCGCTGAGCGCTGCACGAATCTCTGCGTCGGTCGGCTGCGGATTCACCGCCAGCAGATGCTTCACCGTCATGATGAAGCCCGGAGTACAGAATCCGCACTGCGCGCCTCCCCAGTCGCCATAAGCCTTCTGAATCGCAGCCAGGCTCCCGTGTTCACTCACGCCTTCGATGGTCGTGATCTCCTGGCCTTCACAACTGGCCGCCAGCATGGTGCAGGCGAGCATGGGAACGCCATCCACCTGCACAGTGCAGGCGCCGCAGGACGAATCGTCACAACCTCGTTTGGAGCCGGTTAGCTGCAAGTCCCGCCGCAGCGCGTCCAGCAACAATGTGCAAGGCTCGATGGCGAGCTCATGGCTGCGGCCGTTAACCCGAAGTTCGATGAGTTCTTTTTTCATGGATGGAAGCTGCTAGCTTCTAGCTCCTGGCTATTAGCGAAATCGAAAAAGCATTGCTTGGCTAACAGCTAAGAGCTCGAAGCTAAGAGCTGCCTTCAATACAGCGGCACTTTCGGATCCACGGTGCGGGCCCAGCCGTCGATCCCGCCGCGCATGGACTGCACCTGCTCGAATCCCTGCTGACGCAGCCAATTGGTTACGCTCAACGAGCGCACGCCGTGATGGCACACCACCACGATATGCTCTTCCGGATCTAGCTCCTGGTGAGCCCGCGCCGGAATATCGCCCATGGGAATACTCTTGCTTCCCTCGAGACTCGCCTTGACCAGTTCCCAGGGCTCGCGCACGTCGAGCAGCGTGAACTTGTCCCCGTGCTTGAGCATGGCTTTGACTTGTCCGGCACTGATTTCGAAATCCATAAAAAGCGCTGCTAGCTTCTGGCTTCTGGCTGCTGGCTTCTAGCTTCTATCCAGGTGGTACTAGGGTTAGCTAGAAGCCAGAAGCTAGGAGCTAGGAGCTCTTCAGTATCCAAAATCCGTCTGTGTCGCGTACGCGTGTCGCTTTACTCCCAGCTCTTCCACGCGGCACGCACCCAACTGGTTCATATAAGCCTGGCGATCCGCGACGCCGTAAACCCAGCGCTGAAGCCAGGACTCGCTGTCGGCTTTCGCCTTCGTCTGCTCGTGGTATTGCCGGAAGAACGCGTCATCCCGTTTGTAGTATCCCTGCACCGGCGAGGGATGCGCCCCATATCTGGACTCGACCACCGCATTGACCAGAAATCCCGGAATCACCGTGCGATTGGGGTCGCTGGCAATCACTTCGGGTTCCACGATCTCTTCGGCCACCACAATCACGCGCTTGGCGGAACGAACCGCTTCGATCATGATTCCAAAATTACCCCAGCAGTGAGCGTTGCCGTCCCGGTCGGCACGCTGAAGGTGAACGATGGCAACGTCAGGCGAAAGCGCCCGCACCGCATGCAGCTTTCCCGAGCCGCGTTGGGACAGCCGCCCTCGGCTGTCCAGATGAGTCGAGGACTCGCCAGCCTGTGATTCCGCAAACGGCGACTCTATCTCAGCAAAGAAACTATTATCCCGGACCACATCGCTGCCCAAGGCGCTCCACGTGGGCAGAAAAGGCACACCCATCGCGCTCGCCTGCAGGGCCAGCGCCACCGTGAAATTGGTCATGTTCACCATCTTCACGCTGCCTTGTTCCACGGCGCGTCGAAAGTTGTAGGCCGAGCCCATCATCACATTTCCTACCCACGCCGCAATCACCTGTTCGACGCATCCCGCCGCAATCATCTGATCGAACAGAATGTCGGAGATCGGTCCGATCAGCGTGAGATTGCGCTTCTTCTGGCGAATGATCTCGTGGCCCGCGGCAAATGGAATCATCTGCTCCATCTGCAATCCAAGCGCAACCGATGCGCCATCCGGCACCAACTCGGCAATGGCGTCGCGCATGGTGAGGAGCTTGGACATGCCCGGCTCACCTCCCTTTCCAGACTGGTTGGCGTTTTTCCAGAAACGCGTTGATTCCTTCCCTCACATCCTCGGTCTTCATCAGCTCATCCAGATAGATCTTTTCCGCGCGCGCCAGGCCCTTGTCGAAGTGCATCGCGTTCCAGACATAGCTTGCCTTCTTGGTGATCGCAAGCACCGCGGGACTCAACTTCGAAAGCTGCCGTAGCGAATCTTCCACCACACCCTCAACCTCTGCCTCAGGAAGCGCGCGGTTGGCCAGACCTATGCTGGCGGCTTCCTCACCGGTGACGCTGCGGCCCGTCAGAATCAAATCAGCAGCCCGCTTTTGTCCCACCAGGGCCGCAAGGGCCGTAACCGCTACCGGCGGATAGCATCCCAGCCTGATCTCGGGAAATCCCCACGAAGCCGCCTCGGCGGTGTAAACCAGGTCGCAGACCATGGCCAATTCCGCTCCTCCACCCAGGCAATGGCCATGCACCGCAGCGATCGAAACCTTCCTGCTGTTGACCACGGCCAAAACCACCGCGTGAAACTTGGCCAGCATGCCGGCGACTTTCTCCGGCGTGTGGGCGGCAACGTCCACGCCCACCGAGAAGGCCTTCCCCGCCCCGCTCAGAACCACCGCGGACACGTCATCGCGCGCCTCGATCTCAGCAAGTGCACTCCCCAACTCTTCCATCATGACGATGTCGATGACATTGAGCGGAGGATGGTTCAGCGAAATGCGCGCCACTGGAGGGCTGAGCTCCAAGCTCATTCGCGAATACTTTGTCAGTACCTGGGTGGCCACTATTTTGTCCAGAACCCATCTTTGTCGTATTCGCGGATCGCGCGCAACTCTTCCGCGCTCGGCTCCGGCGTCGGTTTTACCTCTTCCGATACCCGCAACGTCCACCCGGTGTTACGCAGCACATCTTCGATCTCAACCCCCGGATGGGCGGACGACAAATACGCTTCTCCATCTTCACCGAAGCGCAATACAGCCTTGGTAGTGATCACGGCCGCCGGGCCGCCTCGAGGTAAACCCACGCGTTGCCGCCATCCCCGACCATCGCCATTTCCCGGGCTGGTTACATACGACACTTTCTCCGGCAAACGCTCTTTGCTGTGCTCGAGCAACACCACGAAACGCTGGGCCAGCGAAGCGATATCACACGCTCCGCCAGATCCAGGTAATCGCGTGAGCCCTTTGGGTCCACGCACTTCGGTCGAGTTCAAGTTGCCAAAGCGATCCACTTCGGCGGCTCCCAGAAAGCCCAGATGCACCCGCCCCGATTGCAGCAGACTCATCACCCCCAGCATGTCCAGGCACTGCGTCGCACCGCAGATATTCGGAGGATCGGCCATGGTGTAGATAAGTTCGGGCGCAGGCATGGCCCGGATCACGCCATTCTCAAAGAGTCCCACGGCATTCGGAGCATGGGTCTTCTTTGCCACCACGAATGCAATCAGCGGCAATCGCATTCCGACAAACACAACTTCGCCGTCACGAATCTCCCGGGCCGCGCTGGCCACCATCAATTCGCCCAGGGTGTAAGACTTTTCCTGCCTCGCCGAAATCGTGTCAGCAGTCGACGCCATACGAGAACCGGGAACTGCAAACTACCAACTGAGTTTTTACTTCAAAACATTCACCAGTGTCCTAGAGCCGCGCGCCGTCACAAATTAATCGCCGACTTGCGAACCTCGCCAATCGAAGCCAGCGGATCCCGTGCGCCTTCTTTTGGCGCGATCCATTTCTTTTCACTGCTGATAATGTCCAGCAGCAACTTCTTGTCTTCCGCCGACGGCATGTATTCCCTCAAATGCTGCTCATAGGCATTGTCGTCGACCGGCGCGCCCGTCTCCGCGTGGAATTTCTGCCCAGCCCAGCGCCCGATATGACGGTGGAACTTGAGATCCGGAGCATAAAGCTTTGGCTGTCCGGTGGCCAACACGCTATTGAAGCGAGCAATCAAACCCGCCACCTCGTCGCGATAAAGGCGCCGATTGTAGTCGTTCAAATCCTCAAGGTCGGCTGCCTGCTCGTTCTTGGGCTCATCGTAGCGCCCTTTGATGCCCCACACGTAAGCCCAATGTGCGGATGAGGAATGGTCGGTGCCGAACAGATCATAGGAGCTCGAAATCCACTTGTTGAGGTATTTCTGGATTAGCCAGCCAGGAATCACGCCCGCTTCCACGATGCGGCGCAACCCGTCGTTCCCCGTCCCCATATGGAAGGCTTCCTCACGTAGCATGTAAGACATCGACCGGCCGAGCGGCGCAAAGGCCGAATACTTGAACATCTGCAACTGAAACTTGCCGTCGCGATCCACGAAATCCGTGTAGGTAAAGAAGTCCATCCAGTTGTCAACGTCAACGTTGAAGGCTCCCAGCAGGCGTTTGTTTTCGAATGCCCGCCGCTCCAGCATTTTCTGCGCCTCTACCTTGCCGGAATAACCGAAGTGGTCGACCAGCAGCGCGCACATCTGCCAGCCGTGCCGCATTTCTTCGATCATGACCCGGGTGATGGCACGGCGATCCCAGTCGGTCGGCGCGCTCTCGAACAGATAGCGCTGCTGTTCTACGCTGGCAAATTCCGTGTCGCCCTGATAGACGATCATGTTCATCAGGGCGTCGCGCATCTGTTGCGTTGGGATCTGGCGCAGGTTCTCCCACTTGCGGCGGCCCTTGAAGTGACCGAACTGGATTTCTTCCATGTCGATCGCGCCATAGAGCGTGTCGAACTTGAAGCTGGCAATTTCATCGTGGTTGACGCCGATGTCCTTGCGCCAATCGTCAAACAGTCCGACCCAATCACTGAACGTTCCGATCTTTGCGACTTTTCCGGGCATAACACCTCTTCTTGCAGGCAACTCGTAGCGCCGGCGTCTCGCCGGCTGTCCTGCGGGCGTGCCGCCCGCAGTTCGGGTGTAACACTACTTTGCCTTGAACGTGGCCGGCCGCTTCTCCACATACGCGGCCAAACCCTCCTTCGCGTCCTCGCTCTGGAAAAGAATCTGCTGATTTTCCCGCTCCACCGCCAGCGCGGATTCCATGGGAATTTCCCAGCCCGTCTGCACCGCGCGCTTGATCCGTCCCACCGCCTTCGCGGCTTTGTTTGGCGGACAGAACTGGCGCGCGTATTCCATGATGTTCTCCATGAAATTCTCGCGCGCATAAATGTCGTTGATGATCCCCATCTCCTGCGCCTCTTCAAAGGAGAACGTATTCCCCGTGACCATCAACTCGATCGCCTTGCTCTTCCCTACCATGCGCGATAGCCGCTGCGTCCCGCCGGTGCCGGGCAGAACGCCCAGATTCACTTCCGGCAGCCCGATCTTGCCCGATTCCTGGCGCGCGATCCGGAGGTCGGCAGCCATCGCAATCTCCAGCCCGCCGCCCACACAGTGACCGTTCAGGGCCGCGATCACCAGCTTGGGGGTATGCTCCAGCCGCAGCAACGTCTCGTTTGCGTGAAGACAGAAGTAATACTTGAATGTGGGATCCACGCTGGCCAGCATCTTGATGTTTGCGCCCGCTGAAAAAAACTTGTCGCCCGCGCCGGTGAGCACGATCACGTGCACATCGTTATCCATGCGCGCCTTGAGAATCGCCTCATCCAGCTGGCGATTCATCTCGTAGGTGTAGGTGTTTGCCGGGGGATCGCACAATTCGATCACCGCCACGCCCGCGTCGACCCGGTAGTTGATCAACTGTTTCGTGCTCTCACTGCTGGCCGGCTGCACTGTAGTCGCCATTGTCAGACTCCTTTTCGCAATCGTAGTATGTCGTTTCGGTTCGAGAATGCAGATTTCTTCTTCTGTGACCCCTTGTTCTCCGAGCTTTTGACCGGCGCGGCGCCGATGCCCTGCAGGAAGATATCTCCCATCTCGCGCGCCAGTTCGGAGGCGCCCGCATCGACCCGCGGGTTGTACCAGGTGTAGATCCAGTTCATCATCCCAAACAGGGTAAGCACCGCAGTCCTACTGGAGAATTCCAGCCCCTTGCCGCGCTTATAGTTGTCCAGCAACTCAATGCAGATGCGGTAATACTCGCGCTTGATGGCTGCGATCTCGCTGCCAAATCCGTTCTTCAGCACCTCATCTTCATGGGAGAGAACCTTCATCGCTTTCTGATTGGCGAGAAAGTACTCCAGATGGTTGAGAATGAACATACGGATTCTCTCGGCGGGATGGTCGACTTCATCCAACCTCGCGCACAGCCGCGCCACGATGGTGGTGAAGGTGTGCTTCTGGATGAGGTAAAGCAGTTCCTCTTTGGACTCGAAATAGTAGTACAGCCCGGAGAGGGATACTCCGCTGGCACGCGACAGATCGCGCATCGACGCAGCGGCGTAACCTTTTTCATAGAAAACGTTGGTGGCGTGGACCAGTATCTTGGCCAGGCGTCGGTCAAAACGGGTCTCCAGGCTCGGCCCGGGACCGCTGCGCGTAAGCTGAGACTGGATCGGGGAGACAGTTGCCATTGTTCGAACGTTCGTTCAAATAATACAACAGCCCAATCCCGTTGTCAGCTGAGAACTGCGAACAATAAACTGACAACTGGGTTGTCACAGAGAAACATCCGGCGGCGATGTCTGCAGTCCGCCAACTCTCGGAACAGCCGATACCTAATTCCTGATATCCCCCAGCAACTGCTCCACTTCGGCCTTCAGATCCGCGGTCAGTGGCAACAGCGGCAAGCGCGCCGGACCCCCGTAATAGCCGTTTAGGTCCATCCCGTACTTCAAGCCTGGAATGCCGAGTTCCCCCGACACCCGCAGGGTGACCTTTGTAATTCGCTCCTGCTTTAAGCGCGCTAACTCCGCATCGCCTTCCTTCCATGCCGCGTATATCTCGTAGCATGCGGTAGGCGCAGCATCGGCAAAAGCCAGAATCCCGCCCACCGCACCCGCCTGTAAAGACGGCTCCAGCTTCTGCGCCAAACCCACCACGATCTGGAAACCGACTTCCTTTTCCCTGGTCTTGATCCCACTCACCATCGTGACCGCGGCAGAGGATGGTTTTGTCCCGCCCAGAGCCGAGACTTGCACCAGTTCCCCGCCCTGTCCGTTTCCGCCACTGGACGCCTTGAGCATGCGTGGAGTCACGGCGTCAAAAGTTTCCGTGACCTTGGCCGCGCGTTTCACGTGACGTGTCTCTTCCGCCATCCGGCGGAGTTTCTCCACGTCGCCGCCCGATTCCTTCATGCCGATGATATTGGGATGCCCCGCCAACTCGATCACCACCTCGGCGGAAATGTCGTATCCGGTAAATCCCGGAACGTTGTAGATCATCACCGGCAGCGGCGAGCGGTCCGCCACCGTGCGATAGAAGGCCAGCATATTCGCGGGATGCATCACCTTCTTGTAGAAGTGTGGCGTGCGTACCAGGGCCACATCGTAGCCCACTTCAGCCGCATACTCGGTGAGCCGCAAGGTCTCGATGGCCGACTCAATGCCCGTTCCCGCAATCAGCACCTTGTTCGGCGCAGACGCCTCCCGAGCGGCTTTCAGCACTTGCCGCCGCTCCTCATCCGAAAGCATCACAGCCTCGCCGGTAGAACCTAAGACAACGATGCCCGCAACCGGAGTCTTGGAGTAGCGCTCTACGTTGTGTTCGAGCTTCTTGAAGTAAACGTTGCCGTCAGGATAAAACGGCGTGGTGATGGGAGGAAAAATACCTTGAAGGAGCATAAACTAATTGTAGACGAAAGTGTTTTCTTATCTTCTGGTGGCTTGAAGGTTGTAGGTTGCTGCGTAACCGGCCCGCCTTTTCTCTAAGGGCCGATTTCAGACGAAGACATTCGCCAGAACCGGTTTCTGGCCGTCCGTTCAGGTACTGCTTCGCAACGGGAGGTTCTAGACAATATGGCAAAGGTTCGACGCGATGCCGCTACCTCAATAGCGCCCCACCCGACCATCTCGGCTGAGCTGGCATTGAAAAGGCTGCAAAAACTTCTGGAACAGATACCGGAGATACGTGCAGCGGGCTACAGCTCGGCTGCCTTTTCGACTTGGCAAGGAAATTTGAAGATCGTCCTTTCGGATTTCCACGGCGAGAACTCGCTGGTTTTTAACGAATTCGCCGGAATCTGGTTTAGTCCGGGCATGATTTACAACGGACAGCCGGATTCTGAGTTTGTAAATAGTTTCAACTCCGGTCTAGACCAGGCAAAGGGGTTCCTGGAGTCCAGAATCAATGATCTACGCGAAAGGCTCGAACACGAAACTCCGAGCCCTAGAACGCTCGCACTTCATAATAGTGTTCCGGACAGTCGCAGGATTTTTGTGGTGCATGGCCACGATCACGGAATCAAGGAAACCGTGGCGAGATTCCTAGGAAAGTTGAATCTCGAACCGGTCATACTTCACGAGCAAGCAGACCAGGGGAAGACCCTCATCGAGAAATTCGTGGCCCACGCGGCGGATGTACATTGTGCGGTTGTCATTCTCACCGCCGATGATACCGCGAGTCCAAAAGCTACTCCTGAACAAAAAGAGCTTCGGGCTCGGCAGAACGTGATTCTTGAACTTGGATTCTTTGTCGGTAAATTAGGTCGAGATCGCACGTTCGCGCTCGTCGAAAAGGGCGTTACTTTGCCTTCCGACATCCACGGCGTCGTTTACATCACGTTGGATAACGGAGAGGAGTGGCGCCTGCGGCTCGTAGGAGAGCTGAAAGCTGCGGGTCTAGACGTTGACGCGAACCGCGCATTTTGACCGTCACCCGCTACGCCGATCACCGTTCCGCTGCTGGCTTCACAAAATGCGCTGCCGGAACTGCCCCAATCTGCACCAGCAGACCCAGCTGGTCCCAGTTGTCCCAGCCCTCCACAATCTTGCCGCCCGAGATGCGCTGGATTGATGTGCCGGTCACGGTTGCTTTCTTCCCGGTAGGCGCGAATCCGAGGAAGTCGCCCTTGTGAGTCATGGTCGAGGTCCAGCGGGCCACCACCTTGTCCCCTTGCTCAATAATCTGATCGATCGTCACCGTCATGTCAGGAAACGCGCGGCGCAGATTCTTGGCAAAAGTTCGGAACTCCTCAAGCCCGACGTCGGTGTCATGCTGCGCTTGCCCATGCCCGATCACGTCAGGTGAGGCCATCTCATCAATCGCCTCCATTCGCCCGTGGTTCCAGACTTCGTCAAACCACCGTCGAATCAGCGCGCTATTTTCTTCCGCCATACCACACCTCCACCGCGGACTACCCGCTTCGGCCTCTCACTGTACGCTCCGCGTGCAACTGCTGCAACGCCTGTACTCGCACTTCTCCGCTCTGCAGCGCGGCGATGCCTTCGGCCGCGGCCCGAGCCGCCGACAGTGTGGTAATAGTGGGAATGCGCGCCATCACCGCCGCACGCCGGATGGCCTGCTCGTCGAACCAGGGGTCAACCCCATGCGGAGTGTTGACGATCAGGTGGATGCGCTCGCCCTTGATCAGGTCCACCGCGTTGGGCCGTCCCTCTTTCACTTTGTAAACCCGCTCCACCGTCATGCCCGCGGATTCCAGCACGTCGGCGGTACCGGCCGTAGCCACCAGCTTGAATCCCATGTCTACAAATTTGCGCGAGACCTCGGTGACGTTCGGCTTGTCATGATCGGTCACGCTGATGAAAACCGTGCCTTGCGTAGGCAGCTTCTGGCCGGCCGCAGTCTGCGCCTTGGCGAACGCCTCGCCAAAATTGTCGGCCACACCCATCACTTCGCCCGTGGATTTCATCTCCGGACCCAGCACGGTGTCGACTCCAGGAAACTTGTTCCAGGGGAAGACCGGCGACTTCACGTAGTAGCAGCGGCCGGTGTCGAGATCGGCGCCGCGCTCGATATACTCCGGTAGAAACTCGCGCAGCTTGCGTCCCGTCATCAGACGAGCCGCGATCTTCGCCATCGGAACGCCGGTCGCTTTGGAAACAAAGGGCACGGTTCGCGAGGCCCGCGGATTCACTTCCAAAACGTAGACCGTGGCTTGGTCTGTGTGGGGGCGGGTCTCTGACCCGCCCGGACGGGTCGAAGACCCGTCTGAAATTACGCTCGCCCTCGGAATGGCGAACTGAATGTTCATCAACCCGACAACTTTCAACGCCCGGGCCAGCTTGAACGTGTACTCGCGCATGCGGGTCAGCAGCGCCTCGGGAATATCCACGGCGGGCAGGACGCACGAGGAATCTCCGGAGTGAATACCGGCTTCCTCAATGTGCTGCATGATGCCGCCGATGACCACGTCTTCACCGTCTGAAAGCGCGTCCACGTCCACTTCAATGGCGTCTTCAAGAAAATGATCGATCAGCACCGGACGGTCCTGTGAATACTCGACCGCTTCTTTCATGTAACGCACGACCATCTCTTCGTCGTAGGCAATCACCATGGCGCGTCCGCCCAATACATACGAAGGCCGAACCAGCACTGGATATCCCACCCGCTTCGCCCCTTCAATCGCTTCTTCCACCGAAGCCGCCATTGCGCCCGGAGCCTGCGGAATCTCCAGTTCGTCGAGCAACTTGCCGAAACGCTTGCGGTCTTCCGCCAGGTCGATCGACTCGGGTGACGTTCCGATAATGTTGACTCCTGCCGCCTTCAACGGCAGCGCCAGATTTAACGGAGTCTGTCCGCCAAATTGCACGATCACGCCGACCGGCGCGCCGGAGGTAGCCTCGTGCTCACAGATGGCGAATACATCCTCGAGAGTCAGTGGTTCAAAGTAGAGACGGTCACTGGTGTCGTAATCGGTCGAGACCGTTTCCGGATTGCAGTTGATCATGATGGTCTCGTAGCCGTCGTCGCGCAGGGCAAACGCCGCATGGCAGCAGCAGTAATCAAACTCGATTCCCTGGCCGATGCGGTTGGGCCCGCTGCCCAGGATGATGACTTTCTTCTTCCCGGTGGGCATGGCCTCGTCTTCTTCCTCGTAGGTTGAATAAAGATACGGCGTGTAGCTTTCGAATTCCGCGGCGCAGGTATCCACCCGCTTGTACACCGGCGAAATGCCGCGCTTCTTGCGCAGATGTCGAACCTTCTCCGGCGCGCCCTTGCCGTTCAGCCGCCAAACTCCCGCCAGACGGCTGTCGGAGAAGCCCATGCGTTTGGCCTCGCGCAGCACCTCGGTCGGAATCGATTCCATGGGATGCTTTTCCAGCTCCAGCTGCATATCATTGATCTCTTTCAGCTGGTACAAAAACCAGGGATCGATGGAAGTCATCTTCGCCAGTTGCTTGACGGTGTGGCCCTGGCGCAACGCGTAACGAATATAAGAAAGCCGCTCGGGATGCGGCGTGACCAGTCGCTGGGTAAGAATCTTGGGCTCGATTTTCTCCGAGCCTGTCTTCTTGCCGGTATCGAGGGCGCGTACGCCCTTGAGCAGCGCCTCTTTGAAAGTGCGGCCGATGGCCATGACCTCGCCCACCGACTTCATCTGCGGGCCCAGGCTTTCATCCGCGCCAGGAAATTTTTCGAATTGCCACTTGGGAATCTTCACCACTACGTAATCCAGCGTGGGCTCGAAACAGGCAGGAGTCTTGCGGGTAATGTCATTGGGGATTTCATCCAGCGTGTAGCCCACGGCAAGCTTGGCGGCAATTTTGGCAATCGGAAATCCCGTCGCCTTCGAGGCCAGCGCCGACGACCGCGAAACTCGCGGATTCATCTCGATCACCACCATGCGCCCATTCGTAGGATGCACGCCGAACTGAATATTCGATCCCCCGGTTTCCACGCCAATCTCGCGAATCACCGCAATCGCCGCATCGCGCATCGCCTGATACTCACGGTCGGTAAGCGTCTGCGCCGGAGCCACGGTGATGGAATCGCCCGTATGCACTCCCATGGGATCGAAGTTCTCGATCGAGCAGATGATGATGACGTTGTCGCGCAGATCGCGCATCACCTCCAGCTCATATTCTTTCCAACCCAGCACCGATTCTTCGATCAAGGCTTCATGCACGGGCGAGAAGTCAAGCCCGCGCGCCAATACTTCCAGCAATTCTTCACGATTGTAGGCAATGCCGCCGCCGCTGCCGCCCAGCGTGAACGACGGCCGCACAATCACAGGAAATCCAATCTTCCCGGCGAACTCAAGCCCGTCTTTAAGATTATTGACCAGCGCCGACTTGGGAACGTCGAGCCCGATCTTCTGCATCGCATCCTTGAAGTAAAGCCGGTCTTCCGCCTTCTTGATCGCGGCGACGTTCGCGCCGATCAGTTGCACGTTGTACTTGTCGAGCACGCCGCCGTCGGAAAGCTCAATCGCAAGATTGAGCGCCGTCTGCCCGCCCACAGTCGGCAGGATGGCGAACCCCGCCCCCGGCGACAGCTCGCGCTCGATGCGAATAATTTCTTCCAGATACTCGCGGGTCAGTGGCTCGATGTAAGTGCGGTCAGCGATCTCCGGATCGGTCATGATGGTGGCCGGGTTGGAATTGGCCAGCACCACCTCAAATCCTTCCGACTTGAGCGCCTTGCAAGCCTGGGTTCCCGAGTAGTCAAACTCCGCCGACTGGCCAATGATGATTGGGCCAGAGCCGATGATCAGGATCTTCGAGATGTCAGTGCGTCGCGGCATTAATCGTTGATCTGTGCTCTTTTCTCAAGATAACTTGTCATCCTGACCTTTGTTAACACTCTGTCATCCCGACCGACCCAGTTGATTCGCCTTGCGAATCAACTGGCGAGTGGAGGGACCTGCTTTTCCTCAGCTACCCTTTCCACTCCTCCATCATCTTCACAAAATCCTTGAACAGATAATGCGAATCATGCGGCCCCGGCGAAGCCTCAGGATGATATTGCACACAGAACAGCGGCAGATTCCGATGCCGCATCCCCTCCAGCGTGTTGTCATTCAAATCGATGTGCGTCAGCTCAACTTCACTCTGCGGAAGCGAATCCGGGTCGACCGCAAAGTTATGGTTATGCGCCGTAATCTCAATCTTTCCCGACAGCAACTGCTTCACCGGATGATTACCGCCGTGATGCCCAAACTTCAGCTTGAAGGTTTTTCCGCCCAGCGCGATCCCCGTAAGCTGATGCCCCAGGCAAATCCCGAAAATCGGCTGCCGCCCCATGAGGCGGCGAATGTTGTCTACCGCGTAAGTACAGGGCTCGGGATCCCCGGGGCCGTTCGAGAGAAACACGCCATCCGGCTTCAGCGCCAGCACATCTTCCGCCAGAGTCTGCGCCGGGACGACCGTGACCTTGCAACCCTCGCCGCGCAGCTTGCGCAGGATGTTCTGCTTGATGCCAAAGTCGTACGCCACCACATGAAATCGCGCCGGCTCGTCCTTCACCCCGACCACTTCCACGGGCTCGTGTGAACGCTCGCCCACTTCCCACACATAAGGGCGATTCGTGCTGACCACTTTCGCCAGGTCGGTGCCGTCCATCTTGGGAATCGAGCGGGCCTTGGCCACCAGCTTCTCAGCATCGTCTTCCAGCGTCGACACCACGCCGCGCATTACTCCGTGGTCGCGCAGGTGGCGCACCAGCGCGCGCGAATCGATCTCCGCCAGCACCGGGACCTTGAATTGTTCGAGATATTCTTCGGCGACCTGCTGCGAGCGCCAGTTGGAACTGACCTTGGAGAACTCGCGAACGATCAATCCCTCGATATACGGACGCGTCGACTCGCTGTCTTCCGCGTTGGTTCCGTAATTGCCGATTTCAGGATTGGTAAGAACTACGATCTGGCCGCAGTAGGAAGGGTCGGTGAAAATTTCCTGATAGCCAGTGATGGAAGTATTAAAAACGACTTCGCCGTAACATTCGCCTTTGGCACCGTAACCTTTGCCTCGAAAGACGCGCCCGTCTTCGAGTGCAAGCGTAGCCTGCATTCCTGCTCCAGAGAGTGGATTTTAGAGATTTTAGCAGGGATACTGAAATCACGAAACAAATGATTTTGATAATTGAGATTTTCTTTGCGCCTTAGCGGTCAAAAAGCTTAAACGCAAAGCTCGCAAAGGACGCAAAGAAATTCTTGGCTAAAAACCGCACTCAGACTTGGTTCGTTTTCTTCGCGCACTTTGCGGATGTTCTTTGCGCTCTTTGCGGTCAAGAGCTCTTGGCGTACCTCACCGCACTCTGCCCATCTTGTCCATCGGCCAGTATCCGAACACAGCTTTGCCGTAGATATAGCCAACGTGCACCGGCCCAAAGTCACGGCTGTCGTTCGACATGGTGCGATGGTCGCCCAGCACGAAGTAGCTGTTGGCCGGGACTATGATCTCGGAGTACGAACGCTGGTCGGCGTAGGCGGGAGGAACGTAGTCTTCATCCAGCGCAACGTCGTTGACCAGTACCTGCCCCGCCTCAATGCGGATACGGTCGCCGGCGAGCCCGATCACGCGCTTGATGAAGCTCTTCGAGGGATCGCGAGGATAGCGGAAGACTACAATGTCGCCTCGCTCAATCGGCTCCAGGCGGTAAACGTACTTGTTAACGAAAATGCGTTCCTGGTCATCTAGAGACGGCATCATGCTGGTGCCTTCGACCTTCACCGGCTGGTAAAGAAACACGATGATGAATGCGGAGATCGCCAGCGAGATGATCAGGTCGCGGACCCAGACCGAGAGCACTGGAATCGCGCGCGGCGAAACCGGAGGGCGAGACTTGTCGGTACGGGGACGTAATTCCGCGGGACGGGCTTGTTCCGGCATGCTGCCTTTATTATACGGGTCAGGCGTACCCGGTTACACCTACGCGTTGCCTGTCCCCGGCTTCGCGGTGGTTACCCTCGGGCTACTGCCGCCGCTTCCCAATTCGAGTTACAATAAGAATTTACCCAAGGAAGCCGGAGTCATGATGAAACGCGGAATCACACTGGCCTTTCTCGCCTTGACGATCCTGGCGGTGTCCACTCCGTGGGCCACCTCCCAGCAGGAGGGAGCCGTGCCAGCCTACAATGCCGGTCCGCCGGCCAAGGGCGAAATCCTTCCGCCGATCCTTGGCAGAGAGCAACTCTGGGCAGGAAACGCCCAGTATCCGTTTCAGTCCCATGCCTATGAGCTGGCGGCTAAGATTCCCGCGGTGTTGCATCAGCAACCCTGCTACTGCTATTGCGACCGCGGAATGGGACATAACAGCTTGCATAGCTGTTTTGAGGGCACGCACGGCGCCCAATGTTCCGTTTGCCTGAAAGAGCTGTACTACTCGTATTCGATGCACCAGAAGAAAAAGACTGCCGCCCAGATTCGTCAGGGAATCATGAAGGGTGAGTGGAAGCAGGTAGACCTGCAGACGGCTGCTACCATCAACTGACCGTGGGTGAGTGATTTGGACCGGGTTGACGGAGAAGCGAATGCGCGTATACCCTGCTCCTTCGGGATGGGTCAAGCTTTTCCACAGACGAAATTCGAGACCCCTGACCTGAGGTCACTGCTCTGCCGGCGGAAGGCGGCAAGACCCCGGCAGTTGTGGTTGAGCTGATTTCTTCCAAGCATATCAAAAAGGAGAGCTTACGAAGAGTTCAGGAAGAGTGTTGCGGATGGCCCAGAAAACTCCCACCAAAAAGCCGGTCAGCGACGATCCACGTTTTGCACAGGCTGTGCAAAACTACGAGGCCGGATTGCGCGCCATGCAGGAGCACAAATTCGAGAAAGCCAAGCTCCACCTGCAGAAGGCCGTGACCGGCGCCAGCAGGGAATTGGCGGACCGTGTCACTGTTCACCTCAACACCTGCAACCAGCATCTGGAACGTGCCGCTAACCAGTTCAAGAGTCCGGAAGAGCACTATGACTACGCCGTTTCGTTGATGAATGTCGGCGATTACGTCACTGCCCGCGAACATCTGGAAAAACTTTCCAAGCAGGTGCCTAAGGCCGACTATGTGGCTTATGGAATGGCCGCTCTCGATTGCCTCACCGGGCATCTGGAAGATTCGCTTCGCCATCTTGATGAGGCCATTCGGGTGAACGCATCCCTTCGATTCCAGGCGCGAAACGATTCCGATTTCCAGAACCTGGCGGAAGATCCCCGCTTTACGGAATTGCTGTATCCCGATCCAGGGGCTGAATTCTCTCCAGAGTCCACGGCCCCAGAGGACAATGGCTAGCCGTGTCTGAAACCTCCCGGCGTTCGCAGCGTTCGTTGCCGCGGAAGTCCTATTCAGCCGGAAACATTCATGTGGTCGCGATCGGTGGCGGCACTGGTCTCTCTACTCTCCTCAAGGGACTCAAGCGCTATGTCACCCGGCCGGGTGCGCCGCACAACCCTGACCAGCTTGAAATCGGCGAGCTGTGCGCGATCGTTACCGTCAGCGATGACGGCGGCTCCAGCGGACGCCTGCGCAAAGAGCTCAACATGCTGCCTCCCGGCGACGTACGCAATTGCATCGTCGCACTCTCCGAGGACGAGGCCCTGCTCTCCCGCCTGTTTCAGCATCGTTTCGTAAAAGGATCGGGCCTGGAGGGTCACAGCTTCGGCAACCTGTTTCTGGCCGCATTGACCTCGATCACCAGCGATTTCAGCGAGGCGGTGCGCCTGTCGTCGGAAATTCTGCTTACTCGCGGACACATCTATCCCGCGACCACGTCTCACGTCGAGCTTGAAGCCTTGATGGAAGACGGCAGCCGAATCCGTGGCGAGACCAAAATCACCGCCAGCAGTGGACGCATTAAGCAGCTCTTCCTGGATCCCCCGGACGTTCAACCCCTGCCGCAAACCTTGGAAGCGATGGCGCGCGCTGACCTGATTACCATCGGTCCCGGATCGCTGTTCACCAGCCTGATCCCCAACCTGCTTGTACCCGGAATCGCGCAGGCCATCGTCAATTCAGCGGCGGTAAAAGTTTATGTCGGAAATCTGATGACCCAGGCCAACGAGAGTCTGGGCCTGACCGCCGCCGACCACATTCGCGCTCTGAACCACCATGCCCAGACCAAGCGCATCTTTGATTTCGCCCTTATCAATCGAGCCCCGGCGCCCCCAGAACTGAAAGCCAAGTACGCGCTCGAAGGCGCCAACCAGATTGTCGCCGATCTGGACGCGATCGAAGAACTGGGCGTCATCCCGGTCCTCGGGGACTACCTGGAGCAGGGCATGGTGGCCCGCCATCGAACCGACCAGATTGCCGCCGATCTGATGGAACTGGTCGCCCAGGCCCCCGGCGGAACCCGCGCCGCCACCCCATAGCAACAAGGCCGCCCGCACCAAAAACCACGTAGGGGCAGGTGTCCCACCTGCCCAGCCGAGCGAAGCTCGGCAACGGCTTTTGCCCGAACCAAACCAAACCCGCCCAGTAACCACGGTAACCAACCCCTGCTCCACGGCGAATTCTCGCGGTATATTGGATCAAATGCCGAAAACCAAAAATGACAGCGTCCCCCGTGTCGCCATCGCGATTCTGGCCGCCGGCAAAGGAACGCGGTTGAAGTCGAAACATCCCAAGGTGCTGCACGAAGCCGGGGGCAAGCCGCTGCTGGCGCACGTCATCGCCGCCGCGACCAAAGTGGTCCCGGCCCAAGACGTGTACGCCATCATCGGGCACGAGGCCGATCGGGTCCGCGCCGCAGTCGCATCCACCGGAATCGGATTTGTGCATCAGAAGGAACAGCACGGCACGGGGCATGCCCTGATGGTCGCGCGTGCGGCCCTGTCACCTTACGACCTTGTCATCGTGCTCTCCGGCGATGCGCCGCTGATTACTCCCGAGACCATCGAGAAGGTGCGTGATTTCCATAGCGCGAAAAAAGCCGCGATGACTCTGCTCACGGCTCGGCTGGAAAATCCCACAGGCTACGGGAGAGTCGTCCGCAAGAAAGCCGGCAGCGACGACGTGAAAGCCATCGTCGAGCAGAAAAACCTGACGCCGGCACAGCAGAAAATACATGAGATCAACGCCGGCTTCTATGCCTTCGACATCCATCAGCTGTTCAGCCACATCGACCAATTGAGCACCGACAATCACCACGGCGAGTTTTATCTCACCGACATGGCGTCGATCCTGGGGAAGGCTGGACAACGAGTCGTGGCCATCGAGGCCGCCAATCCTTATGAAGTCCTGGGCGGCAACACCCGCGCCGAGCTCTCTGACCTCGACCAGCACATGCGCATGGCCAAGTGCCGCCAGTTGATGGCCGAAGGTGTGACCATTCTTTTTCCCGAAACTTGCGTGATCGATAGCGATGTCGAAGTCGGCGCTGACACGGTCATTGAGCCTTTTGTCCAGTTGCGAGCTTCAACCCGCGTCGGCAGCGACACCCGCATCGGATCCTACAGCGTGATCATCGCCTGCGAAATCGGGGACCAGGTGTTAGTGCAGACCGGCTGTGTGCTGGAACATTCCACGGTAAGAGCCCGCGTCTCGCTCGGACCATACAGCCATCTGCGCCCCGGCTGTGAAATCTGCGACGAAGCCCACGTCGGAAATTTTGTCGAACTAAAAAAGACACGCCTCGGCAAAGGCTCGAAGGCCAACCATCTCACTTATCTGGGTGACAGTGAAATCGGAGAAAAGGTCAACGTCGGCGCGGGAACTATTACCTGCAACTACGACGGGGTCAATAAGCACAAAACCATCATCGAAGATGGCGTGTTCGTCGGCAGCGACAGCATCCTGGTCGCTCCCATCCGGATAGGAAAAGGCGCCTACATCGCCGCCGCCACTACGGTCACCGAAGATGTCCCGCCGGATTCCCTGGCCCTGGGAAGGGCTCGGCAGATCGTAAAAGAAGGCTGGGCGAAAGAAAAAAGAGAGAAAGCCAAGGCACAAAAGGCCAAATAATATCGTCATCCTGAGCGAGCTTCGCGAAGCGAAGTATCCGCGCAGTCGAAGGACCCCTATAAGCTAATCGAAGGCCTGGCGTCGGAGTATTCCAGCGGACAGAGATTGAGAAAAGCCCAACAACCCATATTCATTCTGGACGGCAGGGGTCCTTCGACTCGCCGGATCGGCCGCAAGCGGCCGATCCAACTCGCTCAGGATGACAAGAGGTGATCTCGGAATAACCGCGAACTACTTCGACACCGCCGCGAACAGCGGCGAATGCAGCAATCCCTGGAACTGTTTGTCGTCGGCCTTGAAGTGCATCTGAAGATTCGAGCTGTCCGAGTTGACGGTCACGTTGTCCAGCGCCAGCTTTTCCACCGGCGTAGCTGACATTTTCTTGTACAGCATTCCCGCCTTCAGCAGCGAAGACAGCGTGGTTGCGGTCACAGAATCTGAAGTTACGACGTCGAGATCGAAATTCACGCCGCTCTGGAAGTTCATGGTGTAGCGCGAACCCTGAATGCGTTTCTTGATGGTATCGTAATCGGCCAGCCCGGCGGCATCGCCCAGCGCCGAATGCAGCATGTTCTGCGTTCCCTGCTGATCGAGCACGCTCCACACCGTGCCCGACTCGACCGCTCCAATCATGTCCGCAATCTGGCTGTTGCTGTCCAGAGTGTAGGAGTAGCCGTCGCGCGCATCCAGCGCCCCGCGCACCGCGCCGCTGTCACCGAACAACAGTGTGCTGTCATCCAGAAAGGTCATCTGCATGCCTGACGACATGGGATAGATATCCGAGTTCCGCAGTTTGACCGGCTTCACCTTCTGCAGCCGCATCTTCTTCAATACGGTCGCCATGGCAAACTGCCCCTGCGCGATGCCCACTACCCGCACGCCCTGCTTGCCGCTGCGATAAGAAGCAAACGTGAGTTGCTCCACGTCCTTGTCCGGATCGATCCCGACGCCTCTCAGGGCGCCTTCGAACTCCTTGAGGCTGGGCGGCAGAACCTGGTCCTTCAGCGCCATGGCGGTGTCGGAGTTCTTGAGGGCGCGGTAATCCACCGAAATAATCTGCTGGATGTCGGAAGGAATCACGGTCCGGGTCGAACTGCCCAGCGGCATGGACCACGCTGCGGCGCTCAGCACCAGAAGAACACACAAACTGCCTTTAAGTGTTTTCATCAAAGCCTCGAAAGAATATGCGCGATTAGATGCGATTTAGACGCGATTTGTACCCTTATTGTATGTCAATTTCAACCGGGAGGGACCAAACCAAAGGTCACATCGTGTAATCAGGAAGGTGCATGACCCCAAACCGCGCTCAGGCCTTTAGCAACGCCGCCTTATTGCGGGTTTCGGCGGCAAATCCAGCGTCTTTCATCGATTCCAGATTGATCTCCACATTGGCCAGCGCTCCCTCAATGGCTGCCCGCGCCAGGGCCAGCGCCGTGGTCAGATCGGATTTCATATTCGGATTCGTGATCGGTTTCAAGTTTTCCGCGATTCCGGCCACTTCCCTCGCCCGCTCCGCCACCCCCAAGGGCACGCTCGTGGCCTGCTTCAAAGCGGCGTCGATGACCCCGTCGGCGCCGGCCGAATCCCGGGCCTGCTTGTAAGCCTTCATGACGGCGTTGTAGGACTCGGCGTCGGCATCGATCGCCGCTTTCAATTCTTCGCGCAGTTGCGCCAGCCGCGCAATGGCCGCGCTCAACTCCGCCTCGTGCTGGAGGTAGGCCTTCTTTCCCCGGGACATTGAAGCCACCATGTTGGCCAGCCCCGCCGCCATGGCTCCGCTGGCGGCCGCTGCGCTGCCACCTCCCGGAGTGGCCGTGGGCGCGGCCAGTTGTTCTACGAAGGGTTCCACTCCAGCCCTCAAGCCGCCAACCGCGACCTTGCCGCTCATTACCGCACTCAAGCGGTTCTCGAGAATCAATGATGAGTCAAAATTCTCCACCTGCAGAAACCATTCCGCCGCCGACTCCAGCGCCTTCTTCGGGATCAGCCCGACAATCTCGCTGCTCACCGGCACAACCCCGTACCGGGCGGCCTCCCGCTTCACCACTTCAAATACGCGATGAACCGGAGTCTGCTCAAAGTCGGTCAGGTTCATCGAAACCTGCGCCAGCCCCCGCACCAGGAATCCCGCGCCCTTGACGAAGCGCATCCCGCCGCTCGAAAAGCGCACCACTTTGGCAATCTTTTTTGCGATCTCGACATCCGGAGTGTTGAGAAAAACGTTGTATGCGATCAGAAACTTCCGCGCCCCCACCACCGTCGCGCCTGCGGTCGGATGCACCCGCGCCTCTCCGAAATCAGGCTTGCGCGTCGGATTGGTCGCAATGTCCGCGCGGATGCCCTCAAACTGCCCGCGCCGGATGTTTTCCAGATTTTGCCGGTCCGGCGAAGTCGCCGCCGCTTCGTAGAGATACACCGGAATGTGATACCGCTTCCAGATTTCTTCGCCTACATGCCTCGCCATGGCAACACAATCTTCAATTGTCACGCCATCAATGGGTATGAACGGCACCACGTCCGCCGCCCCCATCCGCGGATGCGCGCCCTGATGCTTGGTCAGGTCGATGAGTTCCGCCGCCTTGCCGACCCCACGAATGGCGGCCTCCTGGATCGGCCCCCGCTCTCCGACCAGCGTGATCACGCAGCGGTTATGATCGGCGTCCATCTCCCGGTCGAGGAGATACACGCCGTCCACCTTCATGGCCGCGACGATTGCATCGACCTTCGCGGCGTCCCTTCCCTCAGAAAAGTTGGGAACACATTCGACCAGGGTTGACATACGCGGAAAAGAATATCACTTACGCCAGATCGCCAAGCTGTCAAGCTGTCATCTCTTTGATGCGCTGCTACCCCCGAAAAATTTCCCAATTCCCAGCCGCACCTGCACCGTATTGATTCCGGAATTGCGGTCCGCCAGGCCGGCGTTGGAGATATGCATATACCGCAACTCCACACTCCAGTTGCGCGAATCGCCCAGGAAGTGCGTGCCCAGGGCCGCTGCGGAAGTAAAGTTCACGCTGTTGGCTCCGGTCGGAACATCGTGATTGGTGAACAGGGTTCCGCCGCTGAGTTCGAAGTAGGGCACAATCCGCCCTCGCGTAGCAAAGTTCCACTTCAGATTCAGAGGATTGAAACCCGCCCCGTAGGCTGTGTTGGCAGGCTGGAAGACTACAAACGCCGGCACTGCATCGAGCGCGTACTCGAATCTCCCTTTCAGAAAGCCGGGCCCGTGGGGACGGGTAAGGATCCATCCGTAGCGCAGGCCGACATTCCACACACTTGTGTCCGACGTACCTCCGGCGACCGAGTGGCCGGCGCCGGTCCACAACTGTATTTCGTGGCCGCCATCCTCCACCCGGGCCTGAGCCCAGGTCAGCGAAGCACAGAAGAGCAGAATCACAGCGGAGAAGTTCTTCATGAAGCGTTCGAACCTGCACAATTCAGGGGTAAGATTGGCCACAATACAGCAAACTTGGAGGCCTGACAAATAAGCAATCCGGTGGCTCAGAGTCCCAGTCCGCCATCGACCGCGAGTATCTGACCGGTAATAAAGTGTGGTGCGGTGGCAAAAAACAGAACCGCCGCAGCGATCTCCTCGCCCTTGCCATTACGCCGCATCGGAGTCTGTAAGGCCATCTTTTTCATGAACCCCGCAGCCGCCTTCTCCCCCAGGTCAATCATCCCGGGCGCGACGCAGTTGACTGCGATCTCCGGCGCCAGAGCCTTGGCCATCACCTTGGTCAACATATGTACTGCAGCTTTGGACGAACAGTAGTGAGCGTGATCCGCCCAGGGACGCAGACCGCCAAGCGATCCCAGGTTCACGATTTTCCCTTTTCGCTCTCGCAGATGCTTCAACGCCTCCCGCGAAACCAGAAATGGGCCGCGGGTGTTGGACGCAAATATGGCGTCCCACTGTTTAAGCGTCAGCTGGGAGAACTCGGCAGTCTCATAATTGGCGGCGTTGTTGACCAGAATGTCGATTCCGCCCAGTTCCCTCGCCGTTTCTTTGATCGCGGACTTGACGCTCTTCTCGTCGGTGACGTCACAGCGCAAGGCCACGGCCCGCCCACCGAAGCTGCTCACGTCGATAACCGTGTGCTGCGCGTCGCGAGCCGAGTTGCGAAAGGTGATGGCAACGTCCGCCCCCGCCTCCGCCAGCCCAAGTGCGATGGCCCGCCCCAAACGCCTGGCCCCGCCGGTGATCAGGACGGCCTTCCCCGAGAGTGGTCTGCTCTGGCTGCGATCCATGCAGTGGATTGTAATCGAGCGGCGGGAGTTGGGAGTTGGCAATTGGCACTTGGCAATTGGCATTTGGCTGAACCCACACCTGCTTCTATTTCGGGAGCTATTCACCCCGAGAAGATCAGCACCGAAATACCGACAAAGAGAGTCGTTCAGAGCCCGGCTTTAGATCGAACGAGGAGGTTGAGCCAAATGCTAAGTGCTAATTGCTAAATGCGTCTTTACGCGCTAAACTCCGCCCATGGCGGAGCTGCGCCAAGTCGTGGTCTACTCGCGCAAAGGCTGCCACCTTTGTGAAATCGTTAAGGAGACGCTCACCAAACTGCATCGCCGCGGCGGCTTCGCCTGGCGCGAAATCGACGTAGAAAGCGACGACGAATTGCGCCGCCAGTTCACCGACGAAGTACCTGTCGTCTTCATCGATGGCCACAAGGCCTTCAAGTACCACATGGACGAGCGCGAATTCCTGCGCAAACTCGCCAGCTAGTGTCAAAAAGCCTAACCAGTATTGTCATCTCGACCGGAGCGCAGCGAAGCAAGCGGAGTGGAGAGACCTGCTGATCCCGTCACCTCAGCTTGCGCGGCAAACTACCCGACAGCATTCAACCTAGCTTGTGTGCTCTCTGACACACACGTGTCGCTTCTGACACAAATCACTCTCGAGGTTTGATCTAAGGTCTTTGTTTCGAACTCGCCTCCGCCGGGAAGCATTCGTGCTCTCACCAGTCCCATGAGGTGGTTCATTTGATACGCCAAATTGCCGCGCTTACATTTATTTTTCTCTGTACCACGATTGCCTGGATGATCCTGGGCGGCACGATCTCGTCCCGCACCGGATCCAGCAACGAACAGCTTCAGGGCCGCGTAGCTTCCACCTGGGGTACGCCACAGGAGCAGGCTCCCCCGACGGCCGCTTACACAATCACCGAAGTCAGGAATGTAGCCCGATGGGAAAATGGCGCCTCAGTGGTGCACGAGGAAAAGGTCGCGACCCAGGTTCCGGTTGGGCTCAGCGCCAGCCGGGTTCAGGTGGACTTCCATCTCGACCCACGTCAGAAAGGTTTGCTGTGGTACAGCACTTACCAGGTCCAGTTCGCCGGCGACTATAGCTTCCGCAATAACACCGCCGAGTCGCAGACTTTCTGTTTCCGCTTCAGATTCCCCGCTCAAAAGGCGATCTACGACGGCCTCCTGATGCAGATAAACGGAACTCGCATTTCTCCGGCCACGGACGATCAGGGCGCAAATGGGGAAGCGGTTGTGGGACCGGGAGAGACGAGTGTCTTCCATATCGCCTATCGTTCCCAGGGTCTTGCCAGCTGGCGGTACAAGCTCGGGGACGGAGTCGCGCAGGCGCACGACTTCACCCTGAACATGAAGACTAACTTCAAGGATATTGATTTCGCCGACGATACCTTGTCACCCACCGCCAAGCAGCGGACCGCAGACGGTTGGGACCTTACCTGGCATTATTCCGACCTGATTTCCGGATTCCAGATCGGTATGACGATGCCGGAAAAGCTTCAGCCCGGGCCTCTCGCGGGTGAAATCAGCTATGCCGCCCCGATCTCTCTGTTCTTCTTCTTTTTCCTGATGTTCATCATCACAACCATGCGCAACATCGACCTTCATCCCGTGAATTACTTCTTCCTGGCCACGGCATTCTTCGCTTTTCACCTGTTGCTGGCCTACCTGGTGGATCACATTTCGATCCACATAGCCATGGTTATTGCTTCCGTGGTCTCGATCGCGCTGGTCGTGAGCTATCTGCGGCTGGTGGTCGGCATCCGCTTCGCCGCCTTGCAGGCCGGGACCGCGCAGTTGATCTATCTGATTGTTTTTTCCTATGCCTTCTTCTGGAAAGGATTCACCGGGCTCGCTATCACCGTCATTTCTGTGATCACGCTTTTTGTGGTGATGCAGGCCACGGGAAGGATTCGCTGGTCGGAAAAGTTCGCCGGGCGGCAGGCGTCGAAGCCACTAGCCGGTCGCTGAGAACGGTCGGGTGGCCCACTCAAGCCCGATTTTGGCTTGAGTGGGGCCTTTCCGCAAATGTACGGGACCTTAAATGCTCCATTTCTCGCGCTCTTGCGAGAAGTGGGGCATTTCATGAGTAGAATCCAAATCACTCCCCAGTCAAGAACTTGAACTGGGCAACACTCAGAGGCACCACGCTCAGTCTTCCCTGCCGCACCAGCGGAGAATCCACAAAGAGCTTGTTCGCTTTTACCTCGGCCAGCGTCACCGGCTTTACCGCGCTCCCCACCTTGATCTTTATCTGGGGAGTCTTGGGATCCGACGCGTCCACGGAAACTACCGACGCCGTCCCTACGGCGCTCTTTTCATCACCGGTGTGATAGATCACCAGTCGGTCACCCGGCTTCATCTCACGCAGATGTTTCACCGCCACCGGGTTGGTCACGCCATCCCACAGAGTGCTCTTCTCGCGCTGCAAGTCGGCAAATGAATAAACCGAAGGCTCGGTTTTCAGTAAGTAGTCCATAGGAATATCTTAGATTGAAGATTTCAGATTTAAGATTTCAAACCAAAAAACGGCGTCCCGCCATTCAATCTGAAATCGCAAATCCGAAATCTGCCTTTCTATTGCGGCTTCGGCTTCGAATCCGGTTCTGCGCTCTTGTCGTCCTTCTTGTCGTCTTTCTTCTCTTCCGGGTGCTCCTCGTAGATTGAGTATTGCCCTGCTGGCCGCTTCATCTTGACCGTGATTTCCATCGTCGGTTTGTCGATGTCGTAATCGGCGCCGAAAGTCTGGAAGCCGGGCGCCAGCACCTGAATCCGCAGCTTGCCATAGGGCGCACCGTCAAAGCTGGCCTTGCCGTCCGCGTCGGTCTTGATTTGCAGGCCGCCCTTGGCCTGATTGCCGTTTTTGTTCACCGGGTGCATCACCACGCTGGCATTTCGCACCGGCTTGCCGTTGTAGTCCCGGAGCACGATGAAGTTCAGCAGGGCGCTGTCGTCCTGGGCAAGACCCACACCTGAGGCTAGAAAGAGAAGAGTGAAGGCGAGGGCAATTTTTCTCATGGCCGAATCCGCGCATGAACAGCATAACCAATGTCGGCGCGGGCGTCCACGCCCCAGTCAAACCCTCATGACTGATGATGAAATACGATGTAAGCCATGCATTGTCAGCGTGTTACGCGGTTCAGTTGACAGCGCGCCGCTCTTTTTACTACAATTAGCACTCGCCAACAATGAGTGCTAACAATCTGTTCGGCGAGTTTACCTGCTATCTAACCAAGGATCTCAAAAACGAACGAAAGGAGTCTGCAAGTATGGCTAAGTTCACCCCGTTACACGACCGCCTGCTGGTCCGGCGGATCGAAGAAGGCGAGACCACCCGTGGTGGAATCATCATTCCCGACAGCGCCAAAGAAAAGCCTCAGGAGGGAGAAGTCATCTCCGTGGGCAAAGGCAAGAGCAATGACGAAGGCAAGGTGTTCCCTCTGGCGGTAAAAGAGGGCGACCGCATCCTGTTCGGCAAATACTCCGGCACCGAAATCAAGCTGGATGGTGAAGATTTCATCATCATGCGCGAAGAGGAAGTCTTGGGCATCCTGACCGGCGCCGCCAAGAAAGAACTGGCCGGATCGCGCCGCTAACTTGTTTTTGTTGTCGTCGTTTCTGTTGTCATCCTGAGCAAGCGCCGCTTTTGCGCGAGCGAAGGATCTAAAGTGAGCGACCGCGCGTTCCGTGAGCTAAGCGAACGGAACAAATAGGCACGACGCGAACATCCAAATTCCGCAGGCCAAGCCTGCGAACACACCGATTAGGAGATTTCAGATATGGCAAAGCAGATCGTACATGGCGAGGAGTCGCGACAGGCGATTCTCCGCGGCGTCAACTTACTGGCTGACGCGGTAAAAGTCACTCTCGGCCCCAAGGGCCGCAACGTGGTCATCGAAAAGAAATTCGGTTCGCCGACCATCACCAAGGACGGCGTCACCGTAGCCAAGGAAATCGAACTCAAGGACTCGCTCGAGAACATGGGCGCGCAGATGGTTCGTGAAGTGGCTTCGAAGACTTCGGACGTTGCCGGCGACGGCACCACCACTGCCACGGTTCTGGCCCAGGCCATCTACCGTGAAGGCGTGAAGACCGTCGCAGCCGGCGCCAACCCGATGGCCATGAAGCGTGGCATCGAAAAGGCAGTCATCGCGATTTGCGGCAGCCTCGACAAGGAAGGCAACCGCATCAAAGGCGAGCTGGACAAGTTCTCCAAGCCCGTCACCGGCGCCATGATTGCCCAGGTGGGCACCATTAGCGCTAACAACGACGAAACTATTGGGAGCATCATTGCCCAGGCCATGAACAAGGTCGGCAAGGATGGCGTCATTACCGTCGAGGAAGCCAAGACCCTCGAGACCCAGCTGGAAGTAGTTGAAGGTATGCAGTTCGACCGCGGCTACCTCTCTCCCTACTTCGTCACCGATCCCGAGCGTATGGAAGTTTCGCTCGAGAACGCCTACATCCTGATCAACGAAAAGAAAATCAGCTCGATGAAAGACCTGCTGCCCCTGCTGGAGCAGATCGCGAAGAGCGGCAAGCCGCTTCTGATCGTGGCTGAGGACGTCGAAGGCGAAGCACTCGCTACCCTCGTCGTCAACAAGCTGCGTGGCACGCTCCAAGTCGCGGCCGTCAAGGCTCCCGGCTTCGGCGATCGCCGCAAAGCCATGCTGCAGGACATTGCCACCCTCACCGGCGGCAAGGCCATCACCGAAGACCTGGGCATCAAGCTGGAGAACGTCCAGATCAGCGACCTCGGCCAGGTCAAGAAGATCACCGTGGACAAAGACAACACCACGCTGGTCGAAGGCAAAGGCAAGCACTCGGAGATCGAAGGCCGGGTGAAGGAAATCCGCAGCCAGATCGAAAAGACCACCAGTGACTACGACCGCGAGAAGCTGCAGGAGCGGTTGGCGAAGCTGGTCGGTGGCGTGGCTGTGATCAAAGTCGGAGCCGCGACCGAGACCGAAATGAAAGAGAAGAAGGCTCGCGTCGAAGATGCGATGCACGCAACCCGTGCGGCCGTGGAAGAAGGCATTGTCCCCGGCGGCGGCGTGGCCCTGGCCCGTTGCGTCAGCGTGCTCGACAAGCTGAAGCTCGAAGGGGATGAGCAGATCGGCGTCAACGTCGTGAAGCGCGCCCTGGTAGAGCCGTTGCGCCAGATCGCCGAGAACGCCGGAGAAGAAGGCGCAATCGTTCTGGGCAAGGTCAACGACTCGAAGGACAATAACTACGGCTACAACGCCCTGACCGGCGAGTACGAAGACCTGGTCAAGGCGGGCGTGCTCGATCCGACCAAAGTGGTGCGCACTGCACTGCAGAATGCCGGCTCGATCGCGTCCCTGATGCTGACCACCGAAGCCCTGGTAGCGGAGATCCCGGAAGAGAAAAAGGGAGCTCCAGCCGGCGGCGGACACGGCGGCGGCGGTATGGAAGGCATGTACTAAGAAGCTATCAGCCATCAGCTGTCAGCTTTCAGCTGGATCAAAAAGCCCCGTGCGCAAGTGCGGGGCTTTTGCTTTGGTGGAGGTACCGGCTGTGTGGGGACGGGCGCCCTCGCCCGTCCAAGCCGAACAAAGCTCGGCAGGCCTTTAAGGCAGTCGTCGGTCGTCAGTCTTCGGTCGTCGGCTAACACCGGCGTCTGGCGTCGGACTTCGGACCTCGGCAAAAGCCCTGCTTTCGAGCGGGGCTTTTGCGCTTGGAGCGGCATGGACTGTGTGGGGACGGGCGCCCTCGCCCGTCCAGTCCGAGCGAAGCTCGGCAGGGGTTTCTTGGGCTGCCATCAACCTTTCGAAAGGCGCGAACGGTGGGGCGCCCCGTGCCGGAAGTGAATCTCCTTCCCCGTACAGCCTTTTCTGTAGCGCAGATTTTCGCAGTCACTCGTCGAAACTTCTCGTCTTTCATCTGGCACTTCCGTATCACACAGAAAACGCGGCCTTACATGCATGGCCCTTCCCTTGCTCTTACATGTTGTGAATACAGGAGGAAATCATGCCCAGCATACATATTGATAACGTGGGCGACATGGCAGTGGTGGAATGCGAAGGCAGGCTGGTCCGCAGTGAGGACGCGTACAAGTTACGGGACGCGGTTACCGCTCAGAGCGACGCCCATGTCGTAGTGTTGGACTTGACCGAAGTTCTCGCCCTCGGGGGCGGCGCGATAGGCATGCTGGTGTATCTGCAGCGATGGGCTCACGATCACGATATCCGCTTCAAGTTGTTCAATCCCTGCAGATCGGTGCGCGAGAAACTGGAGCACACCAACTCAATGTCAGAATTCAACTTCGCATCACTCGACGAAATGATGGCGCTACTAGGCCGCGCCGATCCCCGCTACGCGCTAGCTTCGTAACGATTCCTGCGCGGCGGGTCCAGCCCCGGATCCGTCGCGCAGGATCGCAGGCGGGCGGGGTGCCCCATCTTTCGCGCACTTTGCGAAAGGTGGGCATGGGACGCATTTTCCTACAGCTTTTCCTCTATGCGCGTTTTCAGGTTGGGCGCGAGCAGCCACCAGGCTTCGCGGAAGGATTCGAAGCGCGCCCCCTTTTTGCTGCCATTTGGATAGAACCACAGATTCTTGCAGGGCGAGAAGTACTCCACCGGGACCACATACCAGAGATTCAGCGGTACGATGTAGGCAACGATGCAATCGATCTCGGCGGCGGTCAGCGCGATCATCTTGTGCTTCACGTAAACGTAAGTATGGACGCCGTAGCCACGATGGCTCTCATACTCGGTGGAACGCACCTGCACCCGCCAGAAGCGCTCGCCTGCGTCGAGGATGAAATCGTAGCGGTCGCTGTCACCCCAGGGCTTGGCCACGCCAAGGCCCATGCTGACAGCTTTCTGCATGAAGGCAAGCTCGGCCATCTCACTGCGGCGCTTGGGTGGGAGGGCATGCCTCTGATTGCTTGCGGGCCGTCGCGTAACCGCGTGCCCGTCGGACTTCTCCATGGTTTGGCCTGATTTCCCCTGATCGCACTGTCTCCTAAACGAAAAAGGCGCAGCTTTGGGCTGCGCCTTGTTTTCTATCTTCTACTTCAAGGATAGCAGGTTGGGTAGGAGGAATGGGACACGGGTGTACTAACTATGGTCGGTTTGGGGAGAAGGAGTTAGGGGGAATTGGGTGGGGTTGGGGGCTTGACAGGAAT
>Ga0075021_10000174_pt1 | contig 35372 bp, 23 predicted proteins | sample ColStrG_CSR_2012_FD_72749 | JGI IMG/M metagenome (GOLD analysis project Ga0075021, IMG submission 72749) | Freshwater sediment microbial communities in response to fracking from Pennsylvania, USA - Cold Stream Run_MetaG_CSR_2012 | ecosystem: Environmental > Aquatic > Freshwater > Creek >...
ACCGGTACGCCCTCGGCAGCATAAGCCTGGAGAAATTTCAAAAAATATTGCGAGTACGCGGAAAAGTATTTTCGGCGCATGGATCCACCTAACATCGATCCGCCAGCCTTCATCCAGCCCGGAGGACTCCATGGGCTTGAGAAGAGGAACAGCTCGGGGTTCACCCTTCGAGCTTGCCGCAAAATCGGCAAGATGTATTCTCGGTCGTGTCCGATGGAAAAACGCTTCAAGTCGGGATCAGGCGCACCCTCGTCGTAGCTGTAGACCTTCGTCGAATAGTCGCTCGCACCCATGCAGCTTCGACAGGTGTTCAGGCCCATCTCCGAAGGATGAAATAGTTCATGGAACAACTGCTCCCGCGCGGGTTCAGCAAGCTGGTTGAACATGAAGCACGATGCGTCGGTGAACGCGGCTCCAAAGCCTAAGATGGTCTGAAAAGTGTTGCCCGGCGTAAGTACGATTCTGGGTTCGGCGGTGTCGCCTTGTCGCCAGTGGATGCTTTCCGCCGGGGCGCAGCGGGACTGCGAATCTGTGACCCTCACTTCGATAATGCCGGCAGGAGCCGCAGGATCCACTGCACGATTGGAATCAGCCGTTCCATAAACTGAAGAACCGGCCGTCATCGCGACCGCCATTCTCGAACTGGCGACCGAGCCCAGGCTAGCTGCAGAAATTTTCAGAAATGTCCGTCGCGTTGATTCGGTTGACATGCGCGTCCTCGGGAAGGTGCTCGGCTTTCGGTGAATATATCACCCGAGATCATCACCCGAGATCTAAAGATGAGTGGTTCCCGTCGGTACTGCCTCTCGTGCCGAGTCTTAACAGGACGGATTTGTTCTGTAGCCTATACGTCCGTATAGTGTCGAGCGACAGTTTCTGCTTGATAATTTCGCCGCTGCTTCGCGAAGGGTTTACTTTTAGCGGTGGTTGCGGTGCGCCACGGCCAGCGCGGGACTAATCACCGCAAAGACGGTGTCCACAAATTGCTCGTCCAAGGGCGCATGCTGAAGAAGCAAGCGCAGATATAGGGGACCATAAAGTAGATCCAGAACCATATCTGGATCGACGTCGTCGCGAATCCCTCCATTTTTCATGGCCTGCCGCAGCAACGTGCGCGCCTTCTCTCGCCGTGGTTCGACCCAATGGGCTCGAAACGCGTCCAGGATTGCCGGATCAGATTGTCCTGCGCCAATCACAGTAGCCACAATTCGCCCAAGCGGACTTCGGAAGATTACAACCCACCTTCGCATTTGTTGGCGGAGGGACTCCAAAACGGATTTCGCAGAGGGAAAACGCAATTCCTCGTCGACGGCCGAGGCGAAAGCGTCAATCACCAAGGCCGCCTTGCTCGGCCACCAGCGGTAGATCGTAGCCTTGCCGACGCCGGCATGAGCGGCAACGGATTCGATGCTAAGTTCATTGAATCCAACACGCTTGAGGAGGGTCAGCGTGCTGCGGATGACCGCTTGGCGGGCTTTTTCACTCCGGGGACGGCCCGGTCCGCGGAGTCCAGGGAGGGCAACTGTCGCTGTCACCCCCCTACCTTACCAAAATTAAATCCGATACGCACCGTTTCGCATCTATTATTTCAACGTGGTGCCTGCCGGGCGGACACGGTTCGTCGGGCGGCCTCACGATAGATAGAAGGAATCATAGATGTGGATTGTTGCTTTAGCGCTACGCAGGCCCTATACGTTCATCGTGATGGCCTTGCTGATCATCATCCTGACCCCTGTCGTATTGCTGCGGACACCGACAGACATATTCCCTGAGATCAACATCCCGGTCATCAGCATCGTCTGGAATTACACCGGCTTGTCTCCCAAGGAGATGGCGGATCGTGTCACCTCGAACACTGAAAGAGCACTGACAACATTAGTCAGCGATGTAGACCACATCGATTCCCAGTCCTTGAACGGCGTGGCGGTGGTGAAGGTCTTCTTTCGCCCGTCCGCGAATATCCAGACCGCGTTGTCGCAAGTAACGGCGGTCTCGCAGACCGTCATTCGCGGACTCCCCCCGGGCACGACTCCACCCTTGATTATTCAGTATTCCGCTTCGAGTGTGCCGATCCTGCAAATTGGATTGAGCAGCAAGACTCTTCCCGAGCAGCAGCTCAACGACTATGCCCTGAATTTTGTCCGGACCCAACTCATCACGGTAGAAGGCGCCGCTGTTCCATATCCCTATGGCGGCAAATCGAGGCTGGTTTCAGTGGATCTCGATACTGCCGCGTTGCAGGCCAAACACCTGACTCCGGTGGACGTGGTCAACGCGATGAGCGCCCAAAACCTGATCTTGCCATCCGGTACGGTGAAGCTCGGAGAACTCGAACACCAGGTTGAGTTGAACGCCAGCCCGCAGACAATTGCTGAGTTGAACGATCTTCCAATCAAGACGACAAACGGAATCACGATTTACGTCCATGATGTCGCACATGTACGCGACGGGTATTCTCCACAGACCAACATCGTCCGGCAAGATGGTGTTCGCGGCACCTTGCTAAGTGTCCTGAAAAATGGCGGGGCCTCCACGATTGATATCGTGAAGAACATCCGGGCCATACTGCCGCAGATCGCGCAGACGTTGCCTGAGGATTTCAAGCTCACTCCCCTTTTTGATCAGTCCTTATTTGTGCGGGCAGCGATTCAAGGTGTGCTGAAGGAGGGCTTGACCGCGGCCTGTCTCACGGCGGCCATGATTCTCCTGTTCCTGGGGAACTGGCGGAGTACGTTGATCATTGCCGTCTCGATTCCGCTGTCCATTCTTACCTCTGTGATTCTGTTGAGCGCGTTGGGCGAAACGTTCAATGTGATGACGCTGGGAGGGTTGGCGCTCGCTGTCGGAGTCCTGGTGGACGACGCTACGGTCGAGCTCGAGAACATCGAGCGCAATCTGGCGATGAAGAAGGAGTTGAAGCAAGCCATTCTGGATGGCGCGCAACAGATTGCCGTGCCCGCATTCGTTTCCACCCTGGCAATTTGCATTGTTTTCGTCCCAATGTTCTTCCTCACTGGCGTGGCGCGCTACCTGTTTGTGCCGATGGCCGAAGCTGTAGTCTTCGCCATGCTGGCTTCGTACCTGCTTTCGCGGACCCTTGTGCCCACAATGGTCATGTACTTGTTCCGTGGACACGAAGAAGATTCGCACCGCCCACCGAGCACGTTTCTGGGAAGGTTTCAGGCGCGTTTCGAAGAGGCTTTTAGCCGATTCCGCGAGTCCTATCGGGGCACCCTGGAGGCCGTGATGGGTCACAGGCGCATTTTTGTGACTGGCTTTCTCGGGTTCTGTTTGCTGTCCAGCGGCTTAGTGTTTTTTCTGGGACGGGATTTCTTCCCGAACGTAGACGCCGGGCAGTTCCGGCTGCATGTGCGCGGGCGGGCTGGGCTAAGAATTGAAGAAACCGCGCGTTTGGTCGATCAAGTCGAGCAGGAGATTCGGCGAGACGTGCCGCAAAAGGAAATCAATACAGTCCTCGATAACATCGGCCTGCCTTACAGCGGTATTAATCTTTCCTACAGTAACGCCGGAACGATTGGTACGTCCGATGCCGAGATTCTGGTTTCTTTAAATCCAGGTCATCATCCCACCGAAGAGTACGTGCATCGTTTGCGGGGAGAATTGTCGAAGAACTTTCCTGGTGTGGAGTTCTTTTTCCAGCCAGCCGACATCGTGAGCCAAATCCTCAATTTCGGGCAGCCCGCGCCGATCGACATCCAATTGTCCGGCCAAAACTACGTGAAGAATTATCAGATTGCCGAAGAGATCTCGAATCGGCTGCGGCACGTGCCCGGTGCGGTCGATGTACACGTTCAGCAACTCATGGACAACCCGACGCTGCATCTTGATGTGGATCGCGTACGCGCTCAGCAGGTTGGCCTGAGTGAGCGCGACGTAGCCCAGAACCTGCTCGTCTCGCTCAGTTCGAGCTTTCAGACGGCGCCCACTTTCTGGCTAAATCCCAAGAATGGAGTCACCTACAGCCTCGCGGTGTCATCGCCGCAATACAAAGTGGACTCACTCCAGGCTTTGATGAATACACCGGTCAACAGCGCGACGACGGCCACGCCGCAGGTGTTGGCAAATCTTGCCACGGTTACTCCTGTTACGAGTCCAGCTGTTGTCAGCCATTACAACACTTCACCGACGGTCGATGTCTTTGCCAGCGTGGACGGACGTGACCTGGGTGGCGTCGCGGATGACACGTCAGCGATTTTGAAGCCGTTTCAGAAAGAGCTGCCGCGGGGGAGCCAAATGCACGTTCGCGGCCAGGTAGAAACCATGGCGTCCTCCTATTCGGGTCTCTTGATCGGGCTAGCGATGTCGATCGTGTTGGTCTATTTGTTGATCGTCGTGAATTTTCAGTCGTGGCTCGATCCATTCATTATCATCACCGCATTGCCGGGAGCGCTCGCGGGCATTATCTGGATTTTGTTCCTTACGCATACGACTCTAAGCGTTCCGGCATTGACCGGCGCGGTGATGTGTATGGGCGTGGCAACTGCAAACAGCATTCTTATGATTTCGTTCGCGCGCGAGCGGATGGACGAAGGCTCGAACCCCATGGAAGCAGCGATTGAAGCGGGCTACACGCGCATCCGCCCGGTGATTATGACGGCGCTGGCCATGATAATTGGAATGTTGCCGATGGCTTTGGGGTTTGGTGAAGGCGGGGAGCAGAATGCTCCGCTGGGGCGTGCCGTGATCGGCGGGCTCACGTTTGCCACCGTTGCTACGTTGTTTCTGGTTCCGGTCGTGTTCAGTATTTTTCATGGGCGGCGTTGGAAGAAAGCGAATGCCGCATCGCCACAAGCAGTCTGATGTTTTCGGAGGTAGGAGTCTATGACGCAGGAATCGATTTCGGTACCAGAAAGCAGAACAGAAACGTCGCCACAGCCAGCCTCCCGGAAGAAACCTGGCTTCCTGGGAATCGGAATCATTGCGCTGTTGCTATTGGTTGGTGCTGCCATGGCTTTTGCCCTGCGTCTTGGCGAGCGGCGTGCGCTTGCGAATGAGACGGAAGTCCTCGCAGTTCCCAGCGTGATCGTGATCCAGCCCAAGCTAGAGTCGCCCGAGCAAGGTCTGGTTCTGCCATCCAGCCTGGAGGCGTACACCCAGTCGCCGATCTACGCACGCACCAATGGTTATGTGGCGCGTTGGTACAAAGATATTGGCAGTCATGTCGAAAAAGGTCAGTTGCTCGCCGATATTGATACCCCGGAAGTCGATCAGCAATTGCAGCAGGCCCGGGCGGCGCGGAGCCAGGCGGAAGCCCAGATGAATCTCGCGAAGACCTCCGCCGATCGATGGGAGACGCTGCGAAAGATGGACGCGGTGGCCCAACAAGAGGCGGATGAAAGATCGAGCGGATACACGCAGGGGCAGGCAGCTCTTGCGTCCGCTGCGGCGAATGTTCGTCGCTTGGAACAGACGGAATCCTTCAAGCACATTTACGCTCCTTTTTCGGGAGTGATTACGAGGCGCAACACGGACATTGGCGCGCTCATCAATGCGGGCAACAGTGGTTCGAATCAGGAGCTGTTTGTGGTGGCCAAGATTAACCCGATTCGCGTCTACGTGGATGTTCCAGAAATCTATGCGCCGTCCGTTCGGCCCGGTCTGAGCGCGACCATTGAATTGCCCGCATTCCCGGGACAGCATTTTTCCGGAAGCGTGGCTCGCACCGCCGAGTCGATTGACCCCACGACGCGCACGCTCCGCACAGAAATTGACGTGCCAAACAACGATGGCAAACTGTTTCCCGGCTCCTACGCGCAAGCGCATATTGGAGTGAAAGTAGCGACCACGCGCATGTCGGTTCCGGTCAACGCGTTGCTATTCCGCGCGGAAGGGCCGAGGGCGGCTGTGGTAGGCGCAGATGGCAAAGTGCACCTTAAGGCAGTGGTGATTGGGCGGGACTACGGCACGGATGTTGAAATTCTGAGCGGGATCGATCCTAGCGAATCTATCGTCCTCAATCCGAGTGATTCTTTGGAAGAAGGACAGCCGGTTCATGCGACCAGGGAAGGCAATCACTCATGACCTCGCGCCTTGTTTTAGTCGGGCTCCTTCTGTGCAGCGGCACTGCTTTTGCCGGCGGACCGACATACAAGAAGCCCGACGTTGCAGTGTCGCAGAATTGGCAGTCGCCTGTGCCATGGCAAACGGCAACCCCCCTCGATTCGCTTCCGAAGAACGCATGGTGGAAGCTGTTTGGCGACAGTGAACTCGATCAGTACGAAGATCGTGCGATGGGCAACAATCAGACCTTGAAGGCGGCGACAGCGCGATTGGCCGAAGCCAGGTCGTTCGCAAGAGTCACTTCGTCCGGCCTCTACCCTGAACTCGATGCGGGGGTCTCCGGCCAGAGACAGCGCTTATCGGGCAACCGTCCGACCAACGGTTCGACCATACCGTTAGTGGCTGTAACTCAAAATACCTTCACCATTCCGTTCACGCTGAACTACGAAGTAGATCTGTTTGGGCGCGTGCGGCACAGCCTGGAGGCGGCCAAAGCATCGCTGCAGGCGTCGTCGGCTGACCTTGAAAATGTCCGCCTGATGGTAAGTTCGGAACTCGCGGCTGACTATTTCCAATTGCGCGAGCTGGATGCAGAGATGGCGGTCGTACAGCGGTCGATCGATTTTCAGAAAGAAGGTCTGGGTTTGGTCGAGAAACGTCACAATGGTGGCGCAGTCTCTGGTTTGGATGTGGCGCAACAACAGACCGTTCTCGATTCCTCCTACACGCAACTCGCATTGCTGCAGCAGCAGCGTGCGCAATTTGAACACGCGGTTGCCGTGGTGCAGGGACTGTCGCCATCCGAGTTCAAGGCCCCTGTTCGCGCTTTGGATCTGCAACCACCAGTGATTCCAGTGGCCTTGCCTTCCGAGTTGCTGCAACGGCGCCCCGACATCGCAACCTCCGAGCGACAGGTGGTCGCCGCGAACGCTCAAATTGGCGTAGCGAAATCGGCCTTTTATCCCAGCATTTCTTTGGGTGGAACGGGTGGTGTCCAGAGCGCCGATCTCGTTAAGCTGCTGGACGGTCCCAGCGCCATATGGTCGGTAGGATTGTCAGCTTTGGAGCCGCTCTTCACGGGAGGTCGCAACCGTGGGCGCTTGGAGGGTGCGAAGTCTGTCTACGACGAGGATGTCGCAAACTACCGCGAGACGTCACTCGTCGCGTTCCAGCAAGTTGAGGACGCGCTCTCAGGACTCAGCGCGTTGGCCACCGCATCGGATTCCCAACAGCGAGCGGTCTCAGATGCCGGACGCTCGCTGACATTGGCAAATGCGCGGTACACCGGGGGACTCGTTACTTATTTGGATGTGATCACGGCCCAGGAACAAGTTCTGAGCAACGAAAGGCTGGCCACTCAAATTCAGGGACAGCGATTGGTAACATCGGTTCTGCTGGTCAAAGCCCTCGGTGGTGGCTGGGATAGCTCCAGCCTCGCGGCAGTAGGCGTGAAGCCGAGCTTGAAACAGGCATTGCAGCAGTAGCGGAGAGTCGTTCGCTTTGTTGCGTTGCAGCCGAAGAGTAGTTTTATCCGGGAAAAGTTTCCTTTGCTGGTTGAGCGAAGGCCCGTGTCACGGCCGGCCTACATGCTCGGCAATTGCTGCGCCTAGGTCCTTGGTACTCGAACTGCCCCCGATGTCCGGGGTGCGAACTTTTGAATCTGACAGCGTATCCGCGATCGCGGATTCGACGGCATCGGCAGCTTCGGTAGCACCCAGATGTCGCAGCATCATCGCCCCGGACCAAATCTGTCCTATGGGGTTTGCGATTCCTCTTCCGGCGATGTCCGGAGCGGAGCCGTGGACCGGCTCGAACATGGATGGGAATTCGCGTTCCGGATTGAGATTTGCGGAAGGCGCGATACCAATCGATCCCACGACTGCCGGACCCAAGTCGGAAAGGATATCGCCGAAAAGATTCGAGCCAACCACAACGTCAAACCAGTCCGGATGCCGGACGAAATGAGCCGTTAAGATATCGATGTGGTATTGATCGGTCCGCACGTCAGAGTAGGTAGCGCCAATCTCATGAAAAAGTTCGTCCCAGAACGGCATGGTGTGGATGATGCCGTTCGATTTCGTTGCGGACGTGACGTGCTTTCTCCTCGTACGGGCTAAATCGAACGCGAACTTGAGTACCCGGTTGACTCCGCGACGGGTAAATACGGTCTGCTGCACGGCAATCTCGTCTTCCGTGCCCTCGTAGAGACGGCCGCCGATGTTGGAATACTCGCCCTCGTTGTTTTCGCGAACCACACAGAAGTCGATTTCACCCGGCTTCCAATTCTTCAGCGGTGTATCAATGCCCTCGAACAGCCGCACAGGACGCAGATTGACGTACTGCCGAAAATGCCGGCGAATGGGAATGAGAAGTCCCCAAAGCGAAATGTGGTCGGCAACGCTGGGGTGTCCGACGGCACCCAGAAAGATTGCGTCGAAGGGGCGCAATTGCTGGATTCCATCGTCGGGCATCATTTTGCCGGTTTGGACGTAGGTCTCGCAGCTCCAGTCGAACGCGTGCCAGTCGAACTGAAATCCAAAACGTTGCCCAGCGGCCGCCAATACTCGAATGCCTTCCGGCACAACCTCCTTGCCGATGCCGTCGCCTGCGATGACTGCTATGTTAAACGTCTTCATGAAAAGTTTGTTGCCCTCTCTAGGCTGAAAGCAATGGTGAAAGTATGTTCACATCTGGAACCGATCCTAAGTCCCGGACGAATGCGACAATTTTCTCCATCTTTTCCGGGTTCCAGCCCGCATATTCGGCGCACCCGCGGAATTTGACGGCGGCTTCCTCGAAGCTCATAGGATTCGCCGGGCTACCCTTGCCGAAGGCTGCCTCGCCGGAAACCGTTTTTCCGTTCTTTAAATGGATCTTGAGGATCGATGTCATTTTGTCAAAGCCAGCGGCCTCGGCGACGGGATCCACATAGAAGTTAATTTTGTCGATCATGGCCTGGACGTCGGGCTTTTGAACTACCTTCTCCGAAAAGTCTCCCAAGCTGGCTTTGCGCTGGAGAAGCAAGATCGCAAGGCAGAATTCCATGCTGAATTTGGCTTCCAGCCCCGTTTTCGGATGGTGATGAAGCAACGTCGTCGTCATATCATGGTTGGCGCCGATGTCCACCTTCTCAACCTGTTCTGGGCGGATATCGTTGACTTCGATAAGACGCATCAATTCCGTCATAGCGGGATGAGTCAGCGAACCAGAAGGGTAGGGCTTGAGCGAAACGCCGGGAGATGCGAGCGTCCAGGGCTTGCCGAGACGGTTCACGATAAATGTTGGATCGTAGGAACCGCCCGCAGCATGGAAAAAGCCACGATCCGCTTCCAGAATTTGCCTGGCTGCCGTCCAGCCGAGATCGACCAACTCGGCCGCTACTAGGCCGCTTTCGGCGGCGTGTCCAGCCTGGAATGGCTTTGTCATCGTACCGAAATTTTCGCGCAACCCGCCCGACTGCGCCGCCGCCAAGCCCAGGGTGTTCAGAATCTTCGAGTGATCGAAGTGCAGCAGCTTGGCGCAGGCTGTTGCCGAACCGAATGGTCCGCAGGTTCCGGTTGTGTGGAATCCATCCTGATAGTGGCGCGGCGCAATGGCCTCAGAAATCTTGCATTCCACTTCGACACCCAAGTGATAAGCCAGCATCAACTCTTTTCCGGAGAAGCCTCCGCGTTCTCCAATCGCGAGGACCGCGGGCAACACAGGCACCGTGGGATGTATCAACAATCCGTAGACCCGGTCTTTCGCAGCGGCGAGTTGGGAATCGTCGAAGTCATCGGCGTGAATCGAAACTCCGTTTATGAACGCGGCAAAGCGAGGCGAAGTCTTCTGCGTCGATCCCACAATCGTGGATTGTCCACTGGTAACGCCAAGCTTCGCTACATATTTGCGACTGATGACACCCGTGTCCGCCATCGAGCCCGCCAGAGCAAGACCCAAACCATCCAAAATCGATTTCTTCCCGAGCTCGATTACGTCTTCAGGAATGTCTTCGTATTTTGTGTCGGCGACAAATTTGGCGACGTAGTCAGTCACGCCACTTACCTTCGGGAAGTCGCTACAGGTCGCGGCTTCCGCAGTGGGAGGTGACTCCAACAGCGCGCCAGCCGCGAGCGCGCCAAGCACAGTCTTTCCAAAATCTCGCCTTAGCATGCATCAGTCCTGTAAAGCATGAGTGTAATTTTGGCTGGTCTTACTTGGCATCGCAACCCTTGTCGCCCGGCCAACCCAGATCATTGCGAAGTACTTGTCCGCCCTTCATGACGAACTTCACGCGTTCTAATTCGGTAATATCAGCGAGAGGATCTCCGCATACCGCAACCACGTCCGCGAACTTCCCCGACTCCAGGGAGCCGATCTTGGAATCCCAGCCCATCATCTGTGCGTTTCCAATGGTGGCCGCGCGGAGGACTTGCAACGGCGTCATGCCAAACTTGACCATAAGGCCGAATTCTTTGGTTTGTGTGCCGTGCGGGAACGGGCCGACACCCGTGCCAAAAGCAATCTTGACGCCAGCAGCGACCGCCCGGCGAAAATTCGGCTCGGAGACGGATGCAACCGTAGGCCCGCCATATTTTTTGGCGTCTTTTTCTCTTTCGATCTGGTAATGAAACAGTGTCGGGATCAAATAAATCCCTTTCGCCTTGAACAGTGCGATGTCTTCATCCGTTAACTGTACTGCGTGTTCGACGGTGTCGACACCTGCGACAAGACAGCTATGGAGACCCTTGCCTCCAAAAGCATGGCACGAGACTTTATGTCCGTGATCATGTGCCTCGTCGACCAATGCCTGAATCTCTTCCTGGGTTAGCTGCGGCGGAATGACCATGGTTCCGTCCGGCGCAAACGTTACGTCGTTCGTAGCGTAGAACTTGATCCAGTCGGCTCCGTTGAAAAGCTGTTCCCGGACTTCTTTGCGCGCCTCCCACGGCGAATCCACAGTTTCGAGCATCGAAGGCAATGGAATATCGCGCGACCATCCCTTGGGGTGGAATCCGCCGGTCGCCTGGAATCCGCGGCCGGAAACCTGCATTCGAGGGCCTTGCACAAGACCGTTGTTGATGGCGGTCTTCAGGTCAACGTCACCGTACATGCCGCCCAGCGTTTTCAGATCGCGGAGGGTGGTGAAGCCGACGAAGAGATCGCGCTGACTGTTCACGAGCGCCTCGAGTTCGCGATATTGCAGCGACTCCTTCATCATTTGGTCGTCAAGTTCGGGGCCGCTCGCGAAGACATGCGTATGGCCCTCGATCAAGCCAGGCAAGACGGTTGCGCCACTGAGATCGACGACTTCAGCATCTTTCGGAATCGTGACTTCCTGCGCGGAACCGACTTTGACAATTCGCGTTCCCTCGATGAGGATGACTTGCTGCCGCTTGATCTCGCCTGACTTTGGGTCGAACATGCGGCCGGCGCGGATTGCCAGTCGCTCGTGTGTGCGGACCTGGGGTGGCGGAAGGGGCGGCGGTGGCGGTGTTGCGGGTTCCTCCGCCAGTGCTACACAAGAACTGAGTACCAAGAGTGCCGTGAGTCTGAGCGCCATGCCCGCTCGGATTGCTTCAACTCTCATCTTTCCCTCGCCAATTGTCATCTATGCTTCACCGAGCCGCCATGCCGAGCATTACTGGATCTCGTAGACCCGAACTTCCGCTTGCTGTTTGTCGTGGTGCGGGACGCCCAAGTAGTAGCGATTGAGTTCTGGAACAAGAATTGCAGTTTTAGCTCGAAAGCTCCCTGGAACCTTTGCCAGTAGGCTGTAATGGTCGGCGTCCTTCTGCTCGAAAACATCTACGGCTCCGTCGCCTGCGAGGTAAATTCGCTTGTGCTGCGCGTCGTAGCTCATGTCGTCCACCATGCCAACGGCGTCCAGACTGGTCACGACCTTGCCGGTGTCGGAGTTTAAGACGATGAGCTTGCCGGGGTTCCGTGTAACGGTAAAAAGCCGGTGATTCGCCTCGTCGAACGCCATTGCGACATTGAGCTTGTCACCTTCGGGCAGCGGCCACGTGGCCGTCAAAGCGGAACCCTTCCGATCCATAACCCCAACAGCGCCTAGGCGGGTTAGGTTGATGAACATGCGCGGCCCGGACTTTTCCAGAACAACTGCTTCGACGTGATTCGTGTTGATCTTGATGTCGCGCAATTTTTTCGCGCTGTTGGTGTCGATCACGCTGATCAGCGAGTAAGGCGTATGCGCTTCCCGACCGCCATTGACAACGTACATGTACTGGGTGGCAGGGTCGTAGGCGATGGAATCGGCATCGATGGCTACTTTGATTTCGGCGCCCATCTTGTAACTATCTGTGTCGTAAACCTGAACGGCGGAGGCGTCGCCAGCGACGATGAACATCTTCTTCAGATCTTTGCGATACAAGATCGCGTGCGGGGCCTTTACGCCCTCGATGGTGTGAATCAGTTTGTTGGAAGCGGTATCCAGAACCAGGACTTTCTCGTTTTCCTCTCCGGTAAGAAACAGCCGGTGCCCATCGAGATCGGGAGCAAAGTGGTCAAAATCGCCATCGTGCAGGCCGGGCAGAGGAATCGTGGCCACGAGCTTCAGCGGCTCGGCATTCTGTGCATTGGCGCCAACGGTTAGTCCTGCCAACAGTGCCAAAACGAGAAATTGCATTTGCTTCATAGGTTCTTCCCCTTTGATGTGTAACGCTGGCGGGTGCCCAAGGCAGCCTTGCCAGCTTAAGGTAGTGTTGCGAAAACGGTCCAACACGCGATGAAACCCGAGATTGTTAGACGGGCGGATGCTACGTCAGCACTCCCACACGAGTCAACGCAACTTTTTTCAGGAGTGTGCGAGCACGACTGCAAGTTAGAGTAAATCATCTATTTTCAAGCATTCGGATCGGTTCCCAGCGGTAGAGGTAAACATAAATTAATCTTGGTTTCAGTTCGTCGAAAGCCCGATGAATTATGCTATGTCGCGCTGGCTTACTACGCATCAATTAAGATCTCAATCGATCGAAACACAGGAGAATGCATGAAGAATTTGATCTTGATCCTGGTCGCCGCTTGTCTGGTGACCGGAGCCCAAACTCAAGCTCAGCAAGCCCCGCTTAAGCTGATCCAGACAATTACGCTGGCCCCCGATGTGAAGGGGCATTTCGATCATTTTGAAGTAGACCTCAAAGGCAACCGTCTTTTCGCGACGCCCGAGGATTACAAGTCGGTGCTGGTTTTTGACCTGAAGTCCGGCAAACAGATTTACAAAATTGGCGGCATCGAAAAACCGCATGCCGTGCTGTACCGCGCGGACGTGAATCGAATCTATGTCACGGACGGTGAGGCTGGAGACGTCAAGATCTTCGATGGCACCAGCTATGCGCCCCAAGGGAATGTCAAATTGCTCGAGGACGCAGACTCCATCGGATTCGATTCCGCCACGAATTTCCTCTATATCGACAACGGCGGAGGAGACGTTCATGAGAAGTATTCCATGCTTAGCATCGTGGATACCGCAGCCAACAAGAAAGTGGCCGATATCAGAGTCGAAGGCGATACGCTCGAAGCCATGGCGTTGGAAAAGTCCAGCCCGAGGATTTACGTCAACAATAAAGACAAGAATACCGTTGAGGTGGTGGATCGCGAAAAGCGCGCAGTCGTCGCGACTTGGCCTGTAACCAAGGCCAAGCCGAACGTTGCCATGGCATTTGACGAGGCCAACCATCGCCTCTTTGTGGCCTGCCGAAGCGGAGATGTCGTGGTGATGGACACAACGACGGGCAAAGAGACCACAACTTTCCCGATCACCAAGGGTGTCGACGACATGGTGTATGACGCAGCCAGCAAACGCGTCTACAGTGCTTCCGATGGAAGCGTCGATGTCTACCAGCAAACCAGTCCGGATAGCTACAAATTGCTAGGGAAGATCCCAACGGGTCCGCTTGGCAAGACGGCGCGACTGGTTCCCGAAATCGGGCGCTATTTTGTGGCGGTCCCGCAGCATGGAACCGCGAATGCTTCGATCCTCGTCTTCGAGGTGAAGTAGGGAAATTGGGTTGAAGGGGCCAGCTGTGAGGCGGGAATTGCGGAGCTGTTCCACTGCGGCCTGCAATTCCCGCGCCGCTGGGGGCTGGAGTGATGTTCTGGTTAACAGCCGGCGGTCATGCGATGATGTCCGGGTAAGCCTATGCGGATACTCCTGGTCGAAGACGAGCGAAAGGTTGCCAGCTTCATCGCCCGAGCTCTGAAGGAAAATACCTACGCCGTCGATACGGTGGAGACTGGCGAAAAGGCGATTGAGGCTAGCTCAGAGGTTGCCTACGATGCGATTCTTCTGGATGTCCGACTTCCTGACATCAGCGGAATTGAAGTTTGTCGCGAGCTGAGACAGCGCGGAGTCGAGGCTCCTGTCCTTATGCTCACTGCTCGCGGTCTCGTGGAGCAACGAGTGGAGGGACTGGATGCCGGTGCTGACGACTACCTGACCAAGCCGTTCGTTCTCGCGGAGCTGCTGGCAAGGGTCAGGGCATTGGTGCGGCGTGGTTTCCATACCGGCAACGCAAGACTCCGCTATGCGGACTTGGCCCTGGACCGTCACCGTCGCCGCGCCACTCGCGGGCACGAAGTGATTCCACTCACGTCCAAGGAGTTCGCGCTGCTTGAACTCTTTCTGCTACGGGCTCCCGAATTAGTTACGCGCAGCGAAATCGTTGAGCATGTTTGGGATTGTCACTTCGATAGCGACACGAACCTTGTCGAGGTGTATATCAACCGTCTTCGTCAAAAACTCGATCAAAATCGGTCGATCAAGCTCATCCATACCGTCCGCGGCGTTGGCTACCGCCTGGGGACGCCAGAGTCATGAAGATCAAATCGCTGCGTATTCGGATGATGTTGATGTTCACGACCGTGGTAGGGGTCCTTCTAGCCCTCTCCTACCTGGCGTTCCTGGGGCTGCTCGCGCACGAAATCCCTGCTCAGTTGAATCGCCAACTGCTGGAAACGGGGCGCCCTGTGGTCGCCGACGTGATGACGGAGCCTAACGCCCAGGACATCAACCGTCTTGATATTCCTGGCGAATTCTTTGAAATGCGTAACGCGTCGGGCAAAGTTCTTCAGAGATCGAAGAATCTTACTGCTCCTATGGACTTGGGCGAACTCCAAATTAACCCGTCGCACCCTGTTTTTGGAACGGGAACGCTTGGAGAAACGCAGCCCATCCGTGTCGCACTCATCCCTTTTCAACAGGCGGGAGAGGTTCGCGCGTTGGTGGTCGCAATTCCGGTCCTGGGAACCAATGCCGTATTTGATAGCTTTGGCCGGATCGCGCTGCTTCTTTTCCCGCTTAGCCTTTTGCTGACGGCGGGGATTTCAGCACTCTATGTAGGACGCAGCCTGGCTCCGATTGCATCCTTGACTGAGCACGCCGCTCTCATGGCGAAACAGGTGAAGAACCCCAAGGGGTTCTGGACGCCACTGCCGATTTCGACACCTCACGACGAGTTGGGACGACTTGCCGTAACTTTCAATGATCTCCTGCAAGGAGTCGATTCCGCCGTGCATCAGCTACGCCAATTTGTGACGGACGCCTCCCATGAGTTGCGCACGCCGCTGGCGGTCCTTCACGGCGAAACGGAACTGCTCCTTTCAAAGCCGCGGAGCGCGGAGGACTACCAGAAGACCCTGCGCGTCTTTGATGACGAATTCAAGAAGCTGACCAGAATGGTGGAAGGTCTTTTTACGCTGTCCATGGCCGACGCGGGACAGTTGCACCTGGTTTCCGAACCCCTTTATGTTAACGAGGTTCTCGAAGACGCCTGCGTTCTGGCGACATATCGGGCCCGTACCAAGAACATGACCATCGTGCGCGAGTTGAGTGAAGAGATTGCGTCCTCTGGCGATGAAGTTTTCCTCCACCAAATGTTCCTGATTCTCCTCGACAATGCAGTTAAGTATTCCGGAGAGGGAACGCAAGTACGCGTGACCCTTACCCAGCAAGACGGTCTCATACGAGCGCGCTTCGAAGACCAGGGAATTGGCATCGCGAGCGAGCATGTCGGCAGAATTTTCGAGCGTTTTTACCGCGCCGCGCCGCCGGGTACCGGCGAGACTCATAGCGGAGGTCTGGGATTAGCCATCGCGCAAGCGATCGCGCAAGCCCAAGGCGGCTCCATCGAATGCCAGAGCACTCCGGCGATCGGTTCCATTTTTACAGTGGTCTTGCCAGTTGTCACACCTGGAACAGTGAACCTTGAGATACACTCCGCTCAACCTAAACAGAAATTAATATTGACTTAAGCGCTCGCGGGCGTACATTGGGCAGCGCCACTCAGTGGGGGGATCCTTGTCCATGAAAAGAATTTCTGCGGTGTATTTGGTTTGCAGTTGGGCTGTCGTTTTTGCGATTGTCGCTATTGTTTTTCCCGCGCCATCGCTCGCGCAAGTCGCCGGCGCCACGCTCACGGGAACTATCACGGATCCTTCAGGAAGAGTCATTCCGAAAGCGCAAATTGAAATTAAGAACGAGGCTACCGGCGTGACGACGAGAGTCGCAACCAACGCCGACGGCATCTACACGGCGGGCAATCTATTGCCGGCGGAGTATGAGGTTACTGTTTCCGCTCCCGGTTTTAACTCCGAGGAACGGGCAGGAATCATCCTTACAGTCGGCGGCCAGCAGGTCTTTAATCTCGCGCTGAAGGTGGGTTCCTCAAAAATCACGGTGGATGTCAGTACGGAAGCCCCCGCCATCCAGCTCACAAGCTCGGACATCAGCGCGGTAGTCAACGCGACGACAGTCCGCGAGCTGCCGCTCAATGGCCGCAGTTGGACGGATCTGGCTACCCTCCAGCCGGGCGTAAATGCCATCCAAACCCAACCCAACTTCTCAGCGGGAACGGATCGCGGCAACCGTGGGTTCGGCCAGCAGCTGACGATCTCCGGCGCGCGTCCGCAGCAGAATAACTACCGCTTGGACGGTGTCAGCCTCAACGACTATTCCAACGGCGCCCCCGGCAGCGTGCTGGGTGGGAGCTTGGGTGTGGACGCCATTCAGGAGTTCTCGGTACTGACCAGCAATTACTCCGCCGAGTACGGAAAGACTTCGGGCGGCGTAGTCAACGCGATCACTCGTTCGGGAACCAACAAATTTCACGGCAGCGGCTACGAGTTCGCGCGAAATAGTGCCCTTGACGCGAGAAATTTCTTCGACGCCCCCGGTAGCGTGCCGCCCTTCAGCCGAAATCAGTTTGGCGGCACGATTGGCGGGCCAATTTTCAAAGACAAGACATTTTTCTTCGCGGACTATGAAGGAATTCGACAAAACAAAGGTATACCGGTCCTGGCAACCGTGCCCTCTGTCAACGACAGGGCCACCGTCACCGACCCGTCGATCCAGGCTTACTTGACTTTTTTCCCGGTCAACACTAACGACCCGACCAGTAATAAGGTTAGCTTCTCGCAGCAACAGGTCGTGAGCGAGAACTTCTTCACGACGCGCGTCGACCACAATTTTTCCGACAAGGACCGCTTGTTCGGGACTTACATGTACGACAAGACTCCGTATTCCTCGCCCGACGGATTGAATAACGTGGAATTTACCACCTCCACTGCCCGACAGATCGTTGCGGTTGAGGAGACTCACGTTTTTGCTCCGAACTTTGCCAACTCGCTTCGTTTCGGCTACAACCACGAGATCGTAGCTAACAACCAAAGCCAGAAAGCGATCAATCCGGACGCTGCGAAACTCGGCCTGGGAGTCGGCGGCCCTTCGTTTGCCGGGCGCGCGGCGGCTCAAGTGATCATCGGAGGTGGCATCACACCTTTTTCAGGCGGAGTGGGTGGCAGCCCGACCTATTTCTACCATTGGAATTCCGCGCAGGGATATGACGATGCCCTACTGACCAGAGGAAAACACTCCCTGAAGTTCGGTGGCGCCTTCGAGCGGGAGTTCCTTTACGTCCTGTCCGATACGGACCCCAACGGAATTTTTCGATTTCAGAATCTAGCTGGCTTTCTAACCAACGATCCCAAGAAGTTCCAGGGTGGCGTCGCCACCAGCACTTCGCCGCGCAATATTCGGCAGAACATTCTTGGACTGTACTTGCAGGACGACTGGCGGTTTCGACCAAACCTGACGCTCAACCTGGGCGTACGCTACGAAACGGCTACCGTCCCGTCGGAGACGAGCGGGAAGTTCGCGAATCTGCCAAGCTTGACGTCCAGCACTCCGCATTTGGGCAGTCCGTTCTTTAGCAACCCTACCCTCAAGAATTTCGAGCCGCGCGTCGGATTCGCCTGGGATCCCTTCCGGAACGGGAAGACGGCGGTTCGCGGCGGCGTTGGACTCTTCGATGTTTTGCCGTTGCCCTACCAATTCATTCTGCTGACCAATCAGGCCGATCCTTTCTTCAAGTACGTTGCAATCAGTACGAATCCGGGCAACTTCTTCTCTGGCGTTTCTATTCCTGCCCCGGACCAGATTCCGTTAAGCTCTTTGCGCTCCACGTTCGTAGATTCTCATCCCAAGCGCAACTACGTGACGCAGTGGAACCTGAATATCCAGCAGCAACTGGCTCCGAATGTAACAGCTCTGGTGGCTTATGTAGGATCGCGCGGCGTTCATCAGCCTTTTCGAGTGGATGAAGTGAACCGGGTGCTGCCCACGAAAACGCCTTTGGGATACCTCTATCCACAAATCGACATCAATGGCAATCTAACCCATGGTCCCAATGCTGGCTCTCCGCCGGTTCGCTTTAACCCTTACGGTTCCGTGCGCGCGCTTACCTACAACGGTGGTTCTTCTTACCACGCTTTGGAGACGCAGATCGCCAAGCGCATGAGCCACGGGGTGCAATTGCAGGGGACTTTTACGTGGAGCAAGAGCATTGACACCAGTTCCGCTTCGGTTGCCGGGGACACTTTTGGGAACTCCATCTCAAGTCTGGATGGGTTCGATCTTAAACTGGGCCGTGGCGTCTCCGATTTCAATGTTGGGCGAACGCTTGTCGTGAACGGTGAGTGGGAAGTCCCAACGCCCAAATCGTTGTCAGGTCCGGCAAAGTGGGCACTGGGCGGATGGCAATTGGGGATGATCTTTACTGCGAGTGACGGTGTTCCGTTTACGGCAACCTGGGGCACGGGCGGCGATCCGCAAAACAACCTAAGCAGCGACGATTGGGCCTATCCCAATCGGCTGGGCGGAGCCGGCTGTAAGACGCTCACAAAGCCGGGGAGTCGTGACGCTTACATCAAGGCGGAATGCTTCCAGGTTCCCACCGCACCGGACCTGAATTTTTGGACGAACAACTGCAATATAGCCCCGCCGAGTTTGGTGGACGCCAACAACGTCCAGATCGTCCTGAACCACCCACTAGATCCAATGAAGGACGGTGCTGGCTGGCTTCCCGCGCTGCCTTGCTTCAACTTGCGCGGCAATGCTGGCCGTAACATCCTGAAGGGGCCTGGAATCACTTCGTTGGACTTCTCCCTGTTCAAGAACATACCGATCACGAAGATTTCGGAGCGATTCAATATCCAGTTCAGGGCTGAAATTTTCAATATCCCCAATCACGCGAACTTTGCGCCGCCCACGACGCCGGACAATAGCGATATTTTCGATGGAACGGGACAGCTCGCGGCGCCGGGGTTGCTTTCCAAGACCACAACCACGGCTCGCGAGATTCAGCTCGCCGTAAAAGTGACCTTCTAGGTCAGTACAGCAATTTTCGCTCGGCGCCTCAAGGCTGCCGCGAAGCGTCGCAATGGTTCAATCCGCGGGCTATTACCCTCCCCCGAGGACCGCGGATTGCCATTGGCGCCAACCCCACGCAAAGGTGATTTCCCCGGTGAATTCAGAAGAACGATACGAAGCGCTCGATACTACCAGTTTACGAACACTGACACGGCGTAATCTATTGCAGCGATCGGCGTGGATCTTCGCTGCGACAGCGGCTCTTCCGCGCCTCGCCACCGCCGCCGGTCATGATATTGGCCCCGTCATGGATAAGCTCAGCACCTACATGGCGGAGGCTCGCAACCACGCGCTCCCGGACAACGTTGTGCTGGAGGCGAAGCACCACATCCTCGACACCATCGCGGCAATGGTTTCAGGTTCGGAACTTCCTCCTGGCAAGGCGGCGTTCGAATTCGCGCGTTCCTACGGCGGAGAGAAGACATGCACCGTGGTAGCGTCGCAAATTTTGTGTGGACCCATCGAGGCGGCTCTCGCCAATGGCCAGCTGGCGCATTCCGATGAGACCGACGACGACTTCACCACGGGAGGTGCGCATCCGGGCTGCGCGCTCGTCCCCGCCGCGCTCGCGACGGGCGAACAGTTCGGCATCAGTGGTACCCACTTCTTGCGCGCCGTTACACTCGGCTATGACGTCGCCATGCGTGCCATGAGAACGGTCGGACCGGGAATGAAAGAGACGCACCCGCTGGTCGGAACCATGGGTGCGACTGCCGCTGCGGGTTGCGTTGTCGGCTTGAGCGCGCAGCAGATGCGATGGCTGCTGGATTATGCTGCCCAGCAGGCCGGCGCGGGGATCGGCTCATGGCGGCGTGACACGGACCACATCGAGAAAGCTTTTGTTTTCGGTGGAATGGGCGCCCGGAATGGCGTCACGGCGGCACTCGCCGTGCATTCCGGCTGGACTGGCGTCGACGATGTTTTCTCCGGCCCCAACAACTTTGTAGAAACCTACAATCCCAAAGCCGACCCCGCTGGGATGATCGACAAACTGGGAGAGGTTTATGGTGTTACACAGACGACGCTGAAGAAGTGGACTACGGGTGGTCCCATACAGGCCCCGCTGGACGCGCTGCAAGCTTTGCTGAAACGCAGCCCCTTCCAGGCCGATCAGGTCAAGCAGGTTGTGGTCCGCGTCGCCACCAGCGCCGGCTACACCGTGAACAACCGCGATATGCCGGACATTTGTCTGCAACATCTGGTCGCGGTGATGTTGATCGACAAGACCGTATCGTTCCGCGCCGCTCACGACAAGCCTCGCATGCAGGACCCGGCTGTGCTGCAGCAACGCGTTAAGGTCCAACTCGCGCCTGATGAAGAGCTGGAGAAGCTGATCCCGGTTCGAGTTGCCATCGTCGAAGTTACCTTGAATGACGGCACAAAGTTGAGCGAACGCGTGGAACACGTTCGCGGGACGCCGGAAAATCCAATGAACACCGAAGAAGTCTTGGCCAAGGCGCGCGAATTGATGACGCCCATCCTTGGTGCAACAACAACTTCGAAACTGATTGATCGTGTGATGGACATCGAGAACGTGAAAGACATCCGCGATCTCCGCCCGCTGCTGCAGGCGCATTGAGCGGTGGTGTTTTGACGGAACGAGCAGGCGGTAGCAATGAAGAACTTTAAGAAAATGAAGTGGACACTGCTGGCGACCGCTGTCGTCAGCGGAGTATTTCTCTGCGCACGCGCAGTCTCCCAGAGCGAGAGCTCCGCGCCGAGACAATCTGGTGCGGATTCTGCACAAGCCATTGCGCCTGACTTTGCAACCTACCGAGCTAAAGTTGAACCCATTTTTCTAAAAGAGCGATCCGGCCACGCCCGATGCTACGGATGCCACACTTTGTCCAACCGAGTCTTTCATCTCGAAACGCTAACGCGGGGCAGCGCCGAATGGACGCCGGAACAATCCAAACGGAACTATGAGAGCGTAATTCGGCTAATCGACGAAGAACAACCCGCCACGAGCAAACTACTCCTTCATCCTCTTGCACCGGAGGCAGGTGGCGAAGCTTTCCACTCCGGCGGCAGGCAGTTTGCTTCTCAGAGTGATCCGGATTGGGTAACGATTGCGGATTGGGTGCGTGGCGCGGGGCATCCAGCAACTCCTGGCTCTTCGCCGACGACGAGAATCTACGTAACGAACAGCGCTGGAGATACCATCGATGTCATTGATCCCGCGACGAACCAGGTCGTGCAGGTCATCCACGGCATCGAACTGCCTCACGGCATCGCATTCGCCCCGGATGGTTCGAGAATCTATGTCAGCAACGAATCCGAGAGCGTGCTCGACGTCCTGGATCGAAAGAGCGGCGAAATCCTGAAGAAAGTTGCCCTCACAAATCGTCCGAATAATATCGCCATCACTCCCGACGGAAAGCGGGTGCTGGTCGGAATTCGAGCCCAACCTGGCTTCATCGATATCGTGGACACCGATACGACGACCAAGACTAAGAGCATTCCAGTGAACGGCAGCGTCCATAATCTCTACGTCACTCCCGACGGGAAATTTGCGGTCAGCGGCTCCATTGAGAATAAAGCGGCCACGGTCGTCGACCTCCAAACCGATCAGGTAGTTTGGGGAGTAAAATTCGATCACGCCGTGCGGCCCATGACTTTTGAAACGAACCGCGACGGCTCAACCCATCGGATGTTTGTGCAGCTGTCGAATTTTCACGGATTTGCCGTCGTGGATTTTGCCAAGCACGCTGAGGTAGCTCGAATCCATCTGCCAACGCCACCAATCGGTTTTGGAACAGCCGAAGGTCGGACGGCCACACCCTCTCACGGCATTGCGGTAAGCCCCAACGGCGACTCTCTCTGGGTGAATAGCACCGTTGCGAATGCCACCTTCAAGTATTCGCTGCCGGATCTGAAGTTGATTGGCCACGCCCAACTGCCGTTGGTTTATCCGATTGGCCATCCTCCAACAAGTTGCGTGCCCGATTGGATTACTTTCGGCCCGGGAGGCAAGACGGTTTACCTGTCAAATTCAGCCGCGGGATCTGTCTCTGTCATCGACGCGAGCACATTCAAACAAATTGCGCTCGTCCCCGTCGGAGAAGTACCAAAGCGCATCAGCACATTGGTTCTGCGCTAGGCCCAGCCGCGAGGTGCCCGAAACTACCGGGTTGGACTGAAAGCCTGTGAGCCTCGAACGATGATGTGCGCGAAACCAAATCTGCCTTCCGACAGGGTGAAGGGCGCGCCGTCATGGCGAAGGCGGGAGATTTGGAGGGCAAGGCGACGGGCGTCGTCGAGAGAAAGGGCTACACCACGACGCGACAGGCAGTAGTGATGGACAGTCCGGCCGTCGGTCGGAACTTCTCCTGCCGAAATGCGGATTCCGAGGAAGGTCTCTGAGACATTGATCTCGGGTAGAGATCCGCCGACGAAAAGAGCTGGCGACTGCAGCGCTTCGGCCATTTGGTAGGTGTGCCGGGAGCAGAGCAACTGGGAACGGCGTGTCCCTTGGCAGCGTCTGACAACGGCAACGGAAAGCATCGTGAGGGCGAGAAAGGCGGCGACGCCGGAGTGCAAGTTCGAGTGCGGGATCGCGTGTGCCGAAGCGAATGCGGCGACACACGCCGCGAGCAACAGAGAGGTCCACTGCGGAAACGAAAATCCCCGCCAGTAAGGGCGTTCCGCATCACCACGAGCAAACTCGAAGAAGAAACGTCCGGCCGCATAGGCGCTGACGTAGAAAGCAAAAGGTGAGCCTGGTCCTCCCTGCCGCAGGAAAAGCAGAACCACGGAGCCGACAAGACCGAGAATCCAAACAGCTTCCACGGACTGAATCGGAAACAACCGCACCCCAACTAGAGCGGACGGGAATCCCATCTGGGCATGCGCGTGTCGATAACGCACCCCTAGCCTGCAGGGTCGGCCAAAGCAGCAACCCGCCAGTAAGCAGCCGATGCGCCCGCAAGCGTGGAAGATGCCCGCTCCCGCAATCGTCACGTCCAGGTAAGGCAGAAGAGGTTGATGCATCCATCGCAGCGTGAGTGACACAGCAGCGAAGATGCAGATCGCGTCGCGATAGAAGACGAAGCTGTCTCTACCAGTGAAGACCTTGATTACCAAGGGCGTGGCCAGCAGCGTGCCCACTGCGACTGCGATCAGCCGAAGTTCAATCCAAGGGGAGAGACCTTGATGCAAGGTCAACCATCCTGTTAGCAGTGTGCCGAGGAGGAGACCTGCTAAGCCGCAAAGTCGAAAACTCAGCTTAGTTAATTGCATTGGAGCCAATTGAAGGGTCACCCCTGCCATGAACTTCAATCTGATGATTGAAAGGAGGTTACAGCTTCTCGATGGGAATTCGTAGCCCCAGCGTTCGTACGCCCGATGGTGTCACGGAAACAGGTTTCGCCCCCGGAGTGTCCTGGCTGGCCACGATTGCTCCAGGTTCTTCGGTGACCTCCGCCTCACGAGACGAAGTGAGGTCGATGGAGAACCAATCCTCCGCAAGCTGATCCCCGATACAAAGTTGCTCTGCCAGAATCACAGGCACCGTGACTTCTGTCTTTGGCGGTTCGCCAATGAACGTAATGGGAAGTTCGTGGATCCGAACCTGGGCATCGGGAAGTAGGCGCATCGCCTGGAAGCTGCCGTCGCCCAGAAACCGGGCTATCCGAAGCTGACCTTTCCCAGGCAATTCAAAAATTTCCACGGCGGAAGCGAAAAACCGTCCGAACTCCGAAGGCTGGCTCAAGTACAAGGGGAACAGAAACCAATGCGGACGTGTATCGCGATTCTGGAGGTCTGCCTGAAATAGTAAGTCTGTAAAGGGCGGAGGGCGGAGACCGAATTTCACAAAGCTCAACTTGACTTCATTCATGGCATGTCCTTCAGCTCTTGTACCTTCGCCGGATCTAGGCTCTTACCGGAGGTTGGATTGTAACCGCCGGTGCGTACAGTACCATCGATATTGGAAGGTGGTTCGTTCAAGATTTCCTCGTAGGAATTGAGCCGGTCCGGGAAGTTTGCGGCGTCATACTGCGCTGGCAAAACACCCCCGTGTCTCTTGCGAATATCTTCCAGCGCTTTGTTGTCCCAGTCGTTTCGCGCTCGATTGTAATCGGCCATCATATTTATATACATCTGACGTTCGGTGACTTTGCGTTGCCCTAATCCCTCCCACAACTGATCGCCATTTGGGGTGGTTTCCTGCCGCAGCATCGCATTCTCGCCCTGATATACTCCGCCAGGGTGTTTGAGAAGGTATTTGGGATGATTGTAGAAGTAATGCCACTCCCCGACTGTAGCGGGCCGATGGCCGATCGTTCCCACACCGCCAGCCATGCTCTTGTACCTTAGCCGGCCTCCGCCCAGTGCATTCGAGCCCTTACCGCCCAATTCCAATCGAGGCTCAACGGCCTTGTCTTCTGAACCATACTGCTCGTCAAACTTTGCATCCCCGATCCCTGCGCGGATGGAATCAACTTCTGAGACAATGGCAGTGGCGTAACATTCTGCAATCGTGAGTCCTTTGAGCCACGCTTTCACGCCTGCCGACGCGCTTCGCCCTTTCTTGAGCCGCCATTGCCATTGGCCAATCCACTCCCAATACTCCGGGTCCGCATATCCTTTCAAGTAGTCGTCATCCCAAGCGTCCGGAAAATTTTCCTTGTAGCCCTCCGCATACCATACGCCTGAGGTTTTAGTATGTGGTCCGCGGTTGGCGCTGATCATACAGGAAACAGCGTGCTTTCCCAGTTCCTCTTGTGTAATAGGGATTTCGGGGGTTCGACCCGGAACAGGATCATGGCGACCGCAACGTTGCAGCTTCAATCCTGATTTCAGCCTGGGCAGAGCGTTAGCGCCGATATCTTTCAGCCCCTTCTTTGCGCCGGTCAACGCTGAAACCACCGCACCCACTGCCGAGCGGTCCGCATCCAACTCCAGACTTCTGTCGTCGCTTAGACTTGCATCTTTGGTTTGCGGCCCGCCAGACTGCTTGCCTCCACCCTGCTGCACCACATGTGCCAGTTCGTGCGCGATTAGCGCATCGCCAACCAGAGTTCCTGGTTGGTACTCTCCGCTTGCAAACGCTACGTCGCTGCCGATTGTGAACGCCCGTGCGTTGAGCTGGGACGATAGCTCTCCGGCATGTCCATCCGTATGCACGCGCACGCCGGAGAAGTCGTACCCGAAGGCAGACGACATCTGGCCTTGTACTCGCCCGTCGAGCGCATGTCCTGTGCCTAACTGTTCTTTGACCGTGGAGGCATCGTGAGTTCTTGTTGCGGATCCGTCGCGCGACTTCTTTTGGACAGAGCCTGCTTCCGATGCGCTGGCCTTCTTGCTGCCGCCTAAGAATCCTAGCAGCGCGCTGCCAAAACCGGAGGCCGCAAAGCCTGCAACGGCCCCAAGAAATCCGCCTCCTCCTGCGATTGCTTCCTGAATTTCCGGCGGCAAGTCCTTCGTCTTGCCTGTCTTCGCCCAACTCAATGTCGCCCGCTGCACGCGGTGGTTTACCAGAGCAATTGCTTCATGTGCGGAACGCGCGCGTACCGTCTCAGGCGCGTACTTGTGCAGGGCCCGCGTGAGATGATGCGCGTCTGTCTTTTTGTAGTGAGCCAGCCACTTCTTGATGTAGGGGCAACTCTTGGTGGTGTGTCCGACAGACTCGAGGATGGCGTCGGCTGTGGCGCAGGTACTGGTCTGCAGCAGTTCCACGAACTGCGTTTTGCGCATCTGGCCAGGAGCCAGAGATGGAGCGTTATCTTCGACGACTACAGGATGCGGGTGCTCCCCCGGATGTTTCGAGGCACCCTTTGGCGTTTGTGCGGCAGGAGTATGGGCGCTATCGTCGGCTGTCCGCTGAATGGAAAATGGAAATGAACGCAGGGGACCAACGGCGCTGCGATGCAGGACGGTTTCTTGCTCGTCTTGGCATTTGGAACAACTGCCGCCACAGGCACACTTGCGTTGCAGCACCGGGGCGTGCCGCGAAGACACAACTTGCTCGGCGGCGCGGTCGGCTTCCCGCTCGTCCGCATCTCCAGGCTGGCTGACGCGCAGCTTCGTCTGTACCCCGCTCGATTCAAATAGAGCCAATAGCGCCTGATTGCCCAGGCTCCGGTGAAGAACTCAATACTGAATCCGCTGCAGAACCTGTCCGTTTTCCACTTCCGGAGCTTTGTGGGGTGAGCGGAGCGTGCCCGGAGATTTCTGCTTTTGTTTTAGTTGGCATGGGAAGCCGCGGTTGAGGGACTTGCTCGAAAGACTCTGACCTAGGGCTTCTTCGACGGCACCTGCGGTTTCGACTGTGGATTTGGCGCCGCAGGTGGAGTGAGTAACAATTTTACGTCGTCAAGAAGGTCCGTCATTAGAGCCACCAACGCTGCGCGGTTGGGCACCGGCGGCCAGGACTTCAGCCCCACCCCGAAGGCAAGTTGGTCGAACATGTAGGCGTCGGCCAGAGCGGAGTTTCCAACGGTTTTTGACCCCGGGAACTGCTTCAACTGCTGGTCGAAGGCGAACCGTTCCTCGAGAATCTCGTCGATCGCGTCTTCAGCAACACCTTTCGCTGCGGAGCTCGATGCGGCTCCTCCCGTTGCCGGTGTGGAACCTGTGCCGGAGGGAGGCGGACTCGCAGAGCTGGCGGGTGGAGCAGGAGTAGAGGGCGGCGTGTTTGGGGAAGCTACGCGGTTGATCTCCGTCACCAGAGCTGATACCAGTGCCGCTCGCTTGGAACTCGTCTTGCCCGCTTGCTGGTATTGGGCGAACGACTTGAGCGTGCCCGTCGAACCTGACGCGACGTCAGGGAACGAACCGGCAACGAAATCGACGGTGCGATCAATGCCCAACAGCATGTGCATACCCTCGTGGAGTAGACTCCAAGCCATGTCGTTCACGGACGCCGCTGGTTTCGCGAGGATCTTCAACAGACGGGTCACCACGGCACCTTTCGCGGGATCCGCCTTGAAAGTTGTCTGATTCTTGGGGTCTTCGACGAACTGTGCTGCTGCGCCCTGAGGGAGCTGCCCAGTGCCGGCCGCAATCTCGAGGTTGAAAGTGATTTGTGCGGGCAGCGCGCCAGCGGTAGGGGGCTGTGGGTTGCTGATGACGACCTTTACGCCCGAGACCGTTTGACCGACTTTACCTTGCTTTAGGATCGCGACTAGCGCCTTATCGGCGCCCGGCAGCCCGGTGAGAATCCCGAGCGCTTGGTCATAGAGGACTTGTGTCAACTGGGGCGGCGCAACTGGCGTGGCTGGCGCAGGGGCGGGCGCACCGGCGTCTGGGTGGGAGGTAGGAGTCGGTTGACGCTGCAGGACAGTGCCCGCTGAATTCTGGGGACTCTTTGACAGAGTCTTCGCCGTCGGCCCCGAAGGCCGCGAAGCCCCCTGTTGCACAACATGGGCTAGCTCGTGCGCAAGGAGCCGCTTTCCCTCTTTCTTTTCGGGGGCATACTCACCGGCAGCAAAAACGACATCGTTGCCGAGAGTGTAGGCCCGGGCGTCAACCGAGCGGGCGGATTGCGCTGCCCGCGAATCAGTGTGAATTCGCACGTCGCCAAAGTTGTGACCGAAATGTGACTCCATTGTGCGGCGGGTAACGGGGTCCATGGCATTCCCCCCACTCGCGGTCGTATCACGCCGTGCAGTATCGCTTGATTTAGAAGTCTGAGCTTGAATGGGCTGGGTATTTTCACTCCTTTCAGCTATATCTTGCGCTACGCGATCTGCTTCGATTTCTTGCGCCTCTCCCGGCATGCTCACACCTTCAACCTGGCCTGGTCCAGCTTTGAGCAAATCGCTCACAGCGCGGTTGCCGACCGTCCGTTGTAAATCGAGCAGTGCATTCGTGGGAGAACGCGGGCGTTCTCCCACAGGATCGTGCGAAATGCCTTTTCCAGAGCGCTCGCGGTCTAGTTTGTAAGTTCGCATGAGATGCCCTAGTTCGCTCTAGTGCTAAGGCTTCTTCTTGATCTGCTTCCCGGCAGGCACCGCTGGTGCTTTCGGCGCGTTGACGGTGATGGCATTGGCAAAAGTAACGGTGCGGCAATCTGGGTTCACGACCACAAGAGTTCTGGAACCGGTGGCGGTTACATCGGGCGTGACATTGAGCTTGACTGACGTTAGAGGAGCGGCACCTTGAGCGGGTACGTCGACCATGATACCGTTGCCGAAAGTGTAGGTAGCCTTTGGATCTAGGTTCGTCCCGCTGACTGTGACTGGCATTGCTTGCCCGGCCGTGATCTGAGCAGGTGCCACGCCCGTGACGGTCGTGTCCCCCTCGCTGCACTGCCACCAGAAAGGTGACAGCGAAGCAACCAGACGCCGGCACGCACAATTGTCAACGGAAGTGATGCTTCCATCAGATTCAACCTGCACGGCCGCCAGAACGACCCACGGTTGCGGAGGGCAATCTGGGCAGGAAGGAACGTCGCCCTTAAATAGGTCGCCCCACTGCGGGGGGGCTGCGGCGTCATCCGGGCAGCAGGGAAGAATTCCGATCTCATAGCCATCGTGCCAGCGCGAACATTCGCATGAGCTATCGTCACACCCGCAGCCGATGGGTTGCACCCGGACGGGACGCGTCATCGACTGCTCGTACTTCACCGCGATGTAAAGAGTTCCCGAGTTGCGCGGAATTGTCACTTGGCTGCACCAGGGGTCGGGCATATCGATACAAGGTTCTCCGGTAACGCCGGAGACGCCGCTCGTGCGCAAGTCCACGGTGCGCACGCAGTCGAGAATGATCTCGTCCCCATACGGTCCCAGCGCGTAACCCCTCTGGACTTGGACTTGCCAGGGTTGAAGCGAAATCACGCCATTCGCATCTTTGGCGGTGACCGGACAGACTAGCGCCCCGCAAACAACGCCCCAGCCATGTAGAAGCCGATTGTGCCTTCGCATGCGGTCACGGAAATAGTTTTGTTCCAGTGTTAGGTCGTCCGGCGTGATCAGCTGGCGCGGATAGTAACGAGGTAGCTCGGCGATGTTGCTATCGCACGAAGTTGTTGAGCCACCACAGCAAGTTGAGTTCGTCTTCATCACCTATCTCCTGTGAGTTTCAATCACGGTTTCCCGGCAAGCGCCTGGGATTGACCGGGTTGCATGGCAAGGATCATTTGGTAAAGCAAGTCGTTGGTGTAACAAATTGGCCGAATGCTGAGATCAATGCTCTTGTTCGGATCGTAGGTCTGGCCTGGATCTGGAATACGGATGTTGGCTAGCGGGAGGCAGCAGTCCGGGCAGGGACTCGCGCAGTTCATGTTAGTGACGTAGTTCACCAGAGCCGCATAGTTCACGGTGCCGCCAGCGATAACGTCTGCGATGCGCGAAGTGGTTCTGGCAGGCTGAAACTTGCCGGGACAGACTTCGATACGGTAACTCTCGCGAATCGAGCCCGGAGAACAGGCCGGATGCTCGTCACAATCGCCGCCCATGGTTGGCACGGGGTCGCTGGGACACTCCTGGTAGCAGAGAGAAACGCGCAGGAATTTCCCGCAGTCCCAACCATCCGTTCCCGGGGCCGGACCGCTATTTGCCGCTGGCGCTGGTGGATTGCTCGGTCCAAGGTTAGTTCCTGGAACGTTCGGGCCCACGGGGTTTGCAGCTGGAGGCGGATTCGGTGCGGGCGGCGGCGCCGGAAGCTGCACCGGCACCGATGGCTCGCAGATCATGACTTCATGCCCGCACTTATCGATGGCGATACCGGGAGTCACTATGATGCTTTGCTGGTCGCCGCCCAATTGGACATTCATGCCACAGATCACGCCATAGCCGGAGATGAGGCGGTTTAACAACTGGCGTTTGGAGTTGAAATAGCTCTGCTCCAGATCAAAGTGAAAGACGTCAAGAAGCTTTCCGTAGAAGTACCGGTTTCGAACTGGCGGACACACATCACAGCAGTCGCCCGGCTTACCGTTGTTCAGCATTTTCGCCTCCTAGCGATGATCTCGTTTCGTGATCGATGTTGTAGCTAATCGACCGCTTAGCCCAGGGTTGTTGTGATTCCCAAACGGGTTGCCACTCCCAGGCGACTGGCGGGCGCACCCGCCAGCACGATTCCTTCCTGCAAACCTTGCTCTTCGCCTAGCACACTGCTACGTGGCGGACCGGCGACAACCGTGTCCACTCCAACGCGGCTTTGGAAGCCGACGCGAAAGTGCGGGTCGATGATGCAGATCTGGTAAGCCGTGTGCGCGGGCTTTTCCTGGTCGAGTACAGCGCGGATTCGCGCCAGCACATCGGCGCACGTGACCTGTCCGCGATAGACGCCCACGGTGAATCGATAGGCCACGTCGGTGAAGAGTGGCGAGCCAAAGTCCTCGTTGGTGATCAAGTGGGACTGATCCAGATCGCACGATGTACCCACGACTGCGCCCTGAGGCTGAGCGGGCGCGAGCATTGTGGTCCAACCAAGAATGGAGTCCCCGGTCGATTGCCAACTATCACCGCCAGCAGCAGCATGTGCCGCACAACTATCGCAGCAGGACTCCGCTGCAGCCGGTAGGGCCCACCACGCTGTGTGCTGGATTGGCTCCTCGATCACGGCGTCGATACCAGCCAACAGATGGAGGCTGTCGCGGAGTCCCGCAGGCGTACCACGGCGGCCGGAAAGTTTAAAGATTTCCGCGATAATATGCCGCTGTTTTCTTTCGCTCCAGTTCTCATCGAGATCCAAACCTAGCAGCCCAGCCAGCCAAGGAAGGAAATTCTTAGGTGCCGCGTTCGGATCGAACAATGCGGGAAGGCCGGCGATTTCGTCCTCAACCTCCTGGTTGAAGCTTTCGAAAAGCGATAGCAAGCGCAGCAAGAATTCCTTGCAATCGGTCTCGTCGCGATAGAGTGCCGGCAGGAACTGGTCGTACCCCGGATAGTCGAATTCGACGCGCAGTTGGCGGAGGGCCGGACTGGAAGCGCCATCACTTAGGAAGAGCCCGCCGATCCATAGGTATTTGGCTTCTTTGCCTCCTATATAAAGGTCCGTGACATCGGTATTCGGGCTGTAAGGGATGGACGTCCACTTCGGATTGGCGAACGGGTTCGCCGCGTCTGGCAGGATCACCAAGTCGTCATCGTTTGTGGAGGGCTTTGTGACGACGTGGACGCTGTCTTTGCTCGTGGTGTACACGAAGAGATCGAGATGCGAATTCTTCGCAAGGGGTTCAATCACCGACTGCAGTCGATGCCATGCAGCTTTTCGGTCCACGACCTGGATTGCATTGCTCCACAGAACTCCTTGAGGACGGTAGCCCGCGCGCGCCTGCAATTGGATCGGCGCTGCTAGACCGCTCGGATGAACAAGCAAGTCGCCTTTTCCATTCAGCAGAAGAGTAGCGACGGAGCCGTCGTAGCCGATGGCTTCCCCAACAAACTTGAATGCGTCGCCGACTTCAAACCGATAGATGCGGCGACGAGCGTTGTCGCCAACGTAGAGCGCCTTGCTGTCCACAGCAAGGCCCATCGGTTGCGACAACATCGGGCTGGTTGCGACAAGTGGCTTGTGATCCGAACCCAACACCGGGTCGCCGCTTCCGTCGAAAATAAAGATCGAAGACGACAATGAGTCCAAGACAAAAATCCAACAGCTTCCACCTTGCTCACGCACCGCGATATCACTGGGTTGGTGAAGTAACCCAGAAGCCTGCATCTTCGTCCAGAACTCCGGTACCACGTTGCCAATCGCCGTGAACTTTTGCACTCTCTGATTGCCGTAGTCCACGACGTAGACATTTCCGCGAGAGTCCCCAGCCAAAGTCCAGGGTGTGTTGAACTGGCCGGGCTGCGAACTGGGTTGTGGCGAACTTCCCGGGTTGGGTTGACCCCAGATCTGAACAAGTTGAAACGTCTTGAGGTTGAACACCTGGATGCGATGATTGCCGCTATCCACGACGAAGAGCGCTTGACGACTACGCGGAATGAGAAGACCGCGTGGTGCAGCGAGTTGTATGCCGCTCTTTCCGAGGCATGGCAAAGGGGCGGAACTTCCGTCGCATGCGTCCACGCGTGACACAGTGTTCTGTTCCGGATCGCTAAAGTAGATAGCGCCTAAACAGTCCACGGCAAGACCTGCGGGCCCTTGTGGTGTGGGTGCGTCTTTGATGCTGCTGGGCAGAGTGCCTGAGAACTTCGGCACACTCGCGAGGCACAGAGCATCGTCGTCCCCGAGTTCCAAGCCACTCCATTGGAAGCCGGGCCACCGACCTTCGCGGTTCAGAAAGAAGTAGTTGTTCTTGTCTTGATCGTGCATTGCCGCTTAACTCTCGATTCCCATCCAAGCCACTTGCCATGAATTCTGCAAAATAGGTTTGAGATCAAGGATGTCGCTGGTGGCAGGGAAGATGTCGATCGCAAAATTCTTCGGAGTGGGCAAAGTGATGCTAATGAGCGCGTCAGCCAGAGTAGGTGGAGCGACGGCAGCGCCTGCGGCTGCGACCCCAACGAAAGTCCGTGGACCCGCAATGCGGGCCGTATAGCACGGAGTGGCCTCAAAGCCCGCAGAACTCGTGTCGATCACGGCAACCAAATGAACAGAGCCAAGCTCCACCTTCTGGGGAGGATTAGGTATGGTGCCGGTCCACTGCGGGTGCGGATCCACGCCGCAGGCAATCCGTGGCTGTCTGGCTGGCACGGCGTTGCGGCGTTGCGCTGTCGAAACGGGCTGTTTGAGCTTACAGTTCAACACTTCAATCTGCGCCAGCACGATGAATAGGCCCTTCGTGATACGCAACTTCAGGTTGGGATCGACCGGCTGGCGGTTTGTATCGTTGTCGTTCAGTCGAACCCAACAAAAGACGGGTTCTTCCCGCAGGCGTACGACCCCTCGTTGTGTGCAGATGCCGGCGCGCGTTTCCGACGCCGTCAGATCGCTGTCATTCGGGTATGAGACCGTGAGCAGATAGAACACGCTTCCGCCCGAGCCATTATCGGCAACGGGCGGAATCGCCAGATCCATCGTTTCGGTGAGAATGATCTCGCGCCCGACAGAATCCAGAGCGTAACCAGGAGAAATAACTACTTCACGAGCCCCGATGTTCCCGGTTACCGCGTAGCCGCTTCCAACGCCTGGTTGATGCAGACTTTGGTTGTGTAGCCAACGCATCTCACGATTAAACGCTTCGAGTGTTTGCAGATCGTTCGCAAACAAACGCTGGCCGTTGAAGAACTGGATACGTTCCAGAAATTGGGTTTCGCCAATGATGGGCATCTTGTTTCCTTATGACAATTGGTTCTGCCGGCTCAGAGCGGCTCCGAGGGCGCTGAGATCGCGAATGTTGCGAAAAGCGGACGGAATGTTCAACCCGAAATTTCGGTACAATTGCAGGCTTTCGTGAACCGGAACGGAGACGTTCTTCTGGCAACCCACCCAACCAACGTAGAGGTTTTGCTCGTGCGCGAAATGCTCAACGAATTCCTCCGCCGTGACATTCTGGACATCTTGATGTGTGGTGGCGGCAAACTGGGTTGACCCTTGCCGAGTAGAGGGAAGCACAATCCGGAACGTAAAGCGATCGACAGCCTCGTCGGCAACGCTAGTAAACAGAGCTGGAACCAACTGCCGTGTTTGCGGATTCCAGATTGGGCCCTGCAGCCACGCAAAATAGCTAGGAGCGTCTGTAAAGCCCGTTGCTGCAGTATCGATTACGGTTTGTACGCCAAAGACATACTCCCTCCGGGTCCGACGAAAGAAATCGAACTCTGAGCTCCATAGTGTCCAGGGAGTGTTGCCGGGAACAGTCGAGCCACTTCCAATTAGCGGCCGGGCTAAGGGACGCGTTGACGGAAGATTAGCCAAGGCCAACTTTGGCTGCTCCTTGTAGATCTGCAACTCAGCCAGAGGTATTCCGTCGGTGAAGGACCCCGTTGAGCACCCGGATTCTTTTGCCTGCCAAACGAAATCGACCAAGCCAGATGTGTTGACACCGCTACTTGTCCAACAAGTTCCGATAGGAGGGGAGCTATTTTCCTTCGGCGCGCCGGCGTTGTATCTTGCCAATAGAACGAGAGTCTGGTCGGCGGCCAATGGCGGGACTTTCAGCATCTGGTCGTTTTCCAGAATGAGTTCACGCCCAAAATTGTCGTATGCGAGTCCAGCCCTGACGATTAACTTCGTTTTGCCGGAATCCGCAAAATCGACGTGAAAAGCTCCTGGGGCCGGGAGCGCAGGGTCGTCTTGGCCATCTACGTGAATGCCATAAGCATTGTGGAGAGCGCGATTGTGCCACCATCGGCGTTGTTCCTCGACCGCGTGGATGTCATTGAAGTCCCGCGAGCGGAGCATTTGTCCCTGCCAGTACCGCACTCGCTCGAGCTTTCTTTTGTCTGTTGGTGACATTAGTCTCCCTAGAGGACTGTGATCTGATGAGCGCCAGCCGCTACCAGCCAAGTGGGATTCAGGCAAATGTTGCCGCATTGCGGCTGGCCGTCCGGGCCAATTAGTTCCAATTGGGCAATGTAATCAACTCCGGGGACTTCATTGATCACTCGCAGGATTTCCGGACGGTAAACGTCGCGTCCAAACGGCCATCCCGTGCCGTCCGGCCCGCCGAGAAGGGGATCGAGAAAAGCGTTGAGTGCTTTTACGACAGCCTGCTGGAGGTTGGACCTGTTGGTCCCGGCTTGGGCTCGAACTTCTGCCTGTACGGCAATTTCAAGATAAATAGGGGCGACAACTTCAACACGCGTGC
>Ga0075021_10000177_pt1 | contig 35278 bp, 23 predicted proteins | sample ColStrG_CSR_2012_FD_72749 | JGI IMG/M metagenome (GOLD analysis project Ga0075021, IMG submission 72749) | Freshwater sediment microbial communities in response to fracking from Pennsylvania, USA - Cold Stream Run_MetaG_CSR_2012 | ecosystem: Environmental > Aquatic > Freshwater > Creek >...
CGCGCGATGGCGCGGCTGGAGGCGGTCAGAACTTCCAGCGGGTTGGTGATGCGGCGCGCGGCAAAAATACTGATGACAATGCTGAGCAGAATGGCCAGAAACGCCAGCAGGCGGGCAGTCCGCTGCATCTCGAATACGCCCCGGTACGCCTCATCCCGCGGCTTCTGCACGATCACAGCCCAGTCCAGGTTGGCCACCGGGCCATAGGTGCCGAGCATCTTGGTGCTGGTCTTGCCCTGAGTGACGCTGAATTCCCGGGTCGCGGCGACCAGCTGCGCCTGGCCCCCTTGCTCCAGGAAGTTCCGCACAATCTCCGAGTTGGTCATGTCCTGCCCGGTGGCGTAGTCCGGAGTGGCTCCGGCCACCAGGCGGCCTTCGCTATCGACCACGTAAGGGGTGAGCCCGCCGCGATTGACCTCCTGCAGGCGGCGGATCAGAAACTGCAAATCCTCAACCGCTCCAATCATCCCCAGAAAGCGTCCGCCATACATCACGGGAGTGCTGACCAGCATTACGGTGCGGGCCGATTTTCCACTCCCCACCATCAGGGCCTGGCCACTATAAGCGCGGCCTTCACGCGCAGCGTCGTAGGCGCGCACCAGGTCGCGTTGCAGGAAGGCGTCGGGAGCGATGCGTCCCGCCGAAATTCCCTTGGATTCTGAATTCAGCAGCGTGGCATAGGCCAGATCCGGAGAAGAGGAAACGAAGTGTTCCAGCAGAGCACGCAACTCGGGCGCTTCTACGTGCTCGTCCGTGATGTCTCCGCCGCTGGCGACCTGCAGCGCGGACGACAGATTCGCCAACATCATTCGCAGCGATTCCTGGCGCTGCGCAATATCATCGGCCAGGGAGCGGGTTACCGTGTTCTGTAAGAGTCGCTCGTTGGTAATCAGCCGCTCGCGGTTAATGGACTCCACCTGCTGCGAATAGAAATACATCGGGATCACGCTGATCACCATGAGCACACTGATGATGACGTACAAAATGGGGACGCGTGATGGAAGTGGCAGTTTCACTGACAAAGTGGTTCGGCCGCTAGCTTCGCCTGCGGCTGTCGGCTCGCAGACCTCCTTAAAATTTTACTTTGAAGGATCGGGTATAACGTCAAGATCGGAGGCCATCTTTGTTACTAAAGTACCTGCAAGTTCCTGACTGAAGAACGAAGCTCAATGAACGATCGCGCGCTAGTTGCTGTAGGCCTAGTCGTTGTAAACAACGAAAAGATTTCCTCCGGTGAGGCTGCACTGACCATCCACGGTGTTGTCCGGGTTGATCTTGAGCTTGCATTCCGCACCCGCCGTCCCGGTTATGGTCGCGGTGGGATTGTCGGGAGTAGCGAGCCCGGTCTTGGTCTCGTTGCCAGTCTGTACCGAGAGCATCGCCAGTACGATTTTCCGGTAACTGCGGGTATGCTGCGGGCCGATCACCGGAAAGCTCTCCACCACGAATCCGCCTTTGTTGGTTTCGGTGCGTCCAGAAGCCCCCTTGGCCACCAGACAGTTCACGCTCGCGACCACATTCTTCATGGTAGCGCCCGAAGTGGTGTAAACGACTTTCGGACAGGATTGCGCCACAGCCGCGGGAAGAACAAGTAAGGAGAAAAGGGAAACGAGAAACGGTGTCAGGAAACGACTCATGGTGTGCATTTTCCCAGATGGAGGGCGGCAAGGTAATGTTTCGAAAGACCCAGCTCTTAAGTTTTTGGTTTAAGCCAGAAGCCAGGAGCGAGAAGCTCGGAAGCTGAGAGCTGAGAGCGCTAAGAGCTAAGAGCTATTTCACTCTTGCCGCTTCGTGTCATCAACTCCCGAATGGCGTCGGCTGGGGCCCTGCCGCGGTGGAGAATTGCATCCATCTGCTCGGTGATCGGCATCTCCACGCCGCGGGCGCGAGCCAGTCCGACGGCAGCCTGAGTGGTGAAAACGCCTTCAGCCACCGCACCATGCATGCCGGCAATGATTTCCGGCAGTTGGCGGCCGCGGCCCAGTTCCACGCCCACGCTGCGGTTGCGCGAGAGCCCGCCGGTGCAGGTGAGCACCAGATCACCCAGTCCAGCCAGCCCGGCCATGGTTTCGCGGCGGCCGCCGCAGGCCACCGCCAGGCGCGTGATCTCGGCCAGTCCGCGGGTGATGAGCGCGGCGACCGAATTGTGGCCGAGCCCCAGGCCATCACAAATACCGGCAGCGATGGCGATAACATTCTTCAGCGCGCCGCCCAGTTCAATCCCAACTACGTCGTCGTTGGTATAAACCCGGAAACGGGGATCGCTGAATTCCCGTTGCACTGTCTCCGCCAGCTCGGCGTCCTGTGAGGCGATCGTGATTGCGGTGGGATCGCCTCGGGCAACTTCTTTCGCGAACGAAGGGCCACTGAGCGCTCCAATCCGCGGCGAAAAACCGCTTCCGGCCCCGAGGATCTCTGCCACCACCTCAGTCATGCGCAGAAGAGTCTTTTCCTCCAGGCCCTTGGTCGCGCTGACGAAGAGCATCTCGGATTTCAGGTGCGGACGCATCTGCTGGAACAAGGCACGGCAGTGCTGCGATGGCATGACGCTGACCACAATTTCCGCATCGCGCAGAGCCTCCTGCAGACTCCCGGTAGGCGAGACGGATTCCGGAATGGATTGTCCAGGAAGGAATAGTTCATTGACGCGACGCGCCGAGATGGAGTCTCGAACCTCCTCCTCGTGCGCCCAGAGCCGAACCTGGTGACTGCCTCCCCGCCCCAGCACGATGGCTAGTCCGGTACCCCACGCGCCCGCCCCGATGATCGCGATCCGGCTCATACCTGTTTGCTCATCCACATCGTAAAACGCGGCTCGGTCCCGGCCAGAAGCCGGCGAATGTTCTGGTGATGTTTGGCAATGACCAAGAGCGACGAAATTGCCATCAAAGCGAGGACTTGAGGAGCACCATCATAGTCACGCAAAAGCCACGCCAGAAGAGGAAAGAGCGCCACCGCGACGATCGAACCCAGCGACACGCGCCGAAATACCAGCACCACCGCAACGAAGATTCCCACCGTGACCAGCACAGTCTTGGGCGCGAGCATGACGAACGATCCCAGCCCGGTCGCCACACCCTTGCCTCCTCGGAATTTCAGCCACATGGGAAACATGTGGCCAAGGATCGCGAACAGGGCGGCCACACCAGCCAGCAAGTTCCGGCCGGGGAAAAAAGCGCGAGTCAATGCCACCGCGGCAAGTCCCTTCAGCCCGTCCAGGACCAGCGTAAGCAGACCCAGAGCTGGCGATGATCGCGCGACGTTGGTGGCGCCAATGTTGCCGCTGCCGGTCTGCCTCACATCCTGTCCACGAAAAACGCGTATCAGAATAAACCCGAACGGGATCGACCCCAGCAGGTAACTGAATGCGGCGGTGAGAAAAACAGTCATTGATGGTGTGGCGCGGGCGCCCCCGCCCGCGTGCGCGCTCAGCCAAAATCAAATGCCGCGGGCGCGGGCGCCCGCGCCACACGAACTTTCCGGCGCGGCGCCGACGCTACGTCAACCCGAAGTGCGCAATCTTCGTGTAGCGCGACCCGCCGCGCCCGAGCTGACTCTCATACAGAAAGAACTCTCGGGCCGTCATCGTACCAAACTCAGGAGCGGGCATCGCGGCCAATTTATCCTGCAACCGCTGAAACGACAAATTAGGAGCGTCGCCCTTACGCCAGCCCGGCGCACCGGACCCGCCCCGACGCGCCAACGTAAGATGCGGACTGAATGCATGTTCTTCTTTCGGAATGCCCAGCCCGGCGACCGCTTCATCCACCGATTTCGCCAGCGTTGCAAGTTGCGGCCCAGCTTCGATGGCAACCCAGAAGACCCTCGGGGCCCTGGCGGTGGGAAAGAACCCGTAGCCGCGAAATGCAATCTCGACGACGCCAGCCCGGATCCCACTGAGCGTCTGCTTGATTTCTGCGACTGCCTCGGCTGGTTTCTCCCCAATGAATTTCAAAGTGACATGCATCGACTCGGGACGCACCCAGCGCGCATCAGGAGCGAAGCCGCGCACCCCATCCAGAAAAAGTTGCAGGCGCCGATGAATGGCATCATCGATATCGAGAGCGACAAAGACTCGCATGATTCAGTCATCAGTCATCAGTCGTCGGACACGACAGCCGGGGGCGGCTGTCCCCACGCGGTCTTCTGGGCTGACGACTGAAGACCGACGACTGACGACTGCTCTACATCAATTTTCTTCTCACCATGTCCAGCGCCTGCTGACTGGCAAACCAGCGGACGCGTTTCCGATCTCCGGAGAAATTTCGCTCTATGACTTCAGTTCCCTTTTCGCCCGCCAGTGCGTGAAAAACCAATCCGACAGGCTTTTCCGGTGTGCCGCCCGTGGGTCCTGCCACGCCCGTGATGCCAAGTCCCAGGGTTGCGCCACAGCGCTTGCGGATCCCCTCGGCCAATGCCGCAGCCACTTCCCGGCTCACCGCACCATGCTTCTCGATCAGGGCCGCGGGCACATCGGCGAAAGCCGTCTTCAAATCGTTGGAGTAAACCACCGCTCCGCCCAGAAAGTAGCGCGAGCTGCCGCTCACCGAAGTGATGCGTTCCGCCAGCAGTCCCCCGGTGCAGGACTCGGCCACTGCCAGCGTGGCATTGCGCATCTGTAGGTAATAGCCGACGATTTGTTCGAGCGAATCCCCATTGTCGGAGAAAACCGCGTCGTCCAGTTCTTCTTCGATCTCTTCCGCAAGCTGGTCCACACGCTGCTGTGCCGCCTCAAGAGTGGCAGCACGGGTTTTCAGGTGCAACTGGATTTCCCCGGCTCCCGCCAGGATCGTGGTTTGAACATCCGTATAGCGCTTGTAAATCGGCGCCACCCGCGCGTCGCAATGCGACTCCGGCATCATTCCAATCTTCAGGACCCTGGTCGCAATGAACTGTGGCGGGAGCTTGGCCCGCAGACGATCCACGCATTGCTCGTCGAACAGGGCCTTCAGCTCATGCGGTGGACCGGGCAGCAGTATGATGATTTTTTCTTCCCCTTCATACTTGCCGCTGATCCACTGCCCCGGCGCGCTTCCATTGGCATTGGGAAGCACCACAGCGCCGGTAATGACGTCCGCCTGCTTCAGGTTGTTGGGGGACATCTTCCAGCCCCGCGCCGCGAAACGTCTTTCCAGTCCCGCAACAATTTCCGGATCGCGGTGTAGCCCCAGTCCCAGCGCATCGGCCACGGCTTCGCGGGTAAGGTCATCTTCCGTCGGCCCCAGCCCGCCCATAAAGATCACGATCTCGGCCCGCGACAGGGCCAGATTCGCTGCTCCCGTAAGATGTTCGCGATTGTCGCCCACGATGGTCTTGAAGATAACTTCCACCCCCAGCTGGTTGAGCCTTTCCGTGAGGTAAAGAGAGTTAGTGTCTTGCCGGAAAGGAGTTAGCAGCTCCGAGCCGATCGCGATGATTTCAGCATTCACGGCTATGAGTGTAAATGAAATGCTCAGGCGAAGCGTCACCTCGGGGCGAACTGACAACTGCGGACTGACAACCATCAACTGCTTTTGAAAGAAATAATCCGGAGGGGTGCCCCATCCTCGTCGTTCTGTTTTGTGGAACGACGGGGTCGGGAGGTTGGAATATCCAGAGTTGGAGTATCCAGAAAAGATTGTTCGATTTCGGTGACAACTAAAATCCCCGCCCTGTCTCTCCAAAGGAACGGAGAGACGAGGACGGGGCACCCTCGGGGTTCTAGAACGCGGCGCCCGCCGGCTCGAGCATGCTCTCCGACTCGGCTTCAGGTTCTTCTCTGTGCGTGTGCGTTTTCGCCACCAGCATGTAGATCGACGGCACGATGAACAGGGTAAACACCGTTCCGATAATCATGCCGCTGACCAGCATGATACCGATGCTGTTTCGTGCTCCTGCTCCCGGACCCTTGGCCAGGACAAGCGGGAAGTGGCCGATTACGGTTGCCGCTGTTGTCATCAGGATCGGTCGCAGCCGCGTTTCCGCAGCCTCGATAATCGCTGCCAGCTTGTCCCTGCCGGTCTCCTGAAGATGGTTGGCGAACTCCACGATCAGGATTCCGTTCTTGGAAATCAGACCAACCAGCGTGATCAGCCCGACCTGGCTGTAGATGTTGAGCGTGGTCAGCCCCAGGAACGAAAACAGCAGCGCTCCTGATATGGCCAGCGGCACTGACCCTGCAAGAATGATGAATGGGTCGCGGAAGCTCTCGAACTGTGCCGCCAGCACCAGGTAGATCAGGATCCCGGACAACAAAAACGTTCCCAGGAACTTGCTGCCCTCGGTGCGCAGCTGGCGCGATTCGCCCGCGTAGTCAACCGTGAAGCCCTGCGGCAGGATCGTCTTGGCCTCATCTTCCAGCACCCGAAGCGCCTGATCCAGCGGCACTCCCGGCGGCACCACTCCCTGAATCCGGACCGCGTTCAGCTGCTGAAACTTCTTCAGCTCGCGCGGCTCGGTCGTAGTCTTCAGGGTAGCGAAAGTGGAGAGCGGTACCAGCTTATCTTGCGATCCGGTGACGTAGATCTGCGAGAGCTGTTCCGCGGTCAGGCGCTCTGCACGCTTGACCTGCGGAATGACTTTGTAGCTTCGGCCCTGGATGCTGAAGCGGTTTACATAGTTCCCACCCAGCAGCGTTGACAGGTCCTGTCCCGCCTGGCTCAGATCAACTCCCTGGGAGCGCAGCTTGTCGCGGTCGAAGACCACTTCGGTCTGCGGCTGGTCGAACTTCAGGTCGGAGTCGGCATAGATGAAGATGCCGCTGGCAAAAGCCTTCGTGACCAGCCGCTTGGCGAAGTCGAGAAGCTGCTGCGGCTCGGCCGGCGACGCGACTACGAAGTCCACCGGAAAATCTCCGCCACCAGGCAGCGGCGGAGGAGTCAGAGGGATCACGCGAATACCCGCGATCTTCGACAGCGGTCCGGTGGATTCGAGCAGAAGTTGCTGCGCGGTCTTCTTCCGTTCGCTCCACGGCTTGGTCACCATACCGCCAAAACCGCCGGTCGGAGACGTGATCTGGAAAATACTCTCGCTTTCAGGAAACGCATGATAGACGTCGTAGACCTGATTGGTGTACAGCCTGGTCTGATCGATCGTCGAATTGGGCGAAGCCTGGATTACTCCGAAAACCACGCCCTGGTCTTCTGCCGGCGCCAGTTCCCGCTGAGAGAACATGTAGAACGGAACCATCAGCACAGCCACGATCGCCCACACCGTCAGCACTACCGGCCGGTAGCGGAGCGTGCCCGCCAGAGCGCTTTCATAAGTCCGGCGTACACGATCGAAGCGGCGATTGATCCATCCCGCGAATCCGCGCTCGGTGTCTCCCGCGCGCAGCAGTTTGGATCCCATCATCGGAGAGAGCGTCAGCGCCACGATTCCGGACACGATGACGGCTCCCGCCAGAGTGAATGCAAACTCGCGGAACAATGCCCCGGTCAAGCCGCCCTGAATACCGATTGGCGCGTACACGGCGGCCAGCGTGATGGTCATCGAGATGATCGGACCCACCAGTTCGCGCGCCGCGTCCAGGGCTGCCCGGGTCGGAGTCTTGCCCATGTGAATGTGGCGTTCGATGTTTTCCACCATGACGATGGCGTCATCCACCACCAGGCCGACTGAGAGCACGATGGCAAGCAGGGTCAACAGGTTGATGGTGAAGCCGGCCACCAGCATCAAAAAGACGGCGCCAATGAGAGAAATCGGGATGGCGACGACCGGGATCAGCACAGACCGCATTGATCCGAGGAAAAGGAAAATGACCACGATGACGATCAGCAGGGTCTCCGTCAGAGTGCGGAGCACCTCGTTGATGGCGTCCTGAATGTACGCGGTCGAATCGTACGGAATGCCAACCTTCATTCCGGTGGGCAACTGCGCCTGGATGCCGGGAATCTCCGCGCGTACCCTCTTGATCACTTCCAGCGAGTTGGCGGTGGGCAGCACCCAGATTCCCATGAAAGTCGCCGTCTCACCATTGAAGCGGACTTCCGAGTCGTAGTTCTGGGCGCCGAGCACTACATCCGCGATCTCGCCCAGCCGCACTACTACTCCGTTATCGTTCTTCACTACGAGTTGGCGGAATTCTTCCGCGGTGCGCAGGTCGGTGTTGGCAACCAGGTTGACCGACACCATCGAACCTTTTGTGGCTCCCAGAGCGGAAAGATAGTTGTTGTGCGCCAGGGCGTCGTGCACCGCGGAGGGAGAAATCCCAAGCGCCGCCATCTTGTCGGGCTTCAGCCAGATTCGCATGGCAAAAGTGCGGTCGCCGAGGATATCGGCGCGCTGCACTCCGCTGATGGCGCTGAGCTTGGGCTGTACGACGCGGGTCAGATAGTCGGTAATCTGGTTCTGATCCAGGTCGGGTGAGGAGAAGCCAATGTACATGGCGGCAAATTCATTGTCCGCGGTTTGCAGGTCAATGACCGGGGCCTCGGCCTCAGGCGGCAGATCGTTGCGGACCTGTGCCACCTTCGCCTGAATCTGGGTAAGAGCCGCGTTGGTATCGTAGTTGAGCTTCAGGTGCACCGTGATCGTGCTCAAACCCTGGGCGCTCGACGATTCCATGTAGTCGATGCCGTCAGCGCTCGCAATCACGCGCTCCAGCGGCGTGGTGATAAATCCGCGAACCAGGTCCGCGTTCGCCCCCACGTACGTGGTCGAAACCGACACCACCGCGATGTCGCTGCGCGGGTACTGACGCACACTCAGCGAGCGAATGGACTGCAGCCCGGCGATCAGGATAACCAGGCTGACGACCATCGCCAGGACGGGTCGCTTGATGAATAGATCCGTGAACTTCATTTAGCTGTCCTCGGGCTTGGGAGCGGGATTATTTCCCGGTTGAACCTTGTTGTTGACCTGGACGGCAGCCCCGTTGCGCAGCTTGAACACGCCCGAAGTCACCACCTCATCCCCCGGATTCAAGCCCGAAACCACCGCCACCTGGTCACCACGTGACCCATCCACCTTGACGAACTGCTGCCGCACTCCACGGTAAGTCTGGCCTTTCTGGTCCTTCAGGTCGGTAATGACGAATACCGAGTCGCCATACGGCGCATAACTGATGGCTGATGCCGGCAACGTGATTACAGGACGGTTTTCGCCCTGGACCACTACCACCTGAACAAACATGCCGGGATGCAACTTGCCCTCCGGATTGGCCAGGGTCGCCTGCACCTGAACGTTCCGGGTGGCCTGATCCACTACCGAGTCGAGAGCCGTGACCCGGCCAGTAAAAGCTCTTCCTACGATATCTTCCGAAGTAACGCGCAGGTCCCGGCCAACGTGAACCTGGCCCAGCGCCTGCTGTGGCAAACCAAAATTCACATAAATCGGATTGAGAGCCTGGAGCTGAACAATCGCACTGCCCGCGGACAGGTACTGGCCGAGATTGACCTTGCGAATACCCAGGACACCCGAGAACGGCGCCCGGATCGTCTTTCGCTCAATCGTGGCCTTGATTTCTCCCACGTTCGCTTCGGTCTGTCTTTGCGAAGCCGTGGCCTGGTCATACTCCATGCGAGAGATTACGCCGTCCTTTACCAGCTGCTCCATGCGGGCGTAATTCACCTTGGCGAGGTCACGCTGCGCCTCGAGCGAGGCCAGTTGGGCCCGCTCCTGGCGGGTATCGAGCTCCACCAGGACCTCTCCCTCGCGCACCGCCTTGCCGGAATCGAAATTGATTTTCTCAACCGTGCCGGGCAGGTCGGCGCTAACCATCACGCCGTGGACCGCCTCCATGGTGCCGATCACCGCGGTAGTCGTGGGCCACTGCTCCCTGTTCACCACAATGCTCGTGACCGCCTCGGGGGGAGGCTGAAAAGAAGCCGCCTGCACCGCCGACTGAATCTGCCGAAACTTCATGAAACCAAGACCCGTGAGCAAAACTGCCGTCAGGCCCAGCATCACCAACATTCTCTTTGCCATGACTCCCCTTTAGAGACCCGAAAACAAATTTAGACCTGAAGCAAGAACAACGGATAGCTGGTCAGCTACGACAAAAATCGATCGCTGGCAACGAACGGCAACTCGCGAACCCCAGGACCGATGGCCTGTCTCAGGAAACGGGACAAATGCCCGCCCCTGGTTGATTTCAATTGGATTCAGCAAAGACCCGGCAGGATTCGAGCAAATTCAGTCGATTTCGTCGCTGTTGACAAAACACTGACGATTTGTGCAAGTCGCGAGCTTCCCCCACAGTGCTCATCAGCCCTATTCTTCAGCCCTGCTCTTCAATCGAATGCCGGATCCATTGCCCTCCATAGGTAAGACGAACGGAAGCGGTAGAAATCGACACTGCATACGAAGAAAAATTAAAGAATCTTCCTGGAGATTTCGCGCTGAGTCTATACATCGCCGGAGGGGACACACCCTGGAAATGCAGTACTATATCTGTGACAAGCGCTTCAATTTTTGGTGGACTGTTCTGTGAATCACGCGGAGCCAGTCTTCGATCCGCCAGCTCTCAAACAGTTGCGCCCCTTACGATGCAACCCGCTGCCCTGAAAACGGCACTTCCCAGCGGTCGGGTTCCAGCGGTCGGGTTCCAGCAGTCGGGTTATGGAGCCGGGATAGGAAAACAGGAGCCGGAGAATGAAAACTCGAATGGTCCCGGTCTTGTCGGTGTCCTCGCGATTGATCCGCAGATCCCTGGTTCTGATGCTGTGTTTTCTCGCCGCTTCAGCGGTTCAGGCCCAACCGCCATCACATTACGAAGCCACCCTGGAGTCGCTCAATCAGCACCCGCTACCTCAATGGTACGGCGACGCCAAGCTGGGCATCTTTGTTCATTGGGGCTTGTACTCGGTTCCCGGCTGGGCTCCGCTGGTTCATCCCGAGCATGACTTCACCGCGCCCGACTACATCAAGAACAATCCCTATGCAGAGTGGTACCTGAACGTGATGCGGATCGAGGGGTCGCCGACCCAGGCCTACCATCGCGAGCATTATGGCGCCGACTACGATTACTACAACTTTGCTCCCATCTTCGACCGGGACATTCAAAATTGGAATCCCGACGCCTGGGCGAAAATATTTCGCGAAGCCGGGGCGAAGTACGTCGTACTCACCACCAAACATCATGATGGATTTACTCTCTGGCCCACTTCAACCCCGAATCCGAAGCTGCCCGCCGACCGGCAACATGCCACCCGCGATATCGTTGGCGAGTTGACCACAGCGGTCAACAAGCAGGGTTTGCGGATGGGCCTCTACTACTCCGGCGGCTATGACTGGACCTTCGTGCCCGGTCCGATTCGGGTGGCTGCTGATTATCAGGCGGTAAAGCCCCAAAGCGAAGCCTACGGCAAGTACGCCGACGCGCAATTTCGCGAGCTGATCCAGCGCTACCATCCTGCGGTCCTTTGGAACGACATTGACTATCCCAAGTCCGGCCATCCGCTCGAACTGATGGCGGAGTATTACAACGCAGTCCCGGATGGCGTCATCGACGACCGGTTTGGGGTGAAGCATTCCGATTTCAAATCTCCGGAATACCAGGTATTGGACAAGATCAGTCCCACCAAGTCTGAAGAGTGCCGTGGCCTGGGACGCTCGTTCGGCTACAACCGGGCTGAAGGGGAAGCCGAAACCATCGCTCCGGATGAACTTATCTACCTGCTGGTGGACATCGTCAGCAAGAACGGCAATCTTCTATTAGACGTTGGCCCGGAATCCGATGGCACGATCCCGCCCGTCCAGATGAAGCGATTGCAAGCGCTCGGAGCGTGGCTCGGGCAGAATGGCGAGGCCATCTACGGCACGCATCCCTGGCAAACCGCGGAGGGCCAGACCTCCGAAGGCATTCGTCTGCGCTTTACCCAAAGCGATTCTGCCGTGTACGCCACGCTTCTCGGCACTCCCAAGACGGACAGTGTTACGCTTAAGTCGCTTGCACCCAAGGCAGGTACGCAGATCTACCTTCTGGGCGAGGCAAGACCTTTGGTTTGGTCTCAGGTGGGCGCCGATACTAAGATATCCCTTCCCGCCGCTCTTCCAGGGCAGTATGCGTACGTGCTGAAGATCCTGGGCCCGGTGTCCATGGCTGCCGGCAACCCGGAGAGACAAGAACCGAGGCCAAGGTAGAGTTTCATCCCTCCACTATGAAGGTGCGCCCTTGATGCCAAACCGGGTGTTGAAAGTCGATTCCCGGGACAATGTCTTGATTGCCCTCGCCGACCTGAATCAAGGCCAGCAGATAGAATTCGAGGGCAAGAGCTACACTCTGGTTTCCAACGTACCCGCCAAACATAAGTTCGCGACTCAGGACCTCGCGGTCGGCCTTGACGTGATCATGTATGGCATCCTGGTCGGGGGAGCCGTAAAACCCATTCGACGCGGTGAACGCCTGACCACGACCAACGTTCAGCACCGGGCGACCGACTTCCACGAGCAATCGACCGAACATCATTGGGAGGCTCCAGACATTTCCAGTTGGAAGCAGCGCACCTTCCTGGGCTATCACCGGTCCGACGGACAAGTGGGCACGCGGAACTACTGGATTGTGGTTCCACTGGTGTTTTGTGAAAACCGGAACATCGGCGTCCTGAAACAGGCGTTCGAAGAGGAGTTAGGCTTCGCCCCGCCTCAGGTCTATCGCCAGCAGGTCGCCGAGCTCGCCAGGTTGTACCAGGAGGGCAGGACAGCGGAAATCGAAACCCCAGCCGGAAAAACAAACGGCACCGATCCCGCGCGCGCCCGCATATTTGAAAACATCGACGGCATCAAGTTTCTGCTGCACGAAGGTGGATGTGGTGGAACGCGGGAGGATGCCAACAATCTCTGCGGGCTTATCGCCGGCTACATTAATCATCCGAACGTGGCTGGAGCCACGGTGCTCAGCCTGGGCTGCCAGTCCGCACAAATCGCAACCCTGCGCCAGGAGATCCGTAAACGCAACCCGGCTTTCAACAAGCCCCTCATCATTCTGGAACAGCAGCAAAGCGGTTCCGAGTTCGCCATGCTGTCGGAAGCCATCCGCAAAACTTTTTTGGGTTTGGTCGAAGCCAACAAGGCCACGCGCGCGCCCGCAGGACTCTCGCGCTTATGCGTGGGCCTGAAGTGCGGCGGGTCAGACGGGTTTTCCGGCATCTCGGCCAATCCCGCGATCGGACATACCGCCGATCTCCTGGCCGCCATTGGCGGAAGAACGATTCTCTCTGAGTTTCCGGAGTTGTGCGGTGTAGAACAGGAGCTTATCAATCGCAGCGCGGGCAAGGAGATTTCGGACCGGTTTGCGCAGCTCATGCGGGACTACCAGGCCCGCGCCCGGTCCGTTGGGTCGGGTTTCGAGGCGAACCCTTCCCCCGGGAACATCCGCGATGGACTCATCACCGACGCCATGAAGTCGGCGGGAGCAGCCAAGAAAGGCGGAAAGTCTCCCGTGACTGCCGTTCTCGATTATCCGGAACCTTCGACCGTGCCGGGCCTGAACCTGCAATGCACGCCGGGCAACGACGTGGAGTGTGTCACCGCTCAGGTGGGTGCCGGCGCGAATGTGGTCTTGTTCACGACCGGCCTGGGTACTCCAACCGGGAATCCCATCACGCCGGTGGTAAAGCTCTCCACCAATTCGACCCTGGCTCAGCGCATGGAGGACATCATTGACGTCGACACCGGCGGCATTGTTACAGGGGAAACGACGATAGAGCAAATGGGAGAAAACATCCTGGAACAGGTGATCAAGGTTGCCAGCGGCGAAGTCCGAACCAAAGCCGAGCTGAAGGGACAAGCCGATTTCATCCCGTGGAAGAGAGGCGTCTCCCTCTGAAGACTCCAGGTGAAGGCCCTTATCGTATGGCGTCCCGGCTACCAGAGGCCCTCTCTTGGATCACAAGTGAGCGGTCCATCCTGGCGATGACAAGGAAAAACATCACATGTCTCTCCTGCCACACGCATCCGTCCGAAGAATCGCAGTAGGCGCCCTGGTTCTCGCCGTCTTCGGCGTTCTCCCCAGCCAAATGCATTCACAGGCGCCAGCGTCGCCGACGGCTCCGACTGCTGCGGAAGATCCAGCCTTGATCGATGAGGCATGGCAGAAGGCCAGCGCGAAGTACGACGCTCAGCGCTCCGCCCTGCTGAAAGAGGTTGACCGGGTTGATCACCAGGGCCCGTTCCGTCCCGACTGGGAATCGCTGCAGAAATACGAGCCGCCAGAGTGGTACAAGGACGCGAAGTTCGGCATCTTCATTCACTGGGGCGTCTATTCCGTTCCGGCATTTGGCAGCGAGTGGTATCCGCGTGATATGTACCGCGAGGGATCCGAGGAATACAAGCATCACATTGCTACCTACGGACCGCAGGACAAGTTTGGCTACAAGGACTTTGTCCCTCTATTCAAGGCCGAACACTTTGACCCAGCCGCATGGGCAAAACTGTTCAAGGACGCGGGAGCGAAATACGTGGTCCCGGTGGCCGAGCATCACGACGGCTTCGCCATGTATGCCAGCGGCCTCAGCGACTGGACCGCGGCCAGGATGGGCCCCCACCGCGACGTGATCGGCGACCTGGCAAAAGCCGTCCGGGCCGAAGGTCTCCACTTCGGAGTTTCCTCCCACCGGGTGGAGCACAATTTCTTTCTCGGCGTCGGCCGCGCCATCCCCTCCGACATCAACGACCCGAAATACGCCGCCTTCTACGGCCCCGCGCACAATTGGCTGGAAAACAAAAACCATACTCCGCTGTCGAACGATTTCACTTATGTTTCACAAGCCTGGGCAGACGACTGGCTCGCTCGCTCCACAGAAATCGTCGAGAAATACCACCCCGACATCATGTACTTCGACTGGTGGATCGGCCAGCCGTCGATCCGTCCCAACCTGACTCGCTTCGCCGCGTTCTACTACAACGCCTCGCTCAAATATGGCGACCACGTCGGGGTCATCAATTACAAGGACTATGCCCTGCAGGAACACTCCGCGGTTCTCGACCTCGAACGCGGCCAGCTCGGCGATATCCGCCCGCTGTACTGGCAGACGGATACCTCGATCAGCAACAAGTCCTGGGGCAACATCAAGAATGACACCTTCAAGTCACCGCAGTTCGTGATTCATCAGCTCGTAGATATCGTCAGCAAGAATGGCAATCTTCTGCTGAACATCGGTCCACGTTCCGACGGCACCATCCCCGAAGAAGTTCAGCAGGTGCTGCGCGAGGTCGGCTCTTGGCTCGCAGTAAACGGCGATGCCATCTACGGCACGCGTCCCTGGAAAATTTATGGAGAGGGTCCAACCAAGGTCGCCGCCGGCTCGTTCCACGATACTGACACGGCTGGCTACACCGCAGAGGACTTCCGATTCACCACCAAGGGTGACGACCTCTACGTAATTGAGCTCGGTTGGCCTACTGGCGGAGAGGCGGTAATCCATTCTCTGGGTACGACCGCGCTGGGCAGTCAGAACGTTGTGTCGGTTATTCTGCTCGGATCAGATGACCAGATTCAATCGCACCAGGCGGCGGATGGTCTGCACGTCCAACTTCCGACCCAGGCTCCCGGAAAGTATGCCTACGCTTTCCGCGTGGTTCTCGGAAGAACGGCTCAGTAGCTAAGTTAAAGTAGACAAGACCTAAGTTTCGCCATCTTCAGCGGCTGGAGCCGCCTTCAGCGACCTGCAGGTCCAGCGCCACCCGTTCTCCGTCGATCAGTACCGTCCCGGTGTCGATAAGTTGCTGGCCGGTGCAGTCGTATTTCTCGTAGCAACGCAACTCCGGGAAAGGAAAAAAGAATTCCACGGCTTCGCTTCTGCCGGCCACAGACGGTCGGCCTGCCAGGTGCACGGTTGTACTGAAACTGATCCCGTCGAACTTTGGTTCTTCCTTGAAATAGGCCAGCGTCGGACGAATCAGGTGCGCCACGTGGTCATCAAATGCCATTGCTGCAAGTTTGTATCGCGACCCCGCTGCAGACTCGGGCAGCGTTGTCGTCAGAGAAAGCTCAAGGTAAATACCTTGGCGAAAAGGCACAAAACTCTGAGCCGCGTAGGACACAAAGTGCGCCTGCGGGCCTAACTGCCTCACAAGGTTTGCGAGCAGTTCCTGACTGGAGCCCTGCAGCGCAGCCAGGGCCTGCGGTGATATGTCTCGAACCGGAGTCGGTGCAACAACATTCGGTTTTGCGACTGGCGCGGCCGGGACACTCACCGGTACTTGCATGCCGCTACTCTCACCGACCTGGGCGATTTCACTTCCCTCCGGCAGCACCCGTCGTTCCGCAACGACGGGATTCGGATCCGCGCCAGGCGCGGGCTGGGGTCCTTGTCCGTTGAGCCAGATATTGATGGGCTGGGCGTTAAGAAAAATCTGGCCCTGCATCAATCCGGCCTGTTGGACATTCTCATCCCTCGAACCCAGGAGTTGCAGCGCGCCGCTTTGCGGCAAGAACACCATGAGGTTTTCCGGCCTTTCTACCATGACCCCCATGACCTGTCCGCGAACGTGATGGGAAATTTCGAGGGCGTAACCCTGCACCTGCTGGTTTGCCTGAAAGCGGGGTACCTCCGATTTCAAAATCGGCATGACCACATTCAGAAATGTGCTCCGTGCCCGCTGGTCGGCCGCAATCTTCTCGGGATAGGCGGCGTAGTAGTTGCCGGTCACCGCCACGACGGTCTGGCCGTTGTAGCGATCAAATCGAATCGACCGCTGGTCGGCGTGCTGCTGTTGGGCTTCGTCGAGATCCAGTTTGCGGCTCAGATAGAAGCGGTACTCCAGCGGGATTGCCTGAATATCCTGGCCCACTACCTTCAAATCGTTGATGTACTGCTGCTGCAACGAGCGCAACTCCGGATCTCTGATCTCGGCTGGGGTCAGAACTTGTGACGAAGCAATATTCGTGGCGGCCACGATCAGGATCAACGCCAGAAGCCAACTCCTGCGCAGACACCCTTCCTCCCGAAGAACCCGGCGGACAGGGGCTGTTATGGCAGAACGGATCATGGAGGTCGGGGCCGTGATTGTATTCAGATCGTGGGACACATACATGCAGCTCTCCTAATCCTGCGGAGGATAAAGCGTAAGGTACAAGTACGCATTCGCCGCTTCGTCCTGGCTCAGGTAGTCAAACACCGGCATTCTGCCGCGGAATGGCTCTGGCGGCGCGCCCATGGTGATTGGGTTGCCGTAAGTGACCTTTCGAACGAACTGAGACAGGGTCGTCCGCGTGGTGAGCGTGCTGAGCGGTGGAATCGCGCCTTCCAGAATTTGCTGGGGGTTGGGATTCGGTCCCACCGCATTGTGACAGATGTGGCACGTGGATTTTACGACTTGCTCGCCCACCCGAGCGGGCGATTCGGTAATGGCGATTTGTTGCTTCTCAGCCCCTGGGACGCCGGCCAGCAGTCTTAAATAGGCGATCAGAGCCCGGACCTCGGTTTCGCTTAATTGCGGGAACGGGGGCATGTCCGTACCGCCTTTGTGAAAGCGGTCCAGTAAGGCAGCATTGGCCTGTTTCGCCAGCACTGCCGCGTTGGCCCGGCTCATGTCCATACCAACTTTCTTCATTCTTTCCATGATGACTTCTACAGACGTCGAGCGGACAGGATCGATAACAGAGTTGATTTCCGGCGGGGCGCCGCGTCCCGACCCGGTGTGACATCCCCGGCAATTCAGCCGGTAAACATCAGCACCGTGAACCGTCATGCTTCGCGCCTCAAAGCCTGGCGAAAGCTTCTCCTGCCAGACTGCGGAGTCCTCTCCCGGCATCTGAGCGGCCGGCCCGGAATGCCAGGTCTTCCCCATGCTGGTGTCGCTGAATCTCTTGTGCAGATGGCTGATCCAGCTTTCGCCAGTTACCGGCGTGACTGGAATTTCTTTATTCCCAGCCGTTTGAGCAGGTAGCTGTGAGACTAATGCGAAAATCACGACCAATCGTGTCATCAATATGATGGAAGAGTTTTTCATTCTGTCCTTGCGGAGGCGCAGGCCGAGTCAGCCTCCGCTCCCACACCCTCGCTTCTTTACTTACTCAGAGTGAAGTCCGCCTTCGCGTCCCCGGATACCGAAACCGGCTTGGACTGGTTCTTCGTCCCTTCATGCCAGGCGGTCACCGTGTAGCTTCCGTCGGGAACATTCTCAATTTTATAGGTCCCGGTTTGATCCGAAACGGCAAAGTAGGGAGTGGGAGCGACCACGAGGTAAGCCGACATTTCCGGGTGAACATTGCAAAGTATTGGCACCGCGCCCGGCGTGTCGAACTTGAACGACTTCCGTTCACCCTTCGGCCAGGTGCCGAGGTTGTGGGCCAGTTTCTTGTTACCGCCGATGGAAGTCCAGAAAACGTTGTGGGCGACACTGTCGCTATTGAGGAAATCCACGGTGGTACCGGCCTGGACCGCGGTGACGTGCGGCTGAAAGACCAGCCCTTTCTGGTCTATCACCGGATGCTGAGTAGGCGCGGGAAACGTCTTCCCCGAAATCGTGTCAACATAAACCACCGACTGTCCTGCAACACCAGACACTTGTCCGCTGATGGTGCCGGCGCTGGCCGCCAGACTGAATCCTACTACGACTGCGATCAGAATCAGAACATTGCGCTTCATGATTTCTCCTTGATTTAAGTGGGGGAGGCATGGCCTCCCCGGATCTAGTAAACGAATTCCAGTCCCGCGATTGCCGAGTTCGTACGGAACGCGCCGGTCAGTGGCGTGCCCGTAGTCGGGTCGTAGACAATCTGCTGTGGCCGGATCTGGTACTCGAAGGACGCCTTGATGTTGGCGTGAATCAGAAATTGTACTCCGGGCGTAAAGCGATTTCGCGTGGCATGGAACGGCGACACGAACGATCCGATGTCAGTGTCGGGGGTGGCCCCGATGCCGTTGATAAGGTCGGCGGTAGAGTGCACCGCATCCCAGCGCATGATGGTCATCAGCCAGGGCAGTGGCAGGTAGTCCGCCTCCAGAAAGCCGCCACTGAAACTGGCCGGGCTTCCACGGAGAAGGCCCGTTGGCGGCGGGAGGCCGGCGGGCAGTAGGGGCAGCAGGTTCTGGTCGCGGCCGTACATATATTGTCCAAACAGGTTTAAGGCGTGGTAGTTAAAGCTGAAGTCTCCACCCACGCGATAGAACGGCTCACGCGCCGTCAGCACAGTGGAAGCTCCCGTGCTGTCCTGACCTTGAAAGCGCTGTACGGAACGTCCATAGAAATAGAGCGTCCCTAGGTTGAGATAGGTATGATCGCGGGGCCCAGAGGCTCCCGCCGCCTGAATCTCGTTGCGGCTGGCCGGGTCACGCTCCAGATTAAAGCGATAGGAGAGCCGGGCGTAGATATCTTTGAAGTTGGAGTCCGACGTATAGGCCACTTCCGGCGGAACGTTGTTTCCGGTCGCCGCCGCGCCGCCGCTGGTATTCTGGTTCACAATGGCCAGGGAATAATGATAACCGCGGTAGTTGTGACCGCCGCTGAACTCCACCCCCTGCGCTGCATTCGACATGGCGAAAGAGTTGTTGACGGTGGGCAGCCCCAGGATGGAATTTACCGTGCCAATATTCGCCTGGTCATAGATGTCCCAACCGCTAAGGTTCCAGCTGCGCGCTGGACTGAAGGGCAGGTCCAGCTCGAACTGCCCGATCCGCAGGCTGAGCGAATCCGTCGGCAGCTTCAGGTGGCGGCCAATGTTCACGAACTTCAGATAACCATCGCCTAGACCGCCGTTGGCCCCGGAACCGCCGACGCTGATGTCGTCATCCACCCAGAACGCGATGTCATCCCCGAAGTTGCCCGCCATGAAGATGCTGAACAGGCCAGACTGAAAATCGGTGCGAGGAATAAAGGGAGGAGAAATAAAGGGAGCGGTCGGATCCACTGGAGGTTGCAGATTGAAATTATTCCGGTTACGGCCGACGACCTGGAAGAACGTATTGAAGCGCAGCCCGACGGGCGGCAGTCCGGGAATAGTTCCCGGCCATATGGTATGGGGCCACAGTTCTTTCTGCGCGGGAGATCCCAACATCACCGGCGGAACCTTGATGAAGGTCTCGTCATCTTTAGGAAACTTGAATCCGGCATCCTTGAAAGCCTTGCCGAAATCGTTGAGCTTGGGGAAGTCCACGTGGCAGGTGCTGCAGGAAGTGCCGTACTGGCGCGAGAATGCTGGGATGGCATAGATCTGGTGGCCAGGGTTGGTTCCTCCGGCGACCGGTGCTGGCATGCTGCCGACCAGTGCCAGGATCAGCAGCGAGAAGAGAAGTACGGTTACTTGATGGTGCTTGAACATCGGACTGCCTCCTCCAAAAAAGATGTTAGACCGCCGAAATTGTGGCGTTCGGACAGCAGCAAAATCTGGCCAAAACCGAACACTTTCGAATAATCACTGGCGTTGTCGTGAGCTGGCTGTGTCATCGATGAAGACATCTTCCCGCTCCGCCAGCGGGACCCTCCCGTACGGCTGGAGTCGTAAAAACTAAGGTGTACCCTCCATGCCTCCCGTCCAACTATGATTTGCGATTCTCGTCGAGACAGGATTTGGTCGCTGCGGTGCCGGTCACTCACGTCTGTGATCAGAATCACAAGGGGTGCGCATAACACAACCTCGAGGCTGGGGCCGTGCTGTTTTTGGGTGAGGACCTGAGGCGTCAGGCCGGGCTGGTCGAAACAATTCAGTTAACCACTAGGTCCCCACTGGACAAAGCCGGCGCTCCACGGTTAAATGCACAGTCGGGTGTGGATTTGCCAGAATTCACTCGATTCAAACCGCCGCGATTGCACGCGCGTCCCGGCCCATGCCAATGACAATGATGAAGAGCCTCCTCAATGCCAGATCACGAGATTGATCTAACCAGAACTTACGATGCGGTCGTCATCGGATCAGGCGCCGCTGGCGGGATGGCGGCGCATGTCCTGACCAGCCGCGGCCTGAAGGTCCTGATGCTCGAGGCGGGAAAGAAACTCCCGATCGAGAAGGAATTGCGGTCGATGCAATGGCCTTACGACAATGCAAATCGGGGGGCGCTCCCGCCCGACCACCATTCTCTGACGTTTAACGAATACACCATCCGCAGGCCTCCCTACGGCCCAGGCTTTGAAAAGTCCAAGCATCTCCACAGCTATGTGGGCAGTACTGACTACGTGAAGAACATCGTTGTGGATGAGCGCGAGCATCCCTTCACCGGCACCAACTACGCGTGGGTTCGGGCGCGCTGTTTAGGCGGGAAGACAAACATCTGGGGGCGCCTGGCACTCCGCCTTTCCGACTACGATTTCAAGGCCAAGAGCCGCGATGGCTATGGAGAAGATTGGCCCATCAGTTACAGCGACATCGCTCCTTATTACGACAAGGTGGATTTGTACCTGGGCATCACCGGAGTGAAGGAAAACCTCCCTTATCTCCCCGACAGCATTTTTCAGCGCCCCACCAGGCTGAACTGCGCCGAAGTCACTCTCAAGCAGGGCGTGCAGAAAATGGGCCGGGTCCTGACCCAATACCGTGCGGGCGTCACCACCGACGGATTGCAGCATAACCAGTACCGCAGCCGCTGTTTTGGACGTGGCGCCTGTGAGCGCAAAGGCGGCTGCGACATTCACGCGGCATTTGACTCTCCCACCGGCTTGATTTACCCGGCCGCGGATACGGGTAACCTGACCCTGCGAACCAATGCCGTGGTTCGTGAAGTCACGGTCGATCCCCAGACGGGCAAAGCCAGCGGTGTGCATTTCATTGATTCCGACACCATGAAGGATTACACCGTCCGCGCCAAGGTGGTGATCGTAGCCGCGTCGACGCTTGAATCCGCGCGCCTTCTCCTGCTTTCAAAATCGCGGCTCTATCCCAATGGACTGGCAAATTCCAGCAGCCACGTGGGTCACAACTTCTGCGAGCACATCATGGGACCCGGCGTCACCGGTCAGGCCAAGGATCTTGTCGGCAAACCTTCTACTCTCGATGACGGCCGCCCCGGAGGCTTTTACCTGACTCGGTTTCGGAACCTTACAGAAAAGCATCCGAAGTTCATCCGGGGCTACGGATTTGAAGGCGGAAGCGGAGCGAGAATGTTTCCTGAAGGCGCAGACAAGCGCGGCTTCGGGGCTTCATTCAAGGAGGAAGTGCGCAAGAACCAGGGGTCTTACATCAGCATGGGCGCATTCGGCGAGGTCCTGGCGCGTTACGAAAACTACGTCGATCTGGATCCCGTGGTGAAAGACAAGTGGGGCATCCCCGCCTTGCGTTTTCACTACAAGTTTGGCGACAACGAGCACCGCATGGCCGAGGACATGAAAGAAACCGCCCAGGAGATGTTCGAAGCTGCGGGCTTCAACATTGTGCATGTGAGTAGCCGCATCCTGACCGAGGGCTGGTCCATCCACGAACTGGGTACCGCGCGCATGGGCAGCGACCCGAAGACCTCGGTCTTGAACCAGTTTCAGCAGTCGCACGATGTCAAGAACCTGTTCGTGGTGGATGGCAGCGCTTTCGTAAATGCCAGTTGCCAAAATCCCACCTGGACCATCATGGCGTTGTGCTGGCGCTCGTGCGACTACCTGGCTGACGAACTCGGCAAAGGAAATTTGTAGGGAGAGCCAATGTCCACAGACGAACCGATCAATCTGAAACAGGATCGCCGCCAATGGTTGAAAACTTCCGCGACGGTTCTGGGAGCATCGCTCCTGCCCTTGCCAGCCGTGGCCGAAACCGCACCGGCCGCGACGCAACCGAAACCGGGCGAAACCAAATCTGCCGCGCGATTCTTCACTCCTGCACAACACACGCTGGTCGAAGAGTTGTCAGAAACGATTATTCCCGCCGACAGTCACTCGGGTGGCGCCAAGGCCGCAAAGGTAGCCGACTACATCGAGCAGGTTCTGCGCGAAACCACAGATGACAATCAAAAGACGCTTTGGCGTGAAGGCCTTCGCCTGGTCGATCTCATGAGCCAGCATTACAACGGAAAATCCTTCATCGATTCCGGCTCCGAAGAGCGAATCGCGGTTCTCACCGTCCTCTCCGACAACGATCACATGACCGATCTTCCGGAGGTCCGCTTTTTCCGCGACCTGAAGGGCCTGACTGTTCGCGGTTACTACACTTCCAGAATCGGGATTCACGACGAATTGGAATATAAAGGCAATCGCATGCTGACCGAATTTGTCGGCTGCGATGATCCAACGCCAAAGTCCCGATAGTCACGGTTGAAACAAGTAAACGAGGTCAACATGAAACCGGCGATCCTGCGCTCATTCCTTTACTTAATTCTCGCAGTCCTTGTGCTCAGTCTGCCTTCCGCATCCGTCACCGCCGAACAGAAACCGGAAAATGACGGATGGGTTTCTCTGTTCAACGGTAAGGATTTCAGCGGCTGGTACACCTATCTGGATTCCAGCGGGAAAAACAATGACCCAAAAGGCGTCTTTAAAGTTGAGAACGGGATGATTCATATCCTGGACGTTCCCATGTCTGACGGAAAAACGCCTGGTGGAAAATCGGACAATGGCTATCTCGCCACGAATCGGGATTTCTCCAACGTGCGTATCCACGCCGAGTACAAGTGGGGCACGAAACGAGCGACGGAAGGAAAGAGGAATAGCGGCTTGCTTTATCTTGCGGTGGGCCCGGACGCGATCTACCCGACATCACTCGAGTGTCAGATTGAGGAGACCGACGTCGGAGACTTGTGGATTGTCAACGGTGCGTCAGTGACTGCCTTCTTTATCGCCCCCTCCATGCCGATGTACGACGACGATATGCAGGCCGGGACTCGCGTGCGCAGCGCCCCCGGCGACTCCCTCCGCGTCCTGAAGTCCGGAGACTTCGAGAACCGGGACGGCTGGAACACAGTGGAAGTAATTATCCAGGGAGATCGATCCACGCACCTGGTAAATGGCCGCATCGTAAACAACGCCCGTGATATAAAACGGCCCGACCCGAACAACCCCTCGCACATGATCCCGTTGACGAGCGGACGGATTCTCCTCGAAGCAGAGGGCTCCGAAATCTGGTTTCGCGATATCAGGATCAAGCCGCTGGGGCCGCCGGAGAAACCCTAGATGCTGCGAGGCGTTTCGGGAGGGGCGTCCGAGAAAGCCCCTGTCGCTGCGAAGACGTTCGAACAAGCGATTTGGGAAGGGCACGACCTCGGTCGTGCCGCCAAGCCGTCAAATATGGATCGCGCTTTAGCGCCTGAGGTTCGCCGTCGAACATTGCTGATAGTCTTCCGACTGCCTGTCAGCGGCAAGTTTATAATCACGCCGCTCGGCGGCCCTGACCGCAGCGAGGCGTTTCGGGAGGGCCGTCCGGGAAAGCCCCTGTCGCTGCGAAGACGTTCGGACAAGCGATTTGGGAAGGGCACGACCTCGGTCGTGCCGCCAGGCCGTCAAATATGGGTTACGCTTTAGCGCCTGAGGTTCGCCGTTCGGGTTCTGCTGGTATCTTCCAAGAGCCCGTCACCAGCAGTTCTTATTCGTAATCGACTAGGGAACGTACACTTTACTAAGGAGCTCGGCCTGGCACATGGCGCACAACGGTAGGGTAAAAGTTGGAATCATCGGATCACAATTTCAAGCGGACATTCACGCCGCATCGCTGCAAATCATGCCGGACGAAGCCGGAGTCGTTGCCGTAGCCTCTCCCACGCCCGGCAACGCCGCCGCGTTCGCCAGGAAATTCAACATCCCGCGCGTGTTCACCGACTACCGCGAAATGCTGAAAGAAAAAGACATCGAGATGGTGACCATCGCCGCCCCGAACAGCCTGCACGCGCAAATGACCAGGGATTGCGCCGCCTCTGGCAAGCATATCGTCTGTGAAAAGCCTCTGGCCGTCACCATTGCGGAGGGCGAGGAAATGATTGCCACCGCAAAACGCCACGGCGTTCTGTTGATGTACGGCGAGGAACTTCTCTTCACCCCGAAATATCTGAAGGCGAAGGAAATGGCCGACGCCGGCGCCTTCGGAAAAATCTATCTGGTGAAACAAAGCGAAAAGCATTTCGGGCCGCACAGCGAGTGGTTCTGGGACGTGAATCGCTCCGGCGGTGGCGCCTTCATGGACCTGGGCTGTCACGGCATCGCCTTCTGTTACTGGTTCCTTGGCCGCTCGCCCATCAAATCGGCCTATTGCCAGATGGGTACTTACGTGCATGGCGCCAAGACTCAAGGCGAGGACGATTCGCTGTGCATTCTTGAGTTCGCAAACGGCGCGACCGCGCTGATCGAGAACAGTTGGGCACGCCGCGGAGGCATGGACGATCGCATCGAGGTCTACGGCGAAGCCGGAGTAACCTATGCCAACCTGCACATGGGCAACGCACTCCCCACCTACAGCGAAAACGGTTACGGCTACGCTGTCGAAAAAGCCCCGACCACCAAAGGCTGGACCTACCCCGTCTTCGAGGAACTCTGGAACTACGGGACGCCGCAGGAACTGACCCACTTTGCCCGCTGCGTTCGCGGAAAAGAAACTCCGCGAGTCACGGGAGAAGATGGCCTGGTCGTGATGCACGCACTCTACGCTGGATACGCCTCTGCCGGCGAAGGGCGCAAAATAGCGCTGCCGTTCCAGGCACCCACCGTGAAGAAGCCGATCGATTTGTGGCTGAATGGTCCGGCACACCGGCGGGCCACGCGCCAATGAGTTACACAATCTTGCCGACTGGTGCCTACTGACATGCCGATTGCAGACAGAATTCGCCTAAGCCTCATGATGTTCCTCAATTACGTGATTTGGGGATCCTGGTACGTGACTCTCGGCGCGTATCTTACGATCAACCTGAAATTCACCGGAACGCAGACTGGTGCCGTGTTTGGAACTACCGCGGTGGCCTGCATGATCTCTCCATTTTTTGTAGGCTTGATCGCGGACCGGTTCTTCGCCTCGGAGCGGGTTCTTGCGGCTTTACATCTTGCGGGGGCGGTGCTTCTCTATCTTGTCACCAAAGCCACCAGCTTTGGCTCGGTCTACGCTCTGATGCTGATTTACTGCCTCTGCTACTTTCCGACCATCGCCCTCACCAACTCACTCACCCTGCAACACCTGGAAGATACGGGGCGTGATTTTCCCTTGATTCGCGTCTTCGGCACACTGGGATGGATCGCGATTGGCGTGACCATCGGACGTCTCGGGGTCGAAACCTCGACCGTCCCGTTTCTGCTGGCCGCAGGAGCATCTGTGGTCATGAGCATCTTCAGCCTCACCCTGCCGCACACTCCACCGCCCAGCAAAGGTCAATCGGTCACTATGCGGCGTATCCTCGGACTCGATGCCCTGGTGATGCTCAAACGGCCGTCGTTCGCGGTTTTCGCTGTGGCCTCGATCCTGGCCTGCATTCCGCTGACGTTCTACTTCTCGTTCACAAATGCCTATTTGAATGAGCTTCACGTCCACAATGCCGCGGGCAAAATGGCCCTGGGCCAGGCTTCCGAGGTTGTGATGATGCTCCTGATGCCGTTTATTCTGCGCCGCGTCACCGTCAGAAGCATACTGATCATGGGCCTGCTGGCCTGGTCGGTGCGCTACCTCCTGCTCGCCTACGGCAATCCGGGGAGTGGCATCTGGATGTTCTACGTGGCCATCCTGCTCCATGGCATCTGCTACGACTTCTTTTTCATGACCGGGCAGCTTTACACGGACCAGGAAGCCCCTGCCAACCTGCGCAGCGCCGCGCAAGGTTTGATTACGTTCCTCACCTATGGAGTTGGAATGCTGATCGGCTCTCTGATTTCCGGCCGAACCGTCGACTACTTTACCCGCGCGGTCGGAACCGTCGTAACCCGCGACTGGCGGGCTTTCTGGACGACTTCCGCCTTGAGCGCCTTTATCATCCTGCTTCTGATTACCATTTTCTTCCGCAGCCGCACCAAAATAAAAGCGGCCCCCGCCTCAGAATCCTTCGCAACCTGAGAACCCGTCCCTCCAGAAGGCCAGGTGGGTGTAGAATTGGCGCCGTTTTCAGTGTCAAAAAATAGATTCCGCTACAAGAAGGGAGACACCACCAATGGCGACAGTACCGGTGGCGACGCCGGCAAGGGCAGGACACAACAAACAGTACAGCAACGACGTTGCCATTTTTTTTTGGGGCGGAAAAACCGGCGCCCATGTCAAGGCGATTTCCGGCTTTAAGGCGCGGGCCAGCGTGCGCGGATCCGAGTTCAAGGGCTTTCTGGCGGCCAACGCCGAATTCGACGCCGCGCGAGCGTGCCACCAGAAACTCGCCGGTTTCTGGAACCAGGAAAGCCGGGTCTATCTCGTCGGTCATGGAGACTGGGAGTTGTGCACCCTCGCGGGCCACAGCCCCGATAAAATCGCGCTCTTTCTGCGTGCCGCACAGATGCCCAGAGTCAAGACGGTAAGCGTCGTCGCGTGCGATCTCGGCCGCGACGCGAAATGGAAACCCGGAACCGCACTCGCGCAACACTGCGAGACCAGTTTCGGCGGCCAGCTCTACAAGCACATTCATATCTATTGCGACAAGCTTGCCGTGCGTACGCTCAACACCGCGGTTCACCCCAGAACCGGACAGAAATACACCCGATTGAATAAAGCGGAGAACTGGCAAAACCACCAAGACGAAACGAAGATTGTCTTCTCCGCCGGCGGATACCAGGTGATTTCCCCATGGCTTGACCAACTCGACGATATAATCGACGAGATCAACGACATGATCAAGTGAGGATCACTCCTCCAACTTTGCCGGTGGGAGTTGGTGGCGCAATCAGAATTCGTACCGCAACGCGAACTGCATAACGCGCGGCTGCGTAAGCAAGCTGGTGTAGGCTCCGAAACTGTTCGGCGACTGCGTCAACGAAGTGAGCAGAGATGCTCCCACACCCTGGGCGTTGAAGCGCGTCAGGTTCGGCACGTTAAACACCTCCCACCGAAATTGCAGACCTTGATTTTCCCGTATCTTCCAGCGTTTGCTCAGGCTCATGTCCAGGCCCGCGAAGCCATCTCCACGAAGAACGTTGCGTGAGCCGACCTGGCCCGGAACCGGCAAGGTGAAGTCCGCCTGCGCGGCGGCGGGATCGGCGAAAACGTTGACGCTTCCGCCTCCTTTGAAAGTGCCGGTTTTCGGTTTTGAAGTCATCTGAGTGACCGCGGTCAGGAACCAGTCCGTAGGCCAACGCTGTCCGCCGTCAACACTGAAGGGAAATCCACTGGTCCACCGAGCCAGGCCGGAAAGTTGCCAGCCACCAATGAACGCATCCAGGAGGCGGCTGGCGTTTCCCGCTAGCGCGCGTCCTTTGCCCACGGGCACATCTGCAATCCAGTTGAGGTTGATCTGGTGGGTGAGATCGAAGTCGGAGGGGGCGCGGGCCAGGTTCGGGGAAAAAGCGTTTGCCAGGCGGCTTCCGACAAGACCGATGTTCTGGTAGCCGTAGACGGAAAATCCGACGCGGGACGCCGCGGACGTGATATCGATGGACTTCGAGTACGTATAGTTCAGGTCAAACTGAACTCCATGGCTGAACTGTTTTCTCAGGCTGGCCTGTAGGGCGTGGTAACTGGAACTGCCAATGGAACTCCATCCATACATGGAAATAGCCTGGTTGTTCAGGAACTGTCCGGAGTGATTGCCCAGCAACCCTGGCGGACCGTTGAAGTAGTACGATCCTGAGCCGATGTTGTCTCCCAGCCCGCCGTACAGATCGATGTCCGCCAGCCCCACAATTTCGTCGCCGATGACGGAAAGAGCCGGATTGTAATACAGGTTGAAAACTTCCTGGATCAGGCCATCCGTGGGGTTGGTCGCGGTGGGGACGAACCCAGTTCCAAAGGTGTCAGCATACTGCGTGGCGCCTGGGTGCAGCGGTGGCAGCATGTCGACCCAGTATTGGGCCGTTGGACCAAGCATGCTCGCAGTAACGGTACCCATCTGGGCGGGCGTGATAACAGCCTGGTAATAGTTGGTGGGCGCGCCACCGTTGCTGGCCGAGGCAAACTTCCTCACCAGAGTCGACAAGGCGGATGCAGCCGCGAAGTAGTCAATTCCTGTTTTCGGATCCACGATATCCAGCGGCTGAGTCAGATCGCGCTGGGTTAGCAGATCGCGACCGAAGCGGCCGACATAGGACACTTGCAGCGACAATCGCTTGGGCAGCTCACGTCCGACGGAAAAATCGACGGAGTAAGCATGCGGGGTCTTCAGCGTGTTGTCGGTTCCCCACAGGTTAGCCTGGGAGGTAACAGTAGGTGTCTGTGGCCAGCCCGGCGGGGGTGGTGGCAGGAGAAATGGAACGCCGTTCAGGTTGTTCTGCGGGATTGTGTTGATACCCGTGATCCGAGGCAAGTCCTCCGCGCTCGTGACGCCAAACGTGCAGCAGGTATTCTGAATGGTGGTAGACAATCCGGCGGCCCCGATCTGGTCGAAGCTGTTCAGCAGGGCGAATCCCGCACGGTCGTAAACTCGGCTGAAGCCGGCGCGGATAACGGTTTTGTCGTTGTCGCCGAAGATCTTCTTCAACAGGCCGCCCTCGGCTCGCGGCGAGTAGGCGATCGAGATTCGCGGCGACCAATCCGTCTTTTCGAGCGGATAGAAACCCGGACCGTGGTTTACTGGACCGCCCAGCGCGAACTCGATCGGCCCCTCGGCCCCATAGCCGATGCCTTGCTTCATGTTCCCGACGTTCTGCGCGAACTGAGTTCCCAGTCCGAACGTCGGTGACGTCTGCAAACCGTTGGTCTCCCACGGCGCAGGAAAGAATGACCACCGCAGTCCATAAGTCACCGTGAGGTTCGGTTTGATACGCCAGGTATCCTGCCCGTAAAACTCGTACCAGTTGAGCCCATAATTTCGGTTGACCGGCGCACCCTGTGGCAGCGGGTTGCCGTTGCGGTCCAGGTTGTAGTTGGCGACAACGTCCGAGATCATGCCATACAAGGCCAGCAGAGGACGGTCGTACTGCGTCGCGGTCAGAGGCTCCGGTGCATTAATGAGTGGGTGCGCCGTGACGTTGGTCGGATCCAACGTGCTGGAGGTGCCGGCAAAGCCTATGGGCGAGGTCCAGTTTGTGGTTCCCAGTCCCAGAGTGTTGGAGTGCAGAAAGCTGGTGCGGGGATCGCGCGCGATTCCAATCGCGGTTCCGAACTGGAAGTTATGGGATCCCCTGGTCCAGGAAAAATCATCCACGAAGTTATGCAGCGGCACCTGGAAATTGTGGCTGAAGGTGATGCCCTGATCCAGGCCTAGAAACGTGTTCCATTGCTGGTCGGTATTGCCCACTATCCCAAAGCTCTGCCGGGTGAATCCCCAATGAAAGGAATTGGTCTTATTGGAACTGAGAACCGCGATGTAGCCCACCACAAAGCCTTTGCTGTGATCGACGGTGGTTTGCTCGGGAGCCTCTCCGGGCAAAAAGGGAGCTCCGGGGTTCCGCAAATCCTGCAGCGCCCCGCGCCAGAACAGACTGTGCCGGCCATCCGCGGTGAGATGGTAATCGACGCGCGCAATGAAGACATCGTTGTCCAGCCTGGTGGGTGCGCGGAAGATGTAACCGGCATAATTCAAGCCGTCTCCAGCGGAAGGATCGTTGGTCACGGTCTGACCGGTACAGAAGGTCCGGTCGAGATAACCAGTGTGATTGGTCAGGTCCAGCATGGCAGGATCAATCCCGATCCCGCGAGGATCCAGGTTTTGAAGCTGTGTGGGATTAAAGGTGGTGGTCCCGCCGTTTACGTTTACATATTGAAAGACACCCTGGCAGAGAGATGGCGTAGGAATAACGCGCTCGGCGCGCTGCTGCTCACGCTCGCGCGTCCCCTCGTAGTTGGTGAAGAAAAACAGCCGGTCCTTCTGAAGCGGCCCGCCCACCGAGACGCCAAAGATGTTGCGATTTAACTGCAGAGGCTTGTTCGGGTCGCCGATATTCAGTTCCGACTGCTTGACGAGGTAGTCATTGGCGCTGGTGATGGTGTTGCGGAGGTATTCATACGCCGCGCCGTGAAAGGTATTTGTGCCACTCTTTGTGACCAGAGACACTTGCGCCCCGGAACCCTGTCCCTGGTCTGCACCGTAATTCGTTGTGGTCACTCGGAATTCCTGAACCGAATCCTGAGTTACCGGCAACACCGAGGTAAACGCATATCCGTTCGATTGATCGTTTACGTCTACGCCGTCGAGTGTGACGTTGCTCTGATCGCTGCGCGCTCCATTCACGGCTCCATTGCGCGTGTCCTGGTCCTTGTCGCCGATGCGGTTGCCGGTGTAGGCGACTCCGGCTTGCAAACTCAGCAAGTCAGGAACGTTTCGGCCCTCCAGCGGAATCTGGCGCACTTGTTTTTCGTCAAAAGAATTGCCGATGGAAGCATCCACCAGGTCCAGGGCGGGTGCTTCCGATGTTACTGTGACGACTTCACTGGTCGCGCCGACCGTTAGCTGAACGTTGGCCGTGGCTGGTGTATTCACGAGCAGGCCAAGATCCTTCTGTTCGTAGCCGCTAAACCCGGGTGCCGTTACCCTGAGCGTATACGTCCCGGGAGGGATAAGGAGGAACTGGTATTCTCCCTGAGCCCCGGTTTTTACGGTGCGTTCCCTTTTGGATTCCGCATTTGCGAGCACCACATTGGCGCCAACCACTACGTCTCCGTGTGGATCGGTAACCGTGCCGCGCACCGAAGTGGTGGCCTGTCCCACGGCGGTGCCGATGCCGAGCACGCATGCAAAGAGAATCAAGGTCAGCGTCGAGAAGATGGGAGAGCATCGCGAGGACCACGAAAGGAATACCAAATTTAGGCGGGCGGAAGCCGTGTTTCTGGCCATATCTTTCCCCTTCCCGAACAGCGACTGGCTTTTGGGTGAGACGTCGCTGAAATGCTCTCGTTTACACCCGCAGTGTGCGGTTGTCAAGCGAGGACTCCGACGTGTGCAACCGCCCTGCTGAAGCTGGCGCCGTGCACGAACCAGTGGGCGCTACACGATGGCTACGAACGGGAAATGTAGTGGCCGCCCGGCTCCAGGAGGCGAGAATTTGGGAGAGCGACGAGGTTCGATGTGAAAGCTGGTTTGCTCCTGAACAGGGAGCGATGGCTTTCATGCTGGATCTAATGGTCGCAGAAGGTGAGCTCGTCCGCAGCTGGTCAGAAGAACGGGGGCAATACGCTTATGACGAGCCCAACATCAGGGCAGTTTCACATTTTGCAGTTTGATTGACGGAGATTCCACTAAGTCCCCCTGTCCTGTTTTCGCGGCGTAAGCTCTTCGCGTTCGCTTCGGAAGACACTTCCCTTGACCCTCCTAAGGCTCACAACGAAAGCTTCAGTGGTGCACACCCCAAAAGCCCGTTTATCCGTCCGCTTGGGAAATGGATTTTTGTTTTTCCTATAGGTCTAGGAAGCCGCACGTGGAAGACAACAGACAGACTCATTTTTCCGCCTCTTCATGGTGCCCGGAATGGCGCATTGCGGCGGTGGGTCAGGGCCGAACTTCTTCGGCGGGTTTGGTCCCGCGGCAACCCCGCCTGACATCAAAAGAGATCCTGAGCACGATCTGCTGAGCGCACTGGTTCAATGGGTCGAAAAGGGAGTAGCACCGGACCATATCATCGCCGCTCATGTGACAAACGATAAGATCGACCGCACTCGGCTTCTCTGCCCATATCCAAAGGTGGCGCGCTGGAACGGTGCCGGAGGCAGCGACGACGAAACAAACTTCATTTGCGACACATCAATTAAATAGCAGGGTAGCTATTCCGGCCTAGATGCCTCCTGACTTTCTATGAGCGGATTACGGGCAATCCGGAAGTTGACCGCCCACGATGGCCCGCGATATCCGGATTACTTCCGGGTTGCCGACTACTCGGGAGTTGACGCGATCATTTGTAAACGCAAGCCCGTTTATCGTTACCTATGTGATGAAACTTCCTCCAAGCCGACTTCTGGCCCGTGTCGCGAAGATGTTTTCCAGTTGCGCAACTTCCGGTTTGCCCGTGATCCGGGAACTGTCCCGCCCAAAATACTCTCTCCTTGACGAACTAGGGAAGCTTTGCTAGTGTCTCTCCTAGACGCACGAGGAGTGATCGTGGGCAAACAGATTGATTTGCTGCAAGGCACGCTGGACATGCTGATCCTCAAAGCTGTATCGCTTGGTCCACTGCACGGCTACGGGGTTCTGCTGCGCATTCAGCAGATCTCTGGCGAACAGCTGGAAATCCAGCAGGGCTCGCTATACCCAGCGCTCTATCGGCTGGAACACCAGGGTTGGATCGCCAGCGAGTGGGGGGAATCGGACAACAAACGCAAGGCGAAGTTCTACAGCCTGACTGCAGCCGGGCGGCGCCAACTCCATTCGGAAACCGAAAAATGGAACCGCATGGCGTCGTTGATCGCCAGTATCCTGCGCACCACCTCGGAGGAAATATGAATCTTCTGACTCGATTCCTTTCTTGGTTGAAGGGGATGGTCAAGGGACAACGTCTTGAAAGTGAAATGGAAACAGAGGTGCGTTTCCACATTGAGAGCCGGGCTGCGGACTTGGTTCGCAAAGGCCTTTCCCAGCAAGAAGCGATACGACAGGCAAGAATTGAGTTCGGCGGAATCGAGTCTCACAAAGATGCCATGCGGGCATCGGTAGGCGTGCGTTGGTGGGGTGAACTGGCATCGGACCTGCGTTATGGATTCAGACTGTTGCACAAGAATCCAGGTTTTGCGGCGGTTGCGATTTTGACACTGGCCCTGGGAGTCGGAGCCAACACGGCCATTTTCAGCATCGTGAATGCCGTGTTGCTGCGTTCTCTGCCCTACCGCGATCCCGATCGTTTGGTACGAATCTTCTTTAACGAGCCCGGCGTAGGATTGCGGGACGTTAGGTTTTCCAAGCCCGAACTGGATGACCTGCAGACACGAGCGGGTGTATTTGAAGATGTGACCCCCATCTTCTACGGTAGCGAGAATGTGACCGGCGGCAGACAGCCCGAGCGTGTCGAGGGGGTCAATGGCAGTTTCAGCTACTTTTCCATGCTGGGTGTCGCCCCACAAATTGGACGGTTGTTTGGTCCGCAGGACTTTGCGCTCGGTTTCGCTCCAGTGGTCGTGATCAGCGATGGCCTATGGCGTCGCTCCTATGGCGCCGATCCGAACGTTGTCGGCCGCACCATCGGGCTCGACACTGATCCCATGACCATTATTGGGGTTCTTCCGCGCGGATTTCGCCATCCTGGACCGACGGTTTCCGGCGACGCGGAAGTGTTCGGCGCCGGCGGATTCAGCGGAGATCCCTTTCCCCCGCCAATGCGTGGTACCCGGATTTTAGTATCTGGAATCGGACGACTTAAGCCTGGCGTGACACTGAAGCAAGCTCAGGCGCGGCTCACTGCCCTGGCTTCCCAATTACGCCACGACTTTCCCACCGATTACCCGCCGCAGGCGCAATGGACAATTGAGATTCAACCATTGCAAGAAACTTTGGTGGGCAAGGTCCGGCCCATGCTGCTGGTGTTACTGGGTGCGGTAATCCTAATCGTTTTCATCGTATCGTTGAACATTGCCAATCTCCTCCTGGCGCGCGCTTCGGGGCGACAACAAGAGATGGCGGTGAGGTTAGCGCTGGGGGCGAGCCGCGGCCGCATGGTGCGCCAGATGCTGACCGAGTCCATGCTGCTGTCGCTCATCGGCGGTGCAGCGGGAATCGCAACCGCAGTTGCTACTTTGGGTTTCATTCTGCGCTTTGTGCCATCGAACGTTCCCCGGCTCAACGAAGTGCGAATCGACTGGGTGGTGCTGGCCTTCGCTCTGCTGATTTCCATTCTTACGGGCCTGGTGTTTGGACTTGCTCCAGCGCTTCATTCGGCAAAAGTCGCTCTCTCCTCGGCCATTCGTGAAGGCGGTCGCGGGTCCGGCTACAGCACCAAGACCGGCCGATTGCGGGATGTTCTCATCGTCTCTGAACTCGCATTTGCCGTCATGCTGATGGTGGGAGCCGGCTTGCTGCTGCGCACTCTGCGGGGCCTGTTGCAGGAAAATCCAGGCTTTAGTCCAATTCAAGTGGTCACGGCAAACACGTGGCTAGGGAATCCCAACGATCCGAAAATGGATCCGTATCTCGGTATTCCTGGCAAAGCTACCTTTGATCGTGAGTTGCTGCGGCGTATGAAGACAATTCCGGGAGTCGAACTCGCCGCAATCACCTCAGCTCTACCAACCACCAATAGCAACCCCGACGCGGTCGGTGGCCTAGCGATTGAAAGCTTCGCGATTGAAGATAGACCCGTCGAATCCTCGCAGGATCTGCGCGCCGAGAGAATTCGCATAAGCCCCGATTATTTTAAGGTGTTGCAGGCGGCGCTGCTACGCGGTCGCTCATTCACCGAGGGCGATGAAGACGGCAAGCAGCCGGTAGCCATCATTGATGAAAGCACCGCTCGTAAGTATTGGCCAACCCGCGATCCG
>Ga0075021_10000178_pt1 | contig 35223 bp, 19 predicted proteins | sample ColStrG_CSR_2012_FD_72749 | JGI IMG/M metagenome (GOLD analysis project Ga0075021, IMG submission 72749) | Freshwater sediment microbial communities in response to fracking from Pennsylvania, USA - Cold Stream Run_MetaG_CSR_2012 | ecosystem: Environmental > Aquatic > Freshwater > Creek >...
CAATATTCCTGGTCGCAGGAGATGAACCGTGCCTGCGTTCGCGCGCCAAATAATTTATAATGCGCAGACTGATTCGAAAGTGGGCGCGTAGCTCAGCTGGCAGAGCAATGCCCTTTTAAGGCATGGGTCGATGGTTCGAGTCCATCCGCGCTCACCAAGTATCCGGTTGATTCATCAGGAATTGTCTCCGTCTGGCCAACGGGATGGATCCTTCCATCGAGAGGTGTGGGCTGTTGGAGGAAGAATCAGGCAGCACTTCCGCAGCACGGGAGGTAGGCCTCGCGGATAATTGCCCGCCCCGCTCGCGGCTCGGATTTGCATCGGGTTTGGCTTACTTTCTTCTGTCAATCCTGATAGTCGTGCTTTCATACCCTGTATCGGGACAAATTTCTCCCGGGCCGCTTGCTCGCGCCCATCAATCTCTCAATGGCACAGCCAACTGCACTACCTGTCATCAGTTGGCGGCCGGCGAAGCCAAATTCAAGTGTGTCGATTGTCACAGCGAGATTGCGTCCCGCATTGCGGCGCGGAGAGGCCTGCACGCTTCTTATAACCTGAAAGCGGGATCCAGTCAGGAGTGTGTGCGTTGCCATTCGGAACACAACGGCGAAGATTCTCCCCTGATTGAGTGGGACATAAAGACCTTCGATCACAAACAGACGGGATATGTCCTTGAGGGCAAGCATGCAGGGCTGGCTTGCAGCCGCTGTCACAATGCCGAACACGTATCACCGCAGGAACGTCCCGCGATCAGAGTCAAGGACCTTAATAAAACGTTCCTTGGTATCTCCCCCAACTGCATTGCTTGCCACCAGGACGAGCACAAGGGAAGGCTGGGGGAGAACTGTCTTCAGTGCCATGGCTACAATGATTGGAAAACTGTCAGCGTTGGCCGATTCGACCACTCGAAGACCCGCTTCCCGTTGACCGGACTACACGCCCAGGTTGCCTGCCAGAAATGCCATAAGCCCGGTCCGGACAACATCCCTCGCTACACAGGAATTGCTTTCGGCACCTGTTCTGATTGTCACTCTGACCCGCATCGTGGAAGCTTCACGCAGGGTTGCCAGGCGTGCCACAACACCAGCGGATGGAAGAGGGTATCTGCGCAAGCGGTCAATGAACGCTTCGATCACTCAAGAACAAAGTTTCCGCTGCTGGGCAAACATGCCACGGTGGAATGTACGCAATGCCACGCGGGTGGAGATTTCAAGAAACCGCTGGTGTTCCAGAAGTGCACGGATTGCCACCAGCCGGACCCGCACAAGGGACAGTTTGCCAAACGCGCGCAGGATGGCGAGTGCAGTTCCTGCCACACGGTCGAGGGATTCAAGCCGTCGACCTTCACCGTGAAGGACCACGCCGCGACGGCGTATCCCCTGCAGGGCGGACACGCCATGGTGTCGTGCTCGGGGTGCCACATTCCCAAGGGCACAGACACTCTGTTCAAAATCAAGTTCCAGCGCTGCACCGACTGCCACACCGACCGGCACGCGGGACAGTTCGCGGCCGCGCCACACTTCAATGGCTGTGAGGGTTGCCACGATTTGCAGGGATACAAGCCATCCACGTTTACCTTGCCACGCCACCAAGCGACCCGGTTCGCTTTATCGGGCGGTCACAAAGCGGTTCCCTGCGGCGATTGCCACAAACAGAGCGATACCTTCAAGCCGAAGGCTGTGGTGTATCACTGGAATGAACTCTCCTGCACCAGTTGCCATGCCGATCCACACCGAGGGCAGTTCAAAGAGCGCATGCAACAAGTGAGGGCTGACCGCGTCGCCGTAAGCTGTGAAGCCTGCCATTCCACCAGGTCCTGGAACGAACTGTCACACTTCGATCACTCGCAGACTTCTTTCCCCTTGCTCGGCACCCATCGGGCCACGGCTTGCATGGACTGTCACAAACCGCCCAATCAGGAGACTCGCCTCCTCAACGTTGACTTCAAAGCGGCGCCGACCAGATGTGAGCAATGCCACGAGGACATCCATGGCAAGCAATTCGCCAGGGGCGAGATCACGCCCTGTGCGGAATGCCACAACAGTTCGCAGTGGCGGCCATCCCTGTTCGACCATGACAAGCGAACCGGATTCTCGTTGCAGGGAGTGCACCAGAACGTGCGCTGCGAAGGCTGCCACAAGCTGACCCGCGTGGTCGAAGGCAAGCCAGTGCTGTTTTATAAGCCCACGCCCAAAGAATGCGCCGACTGTCACGGACCGGTGACGCCAGTGCGGAAGCAGTAATCCACAACTTGTGGCATGGGTAAAACCTGCCCGTGCTCGAAAAAAACTTACATTTACTCAGAAGTACATGCAGGGTTACGTGCAGGATTGGGATATGTCCCAAACTGCTGTCTGGACGTGCACTTAAGTAACTTCATTCGCGGCCCGTGGCCTTCTACTCTAGTGGACATCCAATTGCACGGGCGCTTACATCTGAACACATAAGTCTCTTTCTTGCTCTCCTTCGTCTGTGTCGGGGCGGTCGAATCCATTTTCAGGCGGGACTACGTTGGTTTCGACGATTCGGGTGGACATGCTTCTCGTGTTCTTGCTGCTTGCCTCCGTCGTTCCGGCGGGCGGGCAGGGGCAGACCTATGCCAACACTCGGAGCCCTCACGGCAACCTGAATATTCCATGTCAGAACTGCCACACTCTCCGGGGATGGAAGCCGATCCGCAACCTGCCTGAGTTCGACCACAACCAAACCCATTTCCCACTGCGCGGTATGCATCAGGGAGTCGCCTGTACCCAATGCCACGTTAAACCGGTATTTACGAATGTGGGAAAACAGTGCGCCGATTGTCATGCCGACATCCACAAGCGCCAGTTCGGCGCCAGCTGCGAACAATGCCACACCGTCAAGGGCTGGCAGGTTTCCGTGCAGCAGATCAACCAGCACCAGAATCGCTTTCCTCTGCTCGGAGCTCACGCCGCGTTGGACTGCAGCTCGTGCCACAAGGGGGCGGCCACCGGACAGTTCATGGGCCTACCCACGCAGTGCTATGCCTGCCATGCGAAAGACTATCAATCCACCACCGCTCCCAGTCATGTGGCCACCGGTTTTTCCACCACCTGCGAACAATGTCACGGCGTGAACACCTGGCTGGGGGCTCAGTTTGATCATCTGAAATTCACCGGGTTCGCGCTGACGGGAGCGCATATTCCGCTGGATTGCACCGCCTGCCACGTCGGAGGCAAGTTCGCGGGGACGCCCGCAACCTGCGTGGGCTGCCATCTTCCCGATTTCCAGAAGACGACCAACCCGAACCACGTGCAGGCAGGATTCCCGCAGACTTGCCAGAGTTGCCACACCACGGCGGCGTGGCAGCCCGCAACCTTCGATCACAACACATTCACCAAGTTTCCGCTTACCGGGGCGCACGTGACTGTCGGCTGCAACCAGTGCCACGTGAATGGACAGTTTGCCGGCACTCCCACGGACTGCGTTTCGTGCCACATGAAAGACTTTCAGGGCACGACCAATCCCAATCACGCGCAGGCCGGAATCCCCACCACGTGCGCTACCTGCCACAACACAACCTCGTGGGCCAATGCCACATTCGATCACAGCAAGACCGGTTTCCCGCTTACCGGAGCGCACGTGACTACTCAGTGCACGCAGTGTCACATCAACGGGAACTACAACCTGACTGATACCACCTGTGTGTCGTGCCACCTCAAGGATTATCAGGGAACGAACAACCCGAATCACGTACAGGCGGGCATGCCGCAAACCTGCGAGAGATGCCACACTACCGCATCGTGGACGAATGCCACCTTCGATCACACCAAGACGGGCTTCCCCTTGACCGGAGCGCACGTGCCCCTGCAATGCGCGCAGTGCCACATCAACGGGAACTACAACCTGACCAACACCACCTGCGTCTCGTGTCACCTGAAGGACTTCCAGGGCACGACCGATCCCAACCATGTGCAGACCGGCATGCCGCAGACTTGCGAAAGCTGTCACAGCACAGCGTCATGGGCCAATGCCACCTTCAATCACTCGACTACCGGCTTCCCGTTGACCGGCGCGCATGTCCCGCTGCAATGTTCGCAGTGCCACATCAATGGGAATTACAACCTGACCGACACCAGTTGCGTGTCCTGTCACTTGAAGGACTTCCAGGGGACAACCGATCCCAACCATGTGCAGGCCGGGATACCGCAGACTTGCCAGGGCTGCCACAACACTACGTCCTGGGGGAACGCATCCTTCAACCATACGACCACGGGATTCGCTCTTACCGGAGCCCACACAACTCTGCCGTGTGCGCAGTGCCATGTAAACGGGAACTACAATCTGACCAGCGGTGCGTGCTCGACTTGCCACTTGAAGGACTTCCAGGGCACGACCGACCCCAACCATGCTCAAGCCGGATTCCCGCAAACATGCGATTCATGCCACTCGACGGTGTCCTGGTTGAATGCAACCTTTAATCACGCCACCACCGGGTTTACGCTGACCGGGGCGCATGTCCCGCTGCAGTGTTCGCAGTGCCATGTCAACGGAAATTACAGCCTGAACAATACCGCCTGCTCCGCCTGTCACTTGAGCGACTTCAACGGAACCACCAACCCGAATCATGTTCAGTCCGGGTTTCCACAACAATGCGATGTGTGCCACAACACCACGGCCTGGATTCCGTCGTCGTTCAATCACAACAACACGCCATTCCCCTTGACCGGCAAACACACCACGGTGGCCTGCGCCAGTTGCCATGTGAACAACAACTACACTTCGATTCCGACCGATTGCTTCTCCTGTCACAAGACCGACTACCAGACCACCACCAATCCGAATCACACCGCGGCCGGTTTCCCGACCACCTGCCAGACCTGTCACACCACCACAGCTTGGACCGGAGCCACGTTCAACCATACATGGTTCCCAACCAATCACGGTAATGCCGGTGGAGTTTGTTCCACTTGCCACACGAATTCCTCGGACTATTCGGTCTTTTCGTGCACGAATTGCCATGCCAAGACCCAGACCGACTCCAACCACCGTGGCGTTAGTGGCTACGTATATAGCAGCCCGAATTGCTACCAGTGCCATCGCAACGGGCGCGGCGGCTAGATCGAATCGCAACCCGAATTACACAGAACTACAAAGTCTGAAAAATGTGGGCCGGAAAACAATGCGGAATGCTGTTGCTGCTGGTAGTGGGGGCCGTTGCGCAAGGCGCGGCTCCTGGCACCGTGAGCGTACAGCGTCTGAAAATCGTACGCGACAGTGCCGACGTGCGAGTAGAGATCACGCTTACCGCACCGATTGACGGGGCTCCAACTGTGAGTCTGGCAAACCATCCCGACCGGCTGGTTCTCGACTTGCCGAACACTTTGTCAAATGCAAAGCAGGAACAAGTTTTTGTGAACTACAAAGGCGTACGCCGAATACGGCTGGGTCTGAATAGTGCAGCCCCTCCCGTTACGCGTGTAGTGGTCGATCTGGACCAGACACATCCCTACGTTCTGCGTTCCGATGGAAGTCGCGTCATGCTGATCGTCAGTACCCCATCGAGCGCGATTGCCGGCGCCGGACATGGGGCGCAGGCCGCCGGCGTATCGGCGGGGATCGTCGGGATCTTTCGGCGCCGTCCGGCACCGCCTGCGATGAGCACCGGAAATGAATCCGCCACCGGCTTGCCAACGCCGCCGCCGCCCGGTGCGCCCATTACCTTTCCCGAAGAACCCGGGCGCACTGCAGCGAGCTCGACCAGCGCGAGCACACCTTCGCGTCCGGATGCCGCGCATCCTGATCGTGGCAGCCTGCAGGAAGGGACGGTATTCCCTGGCCTGGGGTCACCGGGTGCGGGGAATGTACCGTCGGTAAAGGCGACAACCTCGACTGCATCTACCGTGGCAACGGTTCCAGGTTTATCCCAGTCCAGCGGCGGAACCAGGCCACCCGATTCGCTTCCCGGAAGCCCAGGCGCTGGCAGCAGCTTCCCTTCAGCTGTGGTCACACCAGCTTCGCAACCAAACTCGGAATCGGCTCCAATCGGTAACTCGTCCGGCCCAGCGCTGGCCAGCCCGCGGGTCAGCCCAACGATCGTAACGCCAGTTGCCGAGCCAAAATCGGAGGCAGTGTCCCTCAACAGCCCCAGCGCGGTGGAGAAACCAACGCGGCCGAATGCGGCCCCGATGCAACCGAAGACGGAGCCCGGCGCTGAGGGGAGCCAACCCGTTGTGGTTGCAACGGAAAGTTCCGAAGCGCAGAAGTCCGCATCAATCGCGGGACGGCAGCCGGCAAGTCAGCCTCCAGCTGCTCCGGCTACAGAGACATCGATCGCGACGCCAGCTCCCGACGCAAAATCGGGATCTGTGTCCGTCAACAGGCCGTCGGAACCGAGCACGGTTAGCACCTCAACGCCGCCAGCCGAGGCTCCCCCACAACCGAAAGCGGGACCAGCCACGACTTCCAGCCAAACGAACGCCGCCGTTGCCGTGAGTTCTTTGGAGCACGCCGACGCTGCGAAGTCCCGAACGATTGCTGAATTACAACCCCAAGGCCAAACGACATCTGCTCCATCGAACCAGACTTCCCCGACTGAGGCAGGGGCTAGCGCTTCCGAAGTCACCCCAACTGCGGCAGTGACCGCGGCCGAACCTGCGTCGCTCACTGCTGCTATCACGCCCAAAGCAGCTACGGAGGAACCGGCAGGAGATGCCGATCTCCCGGTATTGGCGATTCGTGCTGTCGATCCCAACTTGCGTACCGTCTTCAAAGTGAAATATGTAGCACAAGGTGTAGCTTACCTGGACGGTGGGCGGAGCGCGGGCTTGACCGAAGGTATGAAATTAGAAATCAGAGAGAGCGACTTGCCCGCCCAGCAGGGATCGACCGCAGAGCCCACGGATCCTCGCGAGGTGGCCGAACTTGAAGTCACGGATGTTGCGGAAACCTCTGCCGCTACCGACATTCGCCTGCCCAAGCGTCCGGTCAAGCCGGGTGACCTGGCATATCTGTCTTCCGGCGACGCGCAGACGCTGGTGCAGCAACGGGCGCTCAGCGCTACCCGGAAATATCCCGCCGTCGTGACTTTCACCGAGGGCGACCCGCTGGAAGAAGAAGCTCGCGCGGAAGTACCCAGGCCACCGCAGCCATCGGTCAATCGGGCCCGCGGCCGGATCGGTTTCGATTACATGGGCACCGTCAGCCGAGGCACTTCGTCGCTGACCAGTTCAGACATCGGAATGATCGTGCGCGCCGACATCACCCGCCTCAATGGCACCTACTGGAATGTGAGCGGCTACTGGCGCGGCCGGTTGAATTCTCTCTCTTCCACCGGCCAGCAAACCCTGCAGGATCTGATCAACCGCACTTATCACCTCAGCATGACCTACGACAATCCGAATTCCGCGTGGGTCGCGGGGTTCGGGCGCCTTTACCTGCCGTGGGCAAGCAGCCTGGACACGATTGACGGCGGATATTTTGGGCGGCGAATGGCGCCCGGCATCACCGCCGGAATCTTTGCCGGTACAACTCCCGATCCCACCTCCTGGGACTACAACCCGGACCGGCGCATCGGTGGGACCTTCGTGAACTTTCAGGGTGGCAGCTTCGACGGGTTTCACTACACCAGCACGACCGGCCTCGGAGTCAGCATGTTGAAATGGCAGATCGACAGGCCATTTGTGTTCCTGGAAAATACTTTCTCCTACAAGCGATACTTGTCGGTCTATCACTCTCTGCAGGCCGATAGCCCAGCGGGAAATCCGGCGGTTCCGGCCCCCGGTCCGGGCCTCAGCCGAAGTTTTCTCACCCTGCGCCTGCAGCCGCATCCGCGGCTGGAGTTGGATTTCAACCACAATTACTTTCGTGACGTGCCTACCTTTGATCCCCAGTTGATCGGCACTGGGTTACTGGATAAGTATTTGTTTCAGGGCTTCAGCGCAGGGGCCCGGGTGGAAGTCGTGAAGCAGATTTTTGTTTACGGCACTCTGGGACAAAGCAACCGGACAGGAGATCCGAAGACCTCCTTGAACCAGATGTATGGAGTCACCTTCAACCGTTTGCCGTGGCTCGGTCTGCGTGCAGACGGACACTATTCGAGATTTAGCAGTTCGTTCGGAAGCGGATCCTACCGGGCGGTATCGCTGTCGAGGAACTTCAGCGACGATATCCGGCTGGAAGTTCTGGCCGGCGACCAGACATTCAATTCTTTGCTGACCACCAACGACCGATCGCGCTTCGTAAATACAAATATCGACTTCGCTTTAGGGGCGCACTATTTCACGCAGGGAGGCATCACCATCAACCGCGGCCAATTGAGTTACGACCAGTGGATGTTCACATTCGGCTACCGTTTTGATTCGAAAGGAAAACATCAGCAATGAGGCGGCGACACCAATTCTGGCCTGCGGCGCTGCTGGTTGCCTGTTTTGCGGCTACTCCCGCCCTTGCTGCCAGCCATGATTTCGACGATTTACTGGTTCGTACCAGCCAGCAGGTGTCGAATTTTCTGGAGCAGTTCTCGGACGTGAAATGCACCGAAAAGGTGACCCAGGAAAAGTTGGGGAAGGAAGGCAAAGTCGAACTGAAAGAAGAATCCACCTACGACTACCTGGTGATCCTGACCAATGCCGGTGGGGAGTTAAGCCTGGATGAGTCGCGCTTGGCGGTGCGCGAAGCCAAATCCGACAAGAAGAACACTTCTCTGCTGGTGAGCAATGGCTTCGCTACGCTGTTTCTGGTCTTTCATCCTTACTACGCTCAGAGTTTTCGTTTTACCGCTCAGGAGGATGAAGTGGTGGACGGCCACCGGCTCAGCAAAGTCTCTTTTCGACACATCCCTGGAACCCGTTCGATGGCAGCGCTGGCGTTGCGTGGGCGGGAGTACCCACTCGAGCTTTCGGGCACGGCGTGGATCGATCCCCCGACGGGTGTGATCACTAAAATCATCGCAGATATCGGAGACACCATGCAGGATGTCGGCCTGAAGACCCTGCACTCGGAAGTTGAATATGCGCCCGTTCCATTCCGTGGGATGAAGGTAACTTACTGGTTTCCGGCGCAGGCCAGCGTCGACGTGGAAACCCCACGCCAGCACTGGCGCAACACTCACCACTTCATGGACTACAAGAGATTCTCAGTCGATACAGAGGAACAGGTCGCAAAACAATGAGCGCTAATGCCACTGTTGCAACTGCAGCCATGCCCGCCCGGAACCAGGAGAGGGCACATCGCATTCGCCTCGCCTGCGGCTATGCCCTTGCGATTGCCTTGATTGTCGGGCTGCTGGTTTACGGCTTCGACTACTACACCCTGGGTTCCGCCGAACGGCGATTCTCGCCCAAGCACACTCTCTTGCGGCCCAGCGGGGCGATCGGGATCAAACTTGGCTTCCTCGGTCTGGCGATGTTTCTGGCCATTTTTGTCTATCCCTTACGCAAGAAATGGCCGTGGCTGTCGCGACAAGGCAGCTCCAAACACTGGCTGGATATCCACGTGCTGCTCGGACTGACCGCACCGTTCATCATCGCCTTGCACTCCTCATTCAAATTCCGCGGATTCGCCGGCATGGCTTTCTGGATCATGGTCGCGGTATCGCTAAGCGGGGTAATAGGGCGGTATCTCTATGGCCAGATTCCGCGACGGCTGAATTCAGCGGAGATCTCGGTTCGAGAATTGCAGGAAGTCCAGGGCGGGCTGGCCCAACAATTGATGCAGCAGCGACTCTTGCCGGAAGAAGATGTGAGATCGTTGCTGCGTCTGCCCAGCCCGGAGCGCGTGCAGCAGATGTCGATCATTGGCGCGCTTCTATACATGATGGCGCTTGACCTTGGCCGCAGCTTCCGGGTTGCAAGACTGCGACGGCGCGCGTTAGCTATCAGCCAGCGGTTCACCACGCTGGGTGGCTTCCTCCCAACTCGCCATGCGGCACTGGAAAGCGCCATTTCCACGGCGCGAGCCGAGGCCGCGACCGCCAAGCGGATCCTGTTCCTGTCGCGGGCCCAGCAGGTGTTTCATTTGTGGCATGTGGTTCATAAACCGTTCAGCTACTCGTTCGCATTGCTGGCGATCATTCACATCGTAGTGGTAATGATGATGGGTTTCTATTAAGGACGAATGATGGATTCATTCTTTGCCTTCGTTATTGCCGCGGCGCTTACCGGACTCTTCGTCTACGGGTATTTGAGGAGTCTCAAGAAAAGAGACTCGCGCGCCCGCGAGGCGGCCGAAAAGGGAAAGTTGTATTCCGAAGGGCCCAAGGGCCAGCATCCACACATCGACACTACTTACTGCATCGGCTGCGGGACGTGTACCTTGGTCTGCCCCGAGGGTGATGTCCTTGCCATGTTAGCGGGCAAGGCAGTCATTGTGAACGGCCACAAATGTATCGGCCACAGCCTGTGCGCTGAGGCTTGTCCGGTGGGCGCGATCACGATGGTGCTGGCCAGCCCGAGCATGGGCGCAGACATGCCCTACCTCACGCCCGAGTACGAGACCAGCATCAAGAACCTGTTTATCGTCGGTGAACTCGGCGGCTTGGCTTTGATCAAGAACGCCGTGAACCAGGGGCGGGATTGCATCGACACCATCACCAACCGATTCAAAGGCAGGCCGGCGGTCCATTCCGCCCCCGGCGTTTACGATGTGCTGATCGTCGGAGCCGGGCCCGGGGGAATCAGTGCCTCTCTGCGTGCCATCGAGAACAAGCTCAACTATCTGACCCTGGAACGCGATGAAATCGGGGGAACGGTCGCCAAGTTCCCGCGCCAAAAGCTGGTCCTGACCAGCCCGGTGGAATTTCCCATGTACGGAAAATTTAAGAAGACCGAGCTCTCGAAGGAAAACCTGCTGGCTTTTTGGGACATGGTTTTGAACCGTTCCGACTTCAACGCGGTTACCGGGGAAAAGGTGGATGACATAAAGAAGGACGAAAACGGAGTTTTTACCGTCACCACTCCCAACAATCAGTATCGTTCACACGCGGTAATTCTGGCGCTCGGTCGAAACGGAACTCCACGAAAACTCGGTGTCAAAGGGGAGGAACTGCCGAAGGTGATGTACCGTCTGATCGAGGCAGACCACTACATCAACAAACGGATTCTGGTCGTAGGCGGAGGCGACAGTGCGGTTGAAGCAGCGATGGGCCTTGCCCACCAGCATGGCAACCAGGTCACGCTTTCATATCGCAAAGAAAGCTTTAGCCGTCTGAAAGAGCGCAATGCCGACCGCATCGAAGACTGTATGCGCAGCGGAAAGGTCAAGGTGCTGTTTAACTCGAACCCGGTGGAGGTCAGAACCGATGCGGTCACGCTAGACGTCAACGGTTCGCTGCAGGAAATCGTTAACGACTTTGTCTGGATCTTCGCCGGCGGCGTTCCGCCGAATGACTTTCTCAGGAAGATCGGCGTCGAGTTCGGAATGCGCGATATGACCTTGGAGGCCAGCAACGAGGCGAGACAGACGGTTCTGTCCGGGAAACAGCCCGGGCAAGTCCAAGCCGCCGTCCGATGAATTGACGGCCGGGGCGTCCAGGATGGGGATTGGAAGCAATTTGCGGCACGGCATACGTTAGGAGTCCCCGACGCGGTCAGCGCGGTGGCCGCCAAATGCGTGGATCGTTCTGGTCCCGGCCAGAACCTCACCACTGTGCGGCACGCCTCGCGGGATGAAATATTCCTCGCCCGCCTTCACTGGAATCCGCTCTCCATTAATGATCAAGGTATAGCAGCCCTGCACAACGGTCATGTATTCGTCGTAATCGTGAGCGTGGGCCGTGGATGCCGCAGTTTCACCGCAGGTCCAAAATGCCATTTGGCTCCCGTTCGCACCGCCGAAGACATAACCCTCAACGCCGGGAGTCGCTTGATCAGATCTTGCGATCCTGTTTGCCGGATGTTTCATGAATATCGGGAATTCGTTCATGGTTGCAAACATTGTCGCACTCCTGGAAATGACGGCGCTACTGAGTGTCGTCGGCACCTACCGGCATGGTGCACTTCTGATTTCGCGATTGCGTTCTGGTCAAGTGACGGACAACTCGGACGCGATCGTTACCCGCGCTATCTGAGCTGGCAATACCCCGATCACTTCAGGCTCGACCGTCACCGGCCCGGTAGATTGTTGCTGACATCCTGCCGGCAAGATTATCGTGAGCCTATGGTCTCGATTCGGATTGCGACTGAAAACGATGCGGCGGAAATTTCGCACGTACATGTGGAGAGCTGGCGGACGACCTACGCAGGTATCGTTCCTGATGCATACCTGGCCACTTTGAACGAGGCAGAGCGTGTCCCGCTTTGGCGACAATGGCTCACCCGTGACGTACCGGTCTTTCTCGCCGATGTGGACGGAAAAGTCACAGGCTTCATCAGCGGTGGGCCGATCCGCCAGCCAGTGCAGAATTACGACGCTGAGTTGTTCGCAATCTACCTGTTACAACAGGCTCAACGACATGGGATCGGAACCGCTCTTCTCAGAGAACTTGCAGGATCGCTGATAAGGAAAGGCTTCACCAGCATGGCCGTCTGGGTACTTGAGAGAAATCCTTCCAGACAGTTCTACGTGAAATCAGGCGCACAGCTTGTTACATCCAAAGAAATCGAAATAGGAGGCGCGATGCTAACAGAAGTCGCCTATGGCTGGGACCACTTAGAGGCGATCAGCTCGCCCAAGTAAGAGTGGTAGCCGGTGAAGCTCCATTTAAGGTGACTCTTGTGGTTTTGCGGTGACATGTGGATATCGCTCGGATGGGGGCGTTCCCAGCTTGTTATCGCTGCCGTCCCTGTTCATTCACGGACACCCTCAGCTGAAACCGGACACACAATTCGGTTTCCATACACCTGCGATATCCGGCAAGCCGCGCATTCTCATGAAGATGCATGTGGGGAGCTTTGGCTCTCGAATTGCACTGATTCCATGTCGCCAGATCGTCGCCCAGAGGCCGACCATGACCAACCTGCTGCAGGACTTGCGCTTCGCGCTTCGCCAATTGCGGCGCTCTCCCGGCTTTGCCCTTACCGCGGTCTTCACCCTGGCACTCGGGATCGCCGCCAACGTCGTCGTCTTCGGTGTGCTGCAGGCGTATATCCTGCGACCCCTTGAGGTGCCTCGTCCCGAGAAGCTGATGACCCTCGCTCGCAAGAACCAGACCTATCCATTTTTTTCCTATCCGGAAGTGCGCGATGTCCGCGATGGAAATACGGTATTTTCTGCTGTTTCCGCTCAGATGATTCAGAATTTCGGCCTGGAAGCCAACGGCGTCACCCGGCCGGTCTGGGGAGCCGAAGTGGGCGGGCAATACTTTGAGGCTGTCGGCATCAAGCCATTCCTGGGACGACTGCTGCAGCGCACCGATGACGATCATCCCGGGGCCTCACAGGCTGCGGTCCTCTCCTGGCCATTGTGGAAGACTGATTTTGGCGCGGATCCGAACGTCGTGGGAAAGACCGTACGCATTGACAAGCATCCGTACACGATCGTAGGCGTTACCCCGGAAGGCTTCTATGGGACCGAAAAAATGGGGCAGCTTGATGTTTTCGTTCCCATCGCGAATGAAGCATCGCTCGACGGTGTCGACTGGCTTGAGTCGCGGGGCGAGCCGCATGTCTATTCGATCGTGCGCATCAAGGACGGCGTCACCATGCCCCAGGTGCAGGCGGAACTGGACACGATTGCTGCCCGCATTGCCCGCCAGTATCCGAAAGAGGAAGAAAAGCTGACGTTCAAGCTGACCCGTCCCGGTCTCATGGGCGACTTTTTCGGCGCGCCGGCGCGCGCCTTCCTGGCGGGAGTGCTTGGCCTGGCCGGGATTGTGCTGCTCGCCGCCTGCGCCAACCTCGGCAGCCTGTTTGCCGCGCGTACCGCAGACCGCACCCGCGAGATTGCTATCCGCATGGCCATTGGATCGAGCCGCTGGCGTGTCATCCGCCAGATTCTTGTCGAGGCCATTGTGATTTCGATCTGTGGGGGCGCATGCGCGTGCGTATTAGCGTGGATCGCCCTCAGCGGCCTGTCTAACTGGCACCCACCCACCGAATACCCCATGAATTTCTCGGTTGTACAGCCGCAGCCATCGTTGATCCTGATGGGATTGCTGATCTCGGTGCTGGCCGGCGTGGTGTTCGGGGTGATGCCGCTGCGGCAGATATTCAAGACTGATCCCAACGAAGCCATCAAGAGCGGCGGAATTCAATCGTCCGCAGCAGGACGCCGCTGGGCGCTTCGCGATGCCCTGCTGGCGGCACAGGTCGCGCTCTGCTGCGTCACCGTCACGGCTGCCTTTGTGTCGCTACGCGGCCTGGGCAGGGCCATGACCATGAACATGGGGATCAATCCGAAGCATGCTGTGCTGACCAAATTCGAGCTCAGCCAGGCTGGCTATTCGAACCAGGCCGCCGACCATTTCCAGCGCCAGTTGCTGGAAAAAATCTCCAATCTGCCCGGCGTGGAATCGGCAGCCTACGGGACGACCACGCCCCTCTCTATGGATACTTCCGATTCAAACGTCTTCTCTCAGCAATCTACCGACTTCAGGCCCTCAAAGAGAGCATTTGACGCCTACGATTACGACGTCTCACCCGGATACTTTACCGCCGTTGGAACACCGCTGCTCGCAGGACGCGATGTAAGCTTTGCCGACACGGTGAAGACCCCGGCCGTCGCCGTTGTGAATCGGGAATTCGCCCAGCGCCTCTTTCATTCGAATGCGCAATCGGACACAGACTCCGACGCCGCCGTGGGCCGCTATTTCAAGAACAGCTCCGGCGAGTCGATCCAGATCGTGGGCATCGTGGCCGATGGAAAATACTTTTCGCTCACTGAAGATCAGGAGGCGGTAGCGTTTTTTCCCATCTCGCAACACGCGACTGCTCACACCTCGTTTATCGTCCGAATGCGGCCAGATTCCTCCGACGCGGCCATAAACGATATGGCGGGTACCATTGCCAAAGTGATCCGTGATCTTGACCCCGCCATTCCTATCCGGACATCAAGTGCCTGGAAGAACCAGCTTGGACTGACGTTCTTTGTATCCCAGGTAGCGACTGTAGCCCTCGGCCTCTTTGGTGCCTTTGGATTGCTGCTTTCAATCACGGGAACCTTCGGCCTCGCTTCGTACACCGTCAGCAAGCGGCTGCGCGAACTGAGTATTCGGGTTGCGCTCGGGGCGCAGATGAAGCAGGTTCTCTCGGCAGCGCTCGGTCGTATGCTGATCCTGCTGGCCAGCGGGTTGGTGGTTGGGATGCTGCTCGGCGTCGCCGCGAGCCGTGTACTGTCCGCGATCGTCTACCATGCATCCGCGCAGGACCCATTCGTACTTGCTGCGGTTGCGTTAACTCTGCTGCTCACCGGATCGCTTTCGGTAGCAGGTCCCGTAAGACGCGCGCTGCGAATCGACCCGGCAAACGTGCTCCGCGAACAGTAAGTTTCAGGCCTCCCCCAGTTCGCTCGCAGGCAAATGCAGCCCGGGAAGATCCGCGCGATGTCAAGCGAACAACTCTAACCGCCCCAGTCTCATCTGAACTCTGTCGTACAAGCGTTCTTCATGGAGGACTAATGAGCATCTGGACAATCCTGTTCGCGGTTCTTTTGATCGCCTGGATCGGTGGCTTCACCGTGTTCCACGTGGCCGGCGGGCTGATTCACTTATTGCTTGTGTTTGCGGTGATCTCTCTGGTCATGCACTTCGTCATGGGCGCACGGACAGCTTGATTCAAAACCATCGGGACGAAGGAACGAACGAGAGCGGTGCTGCCCGAAGGAGCACCAACTCTCTTTTTCTCTCAATGGACTAGTTTCCGATGCGGAGTTCAGCTTGTCCGGCCACGTCCGGAATCAGCACATGGAGAGCATGCGCTGTCGCATCGTAGGACGTCTTGAGCGAGGACGCGCCATTGGACAACTTCGCATCAGCCTGAACTGAAGGCCAGTCGTAGACCACAACCTCCACCGTTTTCCACCAGGGTGCATAAGTCCCCTCACGCGCACCGAAGCTAACCCGCACGGAGTTGCCATCAGACTGGCAGGTGAACTCCTGGCGGAGAAATTCTCCCTGCTGGTAGCGGAAGGTATGGCCGTCGTCGAGATACAGGGAACCGCTGCACTGCTGGCCGGGATAGACGCGAAGCTCCAGCGGACCGTTCGGAATTTCGTCGGTACTCTGGACTAGCGGCTGCAGTGGCAGAATGCTTCCGCCCCTTACGTACACCGGCAGCGTGTCGAGCGTGGGGTGAATGGAGGGCCGGAATGGGTACTGCGTTCCCGGTCCGTTTCTCGCGATATCGTTGGAAATCTGCACAATGGAAGGTTCTGGAGGCGGAATCGGCGCCTTGAGGCCAGTCCAGAAGTCGTACCAGTCACCTTTTGGGAACGACACAACATAATCGTCGAGAGTCTCAGCGAACGGTTGCGGAGCCACCAGCAGGCTTGGTCCCAACAAGAACTCAGTATCAAGATTGCCAAAACCATTCGATGGCGGAGTGAAAACCTCGGGGAACTCGAGAAAAATGGGACGCACCATCGGGAGCCCGGTGCGAGAAGATTCGTCCGCGAGAGTGTAAATGTACGGCATCAGGCGGTAGCGGGTTTCGATGTAACGGCGCCGAATGGCTTCGTGGTCCGGGCCGTGGACCCAGACTTCCTGCATCAGAGAGCCTTTGGTGGTGTGGTCTCGGAACATGGGGTTGAAAGCTCCGATCTCAACCCAGCGAGTGAGCAGATCAGGTGGCGGCGAGCCGTTGAATCCGCCGATGTCATCGCCTACGAAAGAAATGCCGCTGAGGCCCAGATTAAGCAGTTGCTGGGTGGCCAGGCGAAGGTGGTTCCAGGTGGAGGAATTGTCTCCTGTCCAGGTGAATCCGTAACGTTGTCCGCCGGCGAAAGTGGCGCGGGTGAGGACAAACGGACGCTCCTCAGGTCGCAACTTGAGCAGGCCTTCGTAGGTGGCGCGGGCATTCTCCAGGCCGACGATGTTGTGGATCTCCGAGTGGGTGGCATTGCGTTTGGCGAAACCGGGTTCCTCGATGCGATGAAGATTAGTAAGCGGCATCGTTTTACCGGGTCCGTCAAAGACAGCGGGCTCGTTCATGTCGTTCCAGAAACCGGCGACGCCATCGTGGACGAAGTCCTTGTAGAGGCCGCCCCACCAGTCGCGTGTCTTCGCACGGGTGAAGTCCGGAAACACAGCCGGGCCGGGCCAGACAACGCCGACAAACTCGCTTCCATCCGCATTCTTCACGAAATTGTTGCCGGCCTCGCCAGTGTCGTAGGGAACGTAGCCCTGGTTGGAGATGCGAGCAATGTGCAGATCGGTAATCAGGACAAGGTGAAAATGCTGCTTGCGCAGATCCGACACCAGGCCGGGGAAGTCTGGAAAAGTTTGCGAATTAACGGTGAACGGTCGATTCCTGTCCTGGTAGTCGATGTCGAGATAGAGCACGTCGGACGGAATCTTGTCCGCGCGCAGGCGGTCGGCGATCTGCCGGAATTGTGACTCCGGCGTGTAGCTATAACGACATTGCTGAAATCCAAGGGCCCACAGGGGAGGCAAGGGCTGGGTCCCAGTCAGATAGGTATAACCTTCAACCACTTGTTTAGGAGTGGGACCGTAGATCACGTAATAGTCAAGCGGTCCGCCTTCGGCGCCGAATGAGTAGGAGTCACGCGCCTGCTTGCCGAAATCGAACCATGTGCGCCAGGTGTTGTCGAGAAACAGGCCGTAGCTTCGCCCACTGCCGATGCCCAGAAAAAAAGGGATGCTCTTGTAGATGGGGTCGATCGCTTCCTGGGTGCCAATGTCGGTATTCCAAAGGGTGTAAGCCTGGTTTCTGCGATCAAAGGTGCCGGCCTTGTCGCCGAGACCGAAGTAGTGCTCGTCGGCGGGCATAGTCTTGTGAACGGAGAAGCCTCCCAGTTGAAACTTGGTGGGGCGCCCGACGGCGTCGGCCGAAATGATGTTGCCGGCGAGATCGCGGACCACAATGCGAAGGGGAGTGCGCTCGACGCGCACAACAAGCGATGCGGTACGGAAGCCGACGGAAGCAGCGTCCTGAATCGGCTGCACGTCGACGGATTTACTGCGCGGCCCGGAAAGCACCGCCCAGGAAGCGTCTTCCGGAAAATCGCTACCGGGAGCGATGCGAACGCGCAGGATGTCGTCACGAAGAGCGGTAATGCGCAAACTCGCCGGGCCTGCTTGAATATCGATGCCGTCACGCCGCGGTTTGGAACCGGTTACGGCTTCCAGTGTGACGCCGGGCTGCGAGGTTGCGGCGGTCTGTGCGTGCGCCGAGCCCAGGGCAATCGCTGCCCCAAAGCAGAACAAGAGAAGTTTGCAAGGCGAGTGCATCATGGCTCTCCGTATCAACTGAGGTTTGTACACAGACATTAGTGCGTCTTGCCCGTGAAATGAATGACGATTTTCTCCCGAGGGTAAGGTTCGGACACATTCGGCGGAATATTCACTCGGATGCTGGAGTTTTCCACGCCAGCCTTTATTGGTACCAGCTCGGCTCCCTCAACCGATGTTACCTGCGCCGCATACCACATCCCAATTTCATACTGCCTGCCTGCGGCTCCGGAGACCTCCAGAGTCAGGCTGTCGCGCGCGGGCGCCCAGGACTCCGATATCACGCGGAATCCCTGACTCGGGCTTCCCAGCGCCGGCAATGCCTGCGGCAAGCTCAGTCCAAAATCGTCTTTGAGACGAATACGCAACGTGTTCGCACCGAGGTTCACCGGAACTCTCAGTGAAACGTGCTGGTCCACATCACTTTTGTTGATCTGGAAGGGTACGCGGCGGCCGTTCATCTCGGCCTCAGCGACCTGAGCCCGCAAGCTCACTGCCGGAGAAAAATCCAGTCTGCAATCGCCGGAGCCGGTTCGGGTGACCTTGATCGTAATCTCATTCGCCGTCTTGTGATAAGTGATGCGCAAAGAGGAAGCACCTACGCGCACGTTGTCGAGTGTGAACTCCGTCCAATCCGCGGGAACGTGGGGCGCGAACACAAGACGCTTTGCGCCGGCGTCAGCCGACAGACCAAAAAGGCCACGCAATAGCGGGCTGATGACCATAGCGGCGGACCATATCTGCTGCGGCGAACTGGTGGAGAGAGGCTGATAGTAGTCGCCGGAAAGGACCTCGGTGACGTGACCCAGCGATCCATCAAGCGCCAGCAGTGAGTTTGCGCGGAGGTTGGAGTATCCCGGCTGAGTCCGGTGGTAGCGATATTCTCCTACCGAGGCCCATCCCGTAAACAGCGGCCACACCGAACCGAAATGGTAGCCACCTGCGCTGTACTTCGCCGCACGGGAAGAAATAATCCGCATTCCCCAGTCGGCTTCGTGCTCGGGCTGGGCCAGCTCCGCGATCATGGCTCCGGCCTTGCCCTCATCCAACAGCCCAAACCACATCGGAACTGTCGCCAGCACGCTCGGCTCGTCCACCTGCTGGTTGTTTCGATCGAGAGCGAACGCGAACCGGTTTTTCTCGGCCAACCAGAAGGCCTGATTCAGCAGGGGCTTCTGCTGCGCGAACTCTTCTCCAAGTTGTTTGCTGACGTCTTCCCTTCCCGCCAGGTGGGCCAGATTGGAGAGCGCTCGCAACGCCTCCGCGCCCACCGCACTCTGATAAAGCTCGGTTTTGACGGGAAGGAGCGGGCCGCCTTCGACCCAGCCGTGGCCGATTCCGAAATTTTGTGGTAAGCCTTGCGAGTCGTAGGTGGAATGCAGAAATTGGTAGGCCTTCCACAGGACATCCCACTTTTGCTGCGCGAAGGCTACGTCGCCGCTGGCAACCACGTAGTCGTTCATGGCGATGACGTAGAGCGGCGTTGCGTCGGCAGCAGCATAAGGGTAGGGGTAGTCGGTGAACCATGGAACGAAGTTCGCGCCCTGGGCAATTTCGTGCGGGATCTTGCCGTCGGCGCGCTGGTACTTGCTCAGGAAATCCAGCGCGGTGCGGGTGTTGGCGAAATCGCCTTCGGCATCGAGGGCCAGCGCCGTCCACAGAGCGTCGCGGCCAAAAAACCAGGCAAAACCGGGACGCTGGCTGCCACCGGATGTGCGATACCCGGCGATGAATCCTGTACCGAGGAAGGGATTGGTGACCAGCCCCTGAAGTACGCTGACCCGGGACCAGTCATATGCTTGTTGTACCTGCGGATCGGGCAAGGCAACGTTGACTGTTCCATCCAGATACGTGCGGTAGTATCCAATGGACTCTTTTTCGAGCGCGGCATAGTCGGCGGCAAGATGACGGTAGGTCGCCTCCGCCTCGGTCTGGCCGTTGGTTGAGGCCGCAATGACTACAATCTTTGTGTCTTTACCTTTGCTGGTTACGCCCAGGTGGAACCCGTCTTCTCTCGAGCTGGAATAGTTGGTGTCGTACTCCTCCCGGATCTCGTTCGCGGTGGGAGAGCCCACGAATGCGGAAAATTTCTTTTGCTCTTCACCGAAGTAGAAGGCGCTCATCCTCGCATTCCAGGACCCGTAAGTCCCGCCCAGCGCGGCTGGCCACTCCAGCTGAAAATCCCGCTCGAAGAACACTTCCACATCCAGTGGCTGCGCGGTTTCGACTTCGATGATAATGATCGCTCCCGGGTCATGAACCGGCACGAAGAAGGTCTCCCGCACAGCGAAGGTGTCGCTGGTATAGAGAATCGTGCTCGACTCGGGACGGGTGGTCACGGTGCGGGCAAGGGTTTCCGCGGGAATCAACCGGCCGTCCACCTGGAACCGAAGATGGAAGTCACGCAGGATTTTCAGCGGGTACACCCACGCCTCAAACTGTCCAGCTTCATTTCCAAAGAGCCCGGCGCGCGTGCCTACCGCCGAGAGAAATTCCCATGGCCGATCGGTCCGCGAGAGTTCGAGCGTCGGTGAAGTATCGCTCGCCTGGCCGAAGGTCGCGAGAAACGCCAGAAAGATGATGGTGAGGACGAACCAAAGCGAAAGTTGACGCAGCGAAGGAAGAGTTGTGCGTTCCATGCGTGAGACTGGATCAGAATACAGGCCGCAACTTGCAAAGTCGCGGTGCACTTAATAGAGTAGGGGCGAATTCTAGCACGAGCCAACTCCGGGAAGGTACCACCCTTTTGTCCTCTTCGCGCCGTAGGTTTCTCCAGTCTGCCGGGAAGTCTGCGGCGGCGCTGTCTCTGGAAAGCGTGCTTGCGATGGGCCGGCCACCGGGAGTCGGTTTCCAGTTTCCATTTTCTGGTTTCGCCGCCGCGTTCCCTTCCCTGCTGGAGCAAGCCGCGTCCCCCAAGCCTGATGCGGGCCTGGGATTGAGCTTTATCAATGTAGCCAAAGAAGCCGGCCTGAATGCAAAAACCATCTATGGCGGCGAACACAAGAACAAATACCTGCTTGAGACGACCGGCTGCGGCGTGGCTTTTTACGACTATGACAGCGACGGCTGGCTGGATATTTTCCTTGTGAATGGCTGGCGCCTGGAAGGCTTCCCTTCCGGCCAGGAACCTACTTCACACCTGTTCAAGAATAATCGCGACGGCACCTTCACCGACGTCACCGCCAAAGCCGGGTTGGTCCATTCCGGCTGGGGACAGGGCGTCTGCATCGGCGATTACGACAACGACGGGTACGAAGACCTGTTTGTCACTTACTTCGGCAAGAACGTTCTCTACCACAACAATGGCGACGGCACCTTTACCAATGTGAGCGAAAAGGCCGGAGTCGCCGGAACGGGCAAGCGCTGGAATACCGGCTGCGCTTTCGTCGATTATGACCGCGATGGCAAACTCGACTTGTTCGTCGCCAACTACATCGATCTCGATCTGGCGACTGCTCCGGTTCCGGAGTCGGGGCCGTGTCTGTACAAGAGTGTGATGGTGGCGTGCGGCCCGCCCGGACTCAAAGGCGGAAAGAACATTCTTTATCACAACAATGGGGACGGCACCTTCACCGATGTCTCTGAGGCCTCAGGAATCCTGCAGGCGAATGGCACCTTCGGGCTGGGAGTTCTCACTGCCGACTTCGACAACGACGGCTGGCCCGAGATTTACGTTGCCAACGATTCCACTGCCAGCGCTCTCTATCAAAATAAGAAAAACGGCAAATTCGTGGATATCGCCATGGAAGCCGGTTGCGCGCTCAGCCCGGACGGCAAGCCGCAGGCAGGCATGGGCGTGTCGGCGGCGGATTACGATCTGGATGGCTATCTGGATATCGTGAAGACAAACTTTGCCGGCGACACACCTTCGCTCTATCACAATCTCGGCGATGGCAGTTTCGAAGACGCAACATTTACCGCGGGTCTGGGCGCGCACACCCAGTACCTGGGATGGGGCTGCGGCTTTTTCGACATGGACAACGACGGCTGGCCCGACATCCTGATCTGCAACGGCCATGTCTATCCCGAAGTCGAGCAACTGAAGACCGAGGCCGGCTATCCGCAACGCAAACTGCTCTACCGCAACCTGCGTAACGGCCGGTTTGAAGATGTTTCCATGCAGGCCGGCCCAGGCATTTCGGTGCCTGCGGCCTCGCGAGGATGCGCTTTCGGAGACTTCGATAACGACGGCGATATCGATGTCGTCGTCAACACGGTGAATGACTTTCCGCAGCTTCTCCGCTGCGATCTGCAGCCGGGAAACAACTGGATCAAAGTGCGAACCATCGGCACCAAGTCGAACCGCAGCGGCATCGGCGCCCGGCTGCGCTGCGTTACGCAGGCCCCGGGCGAGACCAAGCCTCACCAGCAGATCGACGAAGTCCGCAGCGGCGGCAGCTACTTTTCGCAGAATGATCTGCGGGTCCACTTCGGCCTGGGTAAAGCCGACAAGGTGCAATTGCTCGAAATTCGCTGGCCCAGCGGGCAGGTCGATACGTTAAAAGACCTCAAGCCGAATCAGGTGATTTTCGTGAAGGAAGGCGAAGGGATGGTGAGGAGGTAGTTGTTGGTCGTTTGGCCCCTTCTATGGGGGAGGGCACGACTTTAGTCGTGCCACACGATCACGCCCAGGGCGGCGGCTTCAGCCGCTGCGGTAGGCGGTTACGTGATCCGTGCGCGGAGGACCTCCACCATGAGTAGCCACAAGGTACACCTCAGCCGCTGAAGCGGCTAACAAGTCGGAAGCCGATGGCACGAGTGAACTCGTGCCCTTCCCTCACGTTGGCCCTAATCGTCGGGCCTTACTTCACTAGCAAGCTGGGCTAGAGTTCAAGCCAACGCTCACCGCTCACCGACTGCTCTTAAGAGTTTTCCACCATCCAACATTCGAATTCCCCCTGGCTTGCCACGGCGCGAGATACTTTCCGTGGGGCGAAGGGATCGCCCAGCCTGCGTACATCTCAGGGGCTGAAGCTCATCACAAGACGGCAGATGCATGCAGGCCTGAACTGACCCACCACCAAAAATCAGGGGTTTTTCTCAACCGGCTTCAGCGTGGAGCCCGAACCCTCTTTCAAAGTGTGGATCGCGTCAACGGAGATGCCCTCGAACTGTTCGACGAGGCCACTTGGCCAGCGTACCTGGATGGATGCGATCTTTGTCGCCGCTCCCAGGCCGAAGTGGATGCGCATATCGTTGTTCGAATCGTAGCTCGAGCCGCTGCGGACTTCGTCCACCAGGATTCGCGTTCCTACGTTCGCCGTGACCCTCGCCCCAATTCCATCGCGGTTTGATTTTGTGCCCTCGAGCCGAAGACCGATCCAATGGTTTGGTGAGCGCACCTGATTCACCAGCAGACTGGGACGGGCGTTCATGTTGCTGATCACGGCTGAAATTCGGCCGTCGTTCCAGAGATCGCCGATCGCCAGCCCGCGTCCAGCATGCACAGCTGTAATTCCTGGTCCGGCCTGGGCCGAGATGTCGCTGAACGTCTTGTTGCCATTGTTGTGATAGAGAATGCGCGGCTCTTCATAGCTGCTACCCAGGTTTTGCTTGTCGACTTCAGGATAGACGTGGCCATTTACCAGCAGCAGGTCAGGCCAGCCATCGTTGTCAAAGTCGAGGAACATGGTTCCCCATCCGAGATAGCGGGTGTAAAGGCCAAGGCCGGCTGCGTAGGTCACGTCGTCGAAGGTGCCGTTGCCATTGTTGCGATAGAGGGTCGATGTATCGTCGGAAAAATTGGTCTTGAAAATATCCAGACGGCCGTCGCCATCGAAATCGCCGATCGTCGACCCCATGCCCGCCTGCTCGCGCCCGTCCTCGTTAAAGGCGGCGCCGGCTACGACGGCCACGTCCGTGAAAGTTCCGTCGCGATTGTTATGGTAAAGAATGCTGGGAGTACTGTCGCAGGCCACAAAAATGTCGGGCCAACCATCGTCATCAAAGTCAAAGGTCGAGACACTGAAGGCGTAGTGTCCGGTGGTCTGATCGATTTTGGCTTTGGAAGTAACGTCCTCAAACTTGCCGCCTCCCAGGTTGCGGTAAAGAATGTTCTTGGCGCCGGGCAAACCGCGCGGACCGCACATCACCGGAACGCCCTTCCAGACGCACGACGCTCTCTCACCGGGGGCGGGAGCGTTGGAAACATCAAAGTCCACGTAATTCGCGACCATCAAATCGAGCAGGCCGTCGCGATCGTAGTCGACGAAGGCGCACCCGGTTCCCCATGCTTTTCCGGTTCCCGCGACCCCGGAGGGTTCAGCTACTTCGCTGAACACTCCACTCTGGTTGTGATAGAGGCGGTTCTTGCCGTAATAGGTGACGTACAAGTCTTCCCAGCCGTCGTTGTCGTAGTCGCCTGCGCAAGCGCCCTGGCCCCAGCCGGTCGCGGTCAGTCCGGCCTTGGCGGTGACGTCGGTAAACGTTCCGTCATGATTGTTGCGATACAGATGACTCGTCGGCGCTTGTCCGGCGGGAAAACCTTCCAGAGTAGTTCCGTTCACCAGAAAAATGTCCGGCCAGCCATCGTTGTCATAGTCGAAAATCGCAACCCCGGTGCCGGTAGTTTCGATGATGTACTTCTTGGTGTCTTTGCCGCCGAAAACGGTGGTCATGGTCAAGCCGGCTTTTTCGGCATTGTCTGTGAAGTTGGCAATGGGCGGGGCTTGCGCGGCCACTGCCGCGGTGACGAACGCGGCGAGAAACAACGCGGCCCGGGCCAGTCGCTCAACGGCAAACGCGCGCGATCGAAGCGACAAGACTGGATTCATGGCCCAGCCTGAATACTAGGGCGCAGAGATGGGAGGGTCAAGCCGGGTGCCTCCTTTGCGCTCTCAAAGGTCATGATCTTTAGCCGCAAAGGTCGCAAAGGAAATCACAAAGAACGCTGAGAAAATCAGGCCGCACGACCACTTCGCCTTCGACGCAAGGCGGCAATCATCCCGCCCCCAAGGGACCTGTAGTGGTATTTTTAGGTTGTGCGCGAATTTGTACAGGCCTCTCATGAATGACGCACTGGCGCAGACGCCGGAGCGCCGGTTCGCCATGCTGGCGTTCATGTTCGCGGCGTGCCTTGTCGCATTGACTTTTCCTGCTTTCACCCAGCAGACCAAAAGCCGTCCGCAGATCGATTCTCTCTATCGTCAGGGACTGGCCGCCGTGAAGCGCGGTGATCTCACTAACGCGCGCACTTTTTTCCAGCAAGTCGTCAGGCTCGCCCCCGGCAATCCTGAAGGACACAATTCGTTAGGCTGGGTATTGTTCTCGCAAGGTCAAACTGCGGACGCGATTTCCCAGCTTCAAATCGCTCTCCGTCTGAAGCCGGATTTTCCGCAAGCCCACATCAATCTGGCCAACGCCCTGGTCCGAAACGGAAACCTGGCGGAAGCCGAGTCCCAGGCGCGCGAAGCTGTACGGCTCGCTCCCGGGGACTCGGAGGCACACCGGACGTTGGGACGAGTCGCCAGCTTTCGCGCCGACCTGGGCACCGCAATCGCCGAACTGAAAAAGGCAGTTGCGCTGCAGCCGGAAAGGGCCGACCTGCGCGACGAACTGGGGTCGCTGCTTGTGCAGAACTCGCAGCCTGACGAGGCCGCATCTCAGTTCTCAGAAGCCTTGCAGCTGCAGCCGGGGTTCGCCCAGGCTACGCTTCATCTTGGAGTAATGCGCTGGCAGACGAAACGGACGGCTGAAGCTCTCGCCTTGCTGCAGAGCGCGGTCCGGGCTTTCCCCGAGAATCCGCAGGTTCACTACTACTTGGGTCGGGCGCTGGAAGACTCGGGACAGCGCGCTCCAGCCATTTCGGAACTGCAAACTGCGGTGAAGCTGCAACCAGGTTTCGCCGAAGCCCAGACCCAGCTTGGCCTGATGCTACAGCGGTCTGGTGAAGCCGATGCGGCAGTCGAGGCGTTTCGCCGTGTCATAGCGCTGCATTCCGACGATCCGGATGCTCAGAATAACCTGGGGCTGGCACTGCTGCAGACGGGCGACGCGACCGGTGCGATTCCGGCGTTCGAGTCTGCGCTTCACCTCCGCCCCGACGACTCTGGATACCGCACCAACCTGGGAACCGCCTATCTGCAGAAGTCGGATTTCGATGCCGCGATTACCCAGTTTCAGACTGCGCTCAAGACCGCGCCGCAAGATGCGACACTGCACTACGATCTGGGACTGGCCCTGAAGTTGAAGGACCAGCTTGCCGATGCAGTGGCGGAATTCCGCAAAGCCGCGGAACTGGATCCCGGCCAGGCAGACATTCACTACACCCTCGGCGTCACTCTGTGGCAGCAAGGCGAGTTTGATAAGGCGGCAAGCGAACTGCGCGCGGCCATCCAGGCCCAACCCAACTACGCCGAGGCACACTACACTCTGGGCACCGTGCTGAAGCAGCAAGGCAAGTTGCAGGAGGCCGCCGCGTCGCTGCGGGAGGCAATCCGTCTGCAGCCCGACTTCGCCGGAGCTCATACCACGCTTGCGGCAATCCTGCGGCAATTGGGCGACGCTGATGGGGCGGCGCGTGAGCGCCTGCTGGGCGCGCAAATCAGCAAGGACAAAACCAGCCTCCAGGCAGCGACGTTTGATACGAACTCGGGGAAACGGCTGCTGCGGGTGGGAGATCTTGAAGGGGCGGTCTCGCAGTTTCGGGCTGCGATTAATCTGGCGCCCGATTATGCGCCGGCGCATTTCCAACTGGCTGAGGCGTTGCGGCAGCAGGGTCAAGCGGCGGAGGCGCAACAGGAATTTCAGCGAGCCGCGGAGCTGGATCCGCAGTTGAAGCAGCAAAATCCCTGAGCAGCGGTTTTCGTTGCGCCGGCGTTCCGAGGGCGTCTCGCCCTCGGAGGGTGAGGCCGGACATTCCGCAGCGTGAAGAGCACGCGGGCGAAGGCGCCGCGCCACACAAAAACCCTGCGAGCTTCTCGGCCTGGACGGGCGGGACGCCCGTCACTCCATAGGGTCAATTCAGGGTTTGCCGCCGCGCAATGCCACGATGTCCGACTCCACGGGAACACCGCGGGTCACTTTGACCCGCAGCACAACTTCGAACGGTTTCAGCTCTCCTGTTTCCGAAAGCTGGAGCCGCGGCAGCAGCTCCTCCAGCGAGTTCTGCTGACACACATATTCGACCGCCGCCTGGGTGCCGAGGGTAGTGGTTCCGGCAAGAAATAAAGCTGACCTCTCCGGATTCAGCCCGCGCACCAGGGCGATGAGGGAATAATCTTCCACCAGCTGGGTGTGCGACGGACTCCCGATCCAGTACTCCGGCTCTCCCGGCCGAGGATGGACGTTGATAATCGCCAGGTCGCCTTTGCGCGGACCGGACTCGAGCGGTCGGAAAACGAAATCCTGCGAGCTGGGGATCTCCCGTAAGGTCAGGTTCTCCGCAGGCGAGCCCACGAAGATCGTGTCGTTGTTCTTGACATCGTCGAGCGACAGCAGGCTTCCGCGCTTCACGCGAATCTTCCGGTGCAGTAGATCGAAGGTGCGGTCCAGAGCATGCACCCCAAGCACTTCGCCCACACCGGTGTAGTGGTCCAGAATCGCATCGCGGGAATCGCGGTCGGCGTCGAAGTAGCGCATCCCAGTCTCCGGACGCCCCACGAAGGCTCCGTTACTGAAGATGACCCAAGGCTCTTCTGGTCCGACCACAAATCCCTTCCAGAATGTCGCGAAGGCCGCCGGGGCTGGTTCCGATCCCGCCGCTGGCTCAACGCGGGGGAAGGTGCGGGTCATCAGCAGAAAAGCAATAATCGCGACCGCGACGACCAATAGGCCAGACAGCGCAAGCACCGCGAGCGGCCACGTACGCGAGGCCGGGCCCGGAGTCGCATCCTTTCCCTCAACTTCCTGCAACCTCGGAAACTGCGCTTTCGTGGACGTCGACGAGCGATGATGAAATGAGACAACATAGGTGCCCTTCGGCACCTCAACGATGAGGTCGTCTTCGGCCCCTTCGGAGCTGTAGTACTCCGCCAGCTTCAGACGAAGGCGTCCGGCTTGAACACGAATGGTGGAATCATGCTGCGGATCGAAATCCAGCGGGCGCCCGAAGACCTCGGTTGCGATCTGGTATTCCTTGAGCGACGATCCGGGATGGTCCAGTGCGTGTTCGGCCAGATATCGAAGCAATTTGCAGAGAGACTCCGAGCCGTGAAGCACCTGACTGGCTATCAACTTCTCGATTTGCCCCAGGCGTTGCTCTCTTTCGACGCTCTGTACCCGTGTAACATGCATTTAACGGTAGGGTAACAAGCTCTCACATCAGACTGCAAGCACGACATTTACTTGTATGTAACCGTATCAGACGCTCTGAAACCTTCGAATTCAATCGCAACCGAATAGATTCCTGAGCCGCGGGTGCAGACCGTGGCCGTACTCCGCGACGGCTGTAGGAGGTCCCTTGGAACCTTTTTTGCGCTTGAAATCGGGCTGGAAATCTCATGTTTCGGAAACAGTCCTATTGCCGTATTCGTAAGATTCGAAGACGCTTAGCTTGGCCGACAGAGATGACCCACAGCGATAGTTTCGGAATTGATTTAGCCGCCAGAAAGCGACACTGTGGGAGAAATTTTGTGGCGCTCGGTGTTTTGGGTCTTGTGTTTTTTCATACGGATTTTGCGGCGTGCTACCAAAAGTCATATCGCGGCGGACGAGATCGCGGAGTTTTTATAACAGTATCAACACTCTACGCCGAAAACGGGTTGGGAAGGTCACCTGCTGGCTGGCATACAAGCTAGTAGTTTTCTACTAATGCCCGGTTCTTCTTCCTCCTAGGGGTGGAAGTTGGCCGCCAAAAATTTCTTTCTATGTTCTCGTTCAATCAGGTGCTCATTTGAGTTTTGAGGGCCACTCGGGTTTTGCTGGTATCCGACACGAATCAAGCTGGGGAGGCTGGACAATGAAGATTAAGTACCCTGTCGTACTATGTGCGGCGCTCGTATTCGCTCTGGCGTGCGTCCTGTGGGCGCCTCAGGCTGCCGGGCAAGCGGTATACGGAAGTATTTTTGGAACGATCACCGATGCTTCGGGTGCTGCAGTGCCGGGCGCGAAGGTGACGGTCACGTCGGCAACGAAAGGCTCGACGTTCGAAACCACCACCAATTCCGACGGCAACTACAGCGTCACCCACCTGATCCCAGACACATACAACGTCAGAGCGGAAGGCGCCGGCTTCAAGGCGTTTGAAGCGAAGGACATTGCGGTATCGGCCGACGCTGCCGCGCGTGTGGACGGACAGTTCCAGGTCGGCGGCTCGACAGAGACCGTGGAAGTAACCGCCGAGACTCCGCAGCTCAAGACGGATCGTGCGGACGTCGCCACGTCCTTCAACGACAAATACGTGCAGGATGTTCCCATCCTGAATCGCAACTTCACGACCTTGCAACTGCTCGCTCCGGGTTCGCAGAAGATCGTCGGCTGGAGCCACGCCGCAACCGAGAATCCGCAAGGCAGCCAGCAGATCTTCACCCAGGGGCAGCACTTCAGCGGAACCGCATACGAACTCGACGGGACTGATAACCAGGATCCGATCCTCGGAATCATCGTCGTCAACCCGAACCTGGACGCAGTTACCGAAGCCAAGGTTGCGTTGCAGAATTACGACGCGGAATTTGGCAAAGCGGTATCGAGCGTCGTGACCGCCCAGACCAAGTCCGGCAGCAACGATCTGCACGGCAGCGGATTCTGGTTCCGCCGCTCGGATGCACAGCAGGCACGCGATCCCTTCGCACAGTACAAGAGGGATCAGCTCACCGGACGCTTCATTCCCAGGTCTCGCTGGCAGCAGTTTGGCGGCACGCTTGGCGGCCCGATCGTCAAGGACAAGTTGTTCTTCTTCGGCGACTACCAAGGGACGCGGCAAACCAACGGCGTGAGCGGCATCTTTACCGTTCCCACCTCCAGAGTAACGCAAAGCTGTAACCCGGCTACCAACGCAACCAGCGCAACCCCCGGCTTCTGCGATTTGAGCGAGTATCTGAACATCGTTCCAGGGAAAGGACAGACTTACGATCCGACCACCGGAGACAACACCGGCGCCAATCGCACGCAATTCGCTGGTAACCTCATCCCGATCGCCCGGATTTCGCCTGCGGCAGCCAAGATTCTTTCTCAATTCCCTTCCGGGAGCGGCGCCGTCCTGAACAACTTTGTGGGTTCGGGTTCGGGCCCCTTCACTCAAAACAGCTTCGACACTCGAATCGACTACACCGCCAGTTCGACGGTTAACGTCTTCGGGCGCTTCAGCCTGGATTACTTCTCTCTCTCCGGAAAAGGTCTGCTGGGCGCGTTGGGCGGTCCGGGGAATGGGTTGCTGGGGCTGGCCGGAAGCTCAATTACTCATAACTACAGCCTGGCCAGCGGCTTCACCAAGACCATAAGCTCGTCACTGCTGACCGACTTCCGCTTCGGGTACTTCAAATACAATCCGCAGACCCAGAAGCCCGATACCGGAACTCCGATGACGAGTTTCGGGATACCGGGCGCAAATACGAGTGATCCCAAGACGGCCGGTTTGGGGTCATTCGCGCTCGGCCCGGATCCGATCAGTGCTTTCGGCGGAGCTCCAGCCAATAGCGGCCAGGGCTTGGTCATTTCCAGCTTTGGCGATGGCCTCGGAGTTGCGCGCTGTAACTGTCCTCTGACAGAAAGCGAACAGCAATTCCAGTTCGTCAACAACTGGACCAAGCTTCGGGGCAACCACCAGTTCAAGTTTGGCGCCGATATCAGGTACGCCATGAACTTGAGAATTCCCAGCGACAACAACCGTACGGGGGAATACAACTTCAGCCCTGAGACAACCGGGAACGGCGGCAACGGCGGACTCGACATCGCCACGTTCCTGCTCGGTGACGTCACTTCCTTCGCACGCTATATCAACAACCCGGCGCTCGGCTCCGCCACCGATGCTGCCGAACGGCAAAAGCGATGGTTCTTCTACGGACAGGACACTTGGCGCTTCACTTCGAAGTTGACGCTGAACTTCGGGTTGCGTTGGGAGATCTACTTCCCTGAGTCGGTCAAAGGCAAAGGGGCGGGCGGCTTCGCCAACATCGTCGACCTCGGCGGCACCGGCGCCATCCGGGTGGGTGGCGTAGGCAAGTACGGTCTGAACGGGAACATCGATAACGACCTCAAAGCCTTTGCCCCGCGGGTTGGAATCGCGTACCAACTGAATCCGAAGACAGTGATTCGCATGGGATACGGACGTAGCTATGACATCGGGGTGTTCGGTTCAAATTTTGGACACACCGTCACCCAGAACCTGCCGGTCCTGATAAAGCAGAACCTCAATGCGACCAACTTGCCTGCCGGCCTTCCGGGAGACAAATTCCCGTTGTTCTCACTAGATGTAGGGCCGTTGGATCCGAATGTCGTGCCGGTCTTCCCGGCGGTACCTTCGGATGGACTGATTCCCTTCACGACGCTGGGCGGCCAGGTGGGCGGAACGCATATCCGTCCGATCCGGCAAACCCTGCCGGCGGTGGATGCGTGGAATGCTTCGGTGCAACACCAGATTACAAACACCATTTCAGTGGAAGCTGCTTATGTGGGCAGCAAGGGGACGCATGGTTTTGCCGGCAATGGGCCGAACTATGACGTAAACCCGGTTGGGATTGCGGGCTTTGGTACGGCGCTGACTCAGAATCAGCGGCGGCCGCTGTTCCCCAACATCCCGTTCGACTTGGGCAACTATTACGGCAATGACGCGGGCAGCACCTACAACGCGTTTGAGTTGAAGGTGGAAAAGCGGTTCTCGCAGGGGCTGCAGTTCCTGTCGCACTACACCTACTCTCATGCCGACAACTACAACGACGGCTACTATGCAATCAGCCATAAGATTGCGTGGGGACCGGTCGACTTCAACCGCAATCAGGTCTTCGTGTTCAACACCGTATACGAGCTGCCCTTCGGCAAAGGTAAGGCGTATCTGGGCGGAGTCGGTAAGGCCGAGAACTACCTGGTGGGCGGATGGCAGTTGAGCAACACCACCAACTGGAGCAGCGGCCTGCCCTGGACTCCCAGCTTCAACAACTGCGGCACCGACCAGGACGTAGGAGTTTGCCGGCCCAACAAAGGATCAGGATCGTTCCATACGGGCCTCTCGTCGCTGCAGCATGGGCCCAACGGTCCGTTTATTCAGTACTTCACTCCCCTGACCACGCCGGTTCTCGGCAATACCAGCGGCCCATTCACGGACCCTGGTGTGGGAGTCTTGGGGAACGCTGGACGTAACTCACTCCACGGGCCCGCCGGTTTCTACTCCGATCTATCGCTGGTGAAGAAGATCCCGATCACGGAGAAGTTCAACGCCCAGTTCCGCATGGACGCCTTCAACGTGTTCAACCACCCGGTATACGCCTTCAGTGCGAACAATGGCGCCTCGACCTGCATTGATTGCACGGGCGGCACCAACGGGCAGATCACCCAATTGGAAGGCGGCTCGACCATGCGGCAACTGCAATTCGCGATTCGCTTCGACTTCTAGAAATATCTAGAGAGAGAAGCAACATCGTTCATTTGGGAGGGAATCTGTATGATTCCCTCCTTTTTTCTGCTCCAATGGGTGCTCCATGCGCGTCGTGACTCTCTGCAAGATTTGCCTGGTCTTTCCGGAGAAGGATTGGGAGAAGGTCGGCCAGGTTCCAAATGTGGTCTTTGTTGGAAAGGTATGGCCAGACAAAGGAATCGCTATTTGTTCAACTACGGTGCCGCCGACAAATATATCGGCGTTGCCGAGGTTCCCGTCAACCCACGAGCGGTACGACTACGACTCCGTGCCCACATTGTTTGTGGTCTAATTTTGGGTGAGACGACTTAAGGACCTGTTCGATGAATCGGATGGCGTGGATTCTTGCCCTTGTTTGGGCTGCGTGTCTTTCGGGACGGGCGCAGTCCCCGTCCGCGGCCTCCCCGCCCAATGCGGCCAGCAAAGTGGGGCCGCAGGAAGCGGCCGATCCCGATTTTATTCAAACGCGGCAGTTGCTGCGACAGGGCCACTATGACCAGGCTCTGGCGCAACTCTCGGACCTGGCAGCGCAGCAGCCAGGATTAAAGGGCTTGTCCAGGGAGCTAGGAACGGCTTACTACCAGAAAGGCGATTACGTCAAAGCGATTGACGCGTTCAAGCAGGCCCTGGCGGAGGATCCGCAGAACAAAGAGGTTGTGCAGTTAGAGGGGCTCTCCTACTACCTCTCGGGAAGACCTGGAGAGGCAATCCCGCTGCTCGAACGGGTTCAGGCATGGTATCCGAGTGCCAACGTGGATGCTTCCTATATTTTGGGCCTGTGCTACATCCAGACGAAAGACTACCCCCAGGCACGGAAGGCATTCGCCCGCATGTTCGAAGTCCCGCCTGACTCAGCTGCCAGCTACCTGTTCACGGCGCGAATGCTTTTGCGGCAGGAGTTCGATCCGATCGCGGAGGAATACGCGCAGAAGGCGATCACGCTCGATCCCAAGCTACCACTGGCTCACTTTTTTCTAGGAGAGCTGCACTTGTACAAGTCCAGGATTCCGGAAGCGATCAACGATTTCCAGCAGGAATTGGCGCTTAACCCCGGACACGCGCCTACTTACTACAAGCTGGCCGATGCCTACTCCCGCATCCAGAAGTTCGATGACGCGGAACGACTGCTGCAACGCTCCATCTGGCTGGACGCAACGTCGACCGGGCCCTACATCCTGATGGGAAAAGTGTTGCAGAAGAAGGGAGAGACCGAGCTCGCGGTCCGGGCCCTGCAGCACGCGTCGAGCATGGACCCGAATAATTCTGTGACCCATCATCTGCTCGGGCAGGCCTATCGCGACCTGGGAAGGAACGACGACGCGGAGCGCGAGTTGAAGCTGGCGCAGCAGTTGCAGGAGAGCGGCGCAGAACGTTAAATCCGAGTACGGGTGGCTTCGGGAACGTGGGACATGGGATTCGGGAAAGCGCGACTAGTTTCGGGAGAACGACTTCGGCGGACGGCTCTTCGGGAAGGGCACTACTTGAGTCGTGCCACATGGCATTAACCTTGGGCCGGCTTTAGCCGCTGGGGTTCGCTGACATGGCGGCGCAAAAGCAAACCCGCAGCGGCTGAAGCCGCGAACCAGCCAGCGGCTTTGCGCCACGGCTAAAGCCGTGCCCTTCCCCACTTTCCTAACGTTTTTGCACAGCTAAAGCCGGCCCTTCTCCGATTTTCTTCGACGTCTATGGCGCAAAACTGAAGCCGTGCCCTTCCCAGATTTTCGGAGTCGTGAATAACCCAGGCCTGTGCACGAATTCAATGCACAACGCCCGGTGCGGCTGTCTGCTCTTTGGCAAGACGGTCCACCCAGTCTTTCGGCAGTTCGTGGAGGAACACCAGAAACGCGGCATTGGTCCAGCCGAAGCCGATCACGTTCTGCTGATATCCCGCCCGGACGTTGGACTCCGAGGAGCGAGTCACCACGTCATATTTTTCGCGAATCGTGCCGTCTCGGCGAAAGTTTTCCGCGATCGTCGCCAGAAAGTTGTAGGAAATGCGATTGGCAGCGTCGTTGAAGCCATAGCGCCGCAAACCTTCGATGGCGATGATCTGGGTGGGCGCCCATCCGTAGGGATAGTCCCATTGCACTCCCGCCTCGGTGGTGCTCATTACCAGGCCACCGGGCTGTTCGAATATGCCCAGGTTGTGGGCCAGATCCTGAGCCTGCTCCGGCGTGGCCAGGCCCGCCCATAGGGGATAAAAGGTCGTAACGTATTCGTAGGAAGAGCGAACCCCGGTGTAAAAGTTGTAGTCGAAGAACAATCTTCGCGCCGGGTCCCACAGGTATTTCTGGATGCGGTCTTTTCTTGCTTCCGCGCGCTGCTGCCATTTTTGCGCGTCATCGTTCCGGCCGAGAATCTGGCTCATCTCCTGCAGATCTTTTTCCGTCTTGTAGAGCAGACTGTTCAGGCA
>Ga0075021_10000180_pt1 | contig 35163 bp, 31 predicted proteins | sample ColStrG_CSR_2012_FD_72749 | JGI IMG/M metagenome (GOLD analysis project Ga0075021, IMG submission 72749) | Freshwater sediment microbial communities in response to fracking from Pennsylvania, USA - Cold Stream Run_MetaG_CSR_2012 | ecosystem: Environmental > Aquatic > Freshwater > Creek >...
GTCTATCGCAACCCGCCGCCACATGCCGGCTGTGCCGTTGAAGTTGAAGAATACGCCGCTGCGAGCGCGGCCCGAGTGCTCGAGAACGAAGTGGCCGTCGAGCAGGATCGCCTCGACCTCAGTGAGGAACGAGTAGTTGCGGTTGATATGCGTCCAGCGGGTCTGCACCATGCCGATCCTGGGATCGGTGAAATGATGGATGCACTTGAGCAGAAAATCCGGCGGCGGAACAAAGTCGGCGTCGAAGATGGCGACGAATTCGCCCTTGGCAGTCTTTAAGCCTTCGGCCAGAGCGCCCGCCTTGAAGCCGGAACGATTGTCGCGGTGCAAGTACGTGACTGGATGTCCGAGCGCAGCATAGCGTTCGACCAGTGCGCGTGCCACTTCGACAGTTTCGTCGGTGGAGTCGTCAAGCAGTTGGATGTCGAGCTTTTCGCGCGGATAGTCGAGTTTGCAGACGGCGTCGAGCAACCGGTCCACCACGTATTGCTCGTTGAAGATTGGCAACTGCACGGTGACGCGAGGCAGATCGTCGAACTGGGAGGCCGGTTCCGTCGTCTTATTCTTTTTGTTCTTGTAGTAGAGATAGACCAGCCAATAACGGTGCGCGCCGTAGGCCGCGAGGATGATCAGGACGATGAAATAGGGAATCAGCAGCGCCAGGTCAAAGCCGTTGATCTGGTAGAGCCCCTGAAAAGTTTTGTCGAGGAAGTGCTGGCGCAGGTAGGGCATCACGCCCTTTGGGGCGAGGGTCAGCGTCAACACGCAAGAAAACTGTGCCCAAGTCATGAGTTAACAGGATCAACGTGGCGAGAGCATTGTACCTGATGGGGCGTCAGGCGCCAGGAAAGGCTTTGTACGTAGAGACGCGGCTTGCCGCGTCTCGCGTCCGCGAACTGAACATGTTCCGCACGCGGCCTTCAATTTAGGAAGTACTGCCGATACAGCGTATCCCGTTGCGCGGGCCGGAAGCCGGCGTCGCGAATGATCCGCCGCAGCTCTTCCTCCGTCGTGCTGTTGGTGACACCGGCGGCACGCACGACATTCTCTTCCAGCATCACCGAGCCAACGTCATTGCCGCCGAAGCGCAGGCCCATCTGGCAGACCTTCAGCCCCTGCGTCACCCAACTGGACTGCACGTTCAAGAAATTCGAAAGATACAGCCGCGAGATGGCCAGCACTTTCAGGTACTCGACGGCTGTGGCTTCGTCCCATTTCCGTCCTCCAAGCGCCGTGTTCGCCGGTTGAAAGCTCCACGGGATAAACGCCGTGAAGCCGCCCGTCTCCTGCTGCAAGTCGTAGATGCACTGCAAGTGATTGATGCGGTGCTCGAACGACTCGCCGACGCCAAACATCATGGTGGCGGTTGTGCGCATGCCGAGCTGGTGGGCCGTGCGATGCACCAGCAGCCAGTCGGCGGTCAGGCACTTCAGGCGGGCAATGCGGTGGCGGACTTCATCATCCAAGATTTCCGCGCCCCCGCCCGGGATGGAATCGAGCCCCGCGTCGCGCAGGCGGGCAATCGTGTCGCGCACGCTGAGGTTGCTGTATTCCGCAATCGCCAGAATCTCCGACGCCGAATAGCAATGCAGATGAATCTTCTGGAAGCGCTGCTTGATGCCGCTGAGCATGCGCTCGTGCCAATCGATCTTCAGGTCTGGATGCAGGCCGCCCTGCATGAGCACGCCGGTCCCTCCCATTTCCACGGTCTCGCGAATCTTCTCGTAAATCGTGTCGAAATCGAGGATGTAGCCTTCCTTGGCGGCGGGCCCCTTTAGCGGCCGATAGAACGCGCAGAACGTGCAATATTCCGTGCAGAAGTTAGTGTAGTTAATATTGCGGTCGATGATGTAGGTGGCCACACCTTCAGGATGAAGCTTGCGCCGCAGCGCATCGGCTTCCATACCGATCCCAATCAGATCGTCGGACTGAAACATCTCCAGAGCTTGCTGTTTGGTCAGGGACATCCGTTTACCCCACGGTAAAGACTATTTTAGCTGGTGGGCGGGGGTGGAGGCGAGGGCTGGCGAAGATGGATGACGTTTGGGGTAGTTGGTGCAATCGCCTGTTCTCGACAGTTACCGATAGAACAACAGCAAGGCGAGATAAACAAGAGCTGGTATGCCTAAGCCAACCGTACTCACGATGGTGAAAGGTCTCCACCAGAGCGGCATCCAGAATTCTCTTCCGGCAACGCTTGTCACCCGCATTCGTCCCTCTCTAATTGTAGGGCGGTACACCTGAAGGAACCCACGGCCGGCCAGAGCCACGACGGCCAGTACCATAATTTCGAGGAAGCTCCGTGATTCTGGAAAAAGCACTCGTTTTGGCACAGCTGCATATTATCCAGTCAGGTGCGCGAGACAAATACAATTGGCGAAACATCGCGATATTACCAACTACGCCAACCAGCCCGGCTCCGGGTAAATGAGTGTCAACGTCCTGATTTCGACAGTTACGGCTCAGGCGGAGAACGGGCTTTTAGGCTCTTGCCCCTTTCCCGCGATTCCAGCATCGATTGAAACCCTGTATCGCATCTTCGATTTGTGACTGCAAACCGAATCGCAAACGTGAGTCTAACCGTCGCAGCAGCTTCAATATCAGCAGATGGGCGTGATATAGCGTTGATTCTGGCGAACGGGTTTCATCCACAAGCCGCTTCACGCCGTTCTCGTTTTTCACCCTCTGCTTCAAGGAAGTCGCACTGGCGTGGACAAAACAGCTTGAAAGTGCATACGCAGGAGCATACGCCTCTTCAAGTCCATCTCCGGCCTGTTTTGCGAGTTCCTTCATCGAGAGCGGAGTCCACCTGTCCTTCCTCGTGAATTGCGATTTGACTTGTGCATATTCCTGCTCGATCTCATTCACACGGTCAGCGCCCAGCCACACCTCCCTCATTTTTTCTGGCATATCGCTGAGAAGCCGATGCTCCTGAACCGCACCATAGGCACCAAAATTGGCAGCTTCCTCCGGGTGATTGGATAGGTACAAAGCGGTAGCGACCTTTTCGTACATTCCACGAAGAGATTTCAATGCCCCTCTAGAAAGCCCAATTTCGGCAAGTGCGACCAGTTCCTCGAAGTCCTTCCACACCTCATAGCCCAGGAGAAACGTGCACGTGTCTGCTGCGGTAGGCAGCGTGATTGGTTCACGCCGTGCGAATATCTCATTGACGATTGGCGCTAGTCTTTCAACTTCGACAAGAAAGAACCCATATTCCTTTGCAAACCACTCTTGAGCCTTGTGAAAGTCGGTCATGAAAATACTCCTGAAGCTACACGAGGATGATGACGCGGTACGAAGCAGTGTATGAGAGTCCGCAACTCAGCGTCGGTGATGGTCGTCACCATGACCGGATGGTTGGCGTAATAGCGATTGCGTTAATAACCGGGCGGTTCTGAGTGAAATCGCCTCCATTACACCAACAACGGGGTCCCGAGCGATGCCTTGTTGAGTTCCACACAAGAGTCAGCTCCGGAGTTCGTCGTCACGCTTGGCTCGGCGCCGGAGCGGAAGGCACGCCAGCAGCCGTCTCCACGGCCCCACCGCAGTAGGGGCAGAACTTGTCGCCAGGATTTACGCTGCGCTGGCAGTGTGGGCAGACAGGCTGTAAGTGGTGGCGGCATCGGGGACAGAAGCTGAAGCCCGGTTCGATCTCGGCACTGCACTGCGGACAATTGGCGGCGCGCGGCTTGCGCAAAATGAAATAGAGCACGATCCCCAGCCCGTTGGGGACAAAGATTGCAAGGAGCGTCCACCACAGCCGGCTCATCCGGCGCCGCCCTGCGTCCCGGTTGATGTAACCAATCAGCACGATGTAACAGGCGATCAACGTTCCCGCGATGACTCCCAGCAGGCACCGAAGCGCAAGGGGAGGTGCATCGTGATCCCTGCCGACGACAACCACAAAGAACACAGCCGCCGAGAGGAAGACCAGGATGGCCAGCGAAAAGGCCCAAGGCGAAATGATGCGGATCTCGTCCTTGAAGCGCGTGGAAGTCTGATTTCTGTTTGTCATTGCAAATCTCCTAATTCCGTACTTCGTGCCACAACAACCTGGTTTTCGGTCGGATTAGCCTTCGTAAGAACCGGTGTGATCCGCCAGGTGCGTATCGCGGGCCAGCAGCAACACTCCCGCCACCAGGGCCGGCGTCACGCAGAAGACGAAGAAACCTACTTGCCAGATCAATGGAGCCAACTGGGCTCGCGCGCCTAACCATTCAAAGCCGCGCCACAGAGCGGCTGCGCTCAGCAGTGCGCACAGAGTCACGGCAATACAGCTGACCGAGACCAGCCACCGGCGTTCGCTCTGTCGTTGCAATTCCAGTGCGCGGCGGCGCACCCTCATCTGCGTCGTCGAAACAAGACTCCGCTCCGCGGCGATGGAAATCGCGCGCAGCGCACGAACTGCCTCTCGGGCGTTCTCTGCGAACGTGCGGCATGAGCCACACGTTTCCATGTGCGCTGCCAACCATGTCTGATCGGTGCTGGAAAGCGCCTCGGGACCAGCCCATGCAATCAGCTTCCTTGCCCGTTCATGTGCATCAGTGTTCACAGCGCCGCTCCTTTCAACCACGGTTCCAGAGCGCTCAGGCCGCGGTAGATCCTGGATTTCACAGTGCCCAAAGGCACGCGGGCCACACCGGCGATCTCTTCCAGAGACATGCCCTCCTGAAATCGAAGCACGAGCGCTTCACGGTATTCTGCGGGGAGATGTTGCATGCCCGCCACGATCTGCTCGTTTTGTTCGCGCTGCAGAGTCATATCAAACGCCGACGCCTGCCCGGTCGCAGGTATGTCAATGGGCGCTTCGTCGTCGTTCAACAAGCCGTCGAGGCTGGCAGGCTGCGAGCGGCGCATATGGTCGATCGTCAGGTTGCGGGCAACCGCGAAGAGCCATGTGCTGAATGCGTACTTGTCGTTGAACTGGTGCCCACGTTCGAGCACGCGGATCCACGTTTCCTGGAAGAGGTCTTCCGCTAATTCGCGGCGCCCGGTCAAGTACACCAGATAGCGGAGAAGGCGGTGCTGGTATTGCTCGATCAGCCGGTCGAGCAGGTCCGGATCTCGCCGTCGAAGTCCACGAGCGATCTCGGTGCTCTCTTGCGTCATCGAGTTCTCGCAGTAGCAGGCAGTCGCGTTCATACTACTGATACATACGGGGGCAGGGAGAAAAAAGACGCAAGTCAAGGCGCAGGGGGCCGCAACCGTTGTAAGTCATGGAAACGAGACTGGGTCCGCAGGGAGGACCAGGACCGAGGGCTGCGCGCGTTTCTGAGCCATTGCCTCATGTTTCTTCGGCGACAGCCCGTGATCGCGACGAAGCGAACATGTAGGCCAAGTTCAAGGGCAAAGTCCACGGCAGCCCGACCGGAGAGCGCGACAATCGCCTGCAGACGCTTTTCCATGAGTAGAAGCGCCGGTTGGCGTACCGGTATCCAGCCAAAAGCTCCTCCGGACTCATCTGTTTGGGACGGAAGACCACGTCCGCCCGGCCGTTGTACTTGCTCCAATCACGCGTTAGAATCCGGCCCTCTGCTTCCAGACGCTGGTACAGCCGAGTTCCTGGAAAGGGGGTCAGGATGTTGAACGTCGCATTCTGTACTCCGGCCGCTTCGAGGAAGTCCAACGTTTCGCTGAAGATTGCCTGCCCATCGTGATCGAAACCGAACACGATTCCCGCCTGCACGGCGATGCCGTGGGAATGGATCCGCGCAATCGAGCGACCATAATCGGACACGCGGTTAAAGGGCTTCTGCACTTCATTCACGCTGGCTTGCGAGATGGACTCCAGGCCAACGAACAGTTGCTTGCAGCCGCTGCGCGCGGCCAACTCCAGGAACTCGTCGTCCTGAGCGACATGAATGCTCGCTTGGCTGCTCCACCACTTGCGATGGGGAGCGAGCGCGCGGAAGAGTGCCTTGGCGTATTCCATGTCGCTCGCGATGTTGTCATCCCACAGGATGATGACCTTGCCTGGGAACGAGCCGTATTCTCTTGCGACTTCATGCACGCTTCGATGACGCACGCAGCTCTGATACATGACTGCGAGCGTGCAGAAATCGCAGCGGTACGGGCAGCCGCGCGTGGCAAACAGGACTCCCGCCGTATGGTCGCGGCGGTGAAACAAGTCTTTCCGCGCCATGGGGACATGGTTCAGCGCTGGGGGTTCCGCGGAACAGTACTTCCGGCTATACCGCCCGGCGTCAAAGTCGCGCAGGAATTGCGGCCACTGGGATTCAGCTTCCCCAACGAAAATCACCTCCGCGTGCGCCTGCGCCTCGTCCGGCATCAGGGTCACATGGGGCCCACCCAATGCCACCGGAATTCCCCGTTGCCGGAACCGGTCTGCCATGGCATACGTGTGCAACGCACTCGGAGTGTGGAAGGTAATCGCGACCAGGTCCGTCTGCATTCCGAAATCGACCGGCCTCACCACCTCATCGATATGAATCACCCTCCAATGTGCCGGAACGAAGGCGGCCAGATACGGCATGGTGATCTGCTGGAAGTTCAGGACACGGGACCGCCGTACTCTTTGGATCTCGGGTGCGGAAGCAGTGATCAGGAGCAAGGTTCGCCCCGGAGCAGACATGTGCCCAGAGTCGGCTTCTTCAGAGGGTTTGTCCGTGCCAAGCGTCATGGCTATTAGTGACAATTCGACATCCAGATTATTGGCGCCACCAAGCTCGAGGATTATCAAACGGGATTGCTGATTTGTGACTCCTAAACGAAATGAAGCCCCGGCGCCTGCGGCAGCGCGTCGATTTCCACGCCCAAGCGGTAGTAAAGCTCCAGTCCCTCCAAACACGGCGGATCAAGATAATAATGGATGTTGTGCGTCAGGTAGACGCGCACGAACTCGACCGTAAGGCCGAGGCGCGGCGCCCACTCCTGGGCGATGGTTTCAAGATTCTTCGGCGCGAGGCCATGATCCCGTGACTTCTGGAAGGCCTCCGCGATCTCTGCGCCATTTCGCCCGGCAAGGGCCTGCTTGCGAATGGCCCAGAAGGCAAAGACAAACGACTTTCCCGTGCGCGCCACCCATTCCTCTGCCAGATCAAGGGTGACGTAGCGCGTCCGATCCACCTGCAGCGCCGGGTCTCCGATCAGCAAAGCCGCGTCACAAGCGTCGAGCATCGCATCGAGATCGGGAGCCATTCCGGTATACGTCCGCGGCCCTCCCAGCCACTTGGCAAACAGAATCTTGGCGAGCGCAACCGACGTCATCGAAGAAGTGTCCAGTGCCACGGTGCGAATCTGCGCAACGGGGACCTTGCTGACCAGAAGAATCGATCGCACCGCCTGCCGCGACGCGATGGCCACGCCCGGAATGATGACCAGATCCGGCACCGTGGCATAAGCCGCTGCCGGGATGATGCCAATATCGGCCGTCCCGGCCCGCAGCGCTTCGGCGCAGGCCGACGGGATGGTGTAGGAAATGTCGAATTCCGCGCCTGCCGCTCCGTGTTCAAAATCCCACATGAGAGGCGCGGTGTTGAGATAAGAAATGGCCGAGATCTTTAACCGGCTCATCACTTTGCGAATTCTACCAAAGATGGTGTGCGCGCCATCATTGACACGATTTTCAAATCGCGCATAGCGTCAGACATTATGCTAAACTCCGCCGTCGCCACCGCCAATTCGATCTCTCGGGAAGCCACCTGCTGGCTTGCGCTCGCCCTCACGCAAGGGCTGGGCCCGACCCGCATCAGGAAGTTGGTCGAGCACTTTGGCCGCCCCGATCGCGTCCTGAACGCCAGCCTGACCGAGCTTGAAGCGACCGGAATGCTGGCCGTCTCGGCACAGTCGATCGCCACCGGGAAGTCGCTCGACCTGGCGCAGCAAGAATGCGCGAAGGCTTCCGAGGCCGGCGCCAGGATTGTCGCCTTGAGCGATCCCGAGTACCCGGCGCGGTTGAAGGAAATCTACGATCCGCCGGTCGTGTTGTACGTCCGAGGGAATGTGGATTTGCTGGCCAAGCCCGGCATCGCGATCGTCGGGACGCGCCATCCCACGCCCTACGGCACCGGCATGTCTGAGCGTCTCTCAACCGATCTGGCTGCGCACGGGTTGGTGATCATCAGCGGCATGGCGCGCGGCGTGGACACGGCAGCACACCGCGGCGCCATCTCCGCCAAGGGAAAAACGATTGCCGTGTTCGGCACGGGCATCGATGTGATGTATCCCAAGGAGAACACGCGGCTGGCCGAGCAGATCCTCGCTCTCGACGGTGCGCTCATTTCCGAATTTCCGGTCGGCACATTCGCGGCCCCGCAGAATTTTCCCATTCGCAACCGGATCATCAGCGGCATGTCGGTGGGCGTACTCGTTGTAGAAGCCGCGGAATACAGCGGTACGCGGATTACGTCTCGCTGCGCGCTGGAGCAGAACCGCGACGTCTACGCCGTCCCAGGCAATGTCACCAACAAAAACGCCTGGGGCCCGAACACTCTGATCAAGCAGGGAGCCAAGCTGGTTGCGACCTGGGAAGACGTTTGGGAAGAATTACCTACGGACGTCCAGGTAGTTCTGAGCGAGGAGCAGAATGAATCCCCAGAGCCCGCAACCGCATCTCTATTTCCGGACGACGCCGCATCGCCCCACGAGAAAAAAATCCTGAAACTCATCAAGCCCGACGAATCCGTCCACATCGATCAGCTGGTTCAAATGCTCGAAAACGAAATGTCCTCCTCAGAAATTTTTGCCGCCCTGTTCGAACTGGAGCTCAACGGAAAGATACGGCAGCTGCCGGGGAAGAATTTTGTAAAGAGCTTCTAGCTTCTAGCCGCTGGCTACTAGCTTCTAGCAACCAGGTTCTGCCAACTGGCACTACAGAGGTAACGCATGAAGGACTTTAAGGAACTGAGAGTATGGTGGAAGGCTCATGAGCTGACAGTGCTTATCTACAATCTCACGCCAGCGTTCCCGAGAGACGAAATCTATGGATTGACCTCGCAGGTGCGTCGATCGTCGGCATCGATCGGGGCGAACATCGCAGAAGGTTGCGGAAGGCGTTCGGATGGCGAAATGGCACGCTTCCCGCAAATCGCGCGCGGGTCCGCCAGCGAAACCGAATACCATCTACTTCTCGCGAAAGATTTAGGGTTTCTGCCCGAAGCAGAGTTCGAAAGGACCAAGCAGAAGGTCGTTGAGGTACAAAGGATGCTGACTTCGCTTGTGCAAAAAGTGCAACCAGTCCGAAGAGCAAGCTAGTGCCGGGAAGTGGCAAAAGGTGCTTGCTAGTAGCCAGCAGCTAGTAGCGAACTCCCGTCAATTCGTGCTAGCTTCAATTCCAATACCCCGAAACTGAGGAACCATTGTCCAAAGGTCTAGTTATCGTCGAATCGCCGGCCAAGGCGAAAACCATTCAGAAGTATCTGGGCAAGGGATTCACGGTCGATGCGTCTTACGGCCACGTCAAGGACCTGCCCAAGAGCAGTCTGGGTGTCGATCTCGAAAACGATTTCGAAACCGAATACGTCGTCATCCCCGGAAAAGAGAAGGTCCTCGCCAAGCTGAAGAAACTGGCCCTCTCGGCCGACCACATCTACCTTGCGCCTGACCCGGACCGCGAAGGCGAAGCCATCGCCGCCCATCTCGCCGACGAACTCGGCGAAGACAACGGCAAGAAAAAAAAGAAGGCGAAAACCAAGGGGAAAGGAACCGCCAAGGCGAAGGTGGACGACGTCGGCGATGACGCCCGCATCCGCCGCGTGACCTTCAACGAAATCACGCAGCGTGCCGTCAAGGCCGCCTTCGAGCATCCCCGCGACATCGACCGCAATCTGGTCGACGCGCAGCAGACCCGCCGCGTGCTCGACCGCCTGGTGGGATACCAGGTCTCCCCACTTTTGTGGGACAAGGTCCGCCGCGGTCTTTCTGCCGGACGCGTGCAGACCGTAGCGCTCCGCCTGATCGTCGATCGCGAGCGCGAAATCAAGGCCTTCGAGAAGAAGGAGTACTGGACGATTGACGCCCATCTCGCCGCCAGTAAGCCTCCGGCGTTCGACGCCCGCTTTCTGGGCAAGGGCGAAGAGAAAATAGAAATTCCGAACGGTGAAGAGGCGGAAAACATCCGTCTGGCCCTGGAAAAGGCCGACTGGGTAGTCCGCTCGGCAGAAAAGAAAGAACGCCGCCGCAACGCCACTCCGCCGTTTACAACCAGCAAGCTGCAACAGGATTCTTCCCGCAAGCTGCGTTTCAGCGTGAAACGCGCCATGATGATCGCGCAGCGCCTTTATGAAGGCGTCGAACTCGGCGACGAAGGCTTAGTCGGCCTGATCACCTACATGCGAACTGATTCGACACGCGTCTCGGCTGAGGCGATCACCGAGGTCCGCGAATATATCACCAGCGAATACGGCGCCAACTATCTGCCGCAGTCGCCGAATACCTACAAAGAGAAGAAGGAAGCACAGGCGGCGCACGAAGCCATCCGTCCGACTTCGGCGGTGCGCCATCCTGACCAGGTCAAACAATACCTGCAGGAAGACGAATTCAAGGTGTACAAACTGATCTGGCAGCGCTTCGTCGCCTCGCAGATGAATCCCGCCCTGTTCGACCAGACCTCGGTTGACATCGACGCCAGATCCGGGAACGACGTGTTCTGGTTCCGCGTGACCGGATCGGTCATGAAGTTCGACGGCTTCCTCAAGGTTTATGAAGAATCCAAAGACAGCAAGGACGAAGAAGACGAGGAACTCAAGCACAAGCTGCCGCCACTCGAGGCTGGCCAGAAGCTGACCCTGAAGTCGCTGCTCCCCGAGCAGCATTTCACCGAGCCTCCTCCGCGCTTCAACGAAGCTTCGCTGGTGAAGGAACTGGAAGAACGCGGTATCGGCCGCCCGTCCACCTACGCCACGATCCTCAGCACCATTCAGGAGCGGATGTACGCGCAGAAAATCGGCGGCAAGTTCGTGCCCACCGAAATCGGCTTGGTCGTAACCGATCTGCTGGTCGAGAACTTCAAAGACATTTTCGACTTCCAATACACCGCGCGCCTGGAAGAGGAACTTGACGAGATTGAAGAAGGCAAGCAGACCGGCAACGACGCGCTTACCGAGTTTTACGAAAAGTTCGCCAAGGATCTCCGATACGCCGAGAAGCACATGGAAAACATCAAGCGTATGGAGAAACCCACCGACGAAAAGTGTGAACTCTGCGGGGCGCCGCTCGTCATCAAGTGGGGCAAGCACGGTTCGTTCTATGCTTGCAGCACTTACGACAAGGAAAACCCGGACACTTGCAAGTTCACCAAAGAGAATCCCATCAATCTGCCCGACCTCGATTCGGCCGATATCCAGGAAACGGCGCAGGAGGAATACTGCGAGAACTGTGGCCGCGTCATGGTCCTCAAACGCGGACGTTTTGGCCAGTTCATGGCCTGCACCGGCTATCCCGATTGCAAAACGACGCGGCGCCTCGACCAGGGCAAGAAAGTTCCCGACATCCCGCTCGATGAAAAGTGTCCGAATTGCGGTCGTAACTTGATCATCCGTCACGGCCGCTACGGCGAGTTCACTTCCTGCAGCGGCTATCCCGAATGCAAATACGTCAAGCAGAATTTCATCGGCGTGAAGTGTCCGGCCTGCAAAGAAGGCGAGCTGGTGGAAAAGCGCGCCCGCAAAGGCAACACGTTCTATGGCTGCGGAAACTATCCCAAATGCAAGTTCACGTCCGCCGCCAAGCCGATCCCGGAAAAGTGTCCAGACTGCGGACACGAGTACCTGGTAGAGCGCATGCGCAAAGACGGGCCGGTGATTGCGTGCCCGAACAAGGAATGCGATTATGAGCGCGCAATCGAAGGCGTAGCCGCGGCTGGTAGCGCCAAGGACGACTAGAGACTCGCGTTCAACGGGCGCACCATTCAGCACCACAACTTGAGGTAACGAGGCGAGATTATGTCAAAGAAAGCGACTGCTCACGATGCACAGCTGATTCTGAAACTCTACGATCTCCGTCGCGAAGCGGAGATGCGCAAGGCAAGAAAATGGGCGACCGTGGAATTCTGGCCCAAGGATGCCGGCGAACTCATCAAAGTGGTCGACTCTTTTCCCGGCCAGGAAAACACCTGGATGCGCCAGGTGGGTGGCTATTGGGACATGGCGGCGTCCTTAGTACTGCACGGCGCGCTTAACGAAGAACTTTTTCTGCAGCCGGGATCGAGCGGAGAAATGTTCTTCTTCTTCGCGAAGATCTATCCCTTCCTCAAAGAGTTCCGCGAGAAGACCAAAAATCCTGACGCCTTTGCCAACGTCGAGAAGCTGGCCACCGGCTCCAAGACCGCGCGCAAGCGGCTTGATCGCCTGGTCAAGATGGTCGCCCAGCGGCGCAAAGCACTCGGCAAAGACAAAAAGTAGAGAAGCTCGACCTGCGAATGCAAACTCCGGAAGCCCATCCGCACTCGCGATTCTGCTATGCTGTTGAGTTGTGCGGATGCTCTGGTGGTTTCTCATCTTGGGAGTCAGCGCGGCCGCGGTCGTATCGGTTGCGGTTTCCATTTTTGTCGGGGTCCGGCGCCAGTTAAAAGGTTCGTCGGCCGAAAAGAAACCGGAATTGGATAGCCCTGGCGAGTAGTTGCCTCCGCCTGATGTGATCCGCAAAAGAAAGGACGGCCATGGCCAAAGTAGCGATCCAGACACTTGATTCTCGATCTCTCGAATGGACCAAACAGGGAGCAGTGGTCGTTGGCGCAAGCCTCATCGTTGCACTGTGTGCACGGATCACAGTGCCGCTGCCGTTCACACCCGTTCCGCTTACGCTCCAGAATTTCGGTGTGCTCGTCGTCGCCCTGCTGCTCGGATCGCGCCGCGGCTTCGCTGCGCTCGTCCTGTACTTGGTGGAAGGCGCGTGCGGACTGCCGGTATTCAGTCCCTCGGCGTTGGGCTTACACGGAATCGCTCAGATCCTCGGCCCGACGGGCGGTTTTCTGATGGCTTACCCATTCGTCGCGTTCACCGCCGGCTGGATTTACGAGCGCACCTCGCGCCGCTTTGGCTGGGCGGTCTTGTCGGGCCTGGCCGCTGAAATCGTCCTCTTCATGGGAGGACTGACCTGGCTATTTGTGCTCACGCACTCCGTGTCCACCGCGATCAAATACGGCCTCTACTGGTTCTTGTTCGCAGAAGTGATCAAGATCCTGATGGCCGCGGTAGTAGCGGGCCGTTGGAATCAAGGGTACTCCGAGAGCCGAAAGCCGAGAGCCTAAAGCCCAATTATGAACTCCGTTTCAACCGCAGTTCGCGAAATTGCCATAGCTCACAGCCCGGACTCCGATGACGCGTTCATGTTTTATGGTCTGGCCACGAACAAAGTTCGTGTGCCCGGTCTGCGTTTCAACCATACCTTGTGCGATATCGAAACCCTGAACCGCAAGGCCCAGGAGGGTGTGTACGACGTTACGGCGATTTCGTTTCATGCCTACCCCTACATCCAGGACCACTATGCGTTGATGTCCTGCGGAGGCAGCGTGGGTGACGGCTATGGCCCGATGATCGTCTCAACGCGGCCCTTCACGCAGACCGAAATCAAGAAAAAGAAGATTGCCGTGCCCGGGACCCTGACCACCGCCTACTTGGCGCTGAAGTTATTCGCGCCCGGCATTGAAGTGGAAGTTGTCCCCTTCGACCAGATCATTCCGCAGATTCTCGAAGGCAAGCACGAGGCGGGGCTCATCATCCACGAAGGCCAGCTCACCTACGACAAGTCCGACCTGCACCGTATCGTCGATCTCGGCAAGTGGTGGCAGAAGGTAACCGGCTTGCCGCTGCCGCTTGGCGGCAATGCGATCCGCCGCTCTCTTGGCTCGGAGATGATCGCCAGCGTGACTCAAGCTCTGCACAACAGCATCCAGTACGCCATCGACCACCGCGAAGAAGCGCTCGCCTACGCCATGCAGTTTGCCCGCGACCTCGACGCCCAGCTCGCCGACCGATTCGTCGGAATGTACGTCAACGAGCGCACCCTCGACTATGGCGACGACGGCCGCGAAGCCGTCCGCCGCCTGCTCGACATGGGCCACAAGGCCGGAATCATTCCCCAGACGCCGCGCATCGAGTGGGCGTAGCGAGCGGCTCCGAGCCGTTATCATAAAAACATGGCGGGAGAGAATGGCGCCCAGACCTTGCTCGTCGATGCCGATGACACGCTTTGGGAGAACAACATCTATTTCGAGCGCGCGATCGCGAAGTTCATCTCGCTCTTGAACCATCGCGAGTACTCAGCGGAGCAGGTCCGGCTGGTGTTGAACGATGTGGAGCGCGACTCCATTCTCAAGCACGGATACGGTCTGCATAGCTTTGCGCATTCGCTGGTCGAAACCTTCGAGAAGCTATCGGTGGATCCGGTTACACCCGAACTGCATGAGCGGATCCGCAGCTTTGCTCACCAGATCTCCGATCATCCCGTGGAAGTGATTGTTGGCGTTGCCGAGACATTGCACTATCTCAGCGGCCGGCATCACGTGATCATGATGACCAAGGGAAACTTCGCGGAACAATTGGCAAAGGTCGAGCGCTCGGGACTGAAAGAATATTTTTCCGCAATCGAGATCGTGCCGGAGAAAGACGAAGCGGTATATCGGTCCACGATCGGAAAGTACGCCCTGGCTGCGGATGCTACCTGGATGGTGGGGAACAGCCCCAAGTCCGATATCAATCCGGCGCTGGCGGCGGGGCTGCACGCCGTGTTCGTTCCGCACGATAACACCTGGATACTGGAGCACGAAGATCTGGCCGCGGCTCCGCCGTCGCAGCGCTTGCTGGTGGTGGAGCGGTTTGCGGATTTGAAGGCTCACTTCTAGCCGTTGTAGCCTGGAGCAGCACCCACGTCATGCTTGCAGCAGTACCGTGCGGCAAGGAGGGCATCCGGGCCACTGCGGCGTTGCCCGCACCCCAAAAAGTCGCAAGCCGGGAATTCCGGAATTTCTTCCGGTCCCGGCTTGCGCTTCGTTCAACTTGTGACCCGACTAATTTGTCGGGGTGGGCGCGGCGCTCGAAGGCGCGGTCGCGCTGGCGGTCGCCGCATTGGTATTGGCGGGAGGCGCACTGTTCGGGTTGTAGCGCGTGAGCCGCGGAAAGAACGGCGTGACTTCAAAAGGCATCTTGTCGCGCGCCGAAGTGATCGCGACCGGCTGTGCCTTTACGATCTCCACGCGATTGTCCCAGGGACTCAGCTTGACGCGTCCACCCAGGGGCAGCGCAGCGATCTGGTCGAGCTTGTTCCAGTCGAGCGCCGGAGCCGAGTTGGCCAGTTGCGCCATTCGGGTAACAGTACCGTTGTCGGCAATGTTGTTGCCGAGATGGGCTTGCAACAGCGCCCCAAGCTGCGGAGCACGCACTTGCAGCACCTTGATGAACAGGCCAGCGTTGTCCAATTTCTGCCCGTAGGGCGAGGTCTTCAACATCTCGATCGCCTTCTTGTCGGCGGCCGCTTCCTCCTCGGGAATGTGCTTGAACCCGAGGTTCGAGTACGTTCCCTCGTCGGAGAACAGCATGCGGTCGTTGAATGCGAACTGGCTGCCGAGGTTGTGCCCCAGAACAATGTGGGCGAGTTCGTGCGAAAGTACCATGGCGAGGCTGCCCTCATCAGGAAGCACGTCGATCAAGCCCCGGCTGATCACGATCGTGTTGCCCACGCTGAAGGTTTCCAGCGGGGAAGTAGTCAGCACGCGCGTGCGGACGGGACGGGGCAATTCGATGTTGTTCGTGATCTCGATGTTGTTGACGACGGTTTGCAGAACCTTGTCGACGTCGCCTTCCGGTGCTAGCAGGCCCGCGCGTTCTAGGCGCTCGATTACGTTGTCTTCCGCCTGCTGCTGCCATTCCCGCTCGGCTGCCAACGGAGTCGCATCCTGCGCGGCGGGGGTATCGTCCTTCACGCTGTCCACGCGGATCTGTGTCAGTTCGTCGTTGGCGCTGCTCGCCTTCAGGTTGTATCCCCACATGCGAGTCTGGGCCTTGAATGCGATTTTGTTCTTGGCGCCCGCGGTGAAGTCGCCTTCTTCGCTGTAGATGTAAGCAGGCACCCAATAGCCAGGGACGAGGTTCAAACGCCAGCTATCCATGTGGAAGTAGTACGTGTTGCGCTTGGAGTGAGTGTAGGCGCCGTTCAAGCGAACAATGTTGAAATCCTGGTCCTCAACCCAGATGCGGCCCAGAAAACGGCCCCGGCCGGCGTCCTTTTTGGGGGTAATGTCGAACACAAGGCAGCGGACATCGCCCATGAACTCGCGGCGAACGTAGCGGAAATCGTAGTGCTGGCGGTCGAAGTCGCTGCGATCGGCAAAGATCATCCAGGAAAATCCGAGCGCCTGATACTGAAACTTGAATGCTCTCGTGAAACCGCCGAGCAGATGTTTTTCCATCCCCTCGTCCTTGCCCTTTTCGTCTTTCAGGAAATCGGAACGATCGATGGATTCGCTCAGGTCCATGCGGCCCAGGAAGTAGTGATCATCCTGGGGAATGGGTCCCAGCTGGGTATCTTGCGTGAGGTTCTGGAGATAAGTCTCGACCAGCGGTGTGCGCGGCGCGAGCATCTTCACCAGTTCCTTCTCGCGGCCGATGACGCGGTCGACCACCTGATCCATGGTGGTCGGCGGCGCCTGGGCCGGCTGGGCGGCGGGCTGCGACGGCGTCGCCGCGCTCGCCGAAACCGGTTGCGGGTTCTGCGGCGCGGGCGCCGCTTGCTGGGCCGTTGCCGTCATCGTCACGACAAGCAGGGCCAGAACGATCCAGTTCAATGTACGCATGACTCTCATCTCCAGTTTCAGTACGCCAGTTGAAATACGACGTGCACGATTGCTGTGGAATCCGTTGGTTGACCGCTTCGCAGCGCCGGTTTGAACCTCATCTTGTTGGTGGCGGCGATGGCCGCTTCATCCAGTCCGTGACCCAGACCACGAACCACGCGATTGACGTGAAGCTGCCCGTTTGCTCCGAACATCACTTCGAGCAGCACTTCCCCTTCGAGTTTCAGATTGCGCGCCTCGTCGGTGTAGACCGGGTTTGGCTTGTAAGTGATCTCGACGGCGGTGGTCGCTGGGCCGGTCTCCATGCGCTGGACGTGCGGCGTTATCTGCGCGACTTCCTGCGCGCCAAAACCGGATGTCTGCACGTTGCCCCGTCCGCTGCTGCGTCCGTCTCCGCGTCCGGGCGTGGCCATTCCAGTTCCAAAATCGGCGCTCGCGACCGTTCCCTTGATTCCTTTTGCTCCGCCCGAGCCATTGCCCTGTCCCGGACCCATCGGCATGTCGAACGAGCCCGACGCGGAGGCAATCAACTTTGCGCCCGCCTTGCTGTTCGCACTGGGCTTGAGGCCGTTGGGGTCTCCGAAACCGCCGGTCTGCACTTTCTGAATCGGCGCATTCACGGTCGGCGTGACCGAGTTGCCCTGGAAATCGCCGGTATGAATCAGCACCGGGCGCGCTCCGCCCACCGACTTCAGAACGGCGGGCGCGAAGTTGTTCATCGCAACCTTGGGTGGCTCAACTTCTTGTGGTTGTGGTTTGGGCGCGCGGACCTCATGCGGGACGATCAGTTTGGGAGCCTCGAAAACCTGGGCTGGTGGCAGCAACTTCGCATGAACCGGCAGCGGCTTCGGTTTCGGAAGTGGCTCCGGCCTCAGAGCGGGCCGTGGGATCAGTTCGGTCACGTGGTAGTTGGCCGTGATTTTCAGGGTGTCCGGCACAAGCAACCCGAACAGGATGAAAAACGCGATCAGGGCGGCGACCAAGCCGTAGCTGGCCGCGAACGTGCGCCAGTCCCACTTCTTTTCAGGCAGCAGGCCGAGTTGAAAACTGCGATCGTACGTAGGCATCCCTTGTCTCCAAAAGGGGACCCAAGCTGGGGGGTGTGCTCAGGGTTGGAGTCTTCACCTTAGGGGAGTTTGGGCAGTGGGTAAACGTGTCGGCTGCGCGTGTCCTTTGGTAACCGACTTTAGTGCACAGCCGGATTTCCGATTACTTTGGTGCCGCCGCCTTCCGCCGCGCGAAAAAATAGAACACCGGGATCCCCGCAAGAATTGCCGCCGTTCCCGCCACGGAATTACGCAGATTGTCGGTGAATGTGTAGTAGAGGAGTGCGGCGGAAACCGCGATGAACACTGCCGGAACCACGGGGTATCCGAAGACGCGGTAGGGGCGGTCGGCTTGCGGATCGCGGCGCCGGAAGACGAATACCGTACTGCCCGCGATCATGTAAAAGAGCCATTCGGCAAAGATCGCCAGCGAGAAAAACTGGCGGAAACTCCCTCCCAGCAGAAGCAACGTGATCGCCAGCGCGCACTGCACAACGATGGCCACCGATGGTGTTCGAAAGCGCGGATGGATTTGAGCAATCGACTGGAAGAAATACCCGTCGCGAGCCATGGCGAATGGAACACGCGCTCCACTCATGATGGTTCCATTCAGAGTCACAAGCATCGAGATGGCCATGCCGGCTGAGACCAGGCTTGCGCCGGCCCGTCCGAGAACGAAAGCGACCGCTTCGGAAGCCGGCCGCTCCGAGGAAGCCACCGCTGCTGCCGGCAACACGTATTGCACGGCTGCGTTTACCAGAATGTAGAGCGCGCCCACCGTTGCCACTCCCCAAATCAGCGCGAGAGGGATATTGCGCTGGGGATTCCGAATTTCGCCCGCGACCATGTTCAGATCGTTCCACCCGTCGTAGGCCCAGAGCGCGGCCACCAGCGCGGCGAAAAATCCGGCGACGCCACCCTTGGCTGCGGTGAACTCGGTAGCAAAGTTGGCCCACATTCCTCCGTGATAGGAGAAGCCGACGGCCACGATACCCAGAATGATCGCGACCTTGAGCAGCGTAAATAGAAACTGAAAATCTCCCGCCTTGCGCACGCCGATGTAGTTCAGCCACGAGACCAGGACGGCGGCGCCGATGGCTACCATCTGACCGTAGTTGATGGTAAACGGATGGCGCACACAGGGGACAGAGAAAAAAGAAAAGATGGGGAACGTACCCAGGATCCGCACGAGTCCGGTAGTAACGGTTGCAATGGACGCAGGCTTGGCGATCAGAAACCACGTCCATGCATAGAGGAAGCCAGCGAGCGGCCCGTAGGCATCGCGAACGTAGACATACTCCCCGCCCGCCTGCGGTTTCATCGCTCCAAGTTCCGCGTAGGTGAGGGCGCCGAAGAAAGAAAGAAGGCCCCCGACTACCCATACGAGATAGACCATGCGGGCCGAGCCGACGGCCTGCATCATCTCCGCGGGAACGAGAAAAATGCCGCTCCCGATGATGGTGCCCACTACGACCGCTCCGGCATGGGAGAGTCCTAGGTCGCGGGCCAGTTCCGGTTTGGGTGTTTCGGTTGCGTTCATTCCTGGATTCACGAGTCGCAAGATTCTAACCGCAGAAGGCGCGGACTTCGCATAGAAAGTCCGGGCAAATCGCTTTCCTCTGTGTTCCTCTGTGACCTCCGTGGTTCATGCGGTTCATTCCCGTCCGAGCAGCAAACTAACCGTATATCCAACCGCGAATGTCACACACGTCCCGATTGCGACCCACCAGGTCCATGGCACGCGCGATCCGAGCCATAGATAGAGTTCGATCACGAAGCCCGAGGCCATTCCCACAATTGCGCCATTCTGATTCGCCCGCTTCGTCAGCACGCCCAGAAGAAAAACGCCGAGCAGCGCTCCATACGCCACGGACGCAATCTGGAGTCCCACTTCGATCACGCGGCCGACTCGATGCAGAGCGATGACGGCCAGGCCGAACAGCACCAGTGCCCACATCAGTGTTACCAACCTCGATAGTCGAAGTCTCATTTTTTCATCGAGTTCAGGGCGGATTCGAAAGTAGAAGTCGATCATCGCACTTGATGACAGAGAGTTCAGAGCCGCACTCAGATTCGACATCGCTGCCGCCAGAATGGCTGCGATCAGAAGGCCAGAGACTCCGTGGGGCATGCGGCTCACGATGAACGACGGATAAATCCGGTCCGCGCGCCCGAAGCTTGCGGAAGGCACCCGGTAATAGGCAAACAGCATTACGCCCACGATAAGAAACAGAGCAAATTGAAACAAGATGGCCACGCCGCTGGAGAGCAGCGCCATCGCCGATTGCCTCTGATTCCGCGCCGCCAGCAATCGCTGCACAATCAGTTGATCGGTGCCGTGGCTGGCCGTCGTCAGAAATGCCCCGCCAATGATTCCCGCCCACAGCGTGTAGGGCTTCAGCAGATTCAGATACGGCCAGTGGGCGACAACCGGCAGGTCGAAGACCTGAAGCTTGTGAAAGCTCTCCGCCACAGACTGCACCGAAGTCCATCCCCCTGGTATAAGGTGCACAATAGTGACTAACCCCACCAGTGTCCCGCCGACATAAATGAACGTTTGCACGACGTCGGTCCAGATGACCGCCGCCAACCCGCCTTCAAAGGTATAGATCAGCGTCAGCAGCGTGATGATCGCAATTGAGGCAACCTCCCCTGTGCCCAGCGCGATTGAAACCACAATCGACACGGCATACACCCGGACGCCTTCGGCCGCCGAGCGCGTCAAAAGAAATACCCCCGCCGTCACCGAACGCAGCCGCGGACCAAATCTCCGCTCAATCAGCTGGTAAGCGGTGTACAGGTCGCCGCGAAAATAGTGTGGCAGGAGCACAAAACTGATGATGACGCGCCCGACGACGTATCCCATGACGACCTGAAGGAAAGTCAGGTTGGAATCGTAAGCGAGTCCGGGAATGCTGATGATGGTCAGCGTGCTGGTTTCCGCGGCCACGATCGACAGCGAAATGGCCCACCAGGGGATATTGCGATCTCCCAGGAAGTAGTCGCGCATCGTCCGCTGCCGCTTGCGGAAGCGAAGGCCGAACAGCGTGATCCCCGCCAGATAGATCGCAATAATCAGCAGGTCGACGCGATTGAGTCCCAAGTGCGAATCCTTCCGGCTATGTGGTCCGTTCAGTAAAGACGCGGCTCGCCGCGTCTTCCACGTCGGCACATTGTACAGGCTAGTCTGCGCAAGCAGTGAAGCGTGAGGCAGCGGGCGCGTGGCAAGAGCTGCGCGCACAAGAGTGTCCGCGGCAGGCTTCGCGGGCAGGAATGCCCGCGCCACACTTGCACGGGTGTGGTAGAACTGCGCCATGTCCTTCTATTTGGGAATCGATGGTGGCGGTACGAAAACCCGCTGTGCTCTGGGCGACGAAAACGCTGTGCTCGCCACCTCAATGTCTGGGGGCAGCAACGTCATCCCGGTGGGAGAGGCAAACGCTCGGGAGGCGCTGCACGCCGCAATCCGGCAGGCGTGCGCTACGGCGAATGTCGCGCCTGACCAAATTGCGAGGGTCTGTGTCGGAGCCGCTGGCGCCGCGCGGCCGGACATTGCCGCGAAGATTCGCAGCATTCTTGCCGAACTCACTCCGGCCGCCGTCGAAGTGGTCGGGGACATGGTCATCGCACTTGTGGCCGCGTTTGGTTCAAGCCCCGGTGTGATTGCCATCGCTGGCACTGGGTCAATCGTTTGGGGCCGTGACGTCACCGGCCGCACCGCCCGCGCGGGTGGTTGGGGGTTCGCCATTTCTGACGAGGGTTCCGGCCATTGGATCGGCCGCCGCGCGATCTCCGCAATTCTTCAGGCCCACGACGAGGGGCAGCAGACCGAGCTTACGGCCATGGTGTTTCATTTGTGGAATCTGACGACGCTTGACGCACTCGTGCAGAAAGCCAACTCGCTTCCTCCATCGGAATTCCCACGCCTGTTTCCGGCCGTCTTGCGCGCAGCCGAACAATCGGACCCGACCGCGCGCAAGCTGCTTGCCGATGCCGCAAATCATCTCGCGAACCTGACGGCGATGGTCATCCGTCGTCTGGCTGCTGAAGCCCCCTATGTCCCGGTGGCCATGACGGGCAGCGTCTTTCGTAAGTCCGCTGACGTGCGCCGGGTTTTCTACAATGCCTTGCAGGCGAGCTTTCCCGGCATTGAGGTTCGTGCCAATCTGGCCGATCCGGTCGAAGGAGCGCTGGCGCTGGCGAGAAAAGCGGGCGTGACGAACCCAGGCTGAGTGGCGTGATTTCTGAAAAGGACAACGCGGGGACTACCACTGGCTTAGCAACACCGGCCGTCTCCGATTCTCAAATCCACTTTGTTGCGAAAGACGACCTGATGCGCGTGGCTGGCGATCCGGGACTGACCGAAGACCTGGCGCTCGCGCTGCTCAAGCGCTCCGATTTGCCCGTCGAAGTCCTGGAGCAACTTTCCAAAAACGGCGATGTGCTCAAGCAGCGAAAGGTCAAGCTGGCCCTGGTCTGCCATCCGCGCACTCCGCGCCACGTTTCGGTGCCCCTCTCCCGTCAGTTCTACACGTTTGAACTGCTCAGGGTTGCACTTGCACCCAGCGTTCCCGCGGACGTGAAAGTCGCAGCCGACGAAGTCCTCATCGGGCGTCTGAAAACAATTACCCTCGGAGAACGCTTGTCGCTCGCTCGCCGCACCTCCGGAAGAGTTGCCGGCTCGCTTCTTCTGGACGGCGACGCGCGCGTGGTGCAGACGGCTCTTGAGAACCCGCGTCTGACAGAAGCCTTCGTGATTCAAGCCGTCCTCCGGCCGCAAGCCAGCGCCGCCTTCATTCAGACCGTCTCGAAACACTCCCAGTGGTCGTATCGCCGGGAAATTCGGATTGCCCTTTTGCGGACCGAGTATCTTTCGCTGGCGCGTGCCCTCGAATTCAGCCGAGGGGTTCCGCCCCCGTCATTGCGCGAAGTGCTGCATACTTCGCGGATGCCGGCTGCGATCAAAGAGCAGTTGTTGCGGAAGAGTCAAAGTGCCTGCTGACCCAGGGCCGCATCGCGATGGGTTTACGCCGCAGGAGAGTCGTGAGGGCGGGCCTCCCCGTGCAGCAACCCCACAATGCTTTCATACATCCGCGCCCTGATTGCAAATCGTTCATGAGCGCTCGTGATGTAGCGCACTTGCAGTTCAACACCGCTTGCCATCGGCCGCAAATGGATGGCTGGAGTCGCGGACAGCGTCTTGACACGATAATCGTGCGCCGACCGCTCCCATTCTTTTTCTGCCAGCGAAGCGTCCGACCTGGTCTCCTCTTCCACCAGTTTCTGAATGGCTTCGACAAACTGGTAGGGATTCTGGCCCTGCGGAATCATGACCTGCAACTCATCCCACAGCCATTGCCCGGCGGTAGAAAAATTGAAGAAATGTCCTTCAATCGCAAAGCTATTTACAAACGCGACCTTGCGCCCGGTCGGATGCCCGGTGTCGGTCCAGTTGCCGGTTTCCAGCAGGACCGTTCGCAGCAAACCGATCTCCACCACCTCGCCCACCACGCCGTTGATTTCGACCCAGTCGCCCACCCGCATCCCGTTGCGTCCCATCAGCACAAACCACCCAAAAAAAGCGACGATGAAATCCTTCAGCGCGACAGTCAGCCCCGCGCCCGCCAACCCCAGCACGGTCGGCATCTGACTTGGCGTCCCAAACGACACGAAGGCAACCAGAAGCAGGCCCACGGCTTGCAGCGCGAATCGTAGCACCGCGCGCAAAGTAAGCAGCCGCTTCTTCTCCGGGGCAGCGTCGGTGTAAACGCGATCAATCAGGCGGCTGGCCAAATAGATGAGAAAGAGAATCAGCACTATCCAAAGCAGGGAGCGCAAGATCCCGTGCAGCGCCGCTCGCTGCTGGGCGGCGGTCAGCGCGATCCAGTTACCGTAGACATCGCCAAGTTCCTGCATGTCCTGCGACTGTTTGCCGAGACCGGAGAGCAGTTTCTGGTCATTGGAAAAATGCTTAAACGACTCGACGGCCGCAGCCGTGGCTTCTTTGGAGGGCGCGCCTTGATCGGCCTTGGCTCGCACCCCGGTTGCATCCTGCCGCGCCTGCTTTTGCTGTGGTGCTTCGGCGCGAAGGTGGCGATCGAGAGCGTCGCGCTGCCCCAACAGCCGTCGTCCGAAGTCCTGTGTCTGGCGCCGCGCCCCCTCCAGACTCGCCCGCGTGTTCTTCAGCCACATCCAGGCGCGGACCTGTCCTGCAAGATTCGCGGCTGCTAGATCAACCGGCGGAACCTGGGAAGGTATCGGCGGGCTCTGCGCCAGGTGGTCCTCGTTTGCCTCGTGCGCTTCTCGCTGGCGCTGGACTGCCCCCTCACGATCGCCGCCAGCGCGGATCAAGTCCTGCTGAGCAACGTCGAGTTCGTCTTCGTCGGGCGCCTGTTGCGCTGCGAGCAGCGCGATCTGGTCCTGTAGCCCGTCCTGTTCGGCTGGCTTTGCGGAACCTAACTTCGCCTTGAGCTGCGCAATCTGCGCTTTGTCCTCGTCCAGAGCCGCTTGCGCGTCGTGGATGCGCGCGTTCAACTCGCGGTACTTGGGATCCTGATCGCTCGTATGTTCCCTCGCTTCGCGGAGGGCATCGGCAAAGGCGAGATCGACTTCGTGGTCGGCCACGCGCGCCGCCTCCTGCGCCAGTCGCTGCTCCTCGGGGGTCACGGCCAGAGCGGCAAGCCCACGGGCCGTCGTCAGCGGGACCACATCCACGAGATCGGCTTGGCCTGACGTCGGCTGCCCCGCCTTGTCTGGAGCGCCCGTGCCGCCTGTGACAATGAAACCTGCCACCGCCAGAATCACCAGCGTGAGCAGCAGTCCGAGGATTGCCCATTGATGAACCTTCATAGGAACCATCGCAGCAGTCAGAAGCTAGATTGCGGAGGTTAAGAACGTCGTATCACGAGATCAACGACATCGTCAGATTTTCACCCTTTGCAATCTGGCCTCGACGGTCTGACCTCTCCTCACGGCGCCCAGTCCGCGATGAACACGTTCGTTTCGTGCTGCCCCTTGCCATTTCGATGCGAAATCCAAACCAGTTGTTTGCCATCCGGACTGAACATCGGGAAGCCGTCAAAGCCGTCGGTGTAGGTGATGCGCTCGAGGCCGGTACCGTCCACATTAATGGCATAGAGCTCGAAATTCCCCATCCCACCGGTCGAACCCATGTTGGTGGAAAAAATAATCCGCTTGCCGTCGGGAAAAAACGAGGGCGCAAAGCTCGCCGCGTTCACATTCGTCAGCTGCCGCTTGCCGCTGCCGTCGGCCTTCATGATCCAGAGTTCCAAGGTCGTGGGACGGATTAAGCTTTGCTTTAACAATTCCTTGTAATCTTCTATTTCCTTCTCGGTCTTCGGATGGTAGGCGCGATACACAATCCACTTCCGGTCGGGGGAGAAAAACGGCCCGCCGTCGTAGCCGAGTTCGTGCGTGAGTTGTTTGACGTGCTTGCCGTCCGCGTCCATGGTGTAGATGTCGAGATCGCCATTACGCAGGGAAGTGAAGACGATTTTCTTCCCGTCTTCCGAGATGGTCGCTTCCGCGTCGTAGCCCGGGGTCGTCGTCAACTGCTTCAAGTCCGAGCCATCCAGCTTGGCCGTGAAAATATCGAACCCCGGATACACCGCCCACACGTAGCCCTTCGAATAGTCGGGCCGAGGCGGGCACTCCGCTCCCGCAAGATGTGTCGAGGAATAAAGGATCTTGTCCTGGTGCGGATAGATGTAGCTGCAAGTCGTGCGCCCCTTGCCGGTTGAGACCATCTTCTGATCCGTCCCGTCCACGTTCATGGTGAAGATCTGGTCGCACTGCAAGTTGTCGCGCGTGGACTGGAAAATCAGCTTCTTTCCATCTTCAGAAAAGTAAGCCTCCGCGTTCGACCCGCCAAACGTGAGCTGCCGAATGTTGCGCAGGCGTTTCTCCTCGGGCGAGGCCAGATCTTTTGCGCTTGTGCTGTTGGCGGGTTCCGGCGTGCCTTGCGCGGACGCAATTCCGCTCGCCGCCATGGCAGCCACGAGCAGCGCGTAGATGAAAATACTTGCAGGTTTCATATCTGGAGAAAAAGTGTAGCAGGCGGGTGGGTATTCAGAACAACCACTCGTGCCATTGGCGCCTCGTTCTTGCGCGTGGAGGGCCGTCTGCCCTCGGCCTTCCGCCCTCTGAGACGACGCTTGCGTGCGTGTGCTACCGTAGATCGCCGTAAAACATCACGACCGAGGAATCGTCATGAGGCCATCTGCTTTTATTGTCTTGCTGCTCGCAGCGCTGCTGACAACTGCCGCTGCTGCCCAACCGCAATCCGCGCAAGGCTCGGATCTTCTCATCCAATTCGAAGCCGATTTCGCCAAGGCCGTTGCCGAACACGGCCACGCCGCCTTCGTCACCTACTTTGCCGATGATGGAGTCGAACTCGATGACGGCGGTGGCATCACCTCCCGCGACGCGATCAGCAAGCAGCCTCCGTGGCCGGAGGGCACATCCTTGACTTGGACGCCCGTCAAGGCCGACATGGCCGCGTCCGGCGACCTCGGCTACACCTACGGCAACTACGTCTACAAAGCGAAGAACAAAGAAGGCAAGGTCGTTGCTAGCTACGGCAAGTACATGTCGGTCTGGAAGAAACAGAAAGGCGGCTCGTGGCAGGTGGTCGTCGACATGGGGAACTCCAGTCCGGCGCCGAAATAGGCGACCGGATAGCGCTCGGCGCGGTTCTGGGGATTGTGAGTGTAATCGCGATTTATTGCCAATTTAGACGAGTGCCTACCCAGTTTACGGCTCGGATTACTTCCTGTTTGTCGACAATCCGGGAGGTGTCGCGTGGTGGATCGAATCTGATGCCGAGTGCGGCCGGCCGGGCGTTTCTAGCACCGGCTCTAGCCCGTCACACAAACGCCTGCCCGAAAGCGTACAATCCCCGGAGGTTTTTCGTGGAGGTGTTGTATGGCAATTGCCTGTCCTGTTGATCTGAATACTGCCGCCTTGCGATCCGAGATCTCCAGCATCTATGGACGGGTGGCATCAGAACCCGATGGCGAATTCCATTTTCATCGCGGACCCGCCTATGCCGCCGGATTCCTTGGCTACGGTGCCGACGAGCTCGCCGCCCTCCCATCAGACTGTACGGCTTCCTTCGCCGGAGTCGGCAATCCGCTGGCGATCGGCCAGATTCACGCCGGTGAAACGGTTCTCGATATCGGCTGTGGCGCAGGCATGGATCTGTTGCTCGCGGCTGGGCGTACCGGTCCGGCGGGACACGCCATCGGCGTCGACATGACCGATGCCATGATCGAGCGGGCGCGGAAATCGGCCGCCGAGGCCGGCCTGCCTCAGGTCGAAATCCGAAGAGGCGATGCCACGTCCCTGCCGGTCGCTAATGACAGCGTCGATGTGGTCATCTCGAACGGAGTCCTCAACCTGGTTCCCGAAAAGGAACGCGGGTTTGCCGAAATTGTCCGGATACTCAAACCCGGCGGACGCCTGCACCTAGCCGATATTGCCCTCGATGTGGAACTCCCAGAGGACGCCCGCCGCAACATCGATTTGTGGACCGGTTGAATCGCCGGTGCTCTGCCGGAGGCAGAGCTCGTTATGTACCTGTCGCAGACTGGCCTGGAGGAGGTCCAGATCACTGCGCGGTTTGATTGCTTCCGCACGACATCTAAGGAGAAGACAGCCCGCAAGTACGGGGTGCACGGGGTTAACGTGTTTGCACGCAAATCGCTTTCCGCCGTATGAAGTCGAAAACGAGACCCCCGATTAGGGAGACATAGAATGCATCGCACGATCCAACGCATCGCTTTCAGCGCCTTGATGCTTGCCGCACTCTGCGCATCTATGCTGATCGCAGCTCAAACCAAGGCGCCTGCGGAACAGCCGCAATCGCTCTATGATCGGCTCGGTGGCGTGTACAGCATCGCCACCGTCGTCGACGATTTCATCGAGCGGCTGCTCGTCAACGACACGCTCGACGCCAATCCAGCCATCAAAGAGGCGCGCGCGCGCGTCCCGAAAGCAGGCCTCAAATTCCACGTGACGGCGCTCGTCTGTGAGGTCACGGGCGGTCCGTGCAAGTACGTCGGGCGCACGATGAAGGAATCGCATGCGCACTTGAACATCACCGAGGCCCAGTGGGACGCGATGGTCGCTGATTTCCGGAAGACCCTGGACAAATTCAAGGTTCCCGCGAAAGAGCAAGAGGAACTGATCGCCATCGTGGGCAGCACGAAAAAGGACATTGTGAAACTCGCGGGGACTGCCCAGCCATAAGCGGCGTTCAGGGGTTCTCACGGCAAGTCGACAAGTTTTAACAACCGGCGGATGGATGCTAAGTCGGCTTGTCGGAAGGTCTGCTAGCGGTTGTGGGCGCATGACGGGCAAACGTGAAGTAATCCCAAGGTAAGGTTTGCCGACGATTCGGGTGGTGACGCCGGTTCGGGTGCGAGCAGGCCACCACCGGAGTGAACACGCCTGGTACGATGTCACTGAATTCTGACCCCTACAGGAGGCGGTTTTTCCAAGAATCGGCAGCCGCTTGCTGGCATAAAGAATAAGATTGCAAAATCATGGCTGCTTCCGCGATTCCCGCCCAGGCTGTATCGACGCCTCGCATTCAGTCGGTGGATGCTCTGCGTGGGGCCATCATGATGTTGATGGCGATCGATCACATTCGCGACTACGTGGCGCGAAGTGCGCAGCAATTCTTGCCTACTGACCTGACGCGCACGACTCCTGCTATCTTTTTTACCCGCTGGATCACGCATTTTTGCGCGCCAGTTTTTGTGCTTACAGCTGGCCTCGGCGCATATTTCTGGATGACCCGCGGGCATCACTCGAAAGGCGAGCTGTCGCGGCTGCTGATCAGTCGTGGTATTTGGCTGATTGTCCTTGAGGTCACGATACTGCGGCTGATCTTTTTTTCGCAGATAAGCTTCACGGTGAATCCTGTGATTTTGATCATCCTTTGGGCGATTGGGATTTCCATGATCGGGCTTGCCGGGCTGATTTATCTTCCGATGCGCGTGATTGCGGCGGTGAGCATCGCGATTATTGCCCTGCACAATCTACTCGATCATGTCTCGGCCGAGCGCTTCGGGCGCGCGGCGTGGATTTGGGACATCCTGCACCAGCAACGTGTTTTCGCTTTCCATGGAATCAACTTCGTGACCGCATATCCGGTACTGCCCTGGATCGGGGTGATGGCTGGTGGCTATTGCCTCGGGACGGTCTTTGAATGGGATGCGCATCGCCGGCGAAGTTTTCTGGTGCGTATGGGACTGGCGCTTGCTGCGGCATTCGTTGTGGTGCGCGCCGTTAATATCTATGGCGATCCCTTGCCTTGGAGTCATCAGGCGTCGCCAGTTTTCACGGTGCTCTCCTTTCTTAATGTCAGAAAATATCCGCCTTCACTCGACTTCTTGTTGATGACACTCGGCCCGGCAATGGTCGTCATGGCGTGGCTGGAAAACTTTCAGTTTCATTTCACCAATCCGCTGATTGTTTTCGGGCGTGTGTCGTTCTTCTACTACGGGGCGCACTTGCTTTTGGCTCATCTGATTGAGATTGGGATGAACCTCGTGCGCTACGGTGCAAAGTCATTCCTGCTGATTGCGCCGCCCTCGATGGGAAGCTCGAGCGAACTTTTTCCGGTTGACTACGGGTTCCCGCTGTGGACGGTGTATGCGGTCTGGGTTGTGGTACTGCTGCTTCTCTATCCAGCATGCCTTTGGTTTGCGCGACTCAAACAGCAGCGGCATAATTGGTGGCTGACCTACTTGTGATTTCTTGTGGAGAAACGGCGATAAGCCCTGCAGTTGTCCGCACCCTCTGAGTCTCGAGCGAGTACCCGGGTGACGGGCAATTCTTCCCTAATCTTGTAAGGGAAGGTTTGCCGACCATCCGCCCAGTATCCGCCGGTCCCGGAGTTGTGAGTGTAACGGGGACATATCGACTAGCATCTCGGTAGCGTCAGGTCAGCCGTTAGTGTCAGCCACTCCGATGGCTCCAAGAGAAGCGCGAGTGCTGCGAGCACTGTAAGGCCAAGTCCGAATGCATCCATGTGTCTGATTGCTTCTGTCCGCTACCGCAGCATTCTTATGAAAAAGTGTTCCGTTGTCAGTCTGTGCCGAATGCTTGATTCCAGCTAGCGCGGACGCTGCGCAGGAGTGACGGATAGACGATCGGTTTGCGGAACGGGTCAACCAGGGCCATCTAGACCGGCGTGAAGCGGCCAACGTTCTGCACGTAGACGCCGAATAGAACCGGTAGGCATTTGCCGTTTCAACGAGGGCGCTCAGCGCCGCGGCATGGGTGGTGCGGTTGATCAGCTCAAAGAGTTGCTCGTTCTCGAAGCGGTATACGACGCGGAAGAGTCCCTCGCACGTGCCCGCTGGCGCAAGGGATCTGGAACGATCGGCGGTTGTCACACGCGTTGCGAACGTTTCCCACGCGGTTGAGGCGGGCTCACGATCCCTACCAAGCAGCCGGCCGGCGAAGAAACGGATGTTTAGGAGCGTGCGCACGACCGGTGAGCGTGTAAGCAGACCCCCCTTTCTACTACGATCATTTTCGCAACAATCGCAACCCACTTGCGATCGCGCGCTTGCCGTCCGCAAAAACTCATCCAGGGTGATGCCGGAGCGCGTACGCGGTAGATCGATGGCCCATACGTCATGAAGCGGCATGCCGACAAGAAAGTCGTGAACCCGCTGTGACAGCAGTTCGAACTCTTGCGTCGAGATCTGTGGCATCGGGCCTCCTTCGTGATCAATGAGTGCTATCGCGACGTTACGCCAACAAATTCACAACTTCCGAGTTGCCGACCACTGCTAGATAGACGCCTCTGGCGTACGCCAGACAGTTTTCAAGAAGTCCTTGGTACCAGCGGGGCCGGTCACGCGGACGATTACTGGCCCCATGCTAGGTTGGGCGACGAACTCGAATGTCAAGAAGGGGCAACACTCCCTTTCTGCCACAATCATTTTCGCTATAATCGCAATCCACTTGCTATCGCCGGAAACGCGGAAAGCATACCCATCCGGGAGTTCCTCCGTCTCGATCACAGCAGACCTAAATTGGGCAAGGAGCGTTGTCTCACGCTCGCGTAGTTCTGCGCTCGTCAAGCAGCAAGCTATCGGCATGTCATCGGAGCCATGCCTCATGGCCGACTCGCGGGCGGAACGACGCCGTTCATGCGCAAATACTCGACCATTTGTCCGTAATGGTCAAAAGCGTGCACGATGGACTCCACCACCAATGCTAGGCGAGTTACCTCCGCGCTTTTCAGGGGCGAGATCGGCGAGGATTTAACCGGCGTATTCTTCTGGCCGATAGCTTCGATCGCTCTGGCAAGGTGCTCGAACGACCAGTTCAGGTAATCGAGAGTCTCCGCCTTGGTTCTTACGGTTTCAGGCCCCATCTCGTCCCCCGCTCCGGTCGGGGGTTCCTCGCCCAGTGCGGCAGCAGCCAAAATATGGTTGGTCGCCGCCAGGTGTTTCACCTGTTGACCAAAGGTCCGGACACCCTTGAATTCGCCGTCGGTTGGCGCAAAGCCGTACTTGTCGGCGGGCATGGCATCAGCGGCAGACACGATCACTTTCTCGGTGAGCTTCGCCAAGACCTGCAATGCGTGCTTTTCTCGTTGTGCATCGAGGCTGGCAGTTTCCTTGGCGTCAACGCGCTGCTGGCCGACTTGTGCCAGAATGGTGCCAGAAGTCAACCACAGCACGAGCAGTAATATCGATTTCATTTTCTTCATGAGTACTCCTCCTCCTGGCGGCAAAGCCTTGGACGCTCCGTCGCTCCATCTATTACGCTACAACTTAAAGTCGACTTTAAGGCAAGGCCTTTTGTTAAGAATCTGTCAACATTCGGATTTTGATCATCGGAAAGGGGTGATTTAGAATGTCCTTATGCCCGAATTGACGATTTCTGAGGTGGCGCGACAGGTTGGACTCCAAGCATCGGCGATTCGGTATTACGAGAGAATTGGACTGCTTCCCCGTGCCCCGCGAGTGAACGGGCAGAGACGATACGACACCACAGCGCTTTACCGCCTGGCAATCATTCAGCGTGCGCGTCAACTCGGTTTTACATTGAGTGAAATCCGACATCTGTTCTTTGGTTTCCGCGATATTACTCGGGCTTCAGAACGTTGGCGAACGCTCTCCCAAAGAAAGCTTGCGGAGTTGGATCATCTGATGGATGGAATAAAAGCAGTGCGAGGCGTGCTCAAAAAGTTGATGGCGAAGTGCCGATGCGACACCTTGGATCAATGTGGCAAGGGCATATTTCGGAGTAGGAATAGAAATGTGGTAGCTAGGACGCTCCTTGCAAGTCATCGACACCGGGAAACATATCCGACGAGTTTGCGAACCTGACGCAGTAGGCGCTCTAAGAATTGTCTTTGGAATATCGGCCTTCCGCTGCGATATCTGTGATTAATTCCCGAGTGACGGGCGATCCTTCCCTAATCTTGTAAATCCCCAAATCCTCCCCCAAGGTGTTGCGCGGTCTATAATTACGCGTACGGATGGCGCTCACTGCTGGCACCAAACTTGGTCCCTATGAAATCGTCGCGCCCGTCGGCGCGGGCGGCATGGGCGAGGTGTATCGTGCCCGCGACATCCGTCTCGACCGCACTGTCGCCGTCAAGATTCTCCCCTCCAATCTTTCCGAAAACCCCGAGGCGAAGCAGCGCTTCGACCGCGAGGCGCGCGCCATCTCGTCGCTGAGCCATCCCAACATCTGCCACCTTTATGACGTCGGCCAGCAGGATGGGACCAGCTACCTGGTCATGGAATACCTGGAGGGCGAAACCCTGAGCGCTCGCCTGACCCGGGGAGCCTTGCCGCTGGAACAAGTGCTGAAGTACGGAGCGCAACTCGCCGACGCCTTGCACAAGGCTCACCGATGTGGCGTGGTACACCGCGACTTGAAGCCGGGCAACGTGATGCTCACGGCAACTGGAGCAAAGTTGCTGGATTTTGGCCTGGCGAAGCCGGCCGCCATGGTAAGCGGAGCCACGTTGACTATGGAGGCCGTGCCCTCGACCCCGATGACCCAGGAAGGGACGATTGTCGGCACGTTCCAGTACATGTCTCCCGAGCAGTTAGAGGGGAAGGAATTGGACGGCCGCAGCGACATCTTCTCCTTGGGTGCTGTGCTGTACGAAATGGCGACCGGCAAGCGCGCCTTTCCGGGAAAAAGCCAATTGAGCGTGGCCAGCGCGATATTGGAAAAAGACCCGGAGCCGATCAGTGCCGTGAAACCGATGACACCCCGCGGGTTGGACCACGTAGTCCGGAAATCCCTCGCGAAGTCGCCGGACGACCGATGGCAAAGTGCGGGCGACCTGGCCAGCGAATTGAGATGGATTGGCGAGGCCGACGCACCGGAACAGCCGGATGCCGCAGCCGCGCCGAAGGCCACGTGGAGCCGTTGGATGGCGGTGGGTTTGGTGGCGTGCGCGCTGCTTGCGGGCGCCGCACTCGGCTGGTGGTCGAACAGTGTTGCTCCCAAGCAGACGACTTTTTTCGCCAGCCCGTTTCAACTTGGAGCGAACGGCCTGGCGCTATCGCCGGACGGAAAAATGGTCGCGATGGTGGCCTACTGGGATCAGGGCAACAAGTACATGATCTGGAAGTACAGGCTCGGCGAGGCACTGCCGGCGATTGTCGACGGCACGGACGGTGCCTCGTATCCCTTCTGGTCGCCGGACGGTCAATCCATTGGCTTTTTTGCCCAGGGGAAACTGAAGCGCACCGACATCAGCGGCAAGTCGATGCAGGTGATCTGCGACGCTCCGAATGGCCGAGGCGGAACCTGGAATAAAGATGGAGTGATCGCGTTCACGCCCGACGTGTTCACCGGGCTCTACCGGGTTTCGTCGGCGGGTGGTACGGCTGCCCCGCTCAGCAAGCTTGACGGGGCGCGCTTGGAATCGAGCCATCGCTGGCCGACGTTCCTGCCGGACGGGAAGCATTTCCTGTATCTGGGCGCCAATTTCGCCGGACATTTCGATATGAACGCGATGTTCCTGGGCTCGCTGGATTCGACGGAGAAAAAGATGATCGTTCCGGCGAGCTCCAACGCAGTCTACGTGCATCCCGGGTATTTGTTGTACGTGCGGGATAACGCGCTGGTGGCGCAGCGCTTTGACCTGAACACGTACTCGGTCCGCGGGGACGCGCAGTTGATCCAGAACGACATCCAGTACCTGGTTCAGATCGACGCAGGACTCTTCGATGTGGCCTCGAATGGCACGCTGATCATGGAGACGGGCAAGGGCGGCTCCGAATCGCAATTGACATGGTTCGACCGTAGCGGAAAAAAGATGGAGAGCGTGGGGGGAATTGGTTCCTTCGCCAACCCCAACCTTTCTCCGGACAGCAAGCGCGTGGCTTACGACCAGGCCAGTCCCGGCGGGCGCGAGATCGGAGTCTGGGTGCATGACCTCACCACCGACACCGCGACGCGATTGACTTTGAGCGCCGCCCTCAACCAGGTGGCGGTTTGGTGCCCGGACGGGAAAAAGCTGGTGTTCACTTCGAATCGCACGGTGTTCAACCGGATGTTCCTGAAGAATGCCGACGGGTCGGGGCCGGAGGAAGAAATCGCCAGTCCGGACCAGGACAAGATCAGGCAAGTGGTGGCATGGGACTGGTCGCGCGACGGGAAATACCTGCTGGTGCGAAACGAGAGTGAGCTGTGGTACTACGTGACTTCCGAAAAAAAATCGCACCCGTACCTGCAGGGCCCATATACGGTGAGGAACGCGCAGATTTCGCCCGATGAGAAGTTTGTTGCGTACGCCTCGAATGAGACCGGCGGATGGGAAGTCTACGTAACCCCCTTCCCGGTTCCCAGCAGCAAGTGGCAGGTGTCGCACGGCGGCGGCGAAGAGCCGCGCTGGAGGCGGGACGGGAAAGAACTCTTCTACCTGTCGCCGGAAGGGGCCTTAATGTCGGCGAAAGTGAATCTGGGCGACCGCTTTGAAGCGATGACTCCGGTGGCCCTGTTCCAGTCGCGGAGAAGGCAGAAGATTTCATCGCAGGACGTATTCACCTATGCAGTGAGCAACGACGGCAACCGCTTCCTGTTCAATTCCATCGTGGACCGGCGCCAGGCCACACCCTTGTGGATCATGCAGAACTGGTCGCTGCAAATGGAAAAGTGAGACTGGGCGGTTGTTACGTTAAACAGCGACATTCGCACTAGAACGTGGCTTCAGGGGATTGTGTCCGAGTGACGCTAGTGCTTTTTCGGACACGACGCCGGGATGAGTGCTTGAGGCCGAAGGAAGGTGTAGGGCGTCGTGTTCGAAAAAGCCGTCAGAAGGAAGCCGCTGGCGCGGCGGACGCGGGCCTT